>Ga0315280_10000954_pt1 | contig 51793 bp, 41 predicted proteins | sample YL17G06_40_MG_FD_203697 | JGI IMG/M metagenome (GOLD analysis project Ga0315280, IMG submission 203697) | Sediment microbial communities from Yellowstone Lake, YNP, Wyoming, USA - YL17G06_40 | ecosystem: Environmental > Aquatic > Freshwater > Lake > Sediment | place: USA: Wyoming | collected... | reverse complement strand
TGGTGATCGGGCTGCTGCGGCTCCGGGGCGTGCGCAACATCGCCGCGGCGCTGCGCACTCACGCCTGGCACGCCCAACGTGCCATCGCCCTCGTTACCACCCCCCAGGAGATAACGCAATGACCCTGCGTGAGCGTGGAACGCCCTTGACATCGCGTACCGTCGGCAGTATACTCATGTCGCGAGGGATTCTGTCGCACCGAGTTGAGTGTATCTCCCGCCCCGCCGGGCTCCCTTGCTTTGCTCCCGGGCGCTTGCTGGCCTTGGCCGATTGCCGCGTTGGCGGGTGGCTACGGCCAGCAGAGCGGAACCGGGTCGTAAGCGTCATCCCTCCGATCCACCGAGGGAGACGGTCTAGCATAGGTGAGCACGTCGCTTACTGGCCTGCTTTGGAAGCTTCTGCACTAGTCGTCGGCAATCATCGGCCTCGGGACTCGGGTTCTCCGCCGCAGGGCAGTCGGTGAGGGCAGCGCGTGCTGAAGCGCACCGATAGGACCTGCGATGCCGGCCGATGGATGGCACCAAGCCAGGGCGAGGCGGCCGAGAGCGGGGCTGCTTTGTCTCATTCTTCCTGCCTGCTTGCTTGCTGCTGCTAGCAGCGGCTGGGCTGTCGCATTGCCCCAGCCGCCGGGTGTTCCCGTTGTTCCTCTCGAAGTGCGCGTCGAGCTCTCAACCAGCACGGTTCAGTTCGTCCAATATGGCCGTCCCGGGCTCATCGCCGCCGCACAAGGCGTGGAGATGCGAGTGACCTGCCTCTCCTCCTCCTGGTCGGTGTTGGCCCAGGGGACACCTCTTACGAACCAGACCGGCCCGGGGCAGATCGCTCCTCGCCGCCTCTTTGTCTGGAGCGGCGGAACCCAGGGACAGGCGGACGCGGGCGCGGGACCCGGGTTCGTTCCGCTCGACCAGCCCATCGTGATCGCCGAAGGCTCAGGACCAGGCGGCACGACTCCCCTTGAGTTCCGGTTGCTCACGGACTGGGACGACCGTCCCGGAGAATACACCGGCGACATCCAGCTTACTGCCGTCGCCCGGCCATAGGTGGTGTGAGATGAAGCGCGCTCAGATCTGGCCTGTGTTTGCTCTCGCGGCCGCCGCACTGGCGGCGAACAGCACGCGCGTACGCGCCGACGTCCAGCCCGGACCCGTCCTGAACGTTGTCGCCTCGCTCGAGCCATGCTTGACGATCGAACTCTCAGAGAACGCGATCAGCTTCCACGCCGATAGGGGTCCCGGGACCTACGACGCCGACAGGGCTGTGGACGTTCGAGTGGCGACCAATTACGGTTCCTGGACGGTGAACTGCTCGGCGACCGCGCTTACCGCCCCTTCCGGTGTCATCCCAGCCGCTCGGCTCTTCACGTTGAACAACAACACGCTCACGAGCTCCGATGAGGGCGCGGGCACGGCCTACGAGAACATGGGGCCGGAGAAGCTGGTGGCCACGGGCGGCCCCCAGGCCCTGGCGGTGGTCAACACCATGTGGTTTCGACTGAAGACAGAATGGACCGACCGGCCCGGCCAGTACACCGGGACTGTCTCGTTCACCTATCTGGCGTCGCCCTAGAAGCTGTTTCATAGCCCCGCCCGCCTCCGGCGGGGCTATGAAACAGCCGGCCGGCAGCGGCAGGTGTGCGCGGGCGCATTTCATGCCCGCCGCAGGCGGGTGCGGAGAGTAGGTCTGGGGCTATGAAATGCGCGGTAGTGCCGATCTACGCGAGGTCCGCATGACTGGGTGGAGGCGGAAACTGGTGCGCTTGGCCCTCCTGGCCACCTGCGCGGTTTCGGCTGCGCCAAAGGCCAGCGCAGAGACGATCGCGCTCAGTGTCTCGCCGCCGCTGATCGAGATGTCGCTGGCTCAGGGCGGAGATCGGAGCCTAGAGGTCACCGTGACTAACGACGGAGACCGGCCATTCCGAGCGAAGGCGGTGGTGGTGGACCTGACACTCAACCGAAATGGCGATCCCCTCCCGGGGCCAAGCAGTTCCAGCCGGTGGTCGGTCGCACCCTGGGTCGCCCTGGAACCGACAGACATCGAAATCCGGCCAGGCGAGCAGAAGAAGGTGCGGTGCCGGATCCGGGTGCCCCGCGGGGAGACGGGCGGGAGATACGGAGCGCTCCTGTTCGCGGCTGCGCGGCCGGTGGATCTGGCTGGCAGCGGGATGAAGCTGGAAACGCGCACGGGAACGGTGCTGATGCTTACCGTGGCTCGAACGGAGCGAAGGCGGGCTCAGGTCGCCGAGCTGGATGTGCGCTCGGGCGAGGGCCCGGAGGTGGCGATCGCGGCGGCCCTGCGCAACGACGGCAATGTGCACCTCCGCGCCGCGGGCGAGGCGGTGATAAGGGACGGGAACAATCGGGTGGTGGCGAGGATGAAGCTGGACGGAGGCACTGGCGCCGTGCTGCCAGACGGGGTGAGGGATTTCGGGGCGCGCTGGGACGCGAGGCGAGCGAAGCCCGGAAGCTATCGGCTAGAGGTACGATTCCGTGCCTCAGGGCTCCCGGCCGTGAGCCGGGCCCTGGAGTTCGCTTTACCGCTGGTTGCCGCGACAACAGAGGCCCTGCCTGGGCCGGAGGGCCGGCATGGGGGCTAACCGGGACGGTCGGCGCACCCTTTGGACGCGCATGCCCCTGGCCTGGGCAGAGCAGTAGGTGTAGTACTTGGCAGGGACGACCTGTTGAGAACTCGGCGGTGAGATCGGGCGCGTTGCGCCCGCTGGCAGGTGGCCAGGCCGAATGGCGACATCGGCGCCGAAAGCGCGGCGCCGGTCGGACCTGAGATCGAGGAGAGGAGGTGATGTGCTACGAGCGGTGGCAACAGAGGGACCGAGGAGTCAGGACGAGCACCTGAGCGGGTCAAGTCACTGAACACCCCCGGTCCACCCTCTATACTGCCACATCCATCCCAGTTACTAAACCCCTTGGTAGTTCACCCATCCTGCGCGTGGTTGCGCAGGGGGCGGCCCGGCGTCCGAACACCGGGTTCAGACTCGAAAAGGAGACGAAAGCGATGCGTATCGCATTGTTGATCGTAGTGGCGCTGGCGCTGGTGTTGAGCGCGAGCGCGGCTCTGGCTGCAGTCAACCAGGCAGATGGCTGGGCCGGAAGCCCCTCAGCTGGTTACCTTGGCGAACTGAGCGGCGACTATCAGACTAACTGGTCAACAGCTGGGACGGGCACAAGCAGCTGGACAGGCTGGTGGGACGCAGACGATAACGGCTGGGTTCCCGCTGCCGGTGGTGGCGGCGACGACGGTCTCAAAGTGACGGCCTACGTGGAACTCTACGCGTCTCAGACCCAGGTCAATGAGGCGATCTTCCACTGGGGCACGCCGCCCTTCGTGGCGCTGAACGTTGACCTGAATGGAACGATTGTCTCGAACCACCCCTGCTGGGTCGGTATCCGAAAGGCCGGATGGCAGGAAGCCGACGTGGCAAAGGCCTCCAAACTAAGCCTCTCCGGGCCTGGAGGCCGGGACTTCTGGGGTCGCACCACGGGCGTGAGCTCCCCGAACTTCCCCGGAGTAAGCACAGGCGACTCCGCCAGTGACATCCCGATCGCGTTCTCGATGAGCGTCGGCCCCAGCCCCTTCTATGCTATGGACTGGTCTGGCGGTGTGGGCTCCGCGAACTGGGGCTGGTACAGCCCTGGTCGCCTGCCCGTCGGCACGACCAACTACCAGTTCCGTATCACGGCTACGCCTTCTCCGTACCAGTCCGACGGAAAGTACACGCTGGATCCGCAGGTCATCGTGGTTCCAGAACTCTAGTCCGCCGGCCAAGGAGCAGCGGGTCTGCCGCACGCGGGCCCGCTGCTCCAGCCCGCGCGAATGGGACGCCTCGTGGAGTGATGGGATTGGCACTTTCTCCAAACCTCAGCAGAAGGGTGGCACCGATTTGCCTACTTTGGAGCGTGCTGCTCCCCGCGCGGGCTCGAGCGGACATCCAGGTCAACCCCTCCATCGTGCGGCCTGTCGTGACTCCTGGCGCGACGGTAGACTTTACGCTCTCGGTGATCAATCGCGATCCCACGTCGAGGCGGTTCGAAGTCAAGGTCACGAACATGACGGCTGCGCCTGAGGGGTTTCCCACCAGCGCCCCCGCTGATGCCCTTCGCGGCTGTGGGGCGTGGATCGCGCTGAGTCCGACAGATTTCGCTCTGACTCCGAAAGCCACGCAGACGGTCCGCTGTCGTCTTCGGGCACCGCGCGCCGTGTCGGGTGGGTACTACGCACTGATCATCGTAGAGTCTCCAGCCCCTCGCGCATTTCCCACGATCGGAAATCGCTCCGCAGCGATCCAGATGTCTCAGGCCTTCGGAACGGCAGTTCTCGCGACCGTACGCGGCCCAGGCATCAGCGTAAAGCTGCGCCCCGCGGGCGTCCGTTTCACCCGCGCTCCCCGCACGGGCGGCAGCGCTGAAGGATGGATCGCTCAGGCCCTCGTCCGCAACGACGGGACCATCCACGCGAAGGCCCAGGGCACGCTTGAGGTCCGCTCCGCAGGCGGCGCAGTAGTGGGCCGCGCAGTGCTTGAAGGGGGGGCCGGCACTGTCCTTCCTGGCGCTGTGCGCAGGTTCTCTGCACGTCACCCCGGTCCGTTGGCTGACGGAGTCTATGTGGTGACTGCCAGATTCTTCGTGACGGGTACCCGCCCCGCCACGGTGGAGAGTCAAGCCTTCGTCGTCTCGGCCGGACGGGTGGAGCCAGTCTCTGCGAACGAGAGCCTGAGCGCGTTGATGCGAAGCTTGACACCGGCGATCCAACTCGCCCCGGAGCAGATCGACCTATCTGTCGCTCCTGGGTCGCGAAGGTTCGCCGCCCTGCGCTTGCAGAGCGCTGCGAAGGAGCCGCTCGACCTAGGTGCGCGCTGCTCGGAGTGGCAGCTGTCGCCGACCGGAGAGGATGAGTTCCCCCTCCAGAAGCCCAAGCACGGCCGTAGCGCCGTGCCCTGGCTGTCACTAAGCCAACCCGAGGTGCTCCTTTCGCCCGGAGCGCGGGCCACCATTCGAGTCATCGCCGCGGTCCCGAAGGGAACGCCGCCGGGCGACTATTTTGCCTCAGTCCGGGTCCGCGGGGACTCTGCGCCCACTGGCATGTTCTACCCATCCTTTGCGACAGTCAGGATTTCGGTGGGCAAGAACGCTCCGGCCTCCTGCCAGATCAAGAGCTGTGAGGTCATCTCCCCGAATACCCCGCAGGCCGTGGCGAACGTGGCCGTACTCAATACAGGCAGCGTGGCCATCTGGCCCGCGGTGACCCTGGCTGTCACCGACAGTGCCGGCAAGTCGGCGCTGCCGCCGACGCCGCTGGGCGATGGTGACCAGGTGATATTGCCCGGACAGATTCGCCGGTTTTCCTGCCCATTGGACCTCATCTTGCGTCCGGGCCAGCACACGGCAACCGTGACCGCCGTGCCTCGAGACAAAGCTGAACCAGCAAGCCAGACCGTCAAGTTCAGCGCCCCTTCGTGGACGAGCGCTCCGGGCAGCAGGAGTCTGTTACCTCGGATTCCGGTCAAGGCAGGCGTCACGAGGTGAGACCTGGAGAGACTAGATGGGGGCTTCCTGCGCGCCATGGCAGGCAAGAGAGTGAGGACCGCAGACGAGAACCCCACGGTGACAGGGACTAACCGGCCGGGCCGCCGAGGCAGCGTGGGCGGTTGTTCAGGAGGAGCACCATGCAGTTGAGATCTGGGCGTGTCGTGACGTTGCTGGGGGCGCTGCTGATCGGATCTGGTGCCGCGGGAGGCGTGCTGGCCCATGCCTCCGCGAACGTCGTCGCCGCGAAGGCCGATGGCGCCGCGCCGGCTCCCTCGCCTCAGGTGACACCTTCGGCACCCGCCCCTCCTGCTGAGATCCGGCGCAGCGAGACCGGCGAGCCGCTGATCACCAACGTCTTCGCCGAGACTGATATGCGCCAGGCGCTCTCCGATATCGCGAACCAGGCTGGGGTGGTCATCATCCCCGATGCCACGGTGCAGGGGACGGTCAGCGCTGACCTCCGGGACGTGCCCTTCGAGAAGGCTCTCAACATGGTGCTGGTATCGGGGGGATACGTCTTCAGGCAGATGGATGGCTACTACCTGGTGGGCGCGCCCGACCCGGCGAACCCAAACCTCTACCTGCTGAGCGAGGCAGAAGTAGTCGAGCTCAGCTACATGGACAGCAATGCCATCGCGGCCTACCTCGCCGGCCCCTACGGCAGGTTCGTCACGGTCGAGGGCGCCCCCGCCCCGGAGCCCGAGCGGGATATGCAGGCGCGCAATCGCACCCAGACGGCCTACCAACGGCCCGCCGCGGCACGGGGCCAGGCGGGCGGCACCCGGCTCTTCATCACCGCCCCGCGGGCGATCATCGAGCGCATCAAGTCTGACCTGGCCCTCATAGACCGGCCTCGCACCCAGGTGATGCTGGAGGCGGTGGTCATAGAGGTCACGGAAGACGCGCTGAAAGAGGTCGGCATAGACTGGGCGACCCGCTGGACCCGCTTCGCCTCGCAGGCGAGCGGGATACCGATCGGCGGCACTAGTCAGTTGGGCAACCAGAACACACTGACGCTGCCGACGAGTTCGCTGACCTACTCCGAGCTCTCGTTCACGGAGCTGGCGCAGCTCACCGCGCTGGTCCAGAAGGGCAAGGCGCGGCTGCGGGCCAATCCGCGGATCGCCACAGTAGAGGGCCAGCCGGCCGAGATCGAGGTGGGCCAGGAGAAGTACTTCGCCATCGTCACCGGCCCAGTGACGTTCCCATATACGACGCTCGAGCAGATCGCCTCGGGCATTACCCTGCGCATCACCCCCACGGTGGTGGAGAAGACGCGGGAGGTCATCGCCAGAGTCGAGCCCGACGTCAGAGACGTCACCGGCAGTGGGGCGAACGGCCTCCCCGAGATCACCTACCGGCGGGCAGTCACCAACGTGCGCGTGAAGGACGGCCAGAGCATCGTGATTGGCGGACTCACGAGCGAGTTCACGACGCGGACCGCGAGCAAGTTCCCGATCCTCGGCGACATCCCCCTGATCGGAAACCTCTTCCGCCGCGTCAGCTCCAGGCAGACCAAGAGCGAGGTCGTTATCATCATCACGCCGCACATACTCGGGGAGGACGGAACCTACTCTGGCCAGGAGCCAGCAAGGCCGTAGCCTCGGGCTCGTGCTATGCAGCGAAGTCGCCGGCAGGCGACCGGCCGGTCAGGCGGTTGCGGAGCAACCTATACTGGAAGCGCACCCAGCTTGGCGACGACTCGCCCGCGGAGGCGTACCAGTAGAGGACCACGCTCCGCTGGTCCTTGCGCTGTAGCAGGAACTGGTTTGCCTCGACGCGGGTCCGGTCCGGCCCCAGCGCCATGCTGCGGCGATCCTTGCGGATGATGTCCCAGCCCCCGCCGAGCAGGCAGAAGCCGGGCGAGTGGAAGGTGGCCTTGGCGTGGCCGAACACGACCGTGAGGTCAATGGGATAGCCGTCCGAGCGGGTGTAGACCCGACCCAGGTAGGCATCAGGATGCAGCATTTCCTGGCTTGTCCGGTCCAACGGGTTCGTAGTCGTTGTGGTCCAGCCGGCGACGGTGGTCGGCAGGGCCGACAGGTCAGCGGCCACCGGCCCCAACGTCCCCGAACCAACGCCCACCACCCGCACCAGCCCGTAGGCCCCGCCAAGCAGCACGAGCGCGGGCAGCGCTTGGCGCCAGCCGGCCCGGCGGCCTGCGCCTAGCAGGGCAGCGGATTCCTCGGGGGATGCGGAGCCAACGGCGGCCGTGGGTCGCTCGAGGCCGAGCGCCCGTCCCGTCGCCAGCAGCCCGGCGGCGGCGAAGGCGAACACCAGAACGCCCGAGAACCCATGCAGGAAGCCTTCCGCGGCCCTCTCGCCCCAGGCCACCGCGATCGCCAGGATGACCACGATCCGGCCGACGTTGGCGAGCAGCGCCAGGGGGAGCCCTGCGATGAACAACAGCCAGCGCCGCCAAAGCGCCCCTTGGAGCAGATAGGCAAGAAGCGAGGAGAGGGCGAGCAGGGAGACCAGCGACTTCATCCCACTGCACGGCGCGCCGACCGAGAACGTATAGCTGCTGACATGGATGTCCACGCCGTCTCGGCTGACTGCCATCCCCGCCATCCCAGCCAGCATCGCCGCGTACTTCGCCGAGAAGAGCTGCATGGGGAAGCTGAGCCATTCCACCAGCGTGTCGGGCCAGGGGACCATGAACCAGAGGAAGGCATAGGGGAAGGCCAGCGCGCGGCTACCTGCCCGCCCCAGCAACAGGAGCATCACCGCTCCTAATGCGAGCATGAACGAGACCTCTGGCAGGAACTCCACCTGAGTGAGCACGCCTGCCGGATAGAGCAGCAGGGCGGACGCCAGCAGTGGCATTCCCCACCACGATGGTCGGGCGAGCGCCTTGACCCGGGCGCGCCTCTGCCAGGCGAGGTAGACGGCGAGGGGTGCGACCAGGAAGCCGTGGGAACTCGCCGGGTTGCTCCACCAATCGGAGACCATGCCAGCAAGGACGGGAGCGTAGAGGGCGGCCAGCGCTCCCAGAGCGACCGCTGCCGGAAGCCTGACGGCCAGACCGGGCCGTTGACCCGCCTCCCCGAACGTTACTCGCACAACGTCTGCGTCACTTCCCATCGCGAGTTGTCACAGATGCGCAAGAAGCGGGCCACCCCGATCTGCTCCTCAGAACCGGCCTGACGGCGCTCCGGTAGGGTCCTGAGCGTTGGCTTGACTGCTCGCCGAGCGATGGGGTGCTGGGTCCGGCAAGCGGCACAGGCGACTGGCCTTGGAGTGGCTGGTGGCATGTTCCTTGCGGCATTCCAGAGGTGGCCCTTCGCCGATCCGGTGACTTTGTACTGTTACCTCCGGCAGGATGGCAAGTCGGGCCCCTGAGGCGCGCGCGGCGGCCGACGGCGCGCCGGTCGGGCCAGCCCGGCCAGCTTGCTCCAGGAAGGAGGTGATGCGATGAAGAGGAGAGCGATTCTTGTTCTTTTCGGACTGCTTGCGGCGCTGGTCGTCGTCGGGTCGCTGCCGGCTGCTGCGGCGTACCAGGTCTACCTGAACCTGGGCTTCGGCATGGCCGACCAAGGCGTCCGCGGAGGCGAGTTCAGAGTCCAGGCGATCCCTGGTGACGGGTCGTGGTACCAGAAACCCTCCGATCAGGGAGCGATGATGGCTGCCTACCGGAAGCCCACGGGCCAGGGAGGCAGGTACGGCGATCTGGCTATGGACTTTGCCACGTTCTGTGCGCAGCGGACGGTCTACTGGGCGGATGGTGCTGGGCCCTACGACGTCACCCTGGACACGCAGACCGATCAGGGTGTTGCTCTGACCCCGGGCGCGGAGTACCTTTACGACCTATGGTACAATGGCACTCTCGCCCAGTACGGGTACAACACCGCCGACCGCGACGCGGACGCCAGAGAGCTACAGCGTCTGATCTGGTGGTACATGGGTGAGATGCCGATCTACGCCCCCGCCGATCCCAACCACGCTCACTGGCAGCAATGGAAGAACCTTGGCGACAACCCGCAGCCGGTGTTCGGCGTCAAGATCATGAAGTGCAAGTACCTGGGCGCCGAGAGCCAGGATCTGATGGTGCTAGGCAAGACAAACGGAGGCTATCTCGTCCCCGAGCCTGGCTCGCTCGCCTTGCTCGCCATCGGCGCGCTCGGCATGTTGCCACTGCTGAGGCGGCGAACGACAACTTAGTCGGCTATCCATCGGGTGACGTCACCGAATGGATCGCATGTGGACGGGGCAGGCCGGTGGAAGCTGGCCTGCCCCGGTGTATGTTAGTAGGGGGCCCTACTAACGGCGCTGAGGGCACGTTTCTTGCCGCGATAGGGTATCGCGGGCGGATGTAGACCCGTCGCCCGGAGGAGGTGAAAGGATTGGTCGTCGCGCGAGCTGGACTGCGAGCAGCCTGTTGCATCGTCGTGGCGCTGACGGTGGCCCTGGTCTGCCAGGCGACGGCAGGCGCGGATCCGTGGCCGTCCTGGAACAACACGAATCCTGACGGCTTCACCGTGAGCTTTGCCTATACACCTGAGTTGAACGGCCAGTACGATGTCTACACGTACACGGTACGAGTGAGGACAACTGCCTGGGATCAGTTCCACGATTTCGTCGTGTACCCCGTCAACCTGAATGGGTACCAACCTCCCGAGACGCCGGGAACCAAGAAGTCGTACGGCCAGGCATTCGACGCCCAGGGCGAGTGGCTGCCAAACGATGCAGGGTGGTACGGCGGGACCGACCTGAACAGGTACCTGGACGGTGGCTTCGAAGTCGGGCCCGGCAAGGTGCCGGGCTACGACGGCGGCGCGTTCGGATGGTGGTCAGGGCCCAATGTGGGGTCCGGCTGGCAGAATGCAGCTAACCGCACGATCATGTTCCGAGCACGCCTCCCCCGTGTTGCACGTGGCTGGGAGCAGAAGCGGTTCTCCATGCATGTGCGCCCTTCGTGGGATCTCAACAACACGAACTGGCGTGCCAATGGGAGCAGTCAGATCCCCCCTCCCGTCCCCGAGCCGTCCGGTCTGCTGCTGCTTGCCATCGGCGCGCTCGGCGTGTTGCCGCTGCTGAGGCGGCGCAGGACAACCTAGTCAGTTATCCATCGGGTGACGTCACCATGTGGATGGCATGTGGACGGGGCAGGCCGGCGCGAGCTGGCCTGCCCCGATGTACGTCAGGGGGTTCTACTAACGGCGCTGAGGGCATCTTTCTTCCCGCGATAGGGGATCGCGGGCGGATGTAGACCCGTCGCCTGGAGGAGGTGATAGGATTGGTCTTCGCGCGAGCTGGACCGAGAGGGGCCCGCTCACCAACATGCTACCTGGACTCGTTTTCGGGGGCAAGGTCATACCGGCTCGGAGCCGAGGCCGCCCGACACGGCCCACTGTCCCTGGCGCGTCACCGCCTGCGGTTCTGGCCGCGAGCGGGCTCTACCCGCAACCGCCGCCCGTCCATCCTGGCGCCCTTCAGCGCGCGGCACACTCCGTCGAGCGCCTCGGCATCGGCGCAGTCGATGAACCCATACCCCATCGACCGGCCGCTGGTGCGGTCCTGGATGATGCGCACACCGACCACCGATTGGATGCCGTTCGCCTCCAGCAGCGCCGTGAGGTCATCCTCGGTCGCCTGCCACGGCAGGTTCTGCACGTATGCCGTGTACGTCGCCTCCATGTGACACTTCCATGCCTTAGTAGGCCGCAGTGCTGTCGTTCACCAGCTCACCGCCTCAGCCCTTACTTGGGATTCGACACATATGGTGGCGAGCCCCTGCCTCCCATCGAAGCAGGTCGAGAGGCGAAGCGCCTCGGTGCCGCCGGCCGCAGGCCGGCGGCCGGGCACACCGGCCTCGCGGGCTGCTCGGGCTGGGCTGTGGCGGGGTGTGGCGGTGGCGCGGCCGGATCGGGCGCACGGATGGCGGGATGCGGCGCGGACCCGGCGCGAAATGGCGGCTGTTCCGGCGGCTGCTCGCCGGCCGGGCGCAGCCGGGCGCACCCCTGTTGGGCGACTGGCAGGCATCCAGGGGCATGTGGCAGCGGTGGGAGTGGTGGCGGGCAGCGCAGGTGGGGGGGTGCGCATCCTCCAGGGACCTCGAAAAGGGCGCCATTCGACGCCATTCGGCCGGCCGCGGGCGCGGGTGGCGGCCGGGGGCGGTGGAGCAGTAAGGGACATCTCATGACCCACACCACCCCCCCTAGCCGTCCGCCACGGGTCCCCTCGCCTCGTGGCACAGGAATTGCACCTGCCTCCCACGCGGCACTCCGACCCGCGCCGTGCGATCGCCTGACAGCACCGCGCGGCTCGCACGCGCTCGCCCAATAGCTAAGCCTAGAGCATCTCTGCCGCCGGAGAGCTGAGGAATGGGTGTGATCACTGACGTCCGTGCTCGGCCCGCCGATGCCCTTCCAGCCCTGATCGAGACCCGACAGGCGACCGTCGGCGTCATTGGCATGGGCTACGTCGGGTTGCCGCTCGCCATGCTGTTCGCCCGAGCCGGCTTCGGCGTCATCGGTTTCGACACTGACCAACGGAAAGTCGACCAGCTCAACGCTGGACGCAGCTACATCAAGCATATCGCCGCCGCCGGCATCAGTGACCTTCTGCACCAGGGCGCGTTGAGCGCAAGCCACGACTTCACCCGTCTGGCGGAGGCGGATGCTGTCCTGGTCTGCGTCCCTACGCCGCTGACCCCCAATCGCGAGCCGGACCTGAGCTGTGTCATCAAGACAGCAGAGGCCATTGCCGCCGCCCTCCGGCGGGGGCAACTCGTCGTGCTGGAGAGCACGACCTGGCCCGGCACCACCCGCGAGGTGGTCAAGCCGATCCTAGAGAGAACGGGCCTGCGGTGCGGCGAGGACTTCCATCTCGCCTATTCCCCCGAGCGCGAGGATCCGGGCAACCCCAGGTACACCGCCGCCGATATCCCCAAGGTGGTCGGTGGCGTCACTCCGGAGTGTACGAGGATTGCCGCCGCCCTCTACGGGGCCGCCGTCCCCCGGGTGGTGAGCGTTTCCTCCCCCGATGTCGCCGAGTCAACGAAGCAGCTGGAGAACATCTTCCGGGCGGTGAACGTGGGCCTCGTGAACGAGCTGAAAGTGCTCTTCCACCGAATGGGCATCAGCATCTGGGAGGTGATCGAGGCCGCCTCGACCAAGCCGTTCGGGTTCATGCCCTTCACCCCAGGCCCGGGCCTGGGCGGACACTGCCTGCCGATCGACCCGTACTATCTGACCTGGCGCGCCAGGCAGTTCGAGGTGCCGACCCGCTTCATCGAACTGGCGGGCGAGATCAACACCGCCATGCCTGCCTACGTTGTCTCGCGCCTCGCCGAGGAGCTGAACCGCGAGGGCAAGTGCTTGAGCCGCTCCAAGATCCTGCTGCTCGGGATGGCGTACAAACCGAACGTTGACGACCTGCGCGAATCGCCCACGCTCAAGCTCATCGAGCTGCTGCGGGAGCAGGGCGCCAAGGTGTGCTACAACGACCCGCACATCCCGCGGCTCCATCCTACCCGGCACTACGATTACGATCTCGTCTCGCAGGAACTGACGCCAGACGCGCTCATGGGCGCGGATTGCGTCGTCATCGTGACCGATCACGCCGCCTACGATTGGGAGTACATCGTGACGCACGCACGGCTTGTCCTCGACACGCGGAATGCGACCAAGGAGGTCGGTCACGGCCGCGAGAGAATCCGCTTCGCCTGAGCGACACGGCCGGGGCAGGCGGTCACCCAGCAGGGCGGGAAGAGGAGATTGTGGCTCGCTATCTGGTCACAGGCGGCGCCGGCTTCATCGGCTCCCACATCGTCGAGCGCTTGGTGGGGCTGGGCGAGTCAGTGGTGGTTCTCGACAATCTGAGCACCGGCACCCTCGGCAACCTCGCCCCATGGCTGGAGTCCGTGACCTTCGTGCAGGGCGACATCCGCCATCTCCCTATGGTTCGGGAGGCGTGCGTCGGCGCCGACTACGTGCTGCACCAGGCCGCCCTGCCATCCGTCCCCAGGTCAGTGAAGGATCCCATCGCCAGCAACGATGCGAACGTGAACGGCACGCTGAACGTGCTTGTCGCGGCGCGGGATGCAGGCGTCAGGCGGGTCGTCTACGCAGGCTCCTCATCCGCTTACGGAGACACGCCCACTCTCCCGAAGCGAGAGGACATGCCCGCGAGGCCGCTCTCGCCGTATGCTATCTCCAAGTATACGGGCGAACTCTATTGCCAGGTCTTCGCTACACTATACGGTCTCGAGACCGTGGTGCTGAGGTACTTCAACGTCTTCGGCCCGCGCCAGGATCCGACCTCTGATTACGCCGCGGTCATCCCGAAGTTCATCATGGCGCTGCAGCAGGGCACCCGGCCCGTGATCTACGGCGACGGCGAGCAATCACGCGACTTCACCTACATCGCCAATGTCGTCGAAGCCAACCTGCTCGCATGCCAGGCCCAGGGGGCGGCCGGGGAGGTGATCAACATCGCCTGCGGGAAGCGGACATCGCTGAACCAGCTCATGCGCGTGCTGGGGCGCATCGCCCACTCCCACCTCGAGGCGGTGCACGGAAAGGCGAGGGCCGGGGATGTGAAAGACTCTCTCGCCGACGTCGCGAAGGCACATCGCCTCCTCGGATACAGCCCCGCCGTCTCGCTCGAGGAGGGGCTGGCGCTGACCTCCGAGTACTACGCACGTCTGTCCGCCCAGCGCGCTCCCTGCCCGCCGTCCGCCGGGCTCTCCGCGGGGAGCGCGGGGCGATGTGTGGGTGTCAAACCCCGGTAGGACACCCCAGCGCGGCATCCGAACTTGTGCGGCGGCCAGGATCGGCCTATCCGGACAATGTGGGGCCATTCGGCGGCGTCTTTGGGCGCCGCTTCTTCTTCGCAGGAGTACGCCCGCGTGGGGTATCCCGAACCGCTGCTTCTCTGGTCGTGCGCGACATAGCGTTGAATGCGTAGCCTGCCGGCGAGCAGTGGATGCTCCATCTCCGGCAGGCCGCTCGGCAGCAGCCGCCCCCCTCGCGACTGCAGGCCGCCGTGCGTGCTCTGGAACGCGCCACTGACGTGGGCCCTACGATCGCTGTCCCCTCCGCACGGCTGTGCCGTTCCCTTGTCCTCGTCTCTCAGGTCAACAGGGCCCGCATCCGCCTGGAGACTGCTGTCCGAAGCCCACCTACCACCCACAAGCAGACTACCCGGGAAGTGCGCGCACTCGAGCATGACTTCCCCATCGGCTATCCGACTACGTCTGCTGTACCGGCACACCGCCAGACTGACGGTCCGGCGCCGCCGAGCGGAGGCTCTGCTCGCACACGCCGGGCACAGGATTCCGGCTGGCCGCCTAACGATGGGGCGAAACCAGAGGTCGTTGACGGGGAAATGCTGACGCGCGACCTGCAGCCGGGTCCCCCCTCATGAGTCCACCAGCCCCTGCTTCAGAGCTTTGCGGACGGCCTCGATGCGGTTCCGCACCTGGAGCTTTCGGAACACTCCCGCGATGTGCACCCGGACAGTGCTTGGGCTGACATACAGTGCTCCCGCGATCTTGTCGGTGCTTGCTCCGACTGCGAGCAGCCGCAGCACCTCCAGCTGTCGCGGGCTTAGGTTCGGCCTGTGATCGGCACCCCCCGGCTGCTCACGCAACTGCCCAACTCCCCGCGTCATCGCTTCCCGTTGCACCCAGACCTCTCCCGCACAGACCGCCTTGAGCGCTTTCACCACCAGATCAGCGGTCGCGTCTTTCAGCACGAAGCCTTGAGCCCCGTGCTGAAGTGCTTGCGAGAGCGCCTCCTCGGCGCCGGATCCCGCCAGTACGACCACGGGGGTCTCGGGGCAGACGCGGTGCAGTTCCCTCACCAGCGCGCCACGTTCTTCGCCAGGCAGGAGGAAAGCCGTCAGCACCACATCGGGCCGCAGTTTGAGCGCCTTGGCAATCGCCTCGCTCGTGCTCGCCGCGTCGTCCACCACACGCACCTTCGGACTGCGCTGCAGAAGGGCGCGTATCCCCTCTCGGAACAGTCGCTGGCCATCCACGAGCAGCACTCGGAGGTACGGCCGTTCCTGCTGAGGCGCGGTGTTCCGCCCGGGAATCCGCCGGGACCGGTCCCGACCAGCGGCCCTCGTACGGTTTGGTACCTCGGCTCGCATAGCTACCCCCCTGGCTTGTCTGGCTCGCGATCAGACCTGGTCCGTTCCTCTCACTGCACGCCACACCAAGGCAAGCCTGTGCTGTGAAGGACTGGGCCGGCCGTCGTCCTAGGCGCCGACAAGGAGGTAGCTCACGGAACAGGACGTCTGGACGATTAGGTCCTCTGATTATACGTTACGCCACTGTGTACCGCAAGGTCGCAGTTCCGCTTACCCCCTAAGTGAGCGGAAGCTTAGCTCCGATTTGCACTCTCCACGCATGTCCCTCCGCCCCGCAGGAGTGCTAAACTACCGTTGTATTCCGACGGGGTGAGTCGCGGGCGCTCGGAGGCTCTGAGGGCGCGTCCCGCGAGTTGCTGGTTCCGGGCTTAGAGTCTTCTAGCAGTGTGACGACGCACCTGTACGTCACTGCACCTCATCGCAGTCAGCTCTGCCCGACTACGGCTGTGGAGGATCGGCGCTCGCGATGAGGTGCTTGCTGCAAGCGGCGGCTATGCGGGCACGGTGGTCTCCTGTCCTCTTGCTGGCAGGAGTGCTCTTCGCAGACGTTTCCTTCGCGACTCCGAATCCTCTCCTGTCTGACGCCCAGCGGCGGGACGATCCGCGCATTGTCCAACCCTCTCCGACGGTAGACGCCGACGGGAACTACATCAGCGACTTCCTCGAGGAGAAGCTCGCGGAGGGAACCTACGCCACGGTGGCGCTGGAGGGGGAGCCAGGCCTCACGGCGCGAGAGCCGCCGGCCGATCTGCTGGTCGCGTTCGATCACGTGCCGACTATGGGCGACGTTCGGACCATCGAGGCGCTCGACGGGCAGGTGCTCGAGGCGTGGGATGAGTTGGTCTACGCGATGCGCGTCGTGCTGCCCCCTTCGTCCGTGGGCCGCCTCGCCTCTCTGCCGGGAGTGATGCTGGTGGAGGAGAATGCCGCTACCTCGGCTTCCCTGTATCTGAGCACCCGCCAGACCAGAGCGCGCACGGTATGGGCGGCCCCCTACTCCAAGCAAGGTGATGGCAACCATAACATTGCGGTGCTCGACAGCGGCATAGACGCCACGCACCCCGACTTCTCCGCCACGGGGAAGATCGCCGGATGGGTGGACGAGATCGGGCAGAACTACTCCAGTCCCCACCCAGGTTTCTACACCAGCCCGGTGGACATCGCCGGCCACGGGAGCGCGGTTGCGGCAATCATCGCGGGGCCTGGAACGCAGGCCGGACTCGGTTCGACCTTGGACATCACCCAGCCCATGCCGCTGGCCAATGTCAGTCCGTTTCTGCAAGCCTACTTCCCGCTAGGCGTGGGCGCCGCAGGCGGCACGGTCCAGCTTGGTCTCAAATGGGCTGATACGGACCACCTCGGCGGCGGTGCAGTGAAGATAAGCCTGTTCGATGCAACTGGCACCTCGGCGTTGTCGTTTGCTTCCCACGCCAATCAGGGGACCCAGCCGCTCACCCTTTCCGGCCCGTACTCAGTGTCTCCCGGCACGCAGAGCTACGTCTGGCGGGCCGAACCATCGAAGAACTTCCACCGGACCACTGATCCGTCTCCCTGTTGGGTGCAGTCCACGTCGCCGATGCAGCCGATCGGAGACGGCTACAACCTAGTGCAAGGCCTGGCCCCGAGCGCGGACCTGGTGGGCGTGAAGGTGCTCGACGATCTGGGGAGGGGGCTCGACAGCGCCACCCTCAACGGTCTCACTTGGGTGAGCACAAACAAGGCCGCCTACCATGTCGTGGTGGCGAATCTGAGCCTGGACAGCAGTGGGGGGACGATCAGGTCGACGGTTGATACGGCCGTCAACAACCTGACCAGGGTCTCCGGTATCGTGGTCGTCTGCGCCGCTGGCAATCAGCGTCAGGCCGCTTCCGGGCCGCGCATCTACAGCCCCGCCTCCGCCTCGGCCGCGATCACGACCGCCGCGACGAACGAGAACGACGCCATTACAGACTACAGTTCCTATGGTGACACCGGTGTCTCGAAGCCGGATGTGGCGGCCCCAGGGGGCAGTGATTCGACTCACCGCAGAATCATCACCGTAGATGCGAACGGGGGCGATCCCCTCCACGAGGGAGTCACTGACCCCGCCTGGCACCACACACCGGAGGACCCTTACCCAGAGGCCTTCAGCAACGACTACACCGCGGTGCGCGGCACCTCGTTTGCCGCGGCGCACGTGGCCGGGGCCGCGGCCCTCGTTGCGCAGAGCCTGGGCACCTGGAACTACACTAGCGCACAGGCGCGCAAGGTGAAGGCGCTGCTGGAGATGACCGCCACCGAGACCAACACGCCGGCCGAGTATGCGCCGGATCCCGCGCTCGACCGGGGTAACAGGGACACGTCGGAGGGCTACGGACGGCTCAACGTGGATGCGGCGGTCGAAGCGGCCAGCATGAGTTGCCCGGTCGGCTCTCCGCAGACCGGCAACTTGCGTGCCGGAGTGACCTACAAGCAGTGCTGGGCCCGATACCTCGATGCGGCGGTCAACACGATCTACACCGTAACGTTGGCCAACCCGCTTGGCGGGGACTACGACCTTTATGTCTATCAGGACACCTCCAGTGACGACGGAAGTGTCAGCCTGGGATCCGTGGGCGACCCTGTCCTCCAAGGAAAGAGCACGAAGGCGGGAACCGGCGGAACCGAGCAAGTCGTGTTCCAGCCACTGGTTGCAGGTCGATACTACGTCGTGGTCAAGCGCGTTTCCGGCGGCGGGAACTTCACGCTGACCTGCACTATTTCTGTGCTCGGGGTCTCGGTCACCCCCGGCACATGGGCGCTGGGGGCCGTGGCGAAGGGCGCGAGCAAGACGACGTGGACGAGCAACACCCCGGCACTGGGCGGGGCCTACACTGCCACCAACAGCGGCACTGCTACCGAAGTGCTCGGGATCAGCTCCTCCTCGAGCAGCCCGGGGTTCTGGGCCCCGTCCCAGTGGGCGGCAACCGACCGGTTCGTCATTAGCTGGGGACAGACCGCCACCAAGGGCACGCCGCCCCCTTACTACTGGTTTGACCTGAACCCCATCTACCTGGCCCTCGACCAGAACAACCCGGCGCCTCTGTCCCCCGGCGCGAGCTTCGCCTTCGACCTGAAGTTCGATGCCCCCACCTCATCGAGCAGTACCAGCCAGAATGTCATCACGGTCACGGTGGGGGCGTATCCCCCACCCTAACGGCAGACACCACCATGGGAGAGGAGAGAGGCGGCGAGCCGGGCGGCAAAGCAGCTCGCGACTCTCTTTGGTCTGACACTCGGGCCTTGGGTGCCCACAACAGGAGGGAGTAAGAAGGATGAGAAGACTGCTTATGTTGTGCCTCGTCGTAGCTGCGCTCCTCGCACTGGCGTCGTCGGCCTTCGCCGGCCCCAGTGCCGGGATCACTGTGACGGTGACGCTTCAGAGTATCAGCGTCGGCGTGAGCCCAGGAAGCTGGGCGATCGGCGTGATCACGGCCGGCACACTCGCCACCAGCTCTACCTTCACGGCAACCAATAACGGGAACGTGGCGGAGGACTTCACCATCTCAACCGTCGCCACCAGCCCAGATGGTTGGGCTCCTGGTGGTTCCTCTGCTGTCGACCAGTACTGGCTGCAGTTCGGGACCACGACCATTGGCACGAGTCCAGTGGCGCTGGCGAGTAATGTCGCGGCGAGCGGGAACAGCACGTTCAGCCTCAAGTTCACCGCGCCCGCGACCGGATCCGCCGCGACCGGACAGGACAGCTTCACTGTCACAGTAGCAGCCGCTGCGCACTAATCCCTGCTATGGGCGTGCGTCTTCGCGTCCGCGGGGCGGGGAGACGCACGCCCTCCGACCAGCCTTGCGTGCGCAGGCCTGAGGTGTGCTGAGCATCACCATGCCGTGCAAGAATAGAATAGCGCTCTTGTCCGCCGCTCTTGCTTTGTTGGCGACGGCCGTCGCCGCGCCGGCCGGGGGCGCGCGCGACCAGCAGCCGGTGCTCGGCCTAGCCGTGCAGCCGGGAGGGCTTCTGATGCAGGACGTGAAGCTGGGAGAAACCTATGATCTCCAGCAAGTGGCCGGGATCACCCTGGCGATCTTCAACCAGGACGGTCAGGCTCACGCCTATCTCCTCTCCACCCACCGGCCTTCCCAGTCCGGGGGGAGCAAGCCGCCGCCCGGCTACACCGACCTACCAGATCCCTCCTGGTTCTGGTTCGAACGCACGGAGGTTACGGTTCCCGCGCAGAGCTCCAGCCAGGTGCGGATGTACCTTCGTATCCCTGACGACCAGCAGTATGCGAACCAGCGGTGGAGTGTGACCGCGGGGGTGACGGGCAAGCCGCGGCCGGATGAGTCCATCGCCCTCGCCGTCTACCCGCGCTACGAGATCGAGACCGTCGCGCTCGGCCGTCCGGAGTTGCAGCACAAGCCGGACGGGGAGTTCGGGCTGGTCCCCAGCACCGTGGTGCTGGAGGGGATGCACCCCGGCGACTGGCGCGAGTCGGAGTTCTACATCTGCAACAGCGATAGGCGCGGGCGCCGCTATCGCTTCCGCGTCGTCTCCCAGGACGAGGCAGAGGGGAAGCTGCACATCACCAAGTCTCCGGCCTTCTCGTGGATGCCTGACCCGGGCTGGATGAGAACGCGGGAGGCGAGGGTGTTCGTTCGTCACAACCTGGCCATGCCGGTGCGTTTCCGGGTGAAGCTGCCGCGATCGGTGGTGCTTCCGGACGGCGGCTGGGAGTCGATCCTGCTGGTCACGAGGGATGACGGCCTGACTCGCTTCCTCCGCGTTCGGGTGCCCTCCCCGCCCACGCCCGGCCAGGAAGGTGCGAACTGATGCCGACACGTTACTCAGTATGGAGAGCACACCCGCTGCTCATACTTGCGGCGCTGCTCTGCCTGTCGGCAGTTCCCCTCCGCGGCGCACCAGCCATCCAGGTGACCGTAACGCTCCTCGAGGTCACGGGAAGGATGGTCATCGCGCCGCCGGGGCAGCGCGCGCCCGCCGGTGCCACCATTGTCTATGGCTTCCAGGTTCGAAATGCGACCACCATCACCCAGAGCTTCCGGCTCTCCGTGCAGGGGCCGCCAGGCTGGAAAACAGTGCTGGCGCATGGCCACTCAGGCAAGGCTGGTCCACTCGCCCCCGGTGAGGCGACCATCGTCCCTCTGGAGGTCACCATTCCCAAGAGGGCCAGCGTTGGCGCCGTGGGTGTCGTCACGATGACTGCCGTGACGACCGGAAGCCCCCGGTTCCAGGACTCCGATTCGGTGACCACGACGGTGGTGCCTAAGGGCGCCTCCGCAGCCCTCGTCTCTGGGTCCCTTAGCAGCGCTCTGGCCGCCCCGTCCGGGCCGCGTGCCAGTCCGGCGGCACGCCCTTACTCGCTCCTGTGGCCGGAGCTAGGGAGCCAATGGTCCTGGCCTTGGCCTCCCTTGCTCAGCTGGGAGCCGGGCGTAAGCGGAGGGGAGTCGCCGTCCGTCGAAGGCTTCGCCACAGCCCGACCAGCGTTGTGACCTGAGGGCATCCTCTCCGGCACCGCCGCGATTCCGTCGGAGGCAGGGGCATGCAGCATGCTAAGCCATGCGCGCGGGGGGTTGCCGACGACAGCACCGCGCGGGACACAATGCGTGTGTCGGGTGCCTATAGCACCGTGCCGGGCGGGTTCTGGGCATGACCCGGCTGACTCCCTCCCGTGTCATCTGGGGCCGGTAGGCGGCTCCTTCGGGTGCCGCCTGATGCGTAGGCGTCAGCACGCGTAGTGACCGTTGCGAACGGCCCCGGCCACCCCCGACTCCGGCCATCCCCCTCAAGCTCGAAGCCACTGCCCGGGGTCCCGTCGCGGACCATCGGGCTGCGTCCTTCCCCGGACACGCGGGCAATAGCATGCCGGTTGGCGCCGTGATGTCAAGCCGGCTCCATGGGCCTATGGCAACGACCTTGGGCCTCAGAACCCCTGTAACGCCGCCTGTTTGGCGACAAGAATGGACTTGACTTGCTTGCCCACCAGAGCGTGAATGACCTCCTGACTGGCGGCACCAGAACGCCATGTCAGGAGGTGTGGCCACCATGGTGATGAGCAGACAGAACATGCCGGTAGTCGTCAGTGCCCGATCGCGGGAAAGACCGGGAACGCCTGATCGCGCGGTGTCGGGGGACCTGACCTGGGACCGGGCGATCCGGCTCTTCCTGGAAGGCTAGGCGGCCGACCATCCGGGGATACGGCCCGGCACACTCGGGCATTACCGCGATCAGCTGATCACCCGCCTTGCCGCCTTCGCCCAGGACAGGGGCATCGCCCGCGTCCCCGACTTCAGCCGGCACGACCTGCGCGCCTTCGTCGCCTGGCTCGACGGCCTCGTTACCTACGCGGGGAGCCCCCTGACCCCGCGAGGGAAGCAGATGGCGCTGGATGCGGCGAAGCGATTCCTCCTCTGGCTGCACCAGGAGCGGCTGATCCCGGACGATATCACGGCCGGCGTCAAGAAGTACCGCCTGGACAAGGACCCGGAGCCCAGAGCCACCCCGAGTGCGGATCTGGAGAAGATCCTATCCTCGCTCGACCTAGGCACGCCTACGGGGGTGCGCAACACCGCCATGATCCATCTGATGGCGTTCTGCGGCCTCCGGGTGTCCGAGCTGGTGGGCTTGAACGCCAACGATCTCAGTATGGAGGAGGGCCGGATCCGGGTGCGGGCAGAGACCAGCAAGGGGCGCCGCACGAGGTTCGTGGACTTGCCGCTGACCATGTGCGAAGGGAAGAAGATGGTGAGGCCGGAGGTGGCCGGCCTCATGGCGTCGTGGCTGCGGATCAGGTCTGAGACCTGCCCTCAGCTCGGCGAGGAGGAGGCGCTGTTCGTGACGCTGGGGCCGAACCAATGGTCCCGTCTGACAGTTAGAGGAGAGGAGCCGGACCCGCATTCCCGCCCCGCGGGCGAACGCATCAAGACGGACGCGGTGCGGGTGATCCTGAAGCGGGTCGCGGTCAAGGCCGGGGCCGACCCGAGGCTGGTCACGCCCCACCGACTGCGTCACTACTTCGGCCTGACCTCGGCGATGGCAGGAGTGCCTACCACCGCCCTGATGCGCGCCATGGGCCATCGCAGCCCGATCATGACTGCCCGCTACTCCGAGTTCGCCGACTCCCAGCGCAGATGGGCCTTCGCGAGAGCGGATATCACGAAGGGGATAAGGATCAGCGGACCTAGTACATGAGGGGCAACGCAGCCGGGCCTTCCTCCCCCCCAAGAACGCCGTCGTGCGCGTGGGGATGCCCCCGCATCTGACCTGCTCACCAACCGGCGCGACTAGTGGCAGCCCTCCATGCCCGCCGCGCTGTGCTCACACGTTGACGTCGCCCATGGAATGGCCGACGACGAGCCGGGGACAAGAGGGCAAGGCTGATCTCACCGCAGTCGCTGCACCGGACGCCAGCGGAGTCGCAGAGGGTGCTCCGTGCGGCCTCGCAGGGCAGTTGATCCACTTGAGGACGAGTGGTACGCTGTCTACGAGCAGAGAGCGTAGGGGCGCATCGCACGCTGTTTGGGCCGCGTCATGGCTGCGGGCCAAGGGAGCAGCCAGGATCCATGACATTCAACCGCGCCGGCATCTGGCTTCTTCGGTTGCTGCCATTCGCGCTGCTGGTAGCCCTGGCCTGGTACCAGCTGCCCGGGGTGGGTCCGTGGAAGCCCGGCGAGGTGGTCGCGTTCCGCTACAGCAGCTACAGGCAGGCCGCCTTCGGTGTCGCGCTCATCGTCTGGGTTGCGCTTCTGGCGGCGGCCCTCAGGTGCTATCCGTTCGCGCACATTCGCTCCACGAGATGGTACCGATGGTGCCTGATCGGCGCGCTTGTCGTGATGCCGCCGATCGAGATGCTGGCTCTGGGCCCCATGGTCTTCGGGTGGCAGGAGATCGCCCAACTCCAGACGCGGGACGGCTCTGTCTGCCACGTCCGCAGGTCAATGCCAGCCTACCTGTTGACGCGGGAGGTGAGTCGCGGGCTCCTGTTCAGGCGAGAACGCACTATCGGCTACGGCGACGTCGAATTCCCGGCGCTCCTCGTCCGGCCAGCCGGAGGCGTTGGGCACGATCGGCGGGTGCCTTCCACCGGCGCTCCGTCCTCCCTGGCGCAGAGCGCCGATAGGCGCTGGCTAGCGGTTCTCATGGCAGTGGGACCTGGAGGACCGGACGAAATCGCCAGTTGTCAGACGCACCTGGTCTACGACCAGCACACGGGCAAGGTCTATGACGTGATGGGTCTTGAAGACGTCTCCCCGTTCATCCTCATCGGTCCTCGGGACCGTCTTGACGCCTCCGATGTGCGGGCGCTTCTCGCCAGGCCGGGGCAAGTACGTCCTGTTGGCCTTAGCCTCATCTACCCCTCTGCCGCGACTGTCGCGCGCGACCTTGGCAGCGAGAACCCGGATGTCCGGGCGGTTGCGGCGCGCTTGCTCGATACCCACAACACCGGGAACAGCAACCTTGAAGACGCCGCCGGCATTCTCCGCCAGATCGTCGCCGGATCCACCGATGCCGTCGCTCGACAGGCGGCGGAGAGCGCGCTCGCGCGACTGAAGACAGCCCAGCACGAGAGCCGATGAGCTCACGTCACTGGCCGCTGACAGCATCGCCCTCAGGTGCTGGAATCAGGGCGGCGGCAGCCCGTCGGGCGCGACCAGCTGAGATTCGCATACCCGGTCTGCGCCCGAAATGCGGCCGGAAAAGGGCGGCTGAGGCGCGCCGCTGTGGGCTTCTCAGGGCTGTCTGTACCTTGTTGTCTTGCGAAGACGGACCTTGTCGGATACGGCGCCGGCGTAGCTCAGTTGGCAGAGCGGCTGATTTGTAACCACGCTCTCTGCAGATCTCCTTCCCCTTTAGGACAGGCAGCCTCCGCGGCGGTCCACCAGTCCCGAATGTCCCCTTCAGTGTGCATTCTTGGCGCTGAATGTACCATTTCAGGAAATAGCCAGGCCAAGTGACACTGGGGGCGAGCGCCTGAGATACCCTCAAGAGGGACTGCTCGGTCACCCGACCGCCAGGGGACATTGCCTGCTTCGGTCGTGTCCTCTCTCCAAGCCAAGTAGAGCGTTTCTGCGCCAGCAGAGGCAGGGCTTCCGAGAGGGGGACAGAATCTGCAAAATACCCGGCTCCGCGCGCATTCGATCCACAAGAGGGCCGTTCCGGAGCCGATATAGCTTGAGACTAGGGCTGCGGCGCCCGAGGAGGAGGCAGATGGGCAGGCCGCGCACCACCCATCCGGTGGTGCTGTGCCGGCGGTTGTGCGTCGGCGAGATCATGGGACTGCTCGCCAGGGTGGAGGGCAAGGTGCCCGTTCTCATCAGTCTCCGGCACACCCCGGAGTTGTTGCCTTTCCTGCTGGCCGTGTGTCCGGTCCGTCACATGGGTGCCCTGCGAGGCGTCATCCTGGCCTATCGCCCCGACCCACATGGATCACCTGGGCTCCTGGTTCGCCAGGAGGTGGCACTGCGCCGGGAGACTGACGCAGCCGGACGGTCCCGTGTCCGCTTCGTCTGTCCGGGGTCTGGTTGCGGGCAGAGTGCAGACTCACTCTACCTGCCACCCGAGGCGGACGAGCTTCGGTGCCGCCGCTGTGCCGAGATCTCGTACCGGCGACAGCCATCCCTACCTGGGCGTGACTTGCCGACCTGGTCGGCTGAGGTGAGGAGAGTGCTGCACTGCTGCCGCGCGCTGGCGCGGGAGGCAGGCCGCACGCTGCACGGGCGCGCGTCAGGCCGGCGGCACGGAGGAGGAGACATGACCAATGCTAGCCGATCTAGCTCGCAGGCACTACGATACAGGGCCGTCGCCGACCTGTGGCGAGACAGCGGATGGACAGTGGAAGAGTTGGCTCGCCTGTTCGGTGTCTCGGACCGGACTATCAAGCGGGACCTGCGGGCAGCCCGCGAACAGGGAAAGGCCCCGTTACGGCGTCCTCGGGCTCCCGCGGCGGAACTGCGAGCGCAAGTGAAGGACGTGCTGCAGAGGTGCGGGACGCTCCAAGAATCGCTGCTGGAGACGACCCGGACCGAGGACGAGAGCGAAGGCCGGCGGACGTGGGCTGCCGCCACCCAAGCGCGGCTGCTTTCCGAGGAGCGCCGGCTGACGGAGTTGCTGGCGACACTCGAAGGGGCGCGCCGGCCGCGCCGTCGTAAGCAGCTTCCGCGGCGAGAGCCCGACTGGCTTGACCCGGAGCTGATTGACCTCGCGCGTTCGTGACCAGAGAGACGGCGGGGGATTCAGGGGGAGGGAGACTAATGGAAGACCGGCTGCGGAGCGAGTTCGATGTAGACCGCGCGTGTGCGGAGCTGGGATACCTCAACGGTCAGGCCGTGTTTGCCGCGAGCGACTTCCTGGTGGCGCGGGAGTTCGTGCCCTACGAGCCCCTTCCTCCGGGCAAGGCTGTGTGTGCGATGCTCACCCTGGATGGTTTGTGGGCAACCCAGCTGTTTCGGGAGCGACGTGGGCTGGAGAGGATGCTGCGGTCGTACGAACAGCACGCGGCCAGCTATGGCGATGTCCCACGAGGGCCGGGGAGAACCGTGGTGGCGAAGCGGACGGAGGCCGACTCCTTCGCTCGATCCTGATGACGCCGTCGGTACTCTGCCGGTGTGCAGCCGTACTGCTTCACGAACTGGTGGTGGAGGTGGCTCCCGTCCACGAAGCCGGCCTGCTGGCCGATATCTTCGATGGTGAGGTGGGTGGCGAGCAATTGGTGGGCGGCATAGGCCAGGCGCGCGCGGCGGCAGAACCGGCCATAGCTGATCCCCATCGTCTGCCGGAAGACCGTATGGAACCGGGAGGGGCTGAGGCCGCACGCGGCCGCGGCCTGCGCGGGATCGGGTCCGGTCTCGGGACGCTGGTGCGCCATCTTGATCGCGGGCATAAGGCGAGCCAGTGCGTTGCTGCGCAGACCCAATGTCGTGCCGGTGCGGGCATCAGGCTTCCAGTGACGCCGCAGCAGGATGAGGAGATGAAGAAGATGGAGACGAACGGAGGTTTCCCAGCCGAGCGCCCGCTCTGCGAACTCCCGCTCCAGGTCTTCGGCGATGCGCAGGGCCGCGGCCCGCATCGCCTTGCCCACCGTGCGCGGGCGCTGGGCCACCGGGGCCTCGAACATGCTCAGCCACGGCTGGCTGTCGATGGCCATCTCTTCGACGGCATCTGGAAGGAAGACGACCACGACGTACTTCGCGGGAGCCTCCCTCGTCCGCCACGCGTGCGGCTCCCACATGCTCACGAGCCAGCAATCCCCCCGGCGCAACTCCAGCGCCGAATCACCGAAGCGGAACTCCTGGCACCCCTCCAGGATGACGCCGAGCTCGAGCCCCCGGTGGATGTGCACCTCCAGTGGGGTCTCCTGCGGCCACACATCTCGGCCGATCCAGAACGGCCTCTCGGCGTCGAGCCGGTGGTCGTAAGGCTCCGCGAGCAGCATCCAATCGCGGACCGGATCCGTCCTCGTCTTGGTCTTTCCCGGCGCCGGCACTGCACGCGCCCCCAAGGTGACTAGCTACCAGGTACTTCCCCGTGGGCTTCGCTTCACCTCCCGGACAGCCCCGTCTTCGGCCCCAGCGGGTAGACGCAGATGTCGTCGAACCAGGCGACATCGCGCGGCGAGGCCTGACTGGAGACACCTGGCATGACGATCATCTGTCCGGCGCCTTCGGGGGTGGCCACCTCCATGCTGAGCGTCCCCCACTCGTCGGGCCCGCTTGTCTCCGGGAAGAACACCTCGGGATGCAGGCGGAAGCGCTCCGCCAGTACGTCATCACCCATCCACTTCCCGTCCGGTGTCTTCCAGCCGACGGAGAGCGTGGGCAGCCCCTCACCGGTGCGACGCGCCATCACCCGCACGAAGTGCCGCTGCCCCGGCTTCACCTCATGGGTCTGGATAAGGCAGCCACCGTTGACGTTCGAGAGCCGGCCCGCGCCGGGCGCGGCGCAGCCCACCGCGGGATCCCATCCCACAGTCCCCTTTGAGTCGTCCTCCTGCCAACTGCTCCACCCGGCCGGCGCGTTTCCGGCGACCCAGTCCGGAGAGTCGCCCCGAGCGGACGCGGGTGCAGCATTTGGTCCGACGCCGAAGTCCCCGTTACGAGCCAGGTTGGCGAGTTGACCGGCATGTTCCAGGGATGCGACCTCCGCCAGCCGCGCCTGCCGCGCGCTTCCCTCCGGGTCGCGCGCGTTCGTCAGCGCTTCCACGATGCCTGGAATCAGCTCGATCCAAAGGGTGCCGACGCGACGGCCCTTCCACGGTGCGGTATCCTCGGGATCTGGCCACCACCGGCCCTGCTCGCCATAGACCCACACATACTCGTCGGCCGCCTGCAGTGCCGCCGCCACATTCCGCTCCAGCATCGCGGCCCGATCCTCCGGTCTCCCGCCGAGCCAGTACCGGTGCTGAGGACCGAGGTGTGCATCGAGGTAGATGCCCGAACTGACCTGTACCTGCGCGCGGTACTTCGCCCGGTTCTCCGGAGACACCACCTCCTGGGCCGGGCCCTTGATCTCCATTGCCGCCTTCCAGAACTGGCTCGCTTCTGTGTACCCATAGGCCCGTTCGTTCCCGTCTATGAAGGTCACCGTCGCGGGCGCGGCGTCCAGCCAACCATCGATGAACGCGGGGTACAGCCCGTAGGAGTGGGCCGCGAGGGCGTGCCGCGGGTCGGCCAGCCCCGCCGCCGAGGGCCCGCCCCACGGGTCCCAGTCCACGACATAGCTGTTCATGAAGTAGGTGAAGATGGTGATGTCCGGATACTCCGAGGCCATGGCCCGCATCACCTCCTGGCCTCGCTGGCGCGCTCTTGCATAGTACTTATGGAAGGAGTGCTGGGCCCGCTGCGGCTGCGTGCGATACGCGAACTGGCGGTAGGGCTGGACGTACGGTTCGGCATCGAAGAGGATCCCCTTCATGCCCCCTTCCCGCGCCAGCCAGGCAGCGATGCGGAAGTGCTCGACGATGCTCGCCCAGCCCGCGTCATCGAACCAGTCAACGTTGCCGGGGTTGCCGTTGGTGTTGGCGAAGTTGTCCCTAAGCCGCCCCGACTGGATGGCCCGCAGATCGGCGATGCTGCGGCGGAACCAGTCACGCTGCCACTTCGTGTTGGCGAACATTTCCCGGAAGGGGCAGCTACTCACCCCCTCGGACACATTCTCGGTCGCAATCTCCAGCACCACGCCGTCAAAGGGGCTCTGCTCCATCACCCGGAGATCGCGGCGCAGCTGCTGCGCCGTCGGCATGTCGTGACCGGTCTGGATCAGCTTCTTCGGCCGCACCTGGGCCTGCGCTCCCGTGGAGCAGATGAGCACGCCCAGTATCGCCGCCTGCACTACGCACCGTCGCCACAACACCGCTGCCATCTCTGTCTCCTTGCTTCCTATGCTAGGCCACCGGCAGGTAGATCCGACCGTCCTGCGCCGGAATGGCGAACTCTGTCCCGGACCATCCGGTGGTGAAGTCGCGGTAGCGGCGGGGGAGCGTCACGCGGGCCCGCTTCACCTGCGGGTTGACGATCACGAATCCCCCTTCGAACTCGCGTCGCCACGTGCCGTCGTCGGCTGGTCCTCCCGCGCCGACGGCTCTGCCCAGAGGCGCGTCGAATTCCGGGTACCACCAGTGCTGGCCTCGCCACCGGGTGTTCAAGTCATAGCCGTAGTAGCCATCTCCCAGGAGAGCCGTTGCCAAGCCAAAGCGCATCCGACGCAGCTGGCCGTAGGTGTGCTCCAGCAGCTCCTGGCACTCCTCCGCCGGCAGGCGGCTTGGGGCGTTGTACTCGGGCCAGACGCCACTGGAGGCGTTGATCGTGGTGCAGTTCGGTGAATGCGGAAGGGCGCACTCCTCCAGATACATCCCCAGCACCGTGGCCCAGTCCATGCGGCAGTCTATCGCGTAGTCCACGTAGTCCTCGTAGTAGTTGCCATTCACATAGGGACGGATGTACTCGGCGCCGGCCTGCGCGTTGACCATGACCACGGTTTCCTCGCCAAGGGCCGCCCGCAGCCCCGCCAGCAGGGCCCGCTTCCCTTCGACCCACGTGCGATTGAGCAGCGCGATGTCGTCAGGCTGACCGTCGCCGTCCGCGTCAATGGATACGCTTCGGTGCGTCTCGATCTCCACCGCCCAGGAGTCAAAGCCAGCCCCCATGCAATCCACGAACACTCCATCCAGATCGAGTCCTTCGTACCGGCTGATGATATGGCCGGCCAGCAGGTCGAGCGCCTCTGGGCGGGACAGGTTCAGCATCTGGGTTCCTGGCCAGCCAGCGATGCGGTTCCCCTTCCACGGTATGCAGGAAGGCCTCCTCGGGAACGGCCTCCGCCTCCCGCGTCCCCCAGTAGGGGGCGCTGGCGGCGAAGTGGAGGATGACGATCCCCGGGTTGAGCTCCCGCAGCCGGCCCATGCGGAGGTTCAGCCTCTCCCGTCCCTCCGCATCAGCTGGCACGCGGAGGCCCCCGATCAGGAGGTCGTACCGGGCCGCCATCTGCAGCTCGACATCGGTCGCCTCAGGCCCGACCCCCGCCCCGTAGATGTTGGCGATGCGGGGGAAGGTGGGAACTGTGTCGCTCGCTCTGCCCATCGTCGTTCCGCGCCTCCTGTAGTCAGTGTGCTGCCTGCGCACGCCGCCGCGCCGGATGCAGCGGTGCCGGCCGCCTTCCCGCGGGGTGACACGGTCACGGCCTCGCGCCCGCGCTCTGCAGGCCGCCCATGATGCTGGGCGCGAAGTAGAGGTGCTGCCCCAGGGACTTGCCGTCAGCCGGCAGGCCCTCTTCCGTGAGCGCCTCGAAGGCGACACGCGCCACATGCGCGTACCGCGGGTCCCCGGTGAGTTGGCTCACGTAGGGCAGGGATTCGCACACCAGGTTATTCATGCCGATATACCATTCTGCATACATCGGCTCACCAGTGGGCGAGGCCGAGTAAGGCCAGGCGCGGCGCTTCTCGTCCCAGGAGAGCAGCACCCAGTCCGCTCCGGCCACCAGGGACTTCGCTACAGCCGGGTCGTGCGTCTGCTCGTGCAGGTCCTTCAGGCCAGAGAGCAGGATCCCGATCAGGAACAGGTTGTTGCCTACCGCGCCCTGGTGGTCCTTGTCCGCGTGGTCGGAAGGGAGGACGTGCGGCCAGGCCCCTCCCTGGCTGAACTTCTGCTCTCGCAGCGGCACCGCGCCGATGCGCTTGGCCGCCTCCAGGTAGATGGGATCAAGCGTGCCGCGGTAGACCGCGATCACGGCCTGGAGGGACCAGCCCGCGTCGCGCTCGTGCGTGCCGAGCTCGGAGAACTCCCGCGACATGGACCAGGCGATATGCTCGCCCTCGGCCAGGGCCGCCTCCATCACCCAAGCATCACCGGTGAGATACCATGCATCCATCAGGCCGTCGGCCCAGACGTGGCCGCTGCGCGCGGTGTACTGCCACACGTCATAGGGCACCGACCACGCGCGGCGGGCCGTGTCCCAGGTGCCGGTGTGGGCGATGGCATGGGAGAGATCCGCTCCCAGGAACCGCTCATCGGGGTAGGCGTGGCACGTGTCCACGTCGGCCTGGTGCCGTGCGGCGGCGAGGGCCAGACGGGCGTAGTCCCGGCGCCCAGTGCGGGCGAACTGCATGAACAGCCCGTGCGCCAGGTCGTACTCGTTGTTGCCCCAGTTGATCCGGCGCTCTCCGTACCAGTCTCCGTAGTTCGAGTACCCGTATTCGCGCCGCTCAGCCTTTCGCCGCAGGTGTCCCGCAACGGCCTTCGCCACAGCCGTGTCCCACCCGTCGAACTGGCCCGCCACCGGTGGCGCCATCTCTCCCAACGCCTTCGTCTCCGCGTACCACTCGGCCGGCAGTACCGCGATCACAGGTAGATCCGCCTCCGCCGCCAGTTCAGCCGACGGGGTGGTCCCACCGAAGTCCAGGGTGATGCGCTGCGTGAAGGCCATCCCCCATTTGCTGCGGTACTTGCCCTCCACGAAGGGGTACTGCAAATAGTAGTCAGGCAGGTCCCTACCGTAGTCTGGTCCCGGCTGCTGCGGCAGCAGGTCGAAGTCCACCTCTTCGCCGTGGAGGCGAAATGCCTTTGGCCAGCGCTGCCAGAACTCATGGGCGGCAATCCCCAGCGACCCCGCATCACCCTCCACGCGCAGTACGCCGGAGTACTGCCGTCCGTCCACTATCCCCTCAGAGTCAGTCACGCGGAAGGTGCGCTCATCCCACTGCGCCACTGTCAGCGTGCGGCCGCCGGCCAGGTCAGTGGTGCGCTCTTCGGCGGCCGCGGAGGCGGTGAAAGCCCCCGCGTGGTCGGCCGTGTCCCAGTAGGTGTGTGCACGCTGCAGGCCGGGGACGCGGAAGGGCATGGTGAGGGAGCTGATGTCGGTGAACTCGGTCCGCAGGTAGGTGTTGATGTGGGTGTGCTGAATGTCCACGTGCGAGGCGCCGTCGCGGAACGTGAGGCGAGTCACGTAGGACATGTACGGCCGGCCCGCGTGATCGGCGTAGTCGCCTTCGGCCCGGAGCACGACCTTCACCGGACCTACCTCCTCGACCGTCACCCGCTTCGGAGGCCGGGCGGAGACCGTGAACACCGCGCCCTGCTCGTCCACCAGACGGACGCCCTCGGGCGCGGAGGAGGCGAGCTGCTTGCCATGTGACGCGACCCGGGAGAGGAGGCTGAACCGCACCTTGTCGATGCTCACCTGGAGCGGGCCGGTGTCGATCTGGATCTTCTCCTTGGTCTCCTTCACCTGGAGGTGCGAAACCCCGGCCGGCGCGGGAGCTACCTCGCTTCCGAACTCTACCCGGTACGTCTCCTCCGCGTTCGCTTCCAAGCCCACCACCATGTCTACCAGCACCCACCTCAGGCTGCCGTCGGGCCAGAAGGAGGTGGCGACGAACTGGGCCGGCACCGGAGTGCCGCGCGGCGAGACTACCTTGAGATGAGCGAGGTCAAAGACCCCGCCCTGGGGGAGCGGCAGGCCGAAGGTGACCGGAGTAGCCGCGCGGGCGATGCCGGCCTCCTCCTTCAGCACGACGGGCAGCACGTGGCGCGTGATGGAGCCCTGCGCTTCGGGCCGGCGCGGCGATCGGGAGAACGGCACGTCCGGCCTGGCGCGGCCGAGGGTGAGCTTAGTCTCCGGCAGGCACTGCTCGTAGGTCAGGCCTTTGTCGGTAAGGGTCATCGGAGCCACGCTCCCTTCGTCATCGTCGGCCGCAGGACTGGGCGCCGGGACGATGCCCAGCCCCAGCAGCAGACTCAAGAAGGCGAAGCCCAGGACGCCGCGCGCCGCGTGACGCGGCTGTCCGCCGGTCGGCGCGCCTCCGCTACCCCCTGCTCCCGACAGGCGCGTCACCGCCGCCCACCGCGGAATCATCGGCGCCATCGCCTCCTCCTCCCTGGGGCCACGCCGGGTCGGCGGCCACCTTGTCCCCTTGCCGACGGAGTCCCCGGCGGCTCCTCCGTTGCCGTCGTGGTCCATCGCGCGCTCCTCCGCACCGCCTTCAGCCCGGTCGCAGGACTCCGAGGGGCGAGCAGCCTCAGCGGGCCACCCGGAACCCGATGTAATCGCAGTCGCCCGGGCCGGTGCCGCCGCTGCTTGGGGGGAGATACCAGCCCCGGTAGGCGCAGCGGTTGCTGCTGGCTCCGTCATCCCAGCACCCACCCTTCACGAAGCGATAGGAACCGGTCCGATCGAAGGGGTTGGGGCTGCCGGGATGGGATCGATGCCAGTCGGCCACCCATTCGTAGGCGTTGCCGACCATATCCAGACAGCCGTAGGGACTGCCTCCGTCCGGGAAGCTGCCGACTGGGGAACTCTGGAGCCTCCTGTATCCGCCGCCCGAAGGGCTGTGGTCATCGAAGTTGTTGCATTTCTCGGGATCCCAGGTGTCGCCCCAGGGCCAGATGCTCGATCGGGCGCCTGTCCATCGGGCCGCCTTCTCCAACTCCGCCTCCGTGGGCAGTCGGCCGCCGGCCCATCTGCAGTAGGCTTCCGCTTCGTAGTAGGTTACGCCCACCACGGGGTGCCGGTCAGTCTGGAGGAACGCGCCGGTGCCCCAGTCCTGCTCGGCCGCCCAGTGCTCGGGCTCGCGGCGGGGTTCGTGCCGGCGCGGCCGCACGACGCGCGTGACGGCCCCGTGCATCCCGGCGTAGTCGATCGCATCGCTCTGCTTCCATTCCCAGCCCTCAGGCGACCAGTAGCCAGGACAGCTGTGCCCGCCGCCCTCCATGAACGCCCGGTACTCACCACGCGCTACCTGGTACCTGCCAATCCGGTACGCGGGCAGATGGACAGAGTGCTGGGGGAACTCGTCCGGGGTCGCGTACGGGTCGCCGGGGTCACTGCCCATCAGGAAGCTCCCGGCAGGGATGGTGATCATCTCTCCGAGGCGGCTTGCGCGGTCGGCGGGTCTTGCCATGGGATGCTCTCTTGTCGGCCCCACGTGTCGCTTGGGCTCCTCAGGACAGCCGTGCGGGCTGGAGCAACCGGGTGAGCTGTTCCAGTCGGGAGGCGATCTGCCAGCGGTAGACGTCCATCTCGTCCGGCGACCAGAAGCCGGTGAAGCGATACTGCGGCAGCACCGGGATCGCCTCCCACACCGAATCCAGCACGCGCTGCGCCTGCGTCGCCTCCTGCTTAGCCGCAGGAGAGCCAGAGCCCTGCGCCTGCGCGATGGCTTGCTTCAGGCTGTAGATGTAGCGCATGTCGTCATAGCCTTCGCGGAAGGCCTCCCACACCGCCGTGGGCACCGGCCGGCCGTCGGGCTCGGAGCGCACCAGGAAGTCGGATATGCGGCCGTCCAGGTAGTTGTAGGGATCGCCGCTGTTGTACTGGTACATCCAGGGAATCAGGCGGCGGAAGCCGGAGCGCCAGAAGCCGAACCCGTAGGTCATGCGCGCGCCGGGCACGATGGTGTGTTCCAGCTCTCCCGACACATTGTTGGGATAGCACCAGTACTGCACGTCCCGCGCCTGCATGTCCGCGGTCACGGTGGCGTAGTCGGGGAGGAAGGTCTGCGTGCACCACACGTTCACGAACGGCTTCATCGGCTGATAGGCGGGCCTCTCCGGGGAGGCGGTGACGTACACCTTCCCGCCGCCCTGCTGGACGGCCTGGCAGAGCCGCGCCATGAAGGCGACGATCTCCGGGTTCTGGCTCGGCTCGTCATAGGGCTGGTAGTGGAACCCCGGCCAGCCCCGCCGCACGCGCTCCTCCTCGATGGTGCGCACCAGCGAGCTGATCTCAGAGAAGAATGCCTCCGGCGGCATCTTCACGCCCTGGAGATGCGAGTGCAGGTCTTCGCCCATGTACTTGCGGTAGCTCCCCCCCACCGCGATGTAGACCATGAACGGAGGGTGGAAGCCGAAGCGCCGCGCGGTCTCCACTTCCCCGTTGAGGTCCTCGAAGGTCTCGTCGATGGACTCGAACCTGCCGTTCGCGTCGGCGGGACCGGTCCAACACGAGAGCGGCACGTTCTTCACTCCGTGCGCTACAAGGTCCGCGCGCTCCAGTTCGCCGCGGCGGATCCAGTACCGGCGCGAGCCCTCATCCGGCGCGTCCGGCGCGCGGCGCAGGGGATCGGAGTAGTAGATGCCGTAGTCGTGCTCGGGGTCTTCCTGCAGCGTGACGTCCAGCACCCGCAGCAGCACCGGGATCTCCGCGCGCCGCCCATCGGCCGTGAACGTGATGCGGCTGCGGTAGAGCCCGGGCCGCCCGCCCTCCGGCACGCGCACGGTGAGCCAGAAGGTAGCGTTCTCATCCGCCTTCAGCGCGCCGCCGTTCCATCGGTCGAGTACATCCGGGATGACCTTGTACAGGCCCTGCTCTTGGTAGCCGCGCCGGCCCGGGAGGAAGCGCACCTTGCGCACCTCCACGTTCGCCGCGGGCACCGGGCCCAGGCTGGTGACGCTGATGCGGGCATATTTCACCGCGCGCAGGGGCCGCACCGTGAAGGTGAGAGGCTCGTACTCGCCCGGCGCGGCGAAGATCCGCAGGGTCGGGGCCAGCTCGCCGGGCTGCGGATTAGTGTGGGGGTAGATGGGCGTCGCCCAGTGCCGGTGCCAGATGAGAAAGCCGCGCTGCTTGTCCGCCGCGGTTAGCACCGGGGCCGGCCCGGCCGGCGTCGGCGCTTCCTCTTGCCACTTCGCACGTTCCGCTGCCGGTGCCCACTGCTGGAGGACGCCCATGAGCTTCCGCGCGGCCGTGTCGTCCTTGGTGGGCCATGCAACTAGGCCGGAGAGGCACCACTTGGTGCGCGGTGACAGTCGCACTTCGATCTCGCCCGCGCTGCGTACGGAGAAGAGATGGTGCTGGGGCGCGTAGCCCCAGGCCTCCGGCGAGACCATCTGGAAGCGGCGTGTCGCCGTGCCCACGCGCACGTCGAAGTCCCAGAACTGGTACCCGCGGTAGTTCGCCCCCACGCCCGCGAGCACGTACACGTACCACGTACCCGGTGCCGTAGGGAAGCGGAAGCGGTTCGGCCCGGTGCCGATCACCGCATCTTCGCTCAGCGCATTGGTCCAGATGGGAACCCCCTGCGCGGGTGAGTCGTGTGCCAGCAGTCCCTGCGTGGATTGCCAGCGCGCGTCCTCGGGCGTGACCTGCGTGGCACGTTCCCACACCGGCGATTCCTTGGCCCCCATATCAAACACCATCACCTGCGCCAGCGCAGGCGCGGCCAGGCAGAGCGCGAGCAGCACGATCACCAACACCTTCATCACTTCGCCTCCTGCCACGGCGACGACACCAACGTCAGTTCCCCACGGAGCGTCTGATCTCCGAGCCGCACCACTATCTGATACGCGCCGGGCGGCACCGTCCGAGGGATGGAGAGCGCGAGCGGCGTGAGGCCTTCGCCGGCGCGCACCTGCTGCGTCGCCACCGTCTTGCCGGTGCGCTGCAGGCTGACCTGCACCGGCACCGTCTGACCCGCGCGGACGCCGAACAGCTGGACGGTGAACGCGAACGTCTTCTGGTCGGCGAAGAGCGTGTGCGACTCCAGTGAGAGGTCCATCAGTGTGGGCCGCGTGTAGCGCACCAGCTCGAGGGAGTCAATCCAGAAGTCGAGCGACTCGCCGTCATGGTACTCCGACTCCGCGATGGCGAACTCGACGTAGCGCACCCGCTCCCGCAGAGGGACCGCGCTGAGGTCGTAGGCGTACTCCCGCCATTCTCCCGGCCGCAGACCATCCGCGTTCTGCTCCCAGGAGATGCCCTTCTCGCCCGTGCCCACCACCAGCGCGAGCGCGTTGTCGGGCAGCACGCCGCGGTCGCCTGCGGCATAGACGCGGTAGCGAATCTGCTCCCACCCGCGCCAGTCCGCCAGCTTCCCCTGTGGGTGGCGCGCCACGCGGGGCCAGCCGATGGGGTAGTTCGGCTCGCCGGTGCTCCAGTCCACCTTGATGTGGAAGCTCCACGCCGGCTGGCCAGCCGTCGCGCCTGGGGTGAAGGTGGCCTCCTCCGCCTGCCATTGCGCATAGGAGGCCGCATCGAGCAACGGCAGAGCCTCCTCATTGGGCGACCCGGCATAGGCCCACGAGGCCGCCACTGCGAGTGTGATCAGCACGAACGCGATGAGACTCCGTCTGCCAACCATCTTCCCTCTTCCTCCCCGCGCTTCACGCCCTCCGCCCCGCCAACCCTTCCACCTACCCGCGCGGTGCGGAGACCCATCCAGCTCCCGGGATGCCCGCGTGAGCGAAGGCCACCGGCGGGAAGACGATGCCTCCCGCGATGTCAGCAGTTCGGATACAGAGATCGTAGGCTACATACGGATCAGTGCCAAGGGCGTTGTGCAGCCCGTGCTCCTCCATGCCGCCACACCCCCAGTAGACGATGGGCGCGCGGCGAGCAGACTCCTCGGAGAACTCCTCCGGCAGCAGCTCCTCCCACTTGTGGCGGTGACGCATCGTCGCTCCTTAGGCTCGTTCCTCATAGTGGAGGCTGTCATCTGTCTCCGGGTCGTCGAAGGTCGCCGGATCGAGGGCCGGATCGCCTGGCCGCTCTCCCACCGACACGTATCCGACGGGGTGGCGGCCGCCGCGGAAGTAGTTGGCGACGGCGAAGCATGCCGCCGGCAGATTCCCGGCCGGATCGAGGAGCGCAAGCGCAAGGAGATAGCGCCCGCTGGGCAGGTCCCCGGGAATTGCGAAGTGCTCCGTCACTGTATGCAGTTCGGGCGCGATCTCGTAGCGCTGCTCCGGCCAGTACCAGCGATCGCCAGGCATCCATTGCCGGACGTCCAGGTTCGTGAAGGTGGCGTGCCACACCGGCTCTCTGGTGCCGGGATCGAGCAGGCTCGCCTCGACCGGCCAGTTGTAGTAGAGCGGCGTTGACCCGGTGTTGCGCACCGAGAATGACACTCGCCATGGCCAGCCGGGCATGACGCGGCCAGCGTACTCCACTCGCTCGATCAGGAAGCGATACCCGAAGCTCCTCTGCAGTCGTTCCGCGTTTCGCCGCGCCTCCGGGTTGTCCGCGTCATACTGGTCGATCCAGCCCAGGTGGTTCCAGTGCAGACGGCGGATCAGGTCCTCGATATAGCGCACGTAGTTCACGACCCCATCGGTGGGATCGGCGCCCGGCGGCGTGCCGTAGTTGTACGAAACCTCACCGCCCATCACCGCTGTCCGCCATCGGTTGAGGTACGGCTCGGTGAGGAAGTACTCCATCATCTGCGGCGTATCGTTGAGGGTTCCCCAGGAGTCCCAGTAGATCCCGAACTGGTACCGGCGGAAGTGGCCCGGATAGCGCACCATCACCAGCTTCTTGCGGAAACTCGCCGTGAAGGCGTCCCCGAGCAGTCGCTCGAGTTCCGGCGATGGCTCGGGGGAGTGCTGCTCGCCCCAGTAGCCGATGAGGCCGCTCTCGATGAAGGCCACACGCGGGTCGCCGTCCCAGGCCTCGCCCAGCTTCTCAATCAGGCGCACCATGCGCCGTTTGAACTGGTCGCTGCTGTAGTCCCCCGGCTGCATATCGGAGGGCCAGTACCGGCGCGAACTGAAGTAGTCATCGCTCGGCCATTCCAGGTACACCCGTGGGATGACCTTGAGATTGCGTGCCCCCACGCCCTGCCAGCGCGCGTCGCACACCGCGCGGATCTTGTCTACGCGGTCGCTCTCCCGGTCCTCCAGCACGTTCCACTCGATGTAGTCGCGCGCGACGGTCGCCCACTCCTGAGGCCGGCCCAGACCTGGGCGGAACCCCATGAGGGGATTGCGTAGCGCACGCGGGTACGCGGCCGGATAGACCGTCACCTCTCCCATCGGGTTCACGACCGTTGTGCCGGTCACGCTCATCTGCGCCTCCTCCCCAACCGTGGACGTCGGTCGCGAGGAGTCTATCACTGCCGCCTTCGGCCCTCCCTGTATGGGCTGACTGTACTTCTGTATCTCCGGCCTGCTGCATACCCCATGGGCAGGAAACCCTGGCGCGCCAGGGGAACTTGCGGCCACTTCCCACGCAGGAGACCGAACCATGGCTGAGTTCTGCGCCGGCGCGGCACGCACCGTCATCACCCCTGCCATCGGGTGCCACATCGCAGGCTACTACGAGGACCGGAGCGCGGTGGACGTCCACGACGAGCTCTTCTCCAAGGCGCTCGTGCTCGAGTCCCGCGATGCCACCCTCGCCATCTGTGTGTGCGATCTGATCAGCCTTGGCAACCAGGTAGTGGAGGCGGCAAAGGCCCAGGTGAGAGCGCTCACCGGAATCCCTGAGAGCAACGTGCTCGTCGCCTGCACCCACACCCACTTCGGCCCGGCCACCAGCGGCGGATGGGGGGTGCCGCGGGAGGACTCCTACATGGAGACCCTCCCCGGGCGGATCGCCGACGCCGTCGCTCGCGCCCGGCGGCGCCTCCGTCCCGCCATGGTCGGGCACGCCTCCGCGTCCTGCCCCCAGGAGGTGTACAACCGGCGCTTCTGGATGAGGGATGGGAGCGTCCGCATGAACCCGGGGAGCGACCCCGACCTCGTCCGGCCGGCGGGGCCAACCGATCCGGAGGTGGGTTCGCTCGTGGTGGTCGACCACGAGGGACAGCCCATTGCTGTGGTCGCCAACTACGCCCTTCACTACGTGGGCGGCACGGCGGAGATGGACTGCACCATCACCGCGGACTACTTCGGCGCCTTTGATCGCGCCCTCCAGCGCCTTGCGGGGGCGGACTTCGTGGCCATCATGCTGAACGGCTGCTGCGGTGACATCAACCACATCGACGTCGCCAAGCCCCACGTCTACACCCATCCCTTCTCTGAAATCGACCGCGTCGCGGACGTCGTCGCGGGGGCCGCTTACCAGGCCTGGCGCGGTATTCGCGACTTCGACCTGGCACCAGTCCTGGGCGCGGCCAACGCCACCTACCGGCTGCGCCGCCGCGAGGTCACGCCGGCACGTCTGGCGGAAGCGAACGCGCGCTTGGAGCGCGTCAAGCGCGAAGGGCTCACTGGTCCGGCGACCTGGGATCCTGACTTCTTGTTCGATGTCACTGCGGTCGGGATCGTGAATACACCCTTGGAGTGGGAGACCCCGATCCAGGCAATGCGCGTCGGTGATCTCGGTATCGCCGCTCTCCACTCCGAGGTCTTCGTCGAGATCGGCCTGGACATCAAGCGGCGTTCCCCCTTCCCGCGCACCTTGGTGGGGGAACTGGCCAACGGCACGGTCGGTGGCTACATCCCCACCGCGAAGGCCTATGACGAGGGCTCCTACGAGGTATGGTCTACCCCGGCCGAGCGCGGCAGCGGTGAAGGCATGGCCGATACCGCGGTGAAGCTGCTGCACGGGCTCGCCGACGTGTGACAGCGCCATCCGTAGGAGCGGCTTACAGGAATGTAGGCGGCCGGTACAGTGACGCTTTCGCGCGCAACCGTTAGTCTGCTGGGTGCCAAGCTCTCGCGGAGTTGGGGGATCAGACAGTACAAGGAGAGGTAGCGTGGCCGTAACCCAAGAGAAGCTCGCCATTGCCGGCGGAACGCCGGTGAACGTAGTGCCGTTCCCGATGTGGCCGCAGTTCGATCCGAAGGTGCTGGAGGTGGTGCAAGAGCCCTTGCGCACGGGCCGGGTGAACTACTGGACGGGGGTCGTGGGGATGCAGTTCGAGCAGGCCTTCGCCGACTGGTGCGATGCCAGGTTCAGCATCTCCACCACCAGTGGCACCAGCGCCCTGCACACCGCGCTCGCGGGGCTGGGGATCGGCCCGGGCGATGAGGTCATCGTCCCCTCCTACACCTTCATTGCCACCTCCTTCTCCGTCTGTCAGGCCGGGGCGGTGCCGGTGTTCGCAGATGTGGAGCGGGACTCCCACACGCTCGATCCGGAGGCGGTGGAGGCGGCGATCTCTCCCAAGACCGCGGCGATCATGCCGGTACACCTGTACGGCATCATCGCCAATATGGGGCCGCTGTTGGAGATTGCCAAGAGGCACGGTTTGGCCATCGTGGAGGACGCTGCGCAGGCGCACGGCGGCCAGTACAACGGCCAGAAGGCCGGCACGGTGGGCGAAGTGGGCGCCTTCTCCTTCTGCCAGTCCAAGCATTTCACCACCGGAGGCGAAGGCGGGGCGGTGGTCACGGATGACGAAGACGTCGCCTGGCGCTGCCGCAGCTTCCGGGATCACGGCTACGACGTAGCGGAGCGCCTGCGCCTGCTGGAGTTGGAGGCGAAGCTGCCGTACATCCACAACATGGTCGGCTTCAACTACCGCATGACGGAGATGCAGTCCGCGATCGGGTTGGTGGAGCTGGCACGCATGGACAGCTATCATACTCCCAGTCGCCGTCGCAACGCGGAGTACCTGAGGGCGAAGCTCCGAGGGCTGCCCCAGATCGAGCATCTGCCCCTTGACACTCCGGAGCGGCGCAATGCCTACTGGCAGTTCCCCATCGTGCTCAACATGGAGGCACTGAAGGCCACGAGCATCGGCGACGTGGTCAAAGCGATCGAGGCCGAAGGGGTGCCGGCGGGGCCGGTGATGTGGCCCCAGTGCTACCGGGAGAAGGCCTATCAGGAGCACAACGGCTTCGGCAGGCTGAAGTACCCCTTCGAGGATCCCAACGCCCGGCCCGAGGCGGTGCAGTACGAGCAGTGCCACTGCCCCAACGCCGCCTGGCTGGAGGATCGGACCTTCTTCGTGCCGGTGCACCCGGTGTATGACGTGGCGCATATGGGCTTGATCGCGGCCGCGATCATCAAGGTACTCAGCGCCTACGCGGCCTGAGTGGGTGAAGCCGTACGGTTCAGAGGCCGTACCTCCTCGGGTGGCCCGCCGGTAGGTTGTGACGCCGGTGGGCCATCCACCGTTGGGAAGTTGTCGCGAGAGGAGTCGGGAGGATGGCGCAGGTCAGGTGGGGAGTCATCGGCGCGGGCGGCATCGCTATGCGGCGCACTCTGCCGGGAGCCCTCGCCGGCGCCAAGAGTGCCACGATCGTGGCCGTGCAGGACGTGCGCGCGGAGGCGGCGCAGGCGGCCGCGCAGCAGTTCGGTGTGCCGAAGGCCTATGCCACCGCGGCGGAGGTGTTCGCCGATCCGGAGATCCAGGCCGTCTACATCGCCACGCCGGTAGCGGCGCACGCCGGACAGATCGTCGCCGCCGCCCAGGCCGGCAAGCATGTCTTTGTGGAGAAGCCGGTGGCCCTGAACGTAGCCGAGGCCGAGCAGGCCATCGCCGCGTGCGCGCAGGCCGGGGTGCTGCTCGGGTGTGGGTACATGATGCGTTTCCATGCCCTCAACGTGGCGGCACGCGACCTCGTCGCCCGGGGCGACCTAGGCCGAGTGGTCGCGGGCCGGGCGCAGCTCACTTGCTGGTACCCGCCGATCCCGGAGGCCTGGCGCCAGGACCCGGCCCTCGGCGGCGGCGGGTCGCTCATGGACATGGGCTCTCACTGCATCGACTTGCTGGAGTTCCTCGCCGGCTCCAGAGTCGCCTCCGTCTTCGCCATGCACCAATGCTTGGTGCAGGCCTACCGCTCCGAGGACACCTCCACCGTGGTGCTGCGCCTGGCGAACGGCGCGCAGATGATCGTGGACAGCCTCTTCAACGTGCCGGACGCGGCCTCGCGCTCTCTGCTCGAACTCTACGGTACCAAGGGCGCGCTGTACGGGGAGGGGACCATCGGGCAGATGCCCACCGGGCGCATTACCGTGATGCTCTCGGACCAGGGCGAGTATGACGCGCAGCAGGAGCGCACCCCGAGCACCCGCACCTTCGACCTCGAAGCCGAGCCGGTGGACATGTATGGGGCGGAGGTCGAGCAGTTCTCGCAGGCGATCCTGACCGGCGGGCAGCCGCTCGTGGATGGTGCCGAGGCGCTCTGGAATCTGAAGGTCGTGGAGGCGTGTTACCGCGCCTGCCAGGAGCGCCGGGAGATCGCGGTGGGCTGACGGCTCGATTGCCGTCGGCCAGCATACGAGGGGCGGAGAGGCCGAATGCCCTCCCCGCCGCTGCGTTCTGCGGTCCTTGCCTTGGCGGGAGAACTCAGTCCCGACTCCACCCTCGCAGGATCCGCATCAGCGGCATGTGGATGAGCGGCTCGATCCACAGCGGGAACTCTCGCAGGATCCCTACGAGTCGCCGCTCGTACTCCCCTCGCATCCGCTCCATCCGCGCGGTGTCGCCGTCCAGTCGCGCTAGCCAGGCCTCCGCGATGAGCTCTGCGTGCTCCGCGTGCACGGCAAGCAGCCGCAGGCTCGTCCGCACGACCTCGTCCTTCTCTCGCTTCGCCCGGGCCAGGAAGTCGCGGCGCGCGTGTGCGGAGAAGGCCGCCACTTTCTCCAGCCGCGCCCGATCCTCCGGCCGGCAGTGGCGAAGGAGGCTGCGGTGCTCGTACTCCCCGCCCAGGCGGAAGGCCTTCACCTGGTGGGCGAAGTACGCTTCGGCCTGCTCTGCATGCGCACCGAATGCGGCGGACATGATCTTCTTGCGGTGCGCGGCCGGCGAGAGCCGCTCGTTCCAGAGCAAGTCGGCCGTGGCAGTGGCCGCGTGGGGAAGCGGGTAGAAGGCGCGCACGCAGTCGTTACTGATCACCCCATTGATCCCCACCTGGTGCCACTGCTTCATCTCCCGTGCGATGACCTTGCCGGTATCCAGGCCGAAGCCATCCTCCCAGATCGGGGCCCACCGGTAGTACTCGAACGCAAAGCTGTCCGGCGGCTGTTGTCCCTTCCAGAGCTGTGCCAGCGCGGCCGTGGTGCGGTTGCCGAAGGGCCGGTGGAACTGGTTCAGCTCCGGCCGCGTCACCACCGGCTCCGGCCCGCAGCGCGGGTCGGTGAGGGTGTGCCGGTAGCAGCGGCTGATGGGAGCGTACATGAAGACGAGGTTGTCGCTGGTGATGCGCTCGGCATCCGGGGGCCAGAGGAGTTCGTCGTAGGCGAGGAAGACGATCCGGGAGCGCAGTCCCTCCTCCTTGATGCGCCGGCCCAGGTCGTTCATCATCAGCACGTACCAGTCGGCGATGGGCCGAGTGCGACAGGCCTCGCATTCGCACAAGTTGCGGGTCGCGTCCGAGAGCCACACGTGCAGGAAGTCAACCTCGGAGTGCTGCCGCGCGTACCGGAGCACCGTACCGACGAACGCCTCGCGCACCTCCGGCTGAGAATAGCACAGCTCCGTGTTCGTCGGCTCATTGCGGAACAACCCGCGCTCGCCGTTGACCAGCGCGCACCAGGCCCGCCTGTCCTCTGGCAGCGGGTGGTCCGGAGGTTCGTTCCAGCCGACGCCGAGATAGCCGAGCGTGCGCGCGGTCCAGCCATGCCCCACCCGGTGCACCAGCATCCCCAACTCGCGGGTGCGCGCGATCACCTGGTCATCGGCCGCCTGGCACTCGACCTCGGACAGCTCCTGCCCTTCCGTGAGCGCGCGCATCTCCGGGCTCTGCAAGTACCCCCGCCGCCAGTAGATGGAGGCGTTGAGGAACTCCAGCTGGAAGGCGTTCATCTTCTTCTTCGCCATCCAGTCCAACAAGGCCATCACGTGGTCGAGGCGGGGATAGCCCTCGATGCACAGGCCCCGGTGCCGGTAGCTGGCCTGCTCCCGGATCGCGCGCCGGGGCAGGGCGAGTTGCTTCGCGCGCGGCACCACCTCACCTCCCGGGCCGGGGCGAAGGAAGACCACGCCGAGTTCCTCCAAGAGGCGATAGGCAGCGAAGAGCACGCTGCGGGGATTGGCGCCGACGAGGTAGAGCCGCCCGCGCCTGGGAATCAGGGCGAGCGCATCGTCGAGGTCATGCAATGCGGGCAGCGCCCCCAGCCCCAGGCCCGCGAAGTGATCCGATGTGCCCAGCCAGATTTTGGCCTCTCGGCCGACGGGGGACACCCCGAGCGATGGATAGGCCTCCGCCTTCACCGGGGCCAGTCGCGGCAGATAGTGCGCCAACTCCTGCGCCGCCTTCTCCACGGGCGGCGCAAACCCGACCGGCTGGATGCGAAGCGTCTGTGTCGCTGCCACGATGAGTTGCCTCCTACGGCGAGCTTCCTGCACACCGGAAGCGGATTCGGGGAAGCCTCACAATGCCCTGCGGATGGAAGCGAGAAGGCGCTCCAGAGGCGGGGGCAGCGACCGAGCGCCTTGAGTCGGGTGAAGTCCGGACCTCTACGCAGGAGCGGCGCAGGCGGCCCTCGGAACGCGTTTTCCGCATAGTCCAACTACAGGCAAGGCACCGAGAAGGCCGTAGACCCGGCCCGGACCTCGACGGGGCGCAGTAAGACTTTACAGGAGTGCAGCAACCGGGTGCAGTGACATACACACCCGAAGGTAGGATGATGGGACAGGTGCAGGCGAAGCCTGCCAGCAACTTTCTATCGCTGGCGGAGCGGGAAGGAGGTGAGCGGAAGCGAGGGACGCGGCTCGGCCTGGCGTATGCCTGTTGATTCATCGAAGGAGGCGAATCCATGACCGTGCGACGGAGAGGTTTTACCCTGATCGAGCTGCTGGTCGTGATTGCGATCATAGCGATCCTGGCAGCGATGCTGTTTCCGGTGTTTGCGCGTGCCCGTGAGTCGGCGCGCAAGATTCAGTGCCTGTCGAATGTGAAGAACCTCGCGATGGCTGTTCAGATGTACCTGACGGACTATGACCGGCTGTGGCCCTACGAGCACCGGGCGGAGGTAAACGCCGGCGCGCACCCGAGCAACCCCGACGCAACCAACCACTGCGCCGACATGGCCGGCACCAGGATGAACCCGTACCTGAGGCCGCCAGTGATCCTGGATGAGTACATCAAGAACCGCGAGGTGTGGTCTTGTCCCTCTGCTCGCGTCGAGGGCGGCAACGGGGGCATCAACAACCCGCTGGGAGGGGACTGGTGGGTCCGCGCCAACTCCATCGACCCGGGTCTATGGGGCGCATACGGCATCGGCCAGTGTGGCGGCGGCCCCTATCCGCCCGGGTGGGGCGGGAGTGTTACCGACTCGATCGCGCAAGGCAACGGATCGTCCGGCCCGAGGATGTATGATGGTGGGCCGGGTGCGTTCAACAACTCGCTCAACGTGATCTCGCTGCGCGAGGTCAAGACCGGCCAGATGCCTGACCCCGCGAAGTATGTGGTCTGTGGCGAGAGCCAGATGGGCGCGCCTATCTCGAGCGGCATTGACCTGGCCTACCCGGATGTCTCGGCCATGTGCGGCGCCAACCCCGGCTCCGTGGCATGCTGCGGCGGCAGCGCGGCGGACTGGGCTAACTGCTCCTGGAGCCAGGACTGCGGCCCCGGCCCGGGCCTCAACTACAGCGAGACCGAGGTCCGGAAGAAGTACGGGCACGCCCGACACCTGGGCGGGAGCAACGTCGGCTTTGCGGATGGCCACGCCCAGTGGTACAACTCCGAGGACATCCTTAACCTCACGCCGGATGACGGTGTCGAAGACGGGGGCGCTTGGCGCTACGAGTGCTACGGGGTCACTCCGACGATGGGCGCGGAGCGGGCGAAGCGCGACACCTGGGGCGGCTTCCAGGGCGGCATCTGCCAGTTCTGGGGCGCCTTCGGGCTTGATCCAGCAGGCTGCGGCTAGCCGATTGGCCCTTCGCCTCTCTGCACTGACGTAACCGACGGCCCCGGTGATGCTGCCGGGGCCGTCTCCCATCTGCCACGACCGGGGGAGAGCAGTAGTGAGCCAGCATCTCCTTCGCCCGTCCGAAGTGCCCGGATATGAGGTGGCGCCCGAAAGCCGCGGGGTGACGCCGCGGGCGGTGCTGCTGGCCTTCTTGCTGGTGGTCGCGATCACACCGGCCGCCTTCCTGGTTGGCACGCTGTGGCAGGTGGAGGTGCTGACGGCCGAGGCCCCGTCCGTCTGGCCCACAGCCCTGCTCGTCCTGCTGACGGCGGCCGCCGGGGCGCCGCTCCTCCGACGTTTCGCGTTCACCCGTCGGGAGGTGCTCACCGTCTACTCCCTCGTGCTGGTGGCCGCGCCACTCAGCTCCTACACGGTGCTGTTCTACGTCCTCCCGAAGGTCGTCCTCTACTACCACGTGGCGCGCGCGAACCCGGCTTGGGCAACGACCTTCGTCCGGCACATCCCCTTATGGTACGGCCCAACCAGCGAGCTCGCGCGCGAGGGGTTCTTCGGCGGCGAGGCGGGCGTTCCATGGGGCGACTGGGCCGTGCCCCTGGCCGCCTGGTCCTCCTTCATGGTCGCCCTCTTCACGGCCACGGTGTGCCTGCTCGCCCTCCTTCAGCGCCAGTGGATCACGCACGAGCGGATCACGTACCCGCTGGCCCAGGTGCCACTGGAGACGGTGCGCGAGGCCGGCCAGGTCGGGCGGCTGCCGAGGAGCAGGATCTTCTGGATCGGGCTCGGGATCTCCGCGTTCATCGGCTTCGTGAATTCGCTGTCGGCGAGGTACCCGGCCATTCCGAGCATCCCTATCGCCTGGTTCCCGCTGCTGCGCTGGCAGAAGATCGGGCCCATGGCCGGTATCGGCGAGATCGACCTGAACCTGTGGCCCTGGTTCATGGGCCTCATCTACCTGCTGCCCAAGGAGGTGCTGTTCTCCTGCTGGTCCTTCTTCCTCCTGCGGATCGCGCTGCACGTAGTGGCGATTGCCGCGGGCGCCACCCCCCAACAGCCGGACGACTGGTACGGGAGCACCTTCCCCGCTCCCTATCACCAGGCCACCGGCGCCACCATCGCGCTGGGCTGTTGGGCGCTGTGGACCGCGCGGCGGCACTTCGCGCAGGTCCTCCGCACCGCGCTCTCCCGTCGCCCCGCCCCGGAGGAAGCGTCCGAGCCGATCTCGTATCGCGCGGCGGTCATCGTCCTCCTTGTCTCGCTTGCCTGGATGGTCGCGTTCTGCTGGCTCTCCGGCTGCCGCATGACGTTCGCGATTGTGTTCATCCTGACGCTGGTGGGGTCTTACATCGTGTATGCGCGGGTGCGCGCCGAGACCTCCTTGACGCCTTCGGTGCTGGATCACAGCTCGGTACTCACCTTGGTCGGGGGCAGCGCGATGCTGAAGCCGAGAGAGATCGTCACTCTCTTCACCATGCGGTGGGCCACCTTCCAGGCGCCCAGCACCACCTTCGCCGCCTGTACTCTCAACGCGGCCGACTCCTACAAGATCGCAGACAGCGCGCGCCTGGACAAACGGCGGCTGACGGTTGGGTTCGGCCTCACGCTACTCGTTGCGCTGGGGGTAGGCATCTTCGTCTTCCTGACCGGCATCTACCGCGTGGGGTACTCCGGAACTGCGGCTGGTGCGGCCCCCTGGTGGCCCTCGATGCAGAGCCGGGTGAGCGACCCCAGCGCCATTTACACGTGGATCACCACACCGACGACAACCGACCTCAACGGGACCATCGCCACGGCTGCAGGCGCGGCCATGTGTCTGCTCCTTGGTCTGCTCCGGCTGCGCTTCTGGTGGTGGCCGTTCCATCCCGTCGGCTACATCATCGCCAACGGGTGGGGAGTTGAGTGGTACACCGTTCCGTTCCTCGTCGGGTGGACAGTGAAGTCGCTGGTCATCCGCTACGGCGGACTAAGGCTGTACCGGGCCACCGTGCCGCTCGCCATCGGCCTGATCATCGGGGACATGCTGAACCAAGGACTGTGGTCGGTGGTCAACCTGGCGGCCCGAGGGTAGTTCTGTCGCGGGGAGAGATAGAGGAGGAGATCGAATGCAGTTGACCATGCTGGGCGCGTATGGCGACCTCGCCGAGGTGCTGCTCTCGGCCGACCCCAAGGCACTGTCGTTCCGGCGGCCGGAGTCCCGGGAAGTGGAGGCGTGGCGCAGCCAGGCGCGGGCGCAGGTGGCCGAACTGCTGGCCGCGCCGGACGCGGGCACCCCTACCCCGAATGTGGTGGAGAGAACGCTCCTTGACCGACTGGAGGCAACGCGACTTCGCTGGCAGTTGCCCTACGGGCCTCCGACAGAGGCGCTCCTCCTGAAGCCACAGGGGGCGGCCGGGCCGCTACCGTGTGTCCTGGCGTTGCATGACCACGGAGGTCTGAAGTACTTCGGGTGGCGCAAGATCGCCGACGACGGCGCGCCTGTGCACCCGGTAGTCCGTGACCTGCGCGAGGAGGCCTACGGCGGGCGGGCGTGGGCGAACGAGCTCGCCCGGCGCGGGTATGTGGTGTTGTGCCACGACGTCTTCTTGTGGGGTACCCGTCGCATCCGCCTCGCCGACGTGCCGGAGCGCGTCCGGTGGAACGGCGCGACGGACCCGCGGGCGGACGCCGAGCAGGAGGTGCGCGCCTACAACGACTGGGCCAGCACCTATGAGAACCTGGTGGCGAAGAGCCTGCTCTCCGCCGGAACGACGCTGCCCGGGGTGATCCTGACGGAAGACCAGGCGGCGCTGGATGTGCTCTGCGCGCAGCCGGAAGTAGATCCGGAACGCGTCGCGTGCGCCGGGCTGTCCGGCGGAGGCCTGCGCACCGTCTATCTCGCAGGGATGGACCCGCGCCCCCGCGCCGCGATGTGCGTCGGGCTGATGAGCACGTGGCGGGACCCCATCTTCCACCAGTGCGACCACTGGACGTGGATGATGTTCGCCCCGCGTCTGCCCCACTACCTGGAGTGGGCGGAGGTGCTAGGGATGCACGCGCCTGCGCCGGTGCTGGTGCAGAACAACTCGGAGGACCAGCTCTTCACGCTGGGCGAGATGCAGCGGGCCGACCAGTTGCTGCAAGAGGTGTACGCGAAGGCCGGGGCCCCCGATCGCTACTGCTGTCAGTTCTACCCCGGGGAGCACAAGTTCGACATCCAGATGCAGGAGGCAGCCTTCGACTGGCTGGATCGATGGCTGAAGACCTGAGATGGCGGGAGGAGGAGACGTGCGGTGACGTCCAAGGAGCGAGTGCGGGCGGCGATTGCCGGGGAGCCGGTGGATCGGATACCGCTCGGGTTCTACGCGGTGGACTGCGACACCATCGCGAGAGTGATCGGCCACAAGACCTACGTGCGGGACAAGATCGCGTCGCAGATCGCTTTCTGGGAGGGGCGACGTGACGAGGTGGTGGAGAGCTACAAGCACGACACCGTGGAGTTCTATCGGAAGCTCGACTGCGTGGACCTGATTACCTTCAAGGAAGCGCCGGTGGTGCCGCCGGCGGGATACCGTCCGGAGCACCCGCCGCGCCAACGAGATGCCGGAACCTGGGATGATCGTGAGGGGCGCATCTTCAAGGTGTCGCGCCTCTCCAACGAACTGTTGTGCGTGCACGACCCCACGGAACCCGATCCGGAGCAGTTCACGGAGGAGCAGTTCCGGGAGTTCGATCCCGCCTCCTACCATCCCCCCGACCCGTCCGTCTTCGAGGCCTGCGACTACCTGATCGAGCAACTCGGCGCGACGCGGTACATCATGGGAATCGCGCCCGCGCGGGCCGGCTTCGTGCAGGTGGGCGGGCGCGTGACCGGGATGATGATGTACGCGCTCCGGCCTCAGGTGGTACGAGCAGCGAACCGCCGGTATGTCGCGATGGACATCGCCGATGACCAGTACTACGTGCGGCCGAGGCAGGACGGGGTGCTGTGGGAGCAGGATACCGGCGGCACGGGCGGACCGCTGCTCCGGCCGGAGCAGTACCGGGACCTGTGCCTTCCCTTCGTGAAGGAGCGCGTGGCCGCGCTCAAGCGACGCGGGCAGCAAGTGGTCACCCACAACTGCGGCAACAACCTCCCCCTCATGGACATGCTGATTGAGGCCGGCCTGGACTGTTACCAGTCCCTCCAGACCAATGCGGGGATGGAGTTGGGCTATCTTACCGAGCGCTGGGGGAGGCAGCTGTCCTTCTGGGGCGGCGTGCCGGTAGAGTTGCTGGTCAGCGGGAGCCCGGAGGAGGTGCGGCGCAGCGTGCGGGAGGCCATGGAAAGGGGAGCTCGCGGGAGGGGGTTCATCCTTGGCCCGAGCCACTCCATCGCCTACGGGACCAAGTACGACAATTTCATGGCCATGCTGGATGAACACCAGCGGCAGGCCGATCGAGTCGCCCCGTGAGCGCACCTTGTAGGCCCATGCATGTCTGACCTCGACTCCTCGGATGACCTGCTGGATTGGCGGTTCGAACGGTTGGTACTTGACCGCTAGTCCGTAGACCCTCAACGCTGGTACCGCGACCGTTTCTGGGCGCGGGAGCTGCACGCTGGGGAAAGGCCGGAGGCCGGACCCAAACTGCCTCATCACCCGCGCGGTGGTCTATGAGAAACCCCCGCAGGGAGGCGCGCGGGCCAGGCGAAGAGGTCAAGTCGCGAGAGAGGTGTGCCTCACGAGGAGATGGTGGATTAGTGTGTTCCTGATCGGTATCGGAGGTGCCGCAATGACGCAACCCGCCCACAGCGCAACCTATATCGTCGATCAGCACGATGGTTCTGGAGCCGATTTCCCAACCATCCAGGCCGTCCTAGATGCGGATCTGAAGCCCGGTGACCGGGTGGTAGTGAAGGCCGGCGTCTACCACGAACGGCTCACAGTGAAGTACTCCGGGGCCCCCGGCAAGCCCATCACCATCGAAGGCGAGCGCGGCCCGAAGGGCGAATGGCTCACCATCATCGATGGCAGCGAACCCGTCCCGACCGATGGTTGGGAACTGGCGCCGGAGTTCACGCCGAACCACGGGGTATACCGGCGTCCGTGGCCGGCGGGGGAGGCCGACAGATTCGCGCGCATCATCTACTTCTACCGCAATCGGCTGTGGACTGAGCCGGGGGTGGAAGGGCGCGCCTGGTACATCTGGGACGAGGGGGAGGCCGGGCCGCACCG
>Ga0315280_10000953_pt1 | contig 51882 bp, 26 predicted proteins | sample YL17G06_40_MG_FD_203697 | JGI IMG/M metagenome (GOLD analysis project Ga0315280, IMG submission 203697) | Sediment microbial communities from Yellowstone Lake, YNP, Wyoming, USA - YL17G06_40 | ecosystem: Environmental > Aquatic > Freshwater > Lake > Sediment | place: USA: Wyoming | collected... | reverse complement strand
CAATCCGACCGGCGGCTTTTCCACATCTCCACAAAGAGAGAAAAAGAAGCAAAAAGAGAGAAAGTTACGACGATCCGGAGGTACATACTCCATCCCCCCAACAAAGCTGGGATGGCCATACAATAACCGGATGAACAAGATCACGAGTGGATCGGAGCGTTTACCGGCAGCGATCGGCCGAGGTCCTCATAGAGCTCGATCACTGCGGCCAAAGCGTCCCTTACATTGGCCAGCGCCTCATCCACAGAATCGCCCTCCGTGACAAGTTCCGGCAAGAGGGGGGACGTCTCCGTGTAACCGCCTTCGGGCTGGGGTGCCAGGACAACTGGGATTCTATGGTTCATGATGCAAACCCCCACACATGAATATACGTGCTGCCCCATCGGAGCGTCAACTGCGGAAGTTCAGCTAGGGCGTTGGTGAGGTCGCGGAGGTCGTCGGGCTGGCACCAGATGGTTTGGTTTTGCCATTCGTTGGTTCTTGGGATTGTAACGATTGTGTTGGTAGTCGCGTTTTCCATGGAGTATCCTGATTTTTCGCCATAGGGTGATTCGGAAGCGTCCAACCTGGGTTTTGTGATAGGGCCCGGTCTTGTCGAGGTCTGTCATTTTGTTGTCTCCGAAACCCGGTATCTTGGGTTGTGCGGATCACAGTCATGCTTTGGTCTTGACTGAATAGCCGTTTTCCCCTTCCACTGGCCTTGGCTGTGAACACCAGTAAACGAAGGAGGATATCCATGGCGAAGTCGCTTGCAGAACAGATCGCAAAACTGCAAAAGGCGGCAGAGGCGTTGCCGGCAATCCAAGCAGAGATCAAGAAGATCGAGACTTCTGTCAGCAAGTTAAACCATCTGCTGGGTGGGCAACCAGCAAAAAGAAGGGGACGGCTGCCAAAAAGCCAGCCGAAGATAGCGCGGCGACGCAGAGCCAAAGCGAGAATGGGCCTCAAGGAGAAGGTTCTGGCCGCCCTTGCGAAAGATCCCATGTCCGCCGCACAACTGAAGAAAGTGGACGGACGCGCTGTGGCAAGAACCCTGGACAAGTGGGCTTCCCTGGGAATTCTGAAAAAGGAATCAAAGGGGCTGTACTCGAAGTCTTGACCAGTCCGAATCCGCGTATTTGCCCTTGGACGATACTTGGCTTCTGGGATCGCCGTACCTTCTCGATCGCCGGCCCCGTGTCTGCGATCGCGATTCTCAAGACCCACAAAGCCCGCTACGGCACGCGGGTCTAACAAACCTGCGGGCTCCTAGGATGACAACCCCATAGTCGCAAGGAGGGAGAGAATGGCCACCGACATGAATCGCCGCAAATTCATAGGATGTGCAACCGCATCGGCTGCCGCATTTAGCATCGTTCCCCGACATGTGCTGGGAGGGCCCAACCAGGTCGCGCCGAGTGAGAAGATCACCTTTGCCTACATCGGCTGCGGCACGCAGGGTCTAAGGGAAATGTTGGGAATGCTCGCGATGCCGGAAGTGCAAATTGTTGCTGTCTGTGATCCCGTCAAAGACGGTAACGACTATGTGGACTGGTCGAAAGATGGCCTGCGAGGATCCATTAGCAAGGCGTTAGGCAAGCCAAATTGGAGACAGGGCGTACCCGGCATTCCAGGAGGCCGGGACGTCGCAAAAGAAGTTGTAGAAACCTATTATGCAAACCAAAGGGCTTCGGACAATTTCAAGGGATGCTCTTCGTATGCGGATTTTCGCGAGTTGCTGGAAAAGGAAAAGGACGTGGATGCGGTCAAAATAATGACGCCGGACCATCTCCATGCGACCGTAGCGATTGCGGCCATGAAAAAAGGCAAACATGTTTTAGTGCATAAGCCTTTGGCGAATCGGGTCCACGAAGCCAGACTGGTCATCGAGACCGCCCGCAAGACAAAAGTCGCTACACATTTCCTTCCAGCGAGCTCCGGAGAGCAGGTTCGTTTGGTGGCGGGTTGGATTCGGGATGGCGCCATCGGCACGCTTCGAGAAGTGCACAACTGGTCGAACCGGCCGGTATGGCCTCAATACGCAACGATTCCAACAGATACGCCTCCGGTTCCCAAGGATTTTGATTGGGATTTGTGGCTCGGACCGTCGCTCCCTCGCCCCTATCATCCGCATTTCACCCACGCGGTGTTTCGCGGCTGGTATGAGTTCGGAGGCGGGCCGATAGCGGACATGGGCCATTACAGTCTCTGGCCGGTATTTATAGAATTCAATCTTGATGCTCCAATCGCGATTGAATCAACGCCGAGCCATGTCTGTTCCATCATAGATAATGTGAGCAAGAAGATACAAAACGATTACTCCTTTCCGTTCGCCAGCACCATCCGGTTCAAATTTGCGGCCAAGGGAAACAGGCCGGCCATGGATCTATTCTGGTATGATGGAGGAATGAAACCGCCAACGCCGGAAGAAGTAGAAGAGGATAACAGAGGACTGGCGGCAGAGGGGATGATGTTTATCGGCGACAAGGGCAAGATTCTCGCCGGTTTCCGTTGCGAAAATCCACAAATTATTCCCGAGCGAAAGGCCCGTGAATACTGGGCGGCCAAAGGCGTTCCGGCGCCGCAGCCGCAGAAGCGCGACCGCGACCGCGACCGGGCGGTTGGCAATCCCGTGTGGGTCGAGGCATTCAAAGGCGGACAGCCGACGTATGGCAATTTCCTGCTTGGCGGACCGATTTCCGAAGCCTTCAACTTGGGCGCGATTTCGTTGCGACTTGGCGGCAAGAGACTGCTCTGGGACTCCGAAAACATGAAGATCACGAATCTGCCGTCAGCGAACAAGTACCTGTCTCGCGAATACCGAAAAGGTTGGCAGCTGAACAGCTAAGGGTTGGAGAAAGTCTTCGTCTGTCTTCGCGAAGTTCCATCTTTGCGGGCGCCCACCGGTGGAGCCCCTATAGAGATCCGCGGATGAGAGGATTGGTAGCCGCGATGATCTCGAGTTCTTCACGCCTCGACACGGCTGAGTGCCTCCCGGAAGTTGGCGGTCAGGGGGTGGAGGGAGATCTCCTGGATGGGAACGCGCAACATCTGGTCGCGGTCCTGGCGGCTGCGGCAATCGTGTTCCTGGCGGCAAATGTCCATCATGCTTGGGCTTGCTACACCGTCGTTGTCGGCCAGAAGGCCTCTACAGATGGCTCCGTTTTGGTAGGCCACAATGAGCAAAATGCGGGACGTCACCTATTGAACTTCCGCCGGATTCCTCGGCAACGTTTTGAGGATGGAGCAACTCTTCGATTGCGCAGGGGCGGCGAATTAGCCCAGGTGGCGGAAACAAGTGCATTCCTCTGGAGTGAAAATCCCGGCTTGGAATTCAGCGACTCGTACCTCAACGAATGGGGTGTGGCGATCGTCAGTGACGGTTGCCCGACTCGCGAAGACAGCCACGAGGCGCTGATACGCCGCGGCGAGATCCGCGATGGCGGTATTGGCTACATGCTGCGCCGATTGATTGCTCAACGTGCCAAAACGGCCAAAGAGGGTGTCCAAATTGCCGGCCAGTTGATCGAACGCTTCGGCTATGCTGATTCCGGCCGAACCTATGTCATCGCAGACCCTAATGAAGCCTGGTTGCTGTCCGTCGTCCGTGGTCGGCGATGGGTTGCCAAACGGGTGCCCGATGACGCCGTTGTCTTGCTGCCCAATGTCCATATTATCGCAGAGGTGGACATTAAGGATAGCGACAATCTCCTGGCTTCCGCGGACCTTGTCAATTACGCGGTCAAGCGAGGCTGGTTCGATCCAAATAGAGACGGATTGTTCAATTTCCGCAAGGTTTACAACGCCGACCGAAACGACCCCCCAGACGCCAGGCAATTCCATGGGCAACAAATCGTGACAGAACAACGTATGACGTGGCCTCCCAGGGAGCCTTTGCCTTTCGCTGTCAAGCCGGCCCACAAACTGCCCGTCGCTGCCGTGGTCAAGGTCCTCCGGGATCACGCCGGCTCAACGCCCATTTGCACCGCCTCCACACAGGAGGCCGCGGTCTTTCAACTGCGTTCCGGCATACCCAGAGAGATCGGCTGCATCTATTGGCGCACAACCGCCGAGCCATGCCTCAGCGTTCTCACCCCATGGTATCTCGGCATTACGGAGACACCGAAATGCTATTATCAACCAGCTGACACAGAAACACAACTGTCATTGAGTCACCATTTCTCACCTTCCCCTGGCATTTTCAAACCGGACGCAAGCCAGGCATGGTGGAAATTCATGAACCTGCAGGACGTCGTTAATAGAGACTACAAGAACCGCAGCACAATTGTCCGGTCGGCGTGGAAAACCTTCGAAGACCAGGAATTCGAGAAACAACATGCGGTCGAACAGCGTGCGCTACAATCCATGAAAACAGATGAGAAGGCTGCTCGTGCCTACCTCACACAATACTGCGCTGACCTTGCTTTGCGGGCTTGCGAAGAAGCTGATCGGATGGCTAGGAGATGGCGAGAATAGAATGAATCCATCAACGTGAATGCGGTCGTGTATCTCAACATTGATGATCATTCTCCTTGTTTAGGAGGAGGTCAACGTCCGTGCCCGTTAACAGAAAACACTGATACGGAATAAGGGACTTTGGCCTCACGGAAAACGACGTTTCTTGTGTGTCGGGAGTGATTTGTCCCGTGGATGACCAGCAAGCCTTGTGCGGATCCAAAAGACTCAGCGGGCACCGCTGCCACGTAGTTTCCTGCTGGAAGATTGTTTATCTGGAAATATTGCGGTCCCAGGAGCGTTTCCCGAGTTAGAGGAGGGCAGTTATCAACGACATGCCGTTGTCCCTGTTGAAGATGTCAGGTTGTTTTCGGCACGAGGGCCTTGAATGGCAAGATGACCGATTCCTCGGCGCCCGCCAACCACGTGTCATTGCCGCCAGGAAACGCTTTTTCAATTTCAGAACGCACGGCTGTCAATGCGACATACGATGGGGACTCGAACAGGAGTCTCACGCTTGGCCTTCTTACGCGGCTCGGCAGCCCAACATCGCGGGGGAACGGTGCGTTTCGGTCGAGCGGCAAGTGGGGCCTTGAATGGCGGTAGTGGGCAAAGTATGAGTCGAGAATCCGCCGCAGATGATTTTCGCCGAGGATGATCACGTGGTCCGGGTATTCCCGCCGAATGGAACTGATCAGTCGGTCGAGATTGGGATTCCCGTTTCACTTGCCATGCTGTACTCAAAACTGCTCACTAATCCGCGAGATCATTCTATGAGGTTTTGTGCTTGTTCGACCCAAACCTGCGCGTCTGCGGAAATGTTTTCTACTTCACCGCAGATCTTCCGATAGGTCTCGGCGCCTGTCGCGAGGATGAGGATTTCTTTGAATCCTCTGCCAAGATTCTTCTCCATGTTGGCTTGATCGTCGGATTTGCCGGTTTCGATCTCGATGGCGACTATTCGTCCATTCTTTTGTGCGGTGATGTCTGTGTAGCCGCCGACCGGTTCCTCTACGGACACCGACCAACCCTCGTGCCGGAAGAAGCTGTACGTTGTCACGTTGACCGCAGAAGAACGCTCCTACCTCCAAAGGCTGCTTGCCAAAGGCAAGGCCGCCGCGCGCAAGCTGTTGCACGCCCGCATTCTTTTGAAAACCGATGTTTCGGGGGGCGGCGACGAGTGGACCGACGAGCAGCTTGCCGAGGCCTTAGTACACCAAAACAGAATCTGGGGATCAAAATCGGCACGCTCACATTGCCGGTGAGCACAGCGGCTTGTGCTGACCAACAATAGGAACAGGCAAGACGCCTATACCACCAATAGAGAGAAATCTCTTGAGACGGTGGTATAGGCTTCCAGCCTGTGTTCTAGGTGGATCAAACCAAACGAATTTGGCCCCTTAATTGTGTTGGGCTGTACTTAGGCGCGTATCTGGGGCATATCAGGGGTGATATGGCCCGATTGGCCTATCCAACGTTGAAAGTCCCAGGGCCTTGATTTTGCTGGATTTGGGGCTGGATTGTTTGGTGTGCCAGGAGGGATTCGAACCCCCGACCTGCGGATTAGAAGGCGAAATCAGATGATTGATTCTACAAGACTTAGCGATTGAGGTTTTTGAACTTATCACGCTCGAAACACGCTGGCATCACGCTCATGTCACGCTGAACTCACGCTCAGATTTTGAACTTTTTTGAACGGGTGTTGTTTGACCCGGAATCAGAAGGTTGCGTTCGTGCAGCAAACCGCTGTGCCTACCGAAAATGTCATTCTGACACAATTGCCACATCGGCGAGCGCTATTCGGGATGGGTAGGTCGCTGTGTGGGTAGGATTGACCAGGCTGGCCACGCGGCCGGCGGAGGGGCAGGCACCGCGATCCGTGGGCGACAAGGTGGTTGGTTGGCTGGCCGATTCGGTGCGAGAAGGTCAAGCCCGCCCAAAAGCACGACGTACGGGGAGAGAGACCGCGGTTCATCCGGCGATCTGATTGCACCTGAAAGAGTCTCCACCTCACATGCTCGGCAGGTCCGTGACCTTGAAAAAAATCCAAGGCTTTTTCTACGCCCGCAAGAGGCTTTTTGTCGGGTGGGTGCGGGCGCTGGTTCGCGGACGGGCGGCATTGGCTACTGAGAATCTGGCGCTGCGGCAGCAATTGGCGGTGCTGCGGCGGTCGGTCAGGCGTCCGAGGCTTCGGGCGGCCGACCGTGTGTTCTGGGTTTGGCTCTCGTGTTTGTGGCGGCGCTGGAAGGACGCGCTGATCATCGTCAAGCCGGAAACCGTCCTCAAATGGCACAGAGCCGGTTTTCGACTGTTCTGGCGCTGGAAGTCGCGGCAAAGGAAGGCTGGCCGCCCAAAAGCGGATGCGGAAATCCGCCGTCTCATCTTGCGGATATCGCGGGAGAATCCCACCTGGGGCGCGCCGCGAATCCAGTCCGAGCTGCGGCTGCTTGGATATTCTGTGGCCGAGTCCACGGTGGCCAAGTATATGGCGTGCGGCGGCAGAACGCCTTCGCCCACGTGGCGCTCGTTTCTGAAACGCCACATTGGCGAGATCGCTGCCATTGATTTCTTCACCGTAGCGACCGTCACCTTCAACGTTCTGTTCTGCTTTGTGGTCTTGTTCCATGATCGGCGGCGCGTGGCGCATTTCAAAGTGACGGCCAATCCGACGGCCCTCTGGACCGCCCAGCAGATTGTGGAAGCGTTTCCCTACGACCAGTCGCTCAGATTTCTGGTTCGCGACTGCGATGGGAAATATGGCGACGTCTTTCGGCAGCGGATTAGGAGAATGGGCATCGAAGAAGTTGTCACGGCGCCCCACTCGCCCTGGCAAAATTCATACATGGAACGCTTCATCGGCTCCATCCGGCGGGAGTGTTTGGACCATACGCTGATTCTCAACGAAAACCATCTGGGCCGCGTGGTGGCTTCTTACGTCCGCTATTACCTCCACTCCAGGCCACACCTGTCTCTGGATCGAAACGCTCCCTTCCCTCGAAAGGTCGAACCGCCGAGCGAAGGCCGAATTATCGCCGTCCCCGAAGTCGGCGGCCTGCACCACCGCTATCTGCGCGCGGCGTGATTCTGAAAAGGTATCTTTTTGTCGGACATTTTTCGCCCTCCGCGCATGGAGAGCATTTGCTCGGAATCGGAAAATCCTGTCGCGACGGGGAAGAATCCGCTCCCCAATCCTTGCAAGCAACCCCGGTAGTCGCCCCTCCGTTACACCAATCCGCAGAAACACCCATCCCGAACGGCGCTCGCCGATGTGGGAACTGTGTCAGAATGACATTTTCGGTAGGCACAGGACCATCATGTTCGCCGGCAAGGCCATCGGGCCGTTTGGCCTTCGCGAGCGGGAATGGATTCAGCACGTCGGTGTGTTTGGCCGGTCGGGCGCCGGCAAAACAAACGCCGGCTATCTCACTCTGCGCGAGCTGTTTCGACACGGGAAGCCGTTTCTGGTATTCGACTGGAAGCGCAACTACCGCGACTTGATCGCCAAACCTGAATTCGACGACATCGAAATCTACACCATCGGCCGACCCATTGCACCGCCTGGCAAAACACCCCTGCCACCCCAATCATCGCCCTCTGCAAAGAACCACGATCCGTCCGACAAGCCGCCGGCCTCGACCACGACCAATGCAACTGCGGATGAAAAGAAGCCATCACGGAACAAAACGATCGAAGCTGCAACCGCGCACCACTCCTACTTTGCAGCGTTCTTTGCTGCCGAGACAACCACTCCACATTCCTGCGCCACTGATTGCTGCCATCACACTGTTGCCTTCTCAGCGAGACTCAAACACCAAACTCGAGGCTGGCGCCGCAAAAGTTGTCACTGCCTCGGCCGCCGCGCGCCGAGGGCGTGAGTTGATCTTACGGTCGGAATACCTCCGACCCGCCAGACCCCGTCAATCAAGCCAGCCCGTCACAATGGCTTGAAAGATCCAGTCGCCGCACTCATCGCAGGAAGAATTGCTTTCTATGGGTACGGCTCGACGCGGCCATTCACAAGTCGGATCACGCGGTGAGACAGTTCGCCTGCCTCGGTTTGGTCGTGGGTGACGTAGACGAGTGACGCTCCCGTCTTCGTCACAAAAGATCGAATCAACTGGAGCATTCTTATTTTTTGTTCGGGATCGAGATTTGTCAGGGGTTCGTCCATCAGAAGGTATTTCGGGTGCGCGACTAGAGCACGCGCCAGGGCAACTCGGCGCGCTTGGCCGGCCGACAGTTCATCCGGTCGGCGCCGCTCCAGCCCGACCAGGTGTGTCTCCTTTAGCAATTCCGCGACGCGACGGGTCGCTTCACGCCGCGGAAGGTGGCCAATCGGGAAAAGGATGTTTTGCGCTACTGTCATATGCGGCCATAAGGCGGGACGCTGGAAAACGAAGCCGATGTTGCGCCGAGAAGGCGCGACGATCCGTTCCGGAGAGCTGGCCTCCTCACTGTCAATAGAGACTGCCCCGGAGTCTGGAACCTCCAACCCGGCGATGATCCGCAGCAATGTCGTTTTCCCGCTGCCCGAAGGGCCCACGATCCCGAGGGACTCCCCATCGCCGATCTCGAAGGAGACGTCAACGAGCGCATGGACATCCGCAAATGACTTGGATACCTGATGGACGCGAATCATACGCCGACCTCTGGAGCGTTTGGAAACAGGAGGGCCCAAAGTCGAAATGCCAGAACCGTCATGAGAGCCCACATCAGAGTTCCAATTGCTATGAGCAAACAGAGGGCCGCCACGTTTTCAGACGCGCCATAGTGGAGGTAGCTGTAGATGCGCATGGTCAAAGTCGCTTGGCCAGGCGGTGCCACAATCAGCGTGGCGCCCAGCTCGCCCAGACTTAGTGCACTCACGACACCATTGGCTGCCACCAAACTCGGCGCTAGCATGGGAAGCACTACTTGAACCCAGGTCCGAGTCCGACTGGTCTGGAACACCCCAGCAGCATCGAAAAGGAGCCGGTCAATGCGACGCAACTGCGCGACCATGACAAGAACGGCCAGCGGAGCAAATCTGGCCAATGCCGCCAGAATCGGCATTGCCATCGTGCCGTGCAACAGGCCGACCAGTGGATGATTCCACAGGACAATCAGACCGATTCCCGTAAGCGGAGCGGGAATAGCCAACGGCAACACGACCAGCAGCCACCGCGTGCTGAAGTGCGACTTCGTTTCCACGAGAGTCTTCGCTACTGCCGGAGCGATCAACAAGCAGGTACTGCCAGCGACCAACGCGACCCACAAGCTGGTGAGTATTTCCTTGCGTGCCACGCCTATCGCTTCAACGGCGCTTGGCCAGGATTTCGTGGCAAGAATCAGGTTGACGCTAGGGACCACGACCTGGGCCAGCGCCAGCAGGATGCCAACTGCCTGAATCGCCGTGAACCACCCCGGCCAAACCAATGGGGTGGAGATCGTCCGAGCACTCCAAAGAGGTTTCATGACCACCGCCCGGAGTCCGGCCTGCGAGCACAATATCACCACGACGGCAACCGCTAACAAGGGTAATGCAAGAACCAGTGTCTGCAACGGTGGACTTCCAAAGCTATATCGCACATACAGATCCAAGGGATAGACATTGACCTGGAACAGCGACGGTACGCCATAGTCCGTGACACTCAATACAAAGATCAATCCTCCTGCAGCAAGAATTTGAGGAACTGCCAGTGGCAGGACGATCCGCCAGAAGACCCGAAAGTCGTTCCGGGACACGCGCCCCGCCTCAATCATCTCCGGGTCCACGCTGGCCAGACCCAGAAGGGTTAGCCCAACCGAAAAAGGCACATAGGTCATTACCTCAACCCACCAAGCCACAGGCCAACCTGTCTGCGGCAGCCCAGCGAACCCCAGCCGCTCGAGGATCGAGTTGGCGGCACTCAGAGTGTTCATCCAGGCTAGGGCATGGACATAGGGTGGAACAGCGATGAACAACACGACAAGCCAGATCAGCCATTTTGCTGCTTTGCGATACAGCCGCCAAAGCCCTGTGGCCGCGATGATCCCAATGAAGATGGAACCTACGGAAACACTCAGCGCAAAAAGGAACGTATGCGTGAGAAGCATCCATTGTCGCTGCGACGGAAAAGTGGTCTCTCGCAGAAAAGCGCGACCCGATTGCGCCAGTTCGTCCATACCAGCGATTGCCAAAGCAATGACGGGACCATACACCAACAGGAGGAAAACGAGAAATCCCAGTTGACGCATTCCGCAACTTTTCCTGACAGCCCGGCAATGTGGGTTCGACACGGCAGGCGTTTCCTTCTCGCTGCTTCCGAATTATTGCACGAACAGCTCGGCCATCTCCCGTTTGGCCCGCTCGATGGCGCGATACACCGCTTCGAGATCAAGCCCCATCGCCTTCACGCCCGTCACGGCAATGTGGAGGGGTTTCACGCCACATTCGCGGAGGGGAAGGTGACACCACCCGGATTGAACCAACTGCCGCTCGACCTCCCGGCTCAGCAAGTAATCAATCAGGGCCTTTGCTTCCTCACCGTGGGGCGCGCCCGCGATCAAGGCTACTGTGCCCGGAATCATCAACGTGCCCAGCCCCCCGGAATCCTGGTCCGGGAAAACCACGCTTACCGGGGCACCGCGAGCGATGGCTGATGCCGCATCGTCGGTGTCTGTCACTCCCCAGATCGCACGACCGGCTACAACTAAGTCTCGGACTACGGAGTTTCCGGGCACAATCCGGATTCTCCTTGCTTTTAGCTGCTCAAAAAACTCTCGGGCTTTGTCGGGTCCCCATGCGACATACAATGCCGCTGCATGTGTGGCCGCCGTGCCGAACACGGGATAGCTCAGCGCCACTTTCTCGGCCGGCCAGCGGGCATCGAGCAGATCGCGAATAGATCGGGGATATTCGTGCGGAGCGACGCACTTCGTATTGATAATCAGCACCCTCGCGCGCCCGGCAAATCCACACCAATAGTTCTCGGGGTCTCGAACCATGGATGGGATGTCTGCCGCGCTCGGCGAAGCGTAGGAAGCCAGGACTCCCTTCTCCTTGAGCTGAATTGTCTGCGCGAACTCTCCATTCCAAAAGACGTCTGCCTGGGGGCGGCCTTTTTCCGCAATCAGGCGTTGGACCAGCCCCGTGGTTTTTGCCGCTTCGGCATCATATACGGTCAAGACTTCTATGCCCGTCTTCCGGGAAAATGCCTGCAACACAGGCTCAGAGTAGTTCTGATCTACTGCAACGTAGGCGACAACCTTCTTGTCATTCTGTTGTCTTGGTCCACATCCTGACAGAACGAAACCCAAACAAGCAGTGGCTATCCAGACCATAATGAAATAGGCTTTCATGGCAGATTCGCCCTGCAATCTAGTTTCACCCGTGAGAACACCCAATTTATCCCCCGCTGATTCTCTAATGGTCCTATTGCCTCCACCGATGCACGCGGTCAAGCTGGAGTGTTGCCGCACATCTCCCTAAAATTCGGATTTCCACTTCCATAGGCCTCTATCGCCGATCTTGGCGCAGATTTCCTCATAGCCATCCGATGATTTTCTGAGAATGCCAAAAAAAACCTTGACGTTAGAAAGACTTATTGCTATCCTATCCGTCTTGTAAAGCAGGAATAGGCGAAACGAGGCCCGGCCAGAGATTTGCAAGTGGGCACATGACTTGAGTCTGGACGAGGGGATGCTCCTATCCACTGTTGTGGGAAAACGTATAACGTTTGTTTGTTAGCGACTGTGGCTGGGGAGAACCGACTGGCCTGTTATGCTTTTGTGTGTGCTGATCGCGGAATGAAAGTCACGGGGATGAGAGGATCTATGTTCCCAAACGCTTTCTTTCGCCATGCCATTGTTATACGACGATGGAGCATTCCAGCGAGAATCGGCAGGAATGACAAGGAGAGACCATTGAGGTGTGCGCCATGAGGAACGTGCCACGAGGGACACCGATTGCGTTACTTCTGATCTTATCAGTATGGACGGCTTATTGCCTTCCGCCCGATCTGGACCGATCGGACCGGGTGGACGGCAAAGATCTCATCAGGTTTTCGCGGGCGTGGGGTGCAACGCCGCGGGATCGCTCGTGGGACGCACGGGCAGACTTGGACTTCAGTGAGCTCATTGACGACCACGATCGCATGATTCTTGCCAAGTATTTCGGGATGGTAGGACGGGTTCGACGGATATGGATCCTGGATCAATCCGCGGAGGCGCTGAAACGATTGGCCGACGACGGCACACTGCTCGCTGGATTTAACGGCTTTTCCAATCCACAAACCGTCGCGGCCAATCCCCAGGACGGTTCGCTATGGCTGGCGGACTACGGGAATCAACGAGTTGTGCATCTTGACAAGGATGGCGCCGTTCTCGCACGTGTCACCGGATTTGCCAACCCACAAGGCGTGGCCGTGAACCAGACGAACGGCGCTTGCTGGGTGGCGGATACCGATCACGACCGTGTGGTTCTGCTTTCCCCGGATACGCCCGATGGTTATGATGTCGCTACGAGCTCCGGCCATCATACGATCGCACCGGGTTTCAACAATCCCCAGGCGGTTGCGGTGAATCAGACCGATGGTTCCTGTTGGGTGGCCGATAGCTATCATGGTCAGGTAGTCAAGCTAAGCGCCAAAGGCGCAGGTGAGCTGGCTCGGCGCGGCGGGTTCAGCCAGCCAAGAGCACTGGCCGTGAATGCGGCCGACGGTTCCTGTTGGGTGGCGGACACCTACAACAACCGGATCGTAAAGTTAGCTTTCACCGGCACAGAACTACTTCGCTTGGACAAGTTCAACGCCCCCGAGGGGATCTGTGTCAATCCCAACGACGGGTCGTGTCTGGTCACGGATACGGGCGCCGGCGAGGTGGTCAAACTGGATCGCGACGGAGCGGTTGTGTTCCGCGTCGGTGGGTTCAGTTCTCCCTTGGGTCCTTTCGCCGACCCAGCGACAGGATGCTTCTGGATTGCCGATTCCTACCATCATCAGGTGGTCAAACTCTCCGCCAACGGCACGGAGTTGCTGCGAATCAGCGGTTTCTCGTATCCCCGATCGGGCGTTTTGGACCAGGGTGAGAGCGGGAAATATCGCCCTCCCACGGCTCTGGCCTTCGCTTCGCCTCAACAAGGAGCCGATCCCCTCCCCGTTTCTTTCGCATGTCTGGCGAGTGATCCCGACGGTTCCATTCTGCGCTATCAGTGGGACTTTGAAGGCGATGGTCTGTTCGATTACTCGTCCGTAACCACGGCCTCTGTTGCCCATGACTACACAAGGCCGGGAATCTATAACCCAATCCTTCGCGTGGTGGACGATCAGGGACTGACGGCGCTGGACAGCTCGATCATCATCCGTGTCGGTCGGTTGACGGCCACAGCCAGCGCCAACCCGTCCAGTGGTTATGCTCCTTTGACGGTCAACTTCACGGGAACCTATTTTGACCCCGTGGATGGCCGCGTGGAGAACTTCCAATGGGACTTCGACGGGGATGGCGTCTTCGAGTATTTTTCGGAAACGAACCCCAACACATCCTACCGATATGCCACCCGGGGGGTTCGAAGGGCGATCTTCAAGGTCACGGACTCAGGAGGGTTGACGGCCCAGGACGCCGTGATGATCCAAGTGCTACCTATTGGTCCGGAAATTCACGCCAGCGCCGATCCCCTCAGCGGCGGCGCACCCCTGACCGTCCACTTTACAGGTTCGGGCGACGATCCCGATGGATTTGTTGTTCTGTATCAGTGGGATTTTGACGGCGACACGTTCTTTGATTGGCACAGCACCGCCAATGGCAATACAACCCATGTTTACACCCAGCGTCAAACCGTTACGCCGATTTTCATGGTCACCGACAATTCGGGCCTTTCGACGATTACCTCGCTGAAGATCACCGTGGCCAATACTCCGCCGGTGGCGGAGGCGGAGGCCCATCCCGCCGAAGGCAATGCGCCACTGACCGTCAATCTGCACGGCTCGGGGCGGGACCCGGACGGTTCCATCGTTCTGTATGAATGGGCATTTGAGGGCGGCCGCTTCTTCGACGACATGGAGAGTGGGCCAGGCAATTGGACCGCCGATCAGCCTTGGGCTTTGATTACCACCGACTCGCACAGCCCGGTGACGTGCTGGACGGATAGTCCCCAGGGGAACTACGCGGACAATGTTGACGTTTCCCTGATGTCAACTCCGGTGGATCTATCGGTAGCGTCCGATAAGAAACTGACTTTCTGGCACCGTTACGATTTGGCCTGGGACTGGTGGTGGAGCATTGACTATGGTCGGGTGGAGATCTCAACCGATGGCGGCAATTCGTGGACAGGGCTGGCCAGCTATTATGGTTCACAATCCTGGACAAAAGAAGAGATTGATCTGACGGCTTTTGGGGCGGCAACGAACGCACGCATCCGATTCCGCCTGACCTCAGACTCCAGTTATAATGCCGATGGCTGGTATATTGACGATGTGGAAGTCGGCTGGAGAGCGGGCAATTTCTCGTGGTCCTCGCCCACCACGGGTACCGTCACCCATCGGTTCGAGACCCCTGGTGTTTACTATCCCACACTGCGTGTGACGGATAATGAAGGCTCACAGGGGCTGGCCTCGGTCCGGGTCGTCGTCAAACCATCGGGCACGCCCATCGCCCATGCCGACGCAACACCCCGGAGTGGCCCGGTTCCCCTGACGGTTAATTTCAACGGCACAGGCGAAGATGCCAGTGGGACCATTGTGCTTTACCGGTGGGATTTCGGCGAAACCTATCAAACGAATGCGAGCGGATATCCGACGACGCAGCTGTTCCTGGGCTTCTGGCCGGCGACCGGATGGGATGACGTCAGCAGTTCGCGCCCAGCGGTGATGCCCACGAACCCTTCGGAAGGTGAGACCTTTGAAGACAAGACGTGGGGCAAATACTCCGACGACGACGGCATCTTCTTGTGGTCTGATGTCTTCGGGTATTATGAAAACGTGTATGCATACTCGCTGATCTATGTCAATTCGCCCACCACCCAGACCGTTCGGATCAAGTATGGCGTGGACGATTCGGTGAGGTTCTGGATCAATGAAGCGCTCGTGGAACGGAACGCATACGGTGGTGGACTGAGTGTTGATCAGTTCAGTTTTGACACGCAGTTGCGCGGCGGCTGGAACAAAATCCTCGTCGCGGTCACCAACGGCTGGTGGTACTGGTACTACGATTGGGGGCTAGCTTACCGCTTCACGGACACCTCGGACAATCCTCTGCGCCTCACATACTCAGTCAATGAGCCTTACACCCGGTCGTTGACTTACGAGTCCAGCTCCACAGGCCACACGCAACACACCTACGTTTGTCCGGCAGTCTATACCGCCACGCTGACGGTGGTAGATAATGACGGGTTGAGCGATCAGGACAGTGTGGAGATCACGGTCCTGGCCCGCCCCCGAGCTTTGATCCAAAACCCTCGTAGCGGAAACGAATACTTGCGGAATGCGGTAGTGTTCGTTGGGGAAGGTACAGACATGGACGGCACCGTGGTGCTGTATGAGTGGGACTTCGATGGCAACGGAACCTATGACTATTCCTCAAGGATTTCGGGAAGTGTTTTCTGGGTCTATGCCCAGACAGGCGACTACACGGCCGTGTTCCGCGTGACCGACAATGATAACCTGCAAACGACGGCGTCCGTGACCTTCCGCATCGTGGCCCAGGGACCGACCGTGACCGCCGAGGCGAACCCGAAAGAAGGCATAGTTCCTCTGTCTGTAGCTTTCAACGGCCAGGCCAGCGACAAGGATGGCACAATCGTTCAGTTCGCCTGGGACTTCGAAGGAGACGGAACATACGATTGGTTCAACGAGGGCGAGCCGGGGGCCGTCGTCCGATACCCCGGCCAATACAACAACACAACATGCGCGGCGAAAAACTTGCTCGATGGAAAAGATGGAAGCGAGCATTCCTGGGTTTCGGCGATCTACCCGACGTTGCCCGTGGAGTTGGTTTTTGACCTCAAGGGCGACGCCGCCTGGAACATTGATCGAGTGATCCTGAACTCGAACACGGACTGGTGGTATATCATTAAGGATTTTGAGATTGAGGTATCCACGACAAGTCCCGACAGCGGATTCTCGCATTGGATGACCGCAGAGGCTGCATACACCGACCAGGACCAGATTTTCACGTCGTCAGCGATTGCGGCCAAATACGTAAAACTGCGTATTCTGTCCACTTGGGACTGGCCCTATTATGTGACGCTGGCCGAGTTCGAAGTCTATGAAGGGAATCGCAACGTATTGAGCCTGACGCCGCGCGTAACTCACACATATTCCTCTCTGGGCCGTTATCTTGCCACGTTGCGGGTGACAGACAATGACGCTCTGACAGCAACGGACACGGTAACGATCATCACCAAGCCCGTCGGCGCTCCTACGGCGCAGATCGAAGAGATTTCCCCCGATCCCGGCTATGTGTCACAAGAGGTCCGCTTCCGCGGCTCCGGCACTGACACGGATGGGCAAATTGTGAGTTACGAATGGGATTTTGAGGGCGATGGCACGTATGACTCCTTCGAGGACGGCATTTTGCGGTCGCAGTCTGTGACAGGTCGAGACATTCCGCCGAGCTTGCAGCCCCCGGGGAGCTTCCGTGCCTCCACCACAGAGAGCAGTTTCACGGTTCGCGCGGCGGGGACGGACATCTGGGGGACCAGCGACGAGTTCTATTTCGTTTATACATACGTTCAGGGGGACTTTGATCTGCGCGTGAACGTGGAGATCACGTCCGTGCCGCATCTGTGGACGAAAGCCGGGCTGATGATTCGGGCCGACCTGACGTCGGGATCGCCGCACGCCATGATCATTATGCGCCAGGACGGCATGTTGGTTGCCCAGGAACGCCCGTCTGCCGGTGGACTTTCCCGCCGGCTCGGAGACTATTCATCCGAGGAAACCCAATTCGCCCAAGTAGGGCCCGCGCGATTGCGCCTGTCTCGTTCGGGGTGGTATGTGGTCGTAGGCTATGATGATTTGGACGGCAACGAGCAGTTGGAGTGGCTCTGGGCATATTGTCCCAATCTTCCCCCAGACTCCCCTGTGGCAGTCGGTTTTGTTCTGACCAGCCACACGTCCGACACGTTGGCCGAAGCGAGATTCACCAGCGCTTCCCTTTCGCCGCTCCAAGGGGTTGCGACTCACATCTATAACACAATTGGGACCTATCATCCAACGTTCCGTGTGACCGACAATGACGGGTTGACGGATACCGACGCGCGCGTCCTGCGGATCGAGCCAGGCATTCTGCGTGACGGTGCAGTCTGGGTCGCGGATACGTATCACAGCCAGATCGTAAAACTGTTGTTGGACGGCACCGAGCGGCTTCGATTGAGTGGGTATTCCTATCCTCGAGCGGTCGCGGCCAACCAATCCACCCACGAGGTATGGATTGCCGATACGAACAATGACCAAGTGGTCAAAATCAGCGCCGACGGCCAGGAACTACTTCGGCTCAGCGGTTTTGACGACCCGTGGAGCGTCGCGGTCAATCCGGTGGATGGCTCGTGCTGGGTCGCCGACGGCAACCACGGTGCGGTGGTGAAGATGGGTGCGAGTGGTGCGCAATTGGCCACGGTCTATGGTTTCAGTTATCCATTGGATGTCTCGGTGAATCCCAGCGATGGGGCTTGTTGGGTTGCTGACCAATACGCCGGTTGTGTGGTCAAATTGCGCACCGACGTGCCAGATGGGTATGACATCAACACCAGCTCGACGCATCACACGACGGCCGGCGGTTTCTATTATCCCGTCTCCGTCGCGGTGAATTCTTCCGATGGAACATGTTACGTCGCAGATATGTATCATTATCAGGTGGTTCGCCTCTCGGCCGACTGCCGCACCGAACTGTGGCGGGTAGGGGGTTTTGGCCGTCCGTGTGACGCTGCGGTCAATCCGGTGGATGGCTCGTGCTGGGTCGCCGACGACTGGGGTGATCAGATCGTCAAGCTCTCCTCGGGCGGATCGGAGCTGGTCCGCCGCGGTGGCTTTATTTATCCTTGCGCGGTCTCGGTGAACCCCTTTGACGGGACCTGCTGGGTCACGGATTACTACCAGTCGGTGGCGGTGAAGTTATCGCCCTTCGGTTGCGAAATGGCAAGGACCAGCGGTTTTTATTACCCATGGGGAATAGATGTTGATCCTCCTGCGCAAACTACCGGACCCGTGGCCGTTGCCACCGCCTCGCCTCTGAGCGGCCCGGTCCCCTTGACCGTCCTGTTGAGTGGCACATGCACCACCGCCACCTCTGCGGCCATTGTCCGCTATGAGTGGGACTTTGAGGGCGATGGCACGTTCGACTATGCATCCCCAACCACAGCCACTGTCACCCATGTCTATTCGATCGCAGGCAAATACGGTCCCGTTTTCCGCGTTACCGATACTCAGCAACGGCTTGGCCATGACTATCATCTCATAATCCGGGTTGGCCAACTGACGGCATTCGCGAGCGCCAACCAGACGGAGGGGAACGCGCCGCTTCAGGTCCAGTTTTCGCACTCTGGCGTTGATCCTGTGGCGCGCATCACTCAGTATGATTGGGATTTCGACGGGGATGGAAGGTTCGATTACTCAAGTGCTAGTCCCGGTTACACCTACTGGACTTACTATCGTGGCGGGATTTACACGGCGTTTCTAAGAGTAACGAACGATCAAGATGCAATGGCTTATGATTACGTCACGGTCACGGTCCGACAGACCGCGCCGGTCGCGGTCGCCTACGCCGATCCTAATTCCGGCAGCAGCCCGCTTTCTGTCATGCTTTCCGGCTCATCCAGCTACGACCGCGACGGAAGCATTGTTTTCTATCAGTGGGATTATGACGGGGACGGCACATACGATTGGTCTTCCACGACAGAGGGGGACGCGGGGTGCGTCTATTCACGATCCGGCACATACCGGCCGACTCTCAGGGTAACCGACAACGACGGCTTGGCGAGCACCGCGTCGCTAACCGTGACGGTCACCAATGCGCAACCCAGCGTCCAGGCAGTCGCCGAGCCGATGGAAGGCAACGCTCCCTTGACCGTGAATCTCTCCGGTATCTGTTCCGATCCCGACGGCAAGATCGTTCTCTATGAGTGGGATTTCAACGGGGATGCCGTCTATGACTTCTCTTCTCCCACAACTGCCACCGTCAGTCATGAATACCCGGCGGCGGGCAACTATCGCGCCCGACTGCGCGTGACTGACAATGAGAGCGCGTCGGCCACGGACGACGTGGACATTTGTGTGAAGGTCGCCGGCTCGCCCACGGCCCGCGCGGACGCAAGTCCCCGGACAGGCAAGGCGCCGCTTCTGGTCAATTTCGACGGGACAGCCTCCGATCCCGACGGCACGGTTACTCTCTACCGCTGGGATTTCGGCGAAACCTATCAAACGAATGCAAGTGGGTATCCGACGACGCAGCTGTTCCTGGGCTTCTGGCCGGCGATCGGATGGGATGATGTGAGCAGCTCACGCCCAGCAGTGATGCCAACGAATCCTTCGGAAGGCGAAACCTTTGAAGACAAGACGTGGCGTAAATGCTCGGACGACGACGGCATCTTTTGGTGGTATGATGTCTTCGGGTACCAGTCAAATGTATATGCATACTCGCTCATCTACGTCAATTCGCCCACCACCCAGACCGTTCGGATCAAGTATGGCGTGGATGATTCGGTGAGATTCTGGATTAATGAAACTCTAGTGGAACAGAACGCATACGGTGGTGGACTGAGTGTTGATCAATTCAGTTTTGACACGCAGTTGCGCGGCGGCTGGAACAAAATCCTCGTCGCAGTCACCAGCGACTGGTGGTACTGGTACTACTACGGGGGGCTCGCTTACCGCTTCACGGACACGTCGGATCATCCTCTCCGTCTCATGTATTCAGTTAATGAGCCTTATACGCGGCCGCTGACGTACGAGTCCAGCTCTACAGGCCATACGCAACATACCTACCACGGCGCAGGAACATACACCGCCACGCTAACGGTGGTGGACAACGATGGCAAGTCGGACACCGACACGGTGACTATCACTGTGTCTCAAGGTTATCCTCCCCGGCCCATTCCACGGGCGTATCCCTCGCAGGGAACTGCGCCGCTGACGGTTCGCTTCCCGGCCAACGGCGAGGACCTGGATGGAACGATTGACTACTTCCAGTGGGATTTCACCAGTGACGGGACCTGGGACTGGACATCCTATCGGCCCGAGCAGGCTTCCTATACGTATCTCGCTCCGGGAACCTACCGCGCTACGCTCCAGGCCGTGGATGATGATGGCCTCAGCGGCCAGGACAGCGTGACCATCTATGTGTATCCGCCATCTGGACTGTCGGTCACGGCCCGTGCGACCCCCGACGACGGCGAAGCGCCGCTAACGGTGTCCTTCTCGGGCTGGGCGACGGGCACCAACGGTTTCCTCAGGCTCTTTGAGTGGGACTTCAACGGCGACGGCCTTTTTGACTGGAGTTCCGCTACCGACGCTTCGACCAGTTATACCTACACGGTGGCGGAGTTCTATCGCGCTGTCTTGCGGATCACCGACAGCGTGGGCCAGACGGGAATGGGTTCGGTGCCGGTTGACGTGAAGCTGGCCGGCAGCCCCCACGCAACCGTTGTTGCCACGCCGACGCACGGGGACGCGACTCTGGATGTCCTGTTTGAGGGGTCCGCAACGGATAGCGACGGCCATATTGTTTCTCTCGAATGGGATTTCAACGGCGATGGCGTGTATGACCGATTCACATCCATGAGCGGCATCACCACCGATACAGTCTATTATTCCTATCCGATCTCTGGCCGCTATGAAGTTGCGCTTCGCGCTACCGACAACAGCGGTCTCACCGATCTGGCTCATGTGACCATCACCGTTAACTCCTCGTTCCGGGCCTATCGAGGGGCCGAGTCGTTCGATCCGACGCAAAACCAGACCGTCGAAATCATTACGGTCCCCACCGAACCCACATCGTTGACTATGCGCTTGCTGGCCAGTGATGGTCGGGTGGTTCGAACGCTTCTCAACAATGTGAGCCGCGATGCAGGCTATCACACCGACGCGTGGGATGGTCGAGACGATGCCGGGCAGATTGTCCCGGCCGGGGCGTATTTCTTCGTCGCAGATTACACCGTCAACGGCCAAGTCTTCCATTACGATCTGACCAACACAGCCAATCCGAACGGCTATGCACCCTCGGTCACCTATCCACTGACGTTCGACCCGATCGAAGACAGACCTTTTTATGCCCAGTACACGGCGAACAACGCGTTCGAAGCCACAGTCTATGTCTTGGTTTCCGATCCGCCTCCGTGGGGCTGGCCGAAGTATGCACTTAAGACGATCGTAATGCGCGAGCCGCGCAAGAGTGGGCCCTATGTGGACGTATGGGATGGAACCGACGACCAAGGCAATCTCGTGCCGCCGGGCTTCTATGCGATGGGCGTCTGGGTGTGGGACCTGCCGGATAATGCCATTATCGTAGCCAGCCGGCCGATCATTTCCGACGTCTCCAAGGAGCCGGATTATTTCGATCCCGCGACCAATCCGTATGGCAGTCAGCAGCAACTCGAAATCCGCTATCGGCTCTCCAAACCCGCTCGCGTGACTCTGACCATCGAGGACGCTGGGAGCAACGTGTATAAGACGATCCAACAAAACCAGTCTGGCGCAGGCGTTTTCAGCGCGTTCTGGGATGGAAAAAATCAAAACGGCGATCTGCTATATCCGGGAACTTACAAGATCGGTTTCGAGGCGGTGGATGATCTGGGCAATAGGTCCATCAAGACTTATTGCCAGTTCAAAATTTTCTACTGATCGGCTTCGAGGGAGTCTCATCCGGCGGTCTATGCCACAAGGCCTGGTCTTGTCATCGAGATAAAAGGAGTGAAACAAATGCGAAGTCTGGGGAAGCGACTACGGCGGGGCGCGCTGGTCGTGACGGCCATCGCGGCATTAGTGCTCTTGCCCGGAGGCGGCATTTACGGCTTCAACATCCCAAAGGATTCGGGCCATAACACGGGGGGCACCGACCCTAAATCGGATCCGAAAAACAAGCCGGAGTGCAAGTGCCAAACAGATCCCAAATGTGCGGAAAGCCAAGAATCGCCCGTTCATGTGGATACCGGCGGCTTGGCGATGTCGTTCCACGATTTCTCCTTGCCGGCTTGGGGGCTACAACTCTCGTTGACGCGAACCTACAACAGCCAGGACCACTACAACGGCCCCTTTGGCTACGGATGGGTGTCCAATCTCACCATGCGGCTCGTCAGGGCTGTGGATTCCTCGACCGAGTATGCACTCATTCGCCGCGGCAACGGGATGCTTGCCGAGTTTCGCCGAAATGCGGATGGAACATATACTCCGACGAAAGTCCTGATGCACGACTCGCTGGTCAAAAACCCGGACGGCTCCTGGACATTGAACGCCAACTGCGCGGGCTGCGCCGTCTCCGGCGCGCCCAAAGAAATCTACAACAGTGAAGGTCGTCTCGTCTCCGTCAGCGACCTCAACAACAATACACTCGAGTTTCTCTATGACGCAAACGGGAGGCTGATTCACGTCAACCACAGTTGTGGCCAGTTCCTGCAATTCACCTACGGTCCAAATGACAAGATCGCGTCGGTCGTGCTTCCTAACAACGATACCTACCGGTATGAGTATGACGCTTTCGGCAACCTCGTGCTTGTGACCAGTCCCTCCGGCGCCACGCAAACCTATTCTTATGATACCAAGCACAACTTAATCGGGGTGACCAACGCCCTTGGCAACCTGACTCTTTCCGCCGAATACGATGCTCAGGATCGCGTTACCTACTGCTGGGAGCCGGGCGAAAGCGGCAGCTATTCCTACGATCCTGCGAATCACCAAACCACCAAAACCGACGCGCTCGGCAATCAACACATTTACACATACGATCAGAACGGCTTTGTGACCGAGGAGCAGCTGCCTGGAGGTTCGACTAGGCGATACACGATCAACCAAACGGGCGATGTGACCGCCGTCACCGATGTCAACGGGAACACGACCACCTATGAGCGCGATGCACGCGGCAACGTGATCCGCAAGCGAGATCCACTCGGCAATATCTGGACCTACACCTATGAGGGGCCTCTCAACCGGCTCACTGCTGAAACCGATCCCCTCGGCAACACGATCAGATATGAATACGACGCCAAGGGGAATCTCATAAGAATGATAGATGCTCTTGGAGGGCAGTGGACCTATACCTACGACGGCGTCGGCCAGCTTCTGTCCGAGACGAATCCCTTGGGCCGGACCACTTCCTACGAATACGACACAAAAGGAAACCGGACCAGGATCACAGACGCGCTCGGCGCTGTGACACGGTTCACGTATGATGACTACGGGCGGATGCTGACGCTCGTGGACGCCCGCGGGAGCACCACCACACATCAATACGACCGGGCGGGCAATTTGACCCAGGTTACTGATCCTCTGGGAAATAGTACTTCATACACCTATGATGCGCTTGGAAACCGGCTGACAGAGACGGACGCCAACGGCCGTACCACCATATACGTATATAATTCGCTGAATCAAAGGATCAATGTTATAGATGCCATGGGAACCACGACCACGTATGTGTATGATGTCGTGGGACGCCTGCAATCTGTCACAAACGCGTTGGGTCATACAACAAGGTATCACCGTGACGCATTAGGAAGGGTCGCGATGCTCATTAACGCTCTCGGCACTACTACCGCGTTCACATACGATGCCAACGGCAATCAGCGCACCCGAACAGACCCGCTCGGCCATACGTGGCCCCACACTTACGATGCGCTGAATCGCCTGGTGTCTGTCGCTGATCCACTTGGCAACACCGCGCGCTATGGCTATGATGCTGTGGGAAACCAAATTCTCCTCACCGATGCGAATGGGAATTCCACCAGTTACACCTACGACGCATTGGGAAGAAACATTGCTGTCAGAAATGCTTTGGGCTACGCGACAAGATTCGGATACGATGCGGTTGGAAACCGAATTTCTGTGACGGATGCCTGCACTCACACAACGACGTTCGACTATGACGCCTTGAATCGTCTGACAAAGATTACCGACCCGATCGGCAAGACGATGCAATACGCCTATGATTCAGTCGGCAACCTGGCCCGGCGGACAGACGGTCGTGGCTGGGTCACGCTCTACGAATACGACCGATTGAATCGCTTGACAAGGCGATTCTATTTGCCCAACGAGCAGTATCCCAGCACGACAACTGCCTTATTCACCTATGATGCTGTTGGCAATCGCCTGACAGCCCTCGATCCAAACACCAGTTACTCTTATACCTACGATGCGCTCAATCGCCAGACACGAATGAGCGATCACAATCTCGGCAAGTCCATTTCCTATACCTACGATCCCCTTGGACGCCGTGCCTCGATGGTTGATCCCGAAGGGACCACGACCACTTATGCCTACGATGCGGGTGGAAAAGTGGTTTCGATCAACCGCGACAGCCAAACAGTGATTTACGAATATGATGCCGCTGGCCGTCGGATCAAGATGACCTTCCCCAATGGTATGAATACAATCTGCACATACGACAACGCCAACCGCCTTCTTTCCATTATCCACCGAAAATCCGACGGCACAGTCATTTCCAGTTTTGCATATGAAGTGGATGCGATCGGCAACCGAACGAGCCTCACCCAAGCCAACGGTGACCGCAGCGTGTACACCTACGACGCCATCTATCAGCTGACCGGCGAAACCCGCACCGGCACTATTCCTTTTGTGGAAATCTTCACGTATGACCCTGTTGGCAATCGTCTGGTTCAGGTTAAGAATAGCGTGGCCTCGATATGTTTCTATAATCAGTGCAATCAACTTCTGAGCCATGTCACGTCCGGTGAGACAAGTGCTACATACAAATATGACGAGAATGGTAACTTGATCGGTGTAATAACTCAAGCCTCCGACACGCATTATAGATACGACTATGAGAACAGGATGGTGACCTGCACCCATGGAACAGATGTCACCGACTACAACTATGACGCTGATGGGAAGAGGATAGTGAAGAATAGTGCTGGGTCAGTTAGGAACTATTTCTACGATGGACTGAACACTGTAGCGGAATACGATTCCTCTCAGGGTCTCGTGTTAACTTATCTTAATGGGTTGGGTGTGGATGAGCATATCAGCAAGGTAGTTGGCCCAAATTACTACTACTTCCTACACGACGCTCTTGGCACGGTGCGCAATCTGATCGATGATATCTCAGCATCGATTCAGAACAGCTACGACTATTATGCCTTCGGCTCCTTTCTTACCACGACGGAGGCGATAACTAATTATTATGCCTTTACTGGTAGGGAGTGGGATAATGAGTTAAGTCTCTATTACTATCGTGCAAGACATTATGACCCAAGGATGGGTCGGTTCGTGAGCAAAGATCCGCTGGGATTTGACGCAGGAGCGAATCTTTATATGTACGCCCAGAACAATCCAATTGTGCTCACAGATCCATTGGGGCTGGTTTGCGGGCCGGATGGCTGGTTGGATGATCTCATTCCTGACAGACTGCGTGGATTATTTGATTTTACCACCGCTTGTCAGAATCATGATTGCTGCTTAGCTTGCGCCGAGGCTCCCAGGTTCTTCGTTACCCGAGCCATCTGTGATGCGAACTTTCTAGCAGACATGCTAAAGAGCTGCCAAAGGACGTTTTGGCTTTGGCGGCCTATATGTTGGGAAACCGCGTGGGAATACTACAAGTGGGTGCGACTCCTCGGGGGGCCATTTTTCCATCCAGACAAAGATTATTGCTGCAAGAATTGTAAGAGGTAGTAACGGATTGTGGACTGTGACGAGTGTGGTTTTGGGTCCTTACATAGTAGATTCGTTCAATCGAAGCGAGGAAAAGGCAAAGAGAGGATTGGGGAAGGTGCAGGAGAATAGAGAATGCGAGTTGGCGGACTTTTTCCATGCGTGTTGTGTTTGCTGTACATGATATATCTTTCGGCCGCCGGAGGCGAGAAGAGTCCTCCGACAGAAACCACGGCCTACTCCACATGGGGTGGGGTTTTAGAGGCGGACAAGTGTGCATCGGCGTGGGTGATTAAGAGGTTTGCGTGGAAGAGCGAAGAGGGCGAAAAGCAAAAGGGAAAAGGCAAAAGTGAAAACGGCAAAGTGGCGGGCAAGCAGTCAGACCGCGCAAGCGCGCAGGTGACCTCGGGGCCGGTGTTTAAGTTTTTTCCGCCGGGGACGGTGATCAAAGAGCGGATTCAGTTTGATACGCCGGGGGCGACGAAATATGCGCGGCAGCCTGGCAAGACCGTCATGGAGACGATTATCTGGGTGCACAAACTGGAAGACCCCGCATTGCTTCGCGTCGCGCGAATCGTTCGCGACATTGAGATCAACAAGTGGGGAGACAAGATTACGCCCGAGGCCACGGGTCTCGAAGCGATCATCAACGGCCTGAACAAAATATCCAAAGATGAGTATGAATGTCTGGAGAGAAGTTCTGTGATATTCGACGCACTGTATGCAGAATTCAAGATCTCGAAGAAGCAAGAGCGGCTGAAACAATGAACCACAGAGGCACAGAGCACACAGAAGCCGGGGACGTTTGAAGGAATGAACCGCAGAGAGCGCAAAGGACGCCGAGGGAGTTCAACAAGCCCGCGACTGTGGGCAACTATTGTCGTTCTGGCACTTATTTGCGGCATGATGCAGGGGCTTCAACTGTCGGCAGAGCAAGCGGATGAACGGATCATCTATTCTTCTTACGAATCAGGCAATTGGGAAATCTGGACGATGAAACCCAGCGGTTCCGATCAAAAACAGATAACGAATGCTCTGTGGGATGAGAAAGCGCCGGCGCTCTCGGCCAACGGACGGCAACTGACATACGCGAATAACAAAGGCGAAATCTGGCTGGCCGGCGGCGACGGTTCAAACGCCCGCGCTCTCCCGCTACCGAAGGGGTTCAACAGTCATCCGTGTTGGACGCCCGACGGCGGCAAGATTGTGTTTTCTTCCCGCCCGTCTCCGCTGGAAGAGAGAGTCTTTCTGTATTTCATTGAATTGAGCAAAGTGGGAAAGACCGCCGCGATACGACTGCTCGAGATGCCGGGTGTGGCGATGTTTCCCGATTGTTCGCCGGATGGTCGGCAGATCGTGTTTTCGTATTTCGAGATCAAGAAAGAGGAAATGAAGCTGCCGCGCCCGCCGGTTGTCGAGGAATTGTTCGTGCTGGACATCCCGACGGGCAAGGTCAGACAGCTCACGACCCTGAAAAAGAACAGCAATGATCCGTGCTACTCGCCCGACGGAAAACTGATCCTGTTCTCGTCCAATGCGGCGGGAAGTTATGATCTGTGGATCGTGGGAGCTGACGGCGCAAATCCGAAACCGACCCCCCTGACCAGCGATCCCGGATTCGAAGGAGCGCCGTGTTGGTCGCCGGACGGCTCTCGGATCGCATTCGCGGCCAGCCGAACCGGCAATTTGGAAATCTGGACGATGGACCGTCAGGGCAAGGAATGGCGGCAGCTCACCCATTCGCGCCAGGGACGCGATTCGACGGAACCGTCCTGGCGGAAAATCAAGGTGAAGGAGAACAGCGTCAAGTAACGGAGAAACACTCCGAAAAAGAACTGTCACCCGAACCCAGATGACAGGGGGAATTCTTCTCGAAAGGTTTCGCCATGAAACGAGGACCAGGACTTTGCGCAATAATGCTGACCATGCTATGTGATGTAACCCGACCGGCTCTTTCCATGGAGCCGCCGTCCTACATCTCGAAAGTCTCCATCAGTTCGACAACACTCGACCTGGGTAAAGGCGAGAGTGTGCGCATCCAATATTCGCTGGATCGCGAGGCGCCGGCCACGATCCGGATTTACGATGCCGAGCACTGCATTGTGCGGACAGTGGCGCAAGGCAGGCCGTCGTTCGCCGGTATGAATACCGTGAGCTGGGACGGCCTCGACGATGCAGGACACCCGGTGCCGGACGAAGTGTATTACTTTACGATTACGTGCACCGACAGGCAAGGGCGGACAGCTTCATACGATCCACCGACTTTCTCGGGTGGCGAGCAGATCGCCTTTTCCACGCGCGACATGCGTCACGACCCGGCGGCGAAAGCGGTCGTGTATCACTTGTCTCGGCCCGCACGGGTTCAGATTCGGGCTGGGGTTCGCGAAGGACCACTGCTCAAGACAATCGCGGATTGGGCGCCACGCCAGCCGGGTCGGTATATGGAGCCGTGGGATGAGAAGGACAAGAGCGGCGTGGTGAACGTCACGACCTTGAAGAACTGGAACCTGATTGGGCGCGCCTACACGTTGCCCGAAAACAGTATTTCCGTGACCGGTGGCCCCACTCGTGCAGCAGAGGTAAAAAAGCCGCCCATGCCAGAGCAAGAAAGGGCCTTGCCATCCACCCAGGTGCGCGCCGAGGCCCTGAAACGCGCCACTCTGATCGAGTCCACACTGGCCCAGCGCACACGCCCCATAGATCCCCACGTTTGGACACCTTTCGGCAAGAATGCCTCGCCGCGATTTCGCATCTCCCTCGCGGAGACCAAATCAGCCGCAGGGTCGGAAACCATTCGCGCGGAGTCTGCGACAACGGTTCCCACCGAGACGCCGACCGTCAGCGGCTTGATCGGGATTCAAGTCACGATGGACGAGACCACACGTTTGCGGCTCCAGGAACAACGGTTCGAGATCGTGGCCTATGTTGATTATCAACTGATCGGCGAACAGGAGCAGGGCTATTCGCCTTATACGTATGTCCTGGATACGACGACATTTCCCAACGGGGAACACGTTGTGACAATCAATGTAGCCGGCTTGCAAGACCAGCTCAGTGCTGAGTCTCTCAAGATCAAGATTCACAATCCCGGATCCAGATAGGGGATGGAAGAACCATGAACAAGGCGCGCTATATCCCGGTTTGGAGCGCCATCCTGCTGGCAGTCTCGATGTTGCGTTCGCCACAGGCAGCTGAAATCTGGCTGGAAGCGGGACTCAACGCCATGGGTGACGATTTCCCTGTGGAGGTCTATGGCCAAAACATCACGAATCTCTACGGCCTGGCTTTCGAGGTCGTCTATAGTTCTGCCTCTGCGACGGTGGTGGACAGCGATGGGGACCCGTCAAATGGCGTTACCCCGCTTCTGATAGAGGGCGCTGTGCTCGGGCAGGGAGGCGCTGTTCCCACATTGCTCGTGGGCGCTCTCGATCAGGAACAACCCGGTCGGGTGGTCCTGGGCTTCACTCGAGCGGGGCAAGTTGGGGGCGTCAATGTCTCCGGCAAGCAACTGCTTCTGACTCTCATGATGACACGCAACCAAGATCCGCTGGGAAGTATGACCCTGGATGGGGTGTATTTGGAAGACGCCACAAGTCATTCAATTCAAACAAGCATTTTGCCCGCCTATACGTATCGTAGCACAGGGACGGTGGTGGTGAACGTGACGCCGACCTCCGCTTCCTGGACATTCACTGATGGGGACGGCCAAATCCACAGCGGCGCCGGCAACGCCACTGTGGGGGGAATTCCAACCGGCAATATCCAGCTGACGTGGGGATCGTTGACCACTTACTACAAACCGACGCCCAGTCCGACCTCGTCGTCGCTTGCCAGGAATGCGACTGTTACTTTCACCGGAGTCTATGTCAGCCGGCCAAAGCCTGTTCTTGCACCTGAACCGCCCTACACGCAGGGAACGTCGAATCAAATCTCCTGGAGCTCTGCCACGGGTGCCGTGGAGTACTACGTGGAGTGGAGTAGCAATAGCTCGTTTGTACCTATTGCAGGAAACAGCGGCTGGATAGCTGCGACCAGTCATACAGCGGGTGGGCTTTTGAATGGCCAGATCTATTATTATCGGGTAAGAGCGCGTGACACGGAGATGGAAGAGAGCGGCTGGTCTAATGTCGTCAGTTCGCGACAAGACGCATCGGGGCCGACGGCGCCTGGCAATCCAATCGATGCGGGCGCCTATACATCCTCCACGGCGGTGCGATTCGACTGGACAGCCGCGACCGACGCCGGCTCAGGTGTAACCTCTTACGACCTACAAGTAGGAACCACCCCGGGCAGCAGCAACATCTTCACCGGCAACGTCGGCAACATACTCACACGGACGGTGACAGGCAGCAACGGCGAGACCCTGTATGCGCGGGTCCGCGCCCACGACCAAGCCGGCAACACCGGCACCTGGTCGGGAAGCTCCGACGGGATTATGGTGGACACAGAAGCACCGGTCAGTGCTGTGACTCCTTTGGCAGGGCGGCTGGTGGCTCCCGACATACCGCTAACCTGGTCGGGACAGGATCCGACTACGGGGTCCGGAGTGCGTGATTATACGATCTACGCCTCTACAGACGGCAGCCCCTTTGCGTCGTTCCTTTCCAAAACGACATCGACATCGGGAACCTTTGTGGGTGAAGCCGGCCACAGCTATGCGTTCTACAGCATCGCCAGCGACAACGCGGGGAACGTTGAGGCGCCTCCTACGACTGCCGATGCGACCGTAGAACTGGTCACGCCAGAGATCGCTACGACCCCAACTTCGTTTTCGCTCCAGTGCTCGGAAGGGGCTGTTCCATCAAGCCGGACACTTCTGATATGGAACAAGACTTTGCTGGGAACATTGAATTATTCTATCGTGACGACGCCGATATGGGTGAATTGCGTGCCGACGACGGGCAGTTCGACGGGCGAGGTGACAACGCATACGGTGTTCGTCAATCCCACTGCACTGAATGCGGGCGACTATGCGGGAACGATTACGATCGCAGCGGCCGAAGCCATCAACACCACGGTTTCAATTCCAGTAGCGCTGCACGTCAGCAATGTTCGACCGACCGCCGGGATCATCGCCATCACACCCAACCCAGTCCAACCTCCGGCCGGCGTCGTGAACTTTGACGGTGCATCGTCGGATGGGGCGGGTCTGATTACGGCACGGCAGTGGCGTTCGAGTCTGGATGGTCTTTTGCGTACACAGGAAGATTTCAGCAAGTCCTCCAACCAACTGACTGTCGGCGCGCATACGATCACGTTCACGGCCTGGGATGACGAGGGAACCTCGTCGAGCGATTCCAGGTCGCTCACGGTTCTCGATGCTGCTCCAACCGCAACGATTGTCTCGATGACGCCCAATCCCGTGGAGACGGGAGCGACGGTGACTTTGACTCTGGCAGGCCAGGATAACGACGAACAAGGCCAGAGGATTACAGAGGGGCAGTTGACATGGCCCGACAGGGTGCACACGGGCATTCTGCCGGGCATCCACGGGTTCGCTGCACCACGCACGGGAGGGATTTACAAGATTCAATATCGCGTGCGGGACGACGAAGGGACCTGGTCGGCTGTGTCCACTCGGACGTTGAGCGTTCGACCCGATCCGCCTATTATGACTCCCGAGCCGCCCTACACGTCGGGGACGACAAACACGATCTTTTGGAGCGCCGTTGCGGGGGCTGACGAATACTATCTGCAATGGAGCAAGGGTAGTTCCTTCACGCCGGAAGCAGGGAACAGCGGTTGGACGAGTGCGACAACATATCTCGTTACGGGCCTCCTGGACGGTCAACTCTATTACTACCGGGTGAAGTCGCGCAACGTGGCCCATGCGGAAAGCACACGGTGGTCGAATGTGGTCAGTTCCCGACAGGATGCTTCCGCGCCGACAGCGCCAGGGACACCGAAAGATGTGGGGGCTTACACGTCCTCAACACAGGTGAGATTTACTTGGACGGCGGCGAGCGATCCCGGCCCAACACCCTCGGACATAGCGACTTATCATCTGAGCGTTGGAACATATCCGGGCGGAAGGAATGTTTTCGACGGCTATGTCGGCAATGTCTTGTCTCGAACGGTCACCGGATCGAACGGCCAGCGACTGTTCGCGCAGGTGTGTGCGCGCGATCGGGCCGGAAACGAGCTTTCCTGGTCGCCAAGTTCCGACGGCATCCTAATAGACACAACGAACCCGAATAAGCCGGGGGTGCCAAGAGATGCCGGCGCGTTCACATCCTCGACAGCGGTGACGTTCCGCTGGACGGCCGCCACGGATCCCGGGACAACGCCCTCGGGCATTGCTTCGTGTGAGCTGGAGGTGACGAGTGGTTCCGTCGTCGTGTTCCGGGGCAACGTCGGCAACACGCTGACGAAGACGGTCGCGGGTAAGGATGGGCAGACCCTCCGTGCTCGCGTGGGCGCTTACGATCGGGCTGGAAGAACCAGTGGTTGGTCGGATTGGTCGGACGGCATCACGGTGGACACATCCCGGCCACGTCTGACGAATGCTGTGGCGCGAGATTATCTGACGCTCGACCTCACATTCAGCGAGCAGGTGACAACGGCGGCCCTGTTGTGTTCCAACTATTCGTGCACGAACGGCTTGCGCGTCACGGGCGCGATGCAAGTCAATGCCACACAATATCGCCTGTACACCAGTGAACAGACATCAGGCAGAAGCTACAGGCTGACAGTTAGCAGCGCCGTCAAAGACTGCGCTGGCAATTCCATAGACCTCAACTACTGCTCGCTGTCGTTCACTGGAGGGGTCCGGACCGCAGTCAGGTCATGGGAACTCTATCGGTGAGGCGATCTGGCCAGCGTCAGTCGAGCGCGCAGCCTGACTTGATGACACAGGACATGGTTCGCTGGGCGCGGCGTCTCTTGCTTGGCGTGGCCAAACAGCAAATCGGATGTCGCGCGTGGCTGTTTCGAGTGATTCGGGACACTTACGGCGATCAGGAAGGCCTGTTCAAGGATCATATTCGCAGGCTGGCTGTATGTGTTTGAGCGGGCCGATGTATCAAGATGGAAACAGTCCTGAGAAGGAGTCGCCGCGAACCACGAAACCTAGAAAAAACCTAGAAAGCGCTGTGGCGCAAGTTACGCGGTGTCGGCGTTCTATGTACCAGGAACAAAGGACTTCTAATTCCGTTGGTCTCTTCTTCGACTGTTCGGCGCTCCGGCTTGTAGCTCTGTGGTCAGCAGACTTGATATCCGGCGATTTTATTGCCCAACGCGTCTTCTGTGAGCGTTCTGTTTCTGTGGTTCAATGAGTTGTTCATGACAAGTGGCTTCGTTTGCCTTCGAGTGTCTGAGTCTCGTTGGCGAAGCACGATGTTTCGTGAGGGTACGGCGACAACTCTTCAGCCGAGAGGGTATACATGTTTTCCTTTGTCCTCTTGGCGGGGCTTCAGTTTGGGTTCGGTTTTGCACTCCGATACCCAATTCTCGTTGGTGATGTTTCCAGGCTTTTGGGTCGTGCGGCGGGGTTATGGGGCTTTCGGTGGGTGCCATGCACTTCTCTGGGACGTTTGAGGACTTTGCGGATTCTGGGGTCTTCGTAACGAAGTCGGTAGATGACGTGTTGGAGAAGAAGTTCGATTGTTTGGAGTAGTTGTTCGATTTCTTCGCTGTCGGCAGGGGGTTTTGGGTTTGGGCGGGCTGTCATGGACAAAGGGGAATGCGCTGGGTTCTATGAATCTTTCGTTTTGTTGCTACTGCGGAATGGTTGCTTGGGGAAAGGGTTTTGGGTTGGTTGAGTTGGCGGGTCAAAGAAGGGGAGGCGGGGCGAGGCCAGGGTGGCGCTTTGGTCTCGCCCCGTTTTGCAGGAAGGGTGCTAAGGTGGGCGGCGCTTGCCCGACTTGTCCGACAAGACGCCCATTCGGATCGAGGGAAGACGCACTTACTCGACTCGGAGGAAGGTGCCGGTGAGAAAAACCTCGCGTTTGATAAGGGCGCGGGCAAGATCGAGGAGGCTGTAGGTGTTGTTGTGGTGCGTGGCTTCGAGGATGGTGTTGCCGCGAAGGTGGCTCAGGACGTACATGGTGAGGAGCAGGTTTCGGAGGTCGTGGTGTTCGAGGACGGGAAATTGTGTGGCGTCGTTTCGCGAGGCAGCTGCGACGTGGATGAAGTGGTTGCAGCAAAAGTAAGCGTCGAGGGTTGGCTCGGCTTTCTTGTACATCCGGGCAGCGAGTTGCGCGAGTTTCTCAAGCAGGTCTTCTTTGCGTCCGGTCATGGGGGTGCTGTGGTTTCGCAGCACGACTTTGATGTCTTCGCCCGAATCAAGAACGCTCAGGAATCGTCCCACTGCAAAGAGAGGTGCTGAAGATTCCCGAATCTCTGCGGAAGAGGTGTTGCTTTCCCGCGGCTTGATGTAGTCAAGCGTTGGGAAACTGATCTGGCAGCCTTTGCTTTCGAGGAGTTCGGCGAGTTTCGAGATGGTCATGGTGAAGCAGTAGCGGCCCTTGTCCACGCGTAAAGACGAAGCATTCGTTTTGGCTCGCTCGCGGACAGCGTCGTTGTTTTCTAACACCGGCACTGTACGAATCATTTCTCCGTCGCAGCGACAATTATAGGTAATTGGTGCGGGAGTGGGTTTGGTTGAGTCGTGAATGAGGATTTGGAAGTCGCGAATGGCGTCGGTCATCGTCAGCAATCCTCGCTCGTCCGTCACCTGCTGCAGAAATGCCGCCGACCTGAAGTTGACGACTGGCAAACCTTCGGGGATGAGGATGGCGTCTTCGCCCGTGAAGTCATCGAGACAGACGATCTTGCCGAGCGGGAGGCCCGCGTCACCTTCTTCCAAAAGGACCTACCGGGAAAAGTCCGCGATCTTGCAGAGGCCGAGATTAGCGAGATCATCGTCAAACTCTGGGCAAGCCGGATGTGGGGAAACAAACAGTATCTCGCTCAGAAGATCATCTCGGACAACGGCATTGAGAAACTGCGGTCCGAGCTAGGCCACCTGCTCGACGCCTCTCTCTCCGTCTCGACTCGCTACGAGCGCTTTCTGAAGGAAGTCAGAGAACTCGGCCCCCCATCGGTGACCGAGATGCTTTGCTACATCCAGCCCCGATCCTGCGGCATCTGGAATCAAAAGGCAAGACAAGCATTTCGAATTCTTGGACTGGATGGATATGTCAATCCAAAGAGGTATCGCCTCACTGCTGGCTCTTCGCACTCCGTATCGGGAGGTGTCGGCGGTGGTCGTGGATTTGCTGCGAACGACACGGGGGTTTCGCTGTCCGTGCGGGAAGCGGTATGAGCGCTACCACGACTGCCGGGAACAGGAGGTCAGGGACCTGCCGTGGGGCCCGTGGCAGCGGGTATGGTTGCGGGTGCCGCGGTTCCGGGTGGAGTGTGAGAGGTGTGGGGTGAAGACGGAGGTGTTGGACTGGATAGCGCGGGGCCGGACGTATACCCAGCGGCTGGCGCAGGCAGTGGCGCTGGCCTGCCGAGAAGTGCGCTGCATCGCGGCCATTGCCGAGGCTTTTGGGTTGAGTTGGGACACGGTGAAAGCAATCAACAAGAGCGCCTTGCAGAAGGAATTGAACCCGCCGCAGTTGGAGGGGGTACGCCATTTGGCGTTGGATGAGTTTTCCATCCGGCGCCGGCATACCTACGCCCGATCTTTCTGGACGTCGAGCGCAACCGGGTGTTGTGGGTCTGCGCGACGCGGGAAAGAGCGGCGGTTGTGGCGGTCTTTCGCGACATCTTTGGGAGGAATGTGTGCGCGGGTATTGAGGCGGTGTCGTTGGACTGGTGGGAAGGCTACGAAGGGGCGGTGCGAGAATGTTTGCCCCGTGCCCGCATTGTTTGGAATCTGTTCCACGTCATCAAGAAATACAACCTGGAAGTGGTGGACCGGGTGCGCGTGGACGAGGCCGCACGGTGCCAGACGCCCCAGGAGCGGCGGGCCATGAAGAAAACCAAGTTCATCCTCCTGAAAAACCGCGCCAACCTGACCGCCGACGAACCGGCCCGACTCAAGGAACTGTTGGCCGTCAATCGGTGCCTGTTGATCGTCTATGTGTTGCGGGACGCCTTGAGAAAGCTCTGGGACTACACTTATCCCAAGGCCGCCGCCAAATGGTTCGCCGGTTGGTATCGGCGGGCCATCGATTCCCGCATTGTCCCCCTCCAGCGGTTCGCCCGTGCCATCAAGAATCGCCTTCACGGCGTTCTGGCGCATTGCCGCTACCCCATCAACAGCGGCGTCCTCGAGGGGATCAACAACAAGGTCAAGGTCATCAAGCGCATCGCCTACGGCTATCGCGACCATGAGTACTTCTTTCTCAAAATCCGATCTCACTTTACCGGAGTGAACCCGCTATGAAACCGGAAGAACCTCTATTGAGGGTCATGTCTCCGGCGCTCAGGCTTCTCAAGCGCCGCTATTGTTTTTTGGACCCTGGCGACTGTCAAGGCCAACCGATTTTCCCATCGGGGCTGAGATGGGTTCGCAGGATGTTCCCTTTGCTCACGGCGCCGTTAGTCGGGTCGTACAACACATCCGAACCTTGAACCACGCCAAGCGGGTCGGCGATCGGCTCGCTGCCGAAAACGTAATCCGGGTCGGCGTAATTCATATCGGGGCCGTTCGAAACCAACCGCCATCGGCCATATTTCTGGAAAATGCGCGGATTCATTCCTTCGATAGCCTCGACCGGCGGCGTGCGACCCAGGCGGATATGCAAATTCCATTCGGCGGCTGTCACCGGCAGTGTGTATGTATAGTATCGAACGCGCTCGCCGACCGGCTTTCCGCCGCGAGCGATGTTTCCTGACGGTTTTGTTAGGCAAAACGGATCAATCAATGTCGCGTTGGTGAGATACGCCACCGGCGTTGTCAATTCCAGCGGCAGCACATTGTAGAATCCGTCGTTGAGCGGATATTCCGTCCAGTCGGCGGCGTACGATTCGAGCGCGGTGGCAATGGTTCGAAGATCAGCGCGAACCCGACTGACTTTGGCCCGCGTTTGCGCCTCCAGGAAGTTGGGCAAGGCGATCATTGCCAGAATGGCAATAATCGCCACCACGATCAGCAACTCGATCAGCGTGAACGCGCCACCGCCTTTCTCGCCGGCTCGTCTTCTCACCGATAGAGTTGCCACGGCCTGACTCCCGTTGGTCCCGTATTCACAGTGATGCCATTAGAACTGCCCGACCAGTCGCCGATGTTGCCCACAGCATCACGCGCGCGAACACGCGCATATAGCGTCTGGCCATTCGATCCCGTGACTGTTCTTGTCAACACGTTGCCGACGCTGCCATCGAAAATGTCGTTGCCGTCCCGTGCTGTCCCAACCTGCAAATCATAAGATGCGACACCGGAGCCGTTGTCTGTTGCTGCCGTCCAGTCGAACCTCACCGATGTCGAGGAAGTATAGACTCCGATATCCGTCGGTATTCCTGGCGGTGTTGGCGCCACCGTGTCAATGAGAATGCCATCGGAGCTGGCCGACCAGTTGCCGATGTTGCCCACAGCGTCGTGCGCACAGACCTGAGCGTATAAGGTTTGGCTGCTCGAGCCTGTAACCGTTTTCGTCAGCACATTGCCGACATTGCCGTCAAAGATGTCGTTTCCACCCGGCGTCGTCCCAACCCGCAAATCATAAGATGCGACACCGGAACCGTTGTCTGTTGCTGCCGTCCAGTTGAACTCCACCGATGTCGAGCCTATGTATGCTCCGGCATCCGTCGGCGTTCCTGGCGGTGTTGGCGCCACTGTGTCAATGAGAATGCCATCGGAACTGGCCGACCAGTTGCCGATGTTGCCCACAGCGTCGCGCGCACGGACGCGAGCGTACAAGGTTTGACCGTGTGAGCCTGTAGCTGTTTTTGTCAGCACATTGCCGACATTGCCGTCAAAGATGTTGTTTCCGCCCGGCGCTGTGCCCACCTGCAAATCATACGAGGCCACACCAGAGACGCTGTCCGCTGCCGCGGTCCAGTTGAAACGCACCGATGTCGAGGACGTGTATGCGCCAATGTCGCTCGCCGTTCCGGGCGCTGTTGGCCCCGAAGCATCCTGCCGCGAGCTGACCCTATCCGACCAGCCGCTCTTGGTCATCGAACGGTTCCGGCACTGAAGCCTATAGTAGTAAGTCACGCCATCGGCCAGTCCCATCGCCGTCCATTCTGTTCCCGTAATCCATCCCGAGCTCAGTGGCGATACAAACAGCGGGTCGTCATCATATTCTACGCAATAGGCGTCCGTTCCGGGCACCGAATTCCACGTCAGCCGGTTCGTGGTTCCCGAGGTGAAAGGCGGTTCGGGGTTGAGAACCGGCGTGGGGGGCGGTGGCGCGGTTGTCCCCAACGGCGGGTCTTGCGCCGAAACCGCGAAATAGTTGGTGAGGGGATTGCTCAAATCGCTCAGAGAGGTTGTCACCGTCATTCCGTTGATCGTTGGCGCGGGATCGTAAACCTGCCATTGGCTTCCCGTCCAGCGATAGACCTTGGCGTTGCTCATCCCATCGTCGGGGTCGAGATCGTCCAACCGGAACCCCTTGATAGCTGTAGAGCTGTCGTTAATCATCTCAAGGGCCAGCGCGATAGGTTGGAGGAACGTCACTGGCGAGCCCGTTCGGAAATGCACGATTGTGCAGTTGCTCGTGTGTTGATCAGGATGCAAGAGCCACTGCCGCGTCGGTTCGTTATATGGCGGGCCTTGTTCGAGGTCTTCGGGAGTGATAACCAAGAGAGCGATCTCCGGTGCGCCTGTGCTCAAAGCGCCTGGAGGAACCGTCAGGCGCGCGTGCAGATAAACGGAAAGCGGATCGGCCAGGAACGTTCCGCCCTCTGCCACCTTGAAGGCCCCTGTGGAGATGGTCGCCAGACCACAGTTGGCTCCCCAGTCGCCCGTGACGGCTAATGTATAGGTTGTGCCGTTGCCGAAAAGGCGTTCATCGGCGCTGCGGATGCAAAGGTAATAAGTCCCTGTGGTAGGACAAGACCACGAGATAACCTCGTCGGTACCACCCGCTGGTGACTCATCTATGATTAACGGTCCAGTGCTTAAACCGTCTTTATAGAAGTGGATGGCAGCATCACAGCTGGTGGCCTGGTCGCGCACTTGTATAGTATATAGGTACCCGCCACAGGCGTGAAAGAAACCCCAGTCGCTATCACCCGTATCGTGGAGATTATGGATTTGAGCCCCGCCACTCGGCGAAATAAAGTTCAGCGTCGCCGTTGTATCGTCATTATAGAACCGGTCGTAAAGATCGGGAGCGCACGATAGTGCCACCAGAGCGCCGAGGCGGGGAAGCGAGATGTCGCCCTGGCGGTCGCGCGCATAGTAGGTAACCTGATAAGTGCCGCGTTCGGCGAGAGGTCCCACTGTTGCTTCGTAGCGGGCCGTCGCCGCCGAGTAGGCGAGCGCCACGGTCGTCGCCGTGTCGTGCGCCGGATCAAAGTGGGGCGGCGTGACGATGGCCCAGACTTGGGCGATGCCGTCGGGATCGGTGACGTTGGCCGTCCAGAGCGTTGCGGTGCTCTGGCGGTCGAGCAGCGTGATCGTCGTCGGCCAGTCGCCGATGAGGGGCAGGTCGGCCCCTGTGACAAATGCCGCGCCAATCCACGTCACCCGCGCCACTGCCCCATCCCATTTGTCCGAATCGCCGTCGGCGTCGTCATCCAGGAGCGGGTTTTGCGCGAACGCTGTCAACGCGCGTACCGCTACCCGCGCCCACCGAAACGACTCGTTCACATTCCAGCCGTTGAAGACGTAGTTTAGGAAGAACTGCGAGAACGACAGCATTCCCCAGTATTCATTGAGCGACCATTCGCTCGCCGAACAACTGGCCACAACCACTCGTTTCTCCCCTGGCGGTGGGATCAGGTCGTTGAGGAACGAGCCCGAGTTCCAGAAATCCAAAACCACAACGACCTTGAGGTTGCGACCGCTCTGGAGGGCGTCCAATTGCGCGTCGAGCTCAGCGGCTGTCAGTGTCTCCAACGAATTGATCGTGAAAACATCGGGCGCGCCGTGGCCGACCAGATAGACGGTCAGTTGCGTGGCTGTTGTGGCTCCGCCAATGACCGACACCAGAGCCGCCTTTGTCGGCGTGGCGTCCACATCATCCGCCGCGCCATTGCCGTCCACGTCCTGTGTCGCGTTGCCGTTGAGATAGGTCACATTGGTCTTATTGATCCAGCGCGCCAGAGCTGTGCGATAGGCATAGTTGGTGAGATAATTGGTGAACGCCCAGGGCGAATTGGCGTCATAGTCGCCGTCGCCCGCGACGATGATCACCTTCTCGTTGCCTTGCATCTGGTTAATATAGGTTTGCTTCGGGTAAGCGACGCTCTGCCAGATGTCGCGCGCGTAGATGTTTACGCGATAAGCGCCCATCTGCGTGAAGGTATTTGTTGTTGCCTCCCAGCGCGATTGGGCGGCGTTCCACGCAAAGGCGATCTCGGGCAAACCCACAACCGGCGACGAGGGATCAAGTCCCGCCGACGGAACAAAGTCGGGTGCAACAATCGTCGCCCAAACGCGTTCGATGGGATAGACCGAAGACACGTCGGAAGCCCAAATCAAGGCCTGTGTCACTCCGCTTGTTAGTGTCTGGTTGGCCGAGATTTTGCCGATCTGCGGACGGTCGGCCCCGGCGATGTAACGCGCACCGATGAAGTGGCGGTCGGCCAGCGCGCCGTCTGCGTCTTTGTCATAGACGCCGTCGCCGTTGTCGTCGAGCCAGGGTTTCTGGTAGCGATCCATCGCGCCCGCGCCATTGCGAAATGCCTGGCCGACCGAAAAGCCCATATAGAGCGAATTGACGAAACTCTCGGTGAACGAGATCAGGCCGCCCGCGCTGAAAAACGCCGGATCGCTCGGCTGCGTCGAGGCCACGACGATTCGCTTCGCGCCCGGTGTTGGGCGCAACTCGTCGAGAAACGACCCCGACTGGCAGCAATCCACAACGACCGTCAGCGTGGTCACGCCAGTCAACGCCTGAAGTGCATCCAACCAGCCGTCCAGTTGCGATGCCGTCAGAACCTCGGAGGAGTTGCACCGGACAAAAGCGCTGCCGGCGCCCTGTTCTCCCCCATGATCTATGAGATAGACGAATAGCTCAGGGCTGCCGGCAGCACTGGTCAGCGCATATTGCAGCGCGCTCAACGACGATGTTCCGTCCACGTCGTCGTTCGCGTTTCCATTGTTGTCCACGTCCTGTCCCATGACAGGATTGAGATAGCATATATTCTCCTTCGAGAACCCACGATACAGCAGCGTCCGATAAAGGAAGTTCGCTAGATTGTTCGTCGTCTGCCACAACGAATCGCTCCCCACGCCATACGTCCCGGCCATCACAACCGCTTTCCCCGACAGGGCGAGCTGAGCCGCGTCAATCACGTTGACGTAAGCGTAGGCGACTTTGGTGCTTCCGGAATCCGTGAACTTGATTCTGTCAAGAACTCCGGCGTTCAGGCCCGCCGCATATCTGAGGCCAGTCAGTGACCCGGTCGAGCGGTTCTCCACGATCGCGGCGGACACAGCGCCAAGTTGCCCGGAGGTCACAAAATCCACCACCGCGCCGGACAAGACTGTTGCGCTGCGGGGACGAACCGAAAGCATGGGCAGAATCGCGCGATACTGGATTATGCCACCATCATGGGTATTGATAAACAAACTCACATTACCGTCACCATCGATATCAGCCGTTTGGATATTCACAAATGGAAAGGTTGGAGATGCAAATCCCGCCACTTGAGTCTCTTCGAGCACGAAATTGTGAGCCGCAGAATTACCTGTATTCCTGAAAAACCTAATCTGTCCACCGGGCGCACCGTCACCGTCAACGGCTACAAACAAATCAAGATCCCCGTCGCCGTCCACATCGACCAGAGAAGGGCACGTGGCTCGCGACCCTGCCGACCATCCCGCTCCCGCGTCAACCAACTCGGTCACTGAATTGCTTGTGAACATTGGGTTCGATCTCGTTCCCGTGTTGGGATACCAAAAGACTTTCACGCACCATGTTGCACCTATTACAAGGTCAGGCAAAGAATCGCCATTCAAATCACCGAAGCACAGGCTCATGTAGTTCAGGTTGTAGTATCCCTTCGCCAACGCGTCGCTGCCACTAATCCCCTGCCAGCCCCTTATGTGCGTTGGGAAAGCTGCCGATGTTGCCGTTCCCTCATTCGGCCAATAGTGAATGCGCGCCCTCTGGCCATCACTTCCCGCTTCCATGGCAAACAAATCGAGATCGCCATCGGCGTCTATATCGAACAGCCTGTAGTCCCAGAATCCAAGGGAACTTGTGCCCACGTCGACGAAATGTTCGTTTTCAAGCACCCAGTTGGCGACAAGCGGCGAACCCATGTTTCGAAATAGTCCAAAGTCTATTCCTGTAAACCTCCCAGATTGCACCATGTCGAGATCGCCATCATTATCCAAATCCCCAAAAGCCCCATTTCCCTGAAGGTCCCTATGCGCGAACATGTGAAATCCCGTAGATACCAGTTGAAATCGAGGCGCATGCGCATTGCCCGAGTTTTCAAGGAGGCCGTAGAATCCATTTCCGGTCATATAGGCCGAGAACAAAACCGCATCATAATCTCCGTCGCCATCGTAGTCCAAAAAACAGGGAATCAGGCTCTGCGCGTCGGAAAACTCGAAGAAGTAATCGGGATCTCGAAGAGTATACGAGGGCGAGGCAGGTCCACCAGTATTCTCATAGAAAACCACACAGCAGTTGGCGATATCTTCGGCGCGATAGGAATGAGTACAGAAAAGGTCATAGTCCCCGTCGCCGTCAATATCGCAGAGCGCGATATGTCTCTGGTAAGTCACCCCAGGCGGCGCAGGAAGCAGCAGGCTACCGGATCCAAAAGATGGTGATGTTTTTGTGCCGGTATTCCAAAACAGATATACAGAAGAGGAGGCAGAGAGCAAGATGTCCAGGTCGCCATCATTATCAAGATCAGCTACAGCCACACTCCCATTATCCCCCATGCCAGACGGCAGTGATACCCCCGACGTGGCGTTGGTAAAATTCCCCTTTCCGTCGTTCCGATAGAAATAAACCCAGCCGCCGTGATCGGTAACAGTGAGGTCCAAATCGCCGTCACCATCAAGGTCGCCAAGTTTTGGCGAGCAAAGATGATGAGCGGTTGTGCCAAGCAGATCCATGGTGGCAAGCGTCCAATTTGGCGCTGTGGGCGTCCCATCGTTTCTATAGTAGCGCACGCCGCCATAGTGCCCGCCAACAATGATATCGAGGTCTCCGTCCCCGTCAACGTCTCCTGCGGTGGCGACGCCGTTAGCAACACTGGGTTGAAAGATATTCAACTTCCGTCCTCCATAGAAGCCGTCAAACACCTGTTGCCAGAAAGGAGCGTCGCCGGTCTGCGTCTGCGCGTCGTGCAGGCCGACGCTCAAGGTCGGGATTGCGGCTAAGTCGGGCACGGAAAGGTTGGGAAGGGCCGACAGATCGGGAGTGGGGAGACTCGCATTCGCCGCGATTAAATCCTCCGCCTTCGGCGGCCCGGCCGGCTCTCCCGGACAGACTCGCTGCAAACCGAGCACCAACGCAACTGCTACACTCAAAAGCATTCCTTGCCGAACAACCAAAGCCCGCAAATCCGGAACCTTCTTCATGGTTCACTCTCCTGTTTGGGATGATTTGCGCGTCCTTGCGCTGTGTAACGTCGGGGCTCCGCCCGACGGGGAATTCCTAATCGTTTTTGACAGGATGAACAGGACGAACAGGGTTGACGCAATGCTCTTTGTCTTTTGATTTTGGTTCTTCTCCTCTGATCCGGACCATCCTGTCCATCCTGTCAAATTATTGCTTTCTAATCCCCTTTCTGGTTTTCGCGGCGCGTTGCTCAAAACGAGCGGCCTCGGCGTCACTTCCACGGCGGCGATGATAGCCCTCCAGCGCTTCGAGCGATTCCAATTCCTCGTGAATGTTCTGCAATGCGACAGCGTGCTCCAGCGATAATGTATAGTATTGCAGAGATAGTGCTGAGTCCTGAGTGCTGGGTACTGAGTCGCGGGCATCGGGTTTCGAGTGTCGAGTGTCGGAAATCGAGTCCTGAGTCCTGAGCGCTGAGTGCTGAGCTTCCAGAGATTCCAGGCAGCGGCCTTTGAGCCGGCAAACCTGCGGCAACAAGTCGCGGTAGCCACGCTTTTCGATCTGGCGGAACAGGGCGTTCATCCGGCGGAGGAGGCGAGTTGATGCCTCGGGTATCGAGTTTCGGGTATCGGGTTTCGGGTATGGGGCCTGGGGTTTGGATTGGTCCTGAGTTTCGCGTTTCGAGTTTTGGGTTTCGAGTTCGGCGAGATCGAGGTCGGCGAGGTGGAGGCGAAGCGCGATGGCTCGCTCGCGTTCGCCGATCCGAAGGGCCAGAGTCAGCGCCCGATCCAGATGTCGGCGCGCCTCGACAGCGTTACCCATGACGCGATAGGCCAGTCCGAGGTTCTCGATCCCAAAAACCTGGGTGCGGCGGTCGTGTGCGCGGCGAGCCAACTCAACCGACCGGGCGGCGTGATCGAGCGCCTCGGCGAGCCGCCCGCTTCGCCTGGCCCAATTCGACAGGTTTGTCTCCAGGACTCCTTGCGCCTGGAGGAAGTCGAGCTGCCGGGCCAGACCCAAGGCATTAACATAGGACTTATAGGACGTATTCATTCGACCGAGTTGTTCCTCGATGATTCCAATGTTCAATAATGTGGCAACCAGGCCAAAGCGGTCGTGGCATCGGTGGCGAAGCGGAACGGCTCGACGAAAGTTCTTCAGCGCTTCGGTGTATTGTCCCCATCGCCACTCAATCAGGCCGACATTGTTATAAACATCGGCCTCGATCGAAGTGATCGGGTTGCTTTTCAGCAGTTCGAGGACCGACTGGAAATACGACAACGCATCTTCGAGATGGCCCTCGTGCCATTGCACGACGCCAAGCGAATTGAGGCAGATCGCTTCGGCGCGAGTCTGGCGGGTCTGGCGGCTGAGGGCCAGAGCTTGAGAGAACGACTCGACCGCCTCGCCGAACCGCCCGGTCACCAGGCGCATGATCCCCATCTCGATATTCGCGTCGGTCGCCAGGTGGTTGTTGCCCAGTTCGCCGGCCAACTTCAGCGCGCTTTCCAATGCCTCGAAGGCATCATCGCTTCTGCCGACCATCCGATGCATCCGGGCCATGCGCACCAAAACGCGGCCGAGCTGGGCCAATCGCGCGTCCGTCGGTTCCATCTCGTGAAGCAGCCCGACCGCTTGCTGGTATTTGTCAATCGCCTCGGTCGCCGCATTCATTGCCGCCGAGCGATCGCCCGATTTGATCAGGTAATAGGCCGTTTTATCGCTGTTCGGCGTGCGGCTGTAGTGATAGGCCAAAAGATCGTAGAACTCGCTGAGGCGGTCGGCGAACTGTCGCTCGATTCGCTCGGCGACATACTGGTGCAACCGCTCGCGTTGGTCGCGCAGCAACGTGCTATAGGCGACTTCCTGCATTAGCGAATGGATGAACAAGTACTCGATGTCGCCGGGTGTGCGCGTTTCTTCGAGAAACCGCTGGCCCTTGAGCGTGTAGAGCTGTTCGAGCAGACCCTCGCGAATGATCTCGAACAGCTCGATGAGGCTGAGGGCGAAGCGCTGTCCGAGGACGGCGCCGCATTGCAAGACCGCCTTGGTTCGCTCGCTCAGCTTGTCAATGCGCGCCTGAATCAGGTGCTGGAGGGAGGCCGGCACGACATTCACGATATTGTTGCGAATCTCCTTGACGCCGTTCGGGCCGTTCTCAGCGATGAAGTCCGTGACCAGCTTCACCATCTCTTGCATAAAGAGCGGATTGCCGCTGGAACGCGAGAGGATTGCCTCGCGGATTTCGGGCAGAAACTCGCGCAGCGGCAGGATGGCCTGGAGAATTTGGCTGCGGTGGCGCTGGGCCAATTGCCGCAGGTGAATTCGAATCTCGCCACGGCTGGGATGAAAAATCTTCTCGCCATCGGAGCGGTAGATCAGGATCAGCGCCAGCGCGACTGGGGGTTGTTGCTCGATCAGTTGTTCGATCCACTGGCGCGACAGCGAATCAATCCACTGAAGATCGTCGAGCGCGAGGATGACCGGACGGCTGGCGGCAAGGTTCTCTGCAATTCGGCGCAGGACGGCGAACAGATTCTTTTGAATCCGCTCGACGGGCAGCCCTACAAACGCCTCGATCGAGTGGGGCAAGCTGAACAAGTAACCCAAAAGGGTTGCGTCAACATCGTCGAGAAACGTGTGTTTCTGGACAAACTTGGCGATCTTCCCTGCCACGATGGCGAGCGAGTCGCCCGGTGCGATGCCCAGAAGCGAACGCACCCAGTCGAGGATCGGATAGAACAAGACCGACTGCCCGTGAGGCGCACATTCGCCGCGAAGGGTTGTAAAGCGCTCGGCGCAGTCGCTTAGGGCTTCGTCCACGAGGCGCGACTTCCCGATGCCCGGTTCGCCCACGACATGGACAACACGGATCGCAGGCAAGATGCCTGCCCCGCCGCTTGGAGGCAAGACGCCTGCTCTACCGTGACTCTGCTCGACTTCGTCGAGGAGTGCCTGCAACTGGGCACGCTCGGCCTGCCGGCCGCAGAAAGGAATGTCGAGACTTCTTCGCAGGACCTTTTGGCCTTTTTCCTCCAGGACGACGTAGGCAACATACCTGTGCGCGACGTTCTTGAGCGAAAGCGGCCCCGTTTTCTTGCACTCGAAAAACTGCCCAACCAGTGTGTGGGTGTCGCGGCAGGTGAGAATCTCACCAGGATCAGCCGCGCTCTGAAGGCGTTGGGCCAGGTTGACCGCTGCACCGACGACGTCGTAGGCGCCGCGGCCTCCAGCCTCGACATGGGCCGAGAGAACCTCCCCCGTCGCCACGCCGATGCTCACCTCCACCGGCCTTCCGGCAACCGGCGGCAATTGGCCAACCGAATCGCGGATTTCCAGCGCCGCTCGAATGCACGACTCGCAATCGCGGTCGTAGGCAACGGGTGCGCCAAATACCGCCAGAATCCCATCGCCCAGCACTTTTACGGAAAACCCGCGATGGCGCACAACCGCCGAGGTGCACAGGTGGTAGTACGGTTCGAGCATCTTGCCGAGTTGCTCAGCGGAAAGCGACCGTCCCAGGCGGCTGAACCCGCGCAGGTCCACGAACAGCACGCTCGCCTTGCGCAGCTCCGCCGTGGCGTTGGAGAGGATGCGTTCGGCGCGGCGCAGCTCGCTTTCGCTGATATGGATGCCACGCCCTTCAAACTGCTTGCGGAATTGCAGTTGGAACTCGTCGAGTTCCTCGACGACCGCCCGCTCTCGTTGCGCGGCTTCGGCGAACCCAAGCGGTCCGCGCGGGGCGACTCTGACCATCTCCGCCCCGCAAACCGGGCAGTGGGTTGCCCCGGTGAGGACCGTCTCGAAACACACCACGCATTCGCGGAGAAGCTCGGGCATCAGGTTTGTCCCCCCAAACCTGCTTCGGTTTATCCATCAACCGCGCACAGCCCTACCCTTTTGCGCGTTTCTTGATGTCGGTTCTTTTTCCCCCAAGCCATCTGTCCACCAATGACTTTCGGAAGCGCCATTGGTGCCCCAGCCGATAGCAAGGCAACCGGTCGTTGCGGACGAAGCGATAGACGGTCCAGGGACTCACTCTCAGATACCGGGCGATCTCGTCCAAAGTTAACAGCTCTCGGTCTTCTTTTTTGGCCATCGAAAATCACCCCTTTGCTTCACAGTCTTTCCATATATTGCCAACTTCTGCTCATTATTGTCAAGAGAAAAGTTCCCTCTTCTTGTTGAGAACGAGTTGCACCTGATCTCCGGGCCGCTGGGCACGGTGGCAGGGCTTTATGAGATGGTGATGGATGCTCTGGCCACCCGGTGGGCGGGCGGTAAAGCAATTCGGCCCAAAATTATCGCCAGTACGGCGACGGTGCGGCGGGCTGATAGTCAGATCCGAGCCTTGTTCAGTCGCAGTTGTGTGAGCGTTTTTCCGCCACCAGGTCCCGACAGGCGCGATTCATTCTTTGCCAAGACGCTCCTTGCGAGCGAAAGCCCGGCGAGGCTTTACGTGGGAGTCGCAGCCCAGGGCCGAAGTCTGAAGGTGGTGCTCCTGCGGGCGGTTCTGACATTGTTGGGCACGGGCCAGAGGGCGTGGGAGACAGCCGGGGGCAGCAAGCCAGAGTTTAACTCGTCCGATCCATACATGACGCTGCTGGGCAACTTCAATTCGCTGAGAGAGCTGGGCGGCAGTCGGCGGATTGTTGAGGATGAGGTGCGAACGCGTCTGGCAGAATATGGACGTCGACAGCGAGTGGAACCGAAGGATGACCTCTTTGCCAGCCGGCAGATCGGCTTTGACGTGCTCGAGCTGACATCGAGGGTCAGCACGAACGACGTGGCGGCGGCAAAACGTCGGCTGGCTTTGGGCTTCGCGGATCAGGAGCGGGTGGATGTCGCTCTGGCCACCAACATGATTTCGGTTGGCTTGGACATTGTGCGCTTGGGCCTGATGGTCGTTCTGGGTCAGTCCAAAGCGAGCGCTGAATATATCCAGGCAACCAGCCGTGTGGGTCGTGATCCATTGCGGCCCGGCCTTGTCGTGACGCTATGGAACATTCACAAGCCGCGCGACAGATCGCACTATGAGCGGTTTACGGCCTACCACGCGTCGTTCTACCGCAGCGTGGAGGCGACCAGCGTCACGCCCTTCTCTCCGTGTGCGTTGGATCGTGCCTTGCCGGCGACATTGGTGGCAATGTGCCGTCAAGAGTGTGCTGATTTGACCCCGCCGCGGGGTGCTCAGGACATTCTTGCCCAACGTGCTGGCCTGGACAGACTGGCGCAAGCAATAGCCGAACGTGCTCAGAACCACAAAGCGGATCTGAGCGACCCGGAGCGCCAAGCGTTGTATGCCGGCGTGCTGCACCTCTGTGGCGACCTCTTGGATGACTGGCTCAAGATAGCCAAGCAAGCCCGGGACGAAGGCTCGGCGATCCAATACCAGGAGGAGGTTTCGGCGCCGCTGTGCTCGCCGTCGCGCGCGTAGCGTTCATGGAATAGTATCCGACCCCGGCCTGGAACCCGCCGCTGCCGACCGCCTCACGATAGTGGAGGCACATCATCAGCCGGCCGCGGTGAAACGTCTTGAGATAGGCCTGGTTGGCTCCGCCGCTACGCTTCCATTCCTCCACGTCTTCTTCCTAATCCCTGAGTTGTTCCTTATATTCGGCTTGACGCGCCGCCGCCGTTTGAACCATTCTGACAGCCGAGGGTGAGTAGTGGCATATAGCGGGAAGTGTCGGCGCGAGGAAGATTTCGCCTGAAGGGCTGCGTGCGGTTGCGCATCCGGGACATTGATATGGCGCGCAACGAAATCGTTGTCCGAGATGGCGAGGGGGCCAAGGAGCCGTGCGCGACGCGGTCGCGATGGCTGGATTGACCAAGCGGGCCACGAGTAAGGCGTGTTAGCGGACCGAAAAACGGAACTCGGCATCTTCTGCGGATCGATCTAATCAATGTTGGTGGAGAACGAATAACTGATCTCTTGCGAACGGGAGAGAGCTGAATATGGCCTTATATGCAGCGACCTATCAAGTGGAAGTTCGACATCCCGAGCTCCATAAATATCGGCTGATCAAGGGTACAGATAGGTATGTCGTAGAGCAGAAAGCCGCCGCCCAAGTGCGTACCTGGGATGAAATGTGGGAGAAGAAGCAAGCGGCGGAAGCGGTGCGAGAGACCCGGCAAAGGGCGGTCCAAGAGAAAGAAGCAAAGAAGGCCCTTGCCGCCGAACGTACGGAAGAGGCACAAGCCATTCTCTCAGGAATTGAGCAGACGCTGCTGCAGACGCTGAACATAGACGATCGGATTGAGTGGGACTCCCTTCTTGATCGAAAGCCTTTTCCTAAGACGCTTCCGCCTGAACTAAAGTGGCAACCCTCTGCGAAAGAACCAAAGGATTCCGATCCGGAATTCGCTCCGGCACGAAAATGGTACCACACGATCTTCGGAACACCTGCGCCCGGTGCATGCCGGATGATCTTCAGGAAGGCAGTCTGGGGGGCGATATTCTGTTTTTTAGTAGCCGCGGCGCTTTATTGGTATTCCCTTTCAAATGCTGACGACCAATTCTTCTTGTATGCATTAGCAGCCCTGTGCGTGAGCTTTATTACCCTGCTCTTGTCTGTGTGGTTTGCCATCCTTCGCGCGCTTGCTGTCAAGTCTGAGCAAGAGGCAAAGAACAGATTCGTTCTTGCGCATGAGACTTGGCGTGAACAGCTGCCCCAGGTTCATGCGAAGAATAAGGCACTTAAAGACGAGTGGAATCTGAACGCGAAGCGCTGGCAGCAGGAGAAGGAACAATACGAACAGGAGCAGGCCCAAAGGAATCGCCTGATTCTGGACAAGAAGAAGGCGTACTTCGACTGCAACCCGCAGGCCGTCATCGAGTATTTCGACATGGTGCTATCGAATTCCCAATATCCTGATACTTTTCCACAGGAGTGGAATCTGGATTACGTAGAAGACGCAAAGACCATCGTCGTGGATTACTTTCTGCCGTCGCCGGATGAGGTGCCCACACTGAAGGAGGTAAAGTATGTCGCTTCAAAGGACGAGTTTCAGGAAGTCCAACTTCAGGAGGCAGCGTTCAACAAAATGTACGACGGGCTTCTCTACCAGATCGCTCTCCGCAGCATTCACGAGATTTACGAGTCCGACCAAGTCGGCGCGGTAGCCGCTGTGGTCTTCAATGGTTGGGTCCGCTCAATTGACAAGGGTACAGGAAAACCCATTACGGTCTGTGTGTTGTCCGTCCAAGCGCCACGGGATGAGTTCCAGAAGGTTGACTTACGACATGTTGACCCGAAGATTTGCTTCAAAACCCTGAAAGGCGTCGGCAGTAGCAAACTCCACGGATTATCACCCATTGCCCCAATCCTTCAACTGAACAAGGAGGACAAGCGATTCGTCTCTTCGTATTCCGTGGTGGGCGAAGTTGATCAGTCCACCAATCTTGCTGCGATGGACTGGGAAGACTTTGAGCACCTCATTCGAGAAGTGTTCGAGAAGGAGTTCTCGCAGAACGGGGGGGAGGTGAAGATCACACAGACTAGCAGAGATGGCGGCGTGGATGCTGTGGCCTTTGATCCCGACCCGATAAGAGGCGGTAAGATTGTCATCCAGGCGAAGCGATACACAAATACAGTCGGAGTTTCCGCGGTTCGTGATCTCTATGGGACAGTGGTCAATGAGGGGGCAACGAAGGGAATCCTCGTCACGACCGCTGATTACGGGCCTGACGCGTATGGGTTCGCGAAAGGGAAACCACTGACTCTTCTCAGTGGATCGAACCTTCTCCACCTTCTTGAGAAGCATGGGCACAAAGCAACCATCGACCTCAAGGCCGCAAAACAGATTCTGGCCGATCAGAAAAAGGCCGAAGAGGGGTGACAGGAACCTCAAAGAGCACCGCCAACAAGGCGGTGGATAGAACACAAGTAACTGAAGATAGAGGAGCTAGCGCGCCTATGGCAAGCGCTCCAAAGGCGTGTTATGCGGACAGGAAAACGAAACTCCGCATCTTATGCGGATCAATCTGATTATTGTTAGGTGCCCGAAGCACACCATGCAAGTGACGGATCCAGACCTAGTTTCGTACCTTCTGCATCGGCTCGGAAGCCAGCGACTTGACT
>Ga0315280_10000952_pt1 | contig 51883 bp, 50 predicted proteins | sample YL17G06_40_MG_FD_203697 | JGI IMG/M metagenome (GOLD analysis project Ga0315280, IMG submission 203697) | Sediment microbial communities from Yellowstone Lake, YNP, Wyoming, USA - YL17G06_40 | ecosystem: Environmental > Aquatic > Freshwater > Lake > Sediment | place: USA: Wyoming | collected... | reverse complement strand
GCCTATGACCGGGGGGCAGCTGTAATGAACGATGGCGGCTTTCATCAGCCAACTCCTGGGACTTAGCCTAGCTTTGCTGAACGCCGGTTGTCAGTGTGCATTCTAGGCCCTGGGGCGGGTACGTCAACCTGTGCTCGCCGATGCGGGAAGGGCCCAAGTCGTAGGCCATTCGGCGCAAGCTGGAGGAGATTTCGGACCTAGCTGGTGCCGAGGGGCAGAGTTGAACTGCCGACACCGTGATTTTCAGTCACGTGCTCTACCACCTGAGCTACCTCGGCCAGCCAGCCCAATTCTAGGATCGCCTCCAATGAGTGTCAAGGCAATGTGCTTCTTCACTGCCTTGGCGACACCATCCCATTTCCTCCCGGCTGTGCCTGCCGCTGGGTGATGAATTGCAGCGAGCCGTGGGCGAATCTCGACGGTGGTCGGCGCTGGCGGTTCCTTCGCTGGCTGCTTAGGAGACCTCGAGGCCGTGGGCCTCAAGGATGGCTGTATCGGCCAGGATCGCCTCCGTGTCGCCGTCGGCGACGACGCGCCCTTCGTCCATGACCACCGTCCGCGGAAACAGATGGTGAATGATCGGTATGTGGTGAGTGGAGACGATCATCGTCTGGGGCAATGTCTGTAGCAGGCGCATCAGCTCACGCCGGGCGCTCGGATCGAGGCTGGAGAAGGGCTCGTCCAGGGCGAGGATCGCCGGCCTCATGGACAGCACGGTGGCGATGGCGATACGCTTCTTCTGGCCCAAGCTGAGGTGGTGAGGCAAGCGCTCCTCGAAGCCCACCATCCCTACCTGCTCCAGCGCCAGGCGCACCCTCTCCAGCACCTCTTCTTTGGGCAGGCCCATGTATAGAGGACCGAAGGCCACATCGTCGAAGACGGTGGGGGAAAAGAGTTGGTCGTCGGGGTTCTCGAACACCAGGCCCACCTGAGCCCGAATGTGCTTCAAGTTTCCGTTGCTGAGGGGCTGGCCCATGATGCGGATGTCGCCCTTGCCCCGCAGGGTGCCGTTCAGGTGCAGGAGGAGGGTGGTCTTGCCAGCGCCGTTCGGGCCAAGCAGCGCCACCTTCTCGCCGGCTGCGATGGTGAGGTCGACGCCTCTCAAAGCCTGCACGCCGTCTGGGTAGGCGAAGCGCAGATTGGCGATCCCGATGGCGGTATCGACGGCCGCTCGAACCTTAGTACCGCGCATAGACCTCCACCCCCGCCATGTAGAGGCCAAGGGCTACCGCCACAACGATCTCGGCTAGACGCCAGACGCTATCTCGCAGGAAGCGCAGCTCGCCGTCGTAGCCGCGCGCCTGCATGGCCGCGTAGACCCGCTCGCTGCGCTCGTAACTGCGCAAGAAGAGGGAACCGACCATGTGGCCCAGAACGCCGGCTCGCCACCAGACGCTGCCGCCGCACCTGCGGCCTTCCAGACTGGCGCTGCGAGAATCGCGGGCCCGCAGGAGGCGCTGGGCCTCCTCGACGATGACGAACAGGTAGCGATACATGAAGGACACCGTGGCCACCAGAATACGGGGCACGGCCAGGGCACGCATCGCCCGCAGCAACTCCAGCGCTGGCGTCGTCGCTGTGAGGATGATGGCGGCAACCAGCGAAAGCCAGGACTTGGCGAGAATGGTGAGCAAGGCCACCAGTCCTTCTTCGCTGGCCGTCCAGCCGAAGGGCTGGAGCGTGAAGAGCGCATCGCCGTCCTTGGTGAACAGGAGGGGCACGGCAACCACAATGAAGGGCAGGGCCAGGACAGACCGCCTGAGGACCAGCAGGGCGGGGAGTCTGCCCGCCGCCACAGCAACTGCCAGGGGTGCCGCCAGCAAGCCGAACGCCAGCCAGTGGCCCACGGGCGTGAGGGTGGCGGCGAAAACGTAGGCCAGGGTGAGCAGCAGCTTCAGCCGTGCATCCACGTTGTGGAGGAGGCTGCTACCCGCTTGATACCGCTCGATGAAGGGAACGCCAATCGACATGTCGTCTTCCCGGAGCGCTCGCTAGGCTGATTAGCGAGGCCTAAGGGTCGCTAGCCAGGCCCACCCCCACTGGAGGTCGGGCGCTGGGCGCCTCGCAGCCGCCAGAGGAGGAAGGCGGCGGCGAAGGCGATGGCGGCCACGATAAGTACGCCTATTATGCCCGCAAGGATCGTCGCCAGACGTTCGTTGTCGACACCGGGCAGGACATAGTCGGCGATGACCTGATAGGGCGCGTCCTCAGCCTGTTTCACAAAGCCTTCATTCTCGGCCACCTTCTCCAGCCCGTCGGGCTCGGACGAAGCTAAGGGCGAGAAGAAAGTGATCAATAGGGCTATGCCCATGCCGACCGCCAGCAGACCAAGGTAGTAGCGGAGCTTCATCTTCTAGTCCTCCGTCACGGGCACTTGCGCCACGAGCAAATCGGGGCGGGTCACGGAGACAAAGGCCACCGCCGCCACCGTGACCAAACCCTCGCCGACGCCGATGGCGGCATGCACGCCCACCATCGCTGGCAGAGCCACGCTGAGAGGGGAGGTGTCGGACAGAGCCAGCTCGAAAGAGCACGCTACAGCAGCGGCCTCCACCGACAACCAGGCAGCGGCGAAGACAGCCGCATAGCGTACCCAGGGAGCGAGGTGGCTAAAACGCATGAAACCCGTGTGCACGGCGTAGCCCACCAGGCAAGCCACCACGGCCATGTTGAACACGTTGGCTCCCAGAGCTGCCAGGCCACCGTCCTGGAATACGAGGGCCTGCACCCCCACGACGGAGGTCATCACGATCATGGCTGCCCAGGGGCCCAAGAGGATCGCTGCCAGGGCTCCCCCCACCATGTGGCCAGAGGTGCCGCCGGCCACCGGGAAGTTCATCATCTGGGCAGCGAAGATGAAGGCGGCCATCACTCCCATGAGAGGAACGAAGCGCTCGCCCAGGGTTCGGTTCGTTCTCCAGACGGCGAAGCCTATGGCCACCCCCGCCAGGGCGAAGCCCACCGCGGCCACCGGGCCGCTAAGGAAGCCGTCAGGGATGTGCATGGCCGGGGCTTCGATAGTCTGTAGCGTCGAAGGGTCAATCACCGCCATGTTGGTCTTCCTCTCTAGCGACGGCCATTTCCTCCGCCAGGCGACATCGCTGGCACAGGCCGAAGATGGCGAAGTGGTCGACGTCAGCAGTGAAGCCATACTTCTTCAGCAAGCGAAGCTGCAAATGCCTGAGCAGCTCATGCGCGCAGGCGAAGCTCTCGCCACAGCGGCGACAGACCAGGTGATGATGCCGCCCCCTCTCCAGCAACTCGTAGCGCACGTAACCATCGCCCAGGTCCGTTTCGCTTATCAGGCGCAGCCTCTTGAGCAAGCTAAGGGTGCGGTAGATGGTGGATATGTTCACAAAGGGGTACTGCTGTCGAACCTTCTCGTGGATCTCCTCGGCGCTGATGTGGCCCCTGCTATCGCGGATGATGGAGAGGATCATCATCCGCTGAGGGGTCAGACGATAACCCTCCTGCCGCAGCGATTCGACAATAGTGGGGTGGGAAGCCATTGTGCAAGTTGTTGCAATTGCAATGAGTTGCTTAGCGCACTTATGTTACGGCCAGCGGCTTCGCTTGTCAACAGGTGTACTGTTTCAATCTGGGTGAGACATGGAGGGTCGGATGGCCTCTGGCCGCTCGTCCTGAGCCTGTCGAAGGACGAGCGGGGGCTCATGGTTCGACAAGCTCACCATGAGCGGCCCGAAAAAGAGAGGCTGCAATGTATCGACCGCAGCCATTAGGACCGACATCCGGAAAGTGGCGACCCATTGTTTCTCGTATGTCTTGGAACACCATATGACTTGCGTGGTCAACCGCTGTGGCTTATATTTCTGGCCGTGGAGCCAGCCCGGTTCAAGAGACCAGCAGTAAGGCGGCGGTTGCCAAACAGACCAGCGACGGCCGTCAGCGATAGTTAGAAGGGAAGGCCGATGAAGGCGGTGGTCTTCGAAGAGCACGGTGGGGTGGATGTCCTGCAGTACAAGGAGGTGGCCGAGCCCAGGATCGGGCCCAACGACGTCCTGATCAGGGTCAGGGCGGCCGGCTGCAACTACAACGATATCTGGGCTCGGCGCGGCCTGCCAGGCATGCGCGTCAGTCTGCCCCACATCTCCGGCAGCGATGCGGCCGGCGAGGTGGTAGAGGTAGGCAGCGAGGTGGCCGACATCAAGAGCGGCGACGAGGTGCTAGTCTATCCCGGCCTGAGCTGCCGTACCTGCCAGTTCTGCGCCAATGGTCAGGATACCTTCTGCCGCCAGTACAAGATCTGGGGCTTTCAGACCGGCCCTCTCGACGGCGGCCACGCCGAGTTCGCCAAGATGCCCGCCTTCAACGTTATCCCCAAGCCCAAGGGGCTGGCCTGGGAGGAGGCGGGCTCGCTGGCCCTGGTCCTTCTCACCTCCTGGCGAATGCTGGTGGGGCGAGCCCGAATTCAGGCCGGTGACTTCGTCCTGGTATGGGGAGCGGCCGGCGGCCTGGGCAGCATGGCGATCCAGATCTGCCGCATCTTCGGCGCTCAGCCCATCGCCGTGGCCAGCAGCGACGAAAAGCTGGAGTTCTGCCGTAGGTTGGGGGCCGAACACCTGATAAACCGCAAGAAGCAGGATGTGCTGGAGGAGGTGCGCAAGATCACCGATCGCCGTGGGGTGGACGTCGTTTTCGAGCATGTGGGGAAGGCCACCTGGAAAGAGAGCGTGGCTAGTCTGAAGTGGGGAGGAACGCTGGTCACCTGCGGCGCCACCAGCGGCTTCGAAGCCCCTACCGACCTTCGCTTTCTCTGGAACAAGCAGTTGAACTTTCTCGGCTCGCACATGGGCAACAAGACTGATCTTCTTGAGGGCTTGCGCTGGGTGGAGAGCGGCCACATCAAGCCAATAGTGTCCCATGCCTTTCCCTTGCAGGAAGCGGCCACGGCCCAGACAATGATGGAGAACAATGAGGTCATGGGCAAGCTAGCGCTCGTGCCAGTCTAATTGGCGAGGCCAGGTGCATGTTGGGGGTCGTCTGGGGCTTGTCTTGATAAGGGCATGGGCGTAGGCTTGATATCTGTGCTAACATTTGTCGGAGCTTGGGTGGCGCTGGTGGTTACTGATGGGGGCTAGGGCGTGAGCGACGCGACGGATGTCTCGTCCCCGCCGCTGGTCGGGGGGGCTGGACGCCCCGGAGACGACGGCGGGGGAGGCTCTGACGGTCTCATCATTGGCCTCGATGTGGGTTCTACCACCGTCAAGGCGGTGGTGGTGGAGCCTGGCAGCAGGGAGATCCTGTGGGCCGACTACCAGTTCCACGAGACGCGTCAGCCCGACAAGGTCCTGGAACTCCTCAAGGCTATAGAGCAACGGTTCCCCCTGCCCTCCAGTAGGTTCCGCATCTTCGCCACCGGCAGCGGCGGGGCGGCTATTGCCCCCTATGTTGGGGCCAGGTTCGTGCAGGAGGTGAATGCTGTCGCCCTAGCCGCCGAGGCCCTCCAGCCAGACGTGGGCTCGGTCATCGAATTGGGGGGGCAGGACGCCAAGATCATCATCTGGCTACTGAACCCGAAGACCGGCCGCAAGCGAAAGCTGGCCACCATGAACGACAAGTGCGCTGGTGGCACAGGCGCCGTCATCGACCGGATCGCCGCCAAGCTCCACCTGAGCCCAGCCCAGTTGCGGGAGTTGCGCTACACCAATGTGAGGCTGCATCCCGTAGCTGGCAAGTGCGGCGTCTTCGCCGAGACCGACATCAACAGCCTCCAGAAGCAGGGCGTTCCCTCGCAAGAGCTCATGGTTTCCCTTCTGGAGGCCATCGTTCAGCAGAACCTCAGCGTCCTCACCCGCGGCAACACCCTCCGGCCGAAGGTGCTCCTTCTAGGCGGCCCCAACACCTTCCTCCCCTGCCTCGAGGAGGCATGGCGACAACACATCCCTAGCATCTGGCAGGAGCGAGGGCTGCCCTTGCCCGAGGATGCCACCCCTAGCGAACTCATTGTGGTGCCGGAGAATTCTCTGTTCTACGCCGCCCTGGGCGCGGCTCTCTACGGCCAACAGGAGGAGGGCCAGGCGGCGACCTACGCAGGGACGGCGGCTCTGGAGGAGTACATCGAGGTGGGCCGCCGCAGGGCGAAGGAGGCTACTGGACAAACGGGTTTCTTTGCTCGCCAGGAGGAGCTGGCGGAGTTCCGCCACCTCTACGGCACCAAGCCCTTCACGCCCCTCACCTTCCCCGCGGGCCAGGTGGTGGAGGCCTATATGGGTGTAGATGGCGGCTCCACCTCTACCAAGGCCGTGCTCACCGACGGCGAGGGGCACCTGCTGGCCAAGGCCTATCAGCTTTGCAAGGGCAACCCCCTTCAGGACGCCAAGGAGGTGCTAGGGCAGCTGCGGCAGCAGGTGGAGGGCCAGGGCGCTCGCCTGCGCATCTCCGGCGTGGGCACCACCGGTTACGCCAAGGACATCCTCAAGGAGGGTCTGGGGGCCGACGTGGCCATACCCGAGACGGTGGCCCATGCCCAATCGGCCCTGCGCTACTATCCCGATGTGGACGTCATCGCCGACGTGGGCGGCCAGGATATCAAGGTCATCATTATGAAGCGGGGCAAGGTCAAGGACTTCAAGCTAAACACCCAGTGCTCCGCTGGCAACGGCTACTTCCTCCAGAGCACCGCCGCCCGCTTCGGCTACGACATCACTCAATATGCCGAGATGGCCCTCGCAGCCCAGCGGGCCCCCACTTTCCACTACGGCTGCGCCGTGTTTCTGGAGCAGGACATCTCCCACTTCCAGCAACTGGGCTGGCAGCCCTCCGAAATCATGGCCGGCCTGGCCGTGGTTCTACCCAAGAACGTCTGGCTGTACGTGGTGCAGGAGACAAACCTGGCCCGCTTCGGCCGCACCTTCCTTTTGCAGGGGGGAACTCACTACAACCTGGCCGTGGTCAAGGCCCAGCGCGACTTCATTAGCGCCCGCGTTCCCCAGGCCCAAATCTACGTCCACCCCCACGCCGGCGAGAGCGGCGCCCTGGGCGCTGCCCTGGAGGCCATCCGCGTGATGGATGGCAGGGAGAGCTCCTTCATCGGCTTCGACCAAGTGGAGGGGCTTACCTTTACGGCCACCCGCGACGAGTCCACCCGCTGCCTCTTCTGCAAGAACAAGTGCCTGCGCACGTTTGTGGACATCCAGACCTCTCCCGGCCACGGCACCCGCTTCATCGCTGCCACCTGTGAGCGAGGGATGGTGGAGAGCATCGAGGAGGTGAGGGCGTTCAACGCCCGCGAGGCTGTGGTCAAGAAGGCCAACCCCAACTTTGTGGAGATCGCCACCCGTGAGGCCTTCCGTAGCTACTGCCCGCCGCAGGTGGCCTCTGCCAGCGATGGCGCCCGCCTCTCCTTACGGAGGGTCCTGACCGGCCGGGGAGCCACCCGGGTGCGCCAGCAGCGCGAGGGTCTGCGCATCGGCATACCACGGGTGCTGAGCATGTACTCCTATGCCCCCTTCTTCAGCGCGTACCTGGAGAGCCTGGGGGTGAAGCCCCAGCACATCGTCTGGTCTGATTACACCGACGACCAGATGTACCGCGAGGGCTCCCGCCGTGGCTCCATCGACCCCTGTTTCCCAGCCAAGGTGTCCGTCTCCCACGTCCACAATCTTGTGTACAAGAAGCGAGTGGATGTCATCTTCTTCCCTGTGATCATGAATGTACCCACGGAGGTGTATAACTGCCAGGCCAGTTGGGCCTGCCCGACGGTGCAGGGCATCCCCGAAGTGGCAAAGGCCGCCTTTACCACCGAAAGAGATGCCTTCGCTGAGAGGGGCATCAGCTACTATGACCCTGTCCTGCACATGGCCGAGCCTCACCTCTTCGAGAGGCAGATGTATCTCTTCTTCCACAGGCTTCTGGGGGTGAGCCGCGAGGAGAATAGGAGGGCCATGGAGCAGGGCTATCGGGCCATGAATACCTTCCTGAGCGGCCTAAGGCGGCGGGCGCGCGAGGTTCTGGACCGACTGGAAGAGGAGGGGCGCGTGGGGGTGGTGCTCCTGGGGCGGCCCTATCACAACGACCCTGGCGTCCACCACGATATCCCAGCCCAGATTCAGAAGCTGGGCTACCCCGTTTTCACCATTGACTCTCTCCCCACCGACGCCGATATCCTCGACCGCCTGTTTGGTGAGGAGATGCGGCGGGGCGAGATAGCCGACCCTCTGGACAGCCATGATGCCTGGAAGCACTCGTTCAGCGAGAACACCAGCCGCAAGGTATGGGCGGCCAAGTACGTGGCCCGCCACCCCAACCTGGTAGGGATCGACATCTCCAGCTTCAAGTGCGGCCTGGACTCCCCTATCTATCACGTCGTCGAGGGCGCCCTGGAGGCCGCCGGTACGCCCTACTTCACCTTCCACGACCTGGACGAGAACCGGCCGGTCGGCTCCATCAAGCTGCGGGTGGAGACCATCGGCTACTTCCTGGGTCGCCACTGCGAGGAGGTGCGCGGACGCTGGGAACTGGCCGAGGAGGTGGAGCGGCAGGTGGCAGCCTACAGGGAACGGCTGCAGCGAGAGCTTTTGCCCACGGGAGGGTAGTTATGTCCACAACCCCGTCTGCGGCTGACCAGCTTGAGGCCAGGGTAGAGGCCTATCGGCAGGCCCTGCGCCAGGAGATGGGACTGGAGCAGCCGGAGGTGCAGCACTTCAAGCGTCCCTACGAGCGCCCCTTCCCCCTGGTCGAGCAGGGGGGCGCCACTCTCGTCTATTGCGGCCTCACCCCAACCCACGAGGAGATCGTCCTGGGGGTGCTGGAAGGACTGGGGTACAAGGCCCAGCGGCTGCCCGTCCCCGATCAGGAGGCCCTGGCCATCGGCAAGGAATTCTGCAACCGCGGCCAGTGCAACCCCACCTACTACACGGTGGGCAACCTCCTGAAGTTCCTCTTTGAGCTACGCCGCCAGGGCCTATCCGACGAGGAGATTGAAAACTCCTATGCTCTGTTCTGGGGCGCCGACTGCGGGCCCTGCCGCATGGGCATGTACGAGGCCGACCTGCGCAAGGCCTTGAAGGGGGCCGGCTTCCCCAACTTCCGTATCGTCAACCTGGACATCGCCCATGGCCTGGACGTCCACCAGGTATCGGTGGGAGTACAGATGACTCCCCTGGCCTTCCTGCGTCTGGCCAAGGCCGCCATGGTCGCCGACCTGGTTAACGACCTGGTCTGCCAGATCCGGCCCTATGAGGTAAAGCCGGGGGAGACCGATGCGGTGCTGGAGGAGGCTCGCCAGAGCCTGCGCGCCGCCATCAGGGACGGCTCCTCCATCGTGGCTGCCTTGCGTCGCCTCAAGAAGCGGTTCAGCCAGATCGAGGTGGACTACCTGCGGGTCAAGCCCAGGGTGAAAATCACCGGAGAGTTCTTCCTGAAGCACTCCGAGGGCGATTCCAACCATAGACTGATGCGCTGGCTCGAGGAAGAGGGGGCAGAGCTGATGCTGGACCTGGTGGGGGCCTGGTTCGAGTACATGGTCTGGCTCAATGAGCTCAAGGTCAGGGACCGCCTCTGGGTCAAGCCCGACAAGCAGGGGATGGCGGGAGCCAATTCCTGGCTGGTGTGGGCGGGACTGCGCCTGGGCAAGGCTGCCTATGAGGCCCTCTACACCTTCTATCGCTTTCTGCTGAACTTCAAGCCGGAAGCCCTTCCCCCCATGGGCAGGCTGGACAGGTACTCGGAGGGCTACTACGAGAAGCGACTGATCGCCGGCGAAGGGCATCTGGAGGTCACCAAACACATCTGGATGACCCTTCACGCCAAAGCCCACATGATGGTCACCGTCAAGCCCTTCGGCTGCATGCCCAGCACGATCAGCGACGGCGTCCAGGCCAAGGTGGTCACCGACCTGGCCGATGCGATCTTTGTGCCTATCGAGACCACCGGCGACGGCGAGGTGCTGGTGAAAAGCCGTGTGCAGATGAAGCTTCAGGAGGCTAAGGAGAAGGCGCGCGAGGAGATGGAGCGTGTTCTGGACGGCTATGGCGTCACGCTCGAGGAGATACGCGCCTTCGCCCGAAAGCACCCTAAGCTGACGAACGCCATGCGTCGCCTGCCTCACCAGCCTGGCCTGGTGAGCACCGCCGCCAACTTCGCCGCCGATATAGCCCGGCGCATGGGCCGGCGGCAAAAGAAAGGCGCGCTCGCCAGCCAGCTACGGCCCCGCAAGGCCATCGCATACCGCGGGGCGGCCGGGCGGCCCCAAGGCCAGTAGAGGCCCTGCCCGTCCTGCTGCCGGCCAACGCCACCGTGCGGTTGGTGGTGGCGTGCATGTGACTTCCTCCCTTGGCAGCCCTCGCGCCTGCGGGCAGGATGGGGCATCCCTCCAGCAGCGCTCTGGGAGGCAGAGGAGTTGTCGGTGGACACGGCGGCGGGGGTGCGCATTCGGTGTCAGGCTGGCATACTAGTGGCGGAGGGCCTTTCAGCAGATACCCTCGCTGTTGCCGAACCCGATGGAACAAGCAGCTAGCCTGCCCGAGCGACAGGCAGGTGCAGCCTAGTAAGCCAATGGAGGTCAATGTGAACGAGGTAGTGATCGTGAGTGCGGCCCGCACGCCGGTGGGAACCTTTGGTGGCAGCCTGGCAGAGGTGCCGGTGGTGAAGCTGGGGGCGGTGGCCATCGCCGAGGCCCTGCGCCGTGCGGGCGTCCAGCCGAACGAAGTGGACGAGGTGATCATGGGTCTGGTGCTGTCGGCGGGCGTCGGCCAGGGGGCGGCCCGCCAAGCCGCTATGGCGGCTGGCATCCCCGTCACCGCACCCGCCACCACCATCAACAAGGTGTGCGGCTCGGGCCTGAAGGCGGTGGTCCTCGCTGCCCAGGCCGTCGCCTTGGGCGACGCCGATGTCGTTGTGGCCGGCGGCATGGAGAGCATGAACGGCGCCCCCTACCTGCTTGCCAAGGCTCGCTCTGGCTATCGCATGGGCCACGGCACCCTCATCGACAGCATGATCGAGGAAGGCCTGTGGTGCGCCTTCGAGGATCACCACATGGGGATGTGGGCCGAGAACATCGCCACTGAGTTCGGGGTCTCCCGCCAGGACCAGGACGAATTTGCCGCCGCCAGCCACCAGAAGGCGGCGCGGGCCTGGGAGGGCGGCCTCTTCGCCGAAGAGGTGGTGCCGGTCGAGGTGCCCCAGCGCAAGGGCCCGCCCGTCGCCGTCGAGAAGGACGAGCACATCCGGCCCGATACCACCGTCGAGAAGCTGGCGGCTCTGAGGCCGGCCTTCAAGCCCGACGGGACGGTGACGGCGGGCAACGCCTCGGGCATTAATGACGGCGGGGCGGCGGTGGTAGTCATGTCCCGGCGGCGGGCGGAGGCCTTGGGCCGGCAGCCGCTGGCCGTCATCCGCGCCTACGCCTCGGCCGGAGTGGAGCCGCGCATTACGGGCATGGGGCCGGTGCCGGCGACTCGCAAGGCGCTGGCCAAGGCCGGCCTCGAACTGAAGGACATCGACCTCATCGAGGCCAACGAGGCCTTCGCCTCTCAGTCGCTGGCGGTAGGCCGCGAGCTGGGCTGGGACTGGGAGCGAGTGAACGTCAATGGCGGCGCCATCGCCCTGGGCCATCCCATCGGGGCCAGCGGCGCTCGCCTCCTCACCACCCTCCTCTATGAGATGCGACGGCGGCAAGCGCAGCGTGGCCTGGCCACCCTCTGCATCGGCGGTGGCCAGGGCATCGCCATGATCGTCGAGAGAGTGGCCTAGAACAGCATCGATTTCATCCGTGGTGTTTCAGGACATGCTTGAGCCGCTCATGGTTCGACGAGCTCAGGATGAGCGGGCACAGGCTGTTTGACGCTCCATGTCTCGCTTACCGTGAGACACAAGTGGCAACTGTCATTATATGAGGGTGGCAGGTTGACAAGAATAGGTAGCGAACGTATATGAGGTGCTGGAGGAAGTGACATGAGTATGCTGAGTGTCGGCGCGCAGGCGCCCGATTTCACTCTCAGTGGCATCGACGGCAAGCAGTACTCCCTGTCCGCCGCCCTGGAGCAGGGCCCGCTGCTGGCCGTCTTCATCCAGACGGCCTGCCCTATCTGTGACCTGACCATGCCCTATCTCAACCGCCTGGCGGGAGCCTACGGCAGCCAGGGCTGGCAGCTCTGGGCCATCTGCGAGGATGGTCAAGAGGCCTCGCGGCGCTACGCCCAGAGGCTCGCGGCCACCTTTCCCCTGCTCGTGGACGACCCGGCTGATGGCTGGCCCGTTTCGCACGTCTACGACCCGCCCGTTACTCCCACCCTCTTCCTCATCGGGCCGGATGGGCGGGTGCAGTTCAGCGGCGAGGGGTTCAGCAAGGCCGACCTGAATGCCATCGGCGAGAGGATCGCCAGCCATCTGGGGGTGCGGCCAGTGGTGGTGGCCGAGCGAGACGACGGCAACCCTGACCTTCGCCCTGGCTGAGGGTCGCCTCACCTGAAGGGCTAGGTTAGCCCCAAAACTGGTTGCAGCCTTCGGTTCGCCCTTAGGGTGCGGGCGGCGGCCTAACTGTGACGTACCGACTCGCACTTGCTAGTCTCTTGCCAACCCTTACGGCGACGAGTAGAATGAGGCCGCTATGGAACAGCACATCCGCTTCTGTACCAGCTCGGATGGGACGCGCATAGCCTACGCCACCGTGGGCCAGGGGCCTGCGTTGGTTCGCGCCCTGGGTTGGCTCACCCATCTGGAGTGTGAGTGGGAGAACCCGCTGTGGCGGGCCTTCATCGATGCCATCTCGAGACGGTATCTGTTCGTCCGCCACGACGGACGCGGCATGGGGTTGTCGGACCGCCGAGTGAGCGACTATTCCCTGGAAGCCCACGTGCGCGACCTGGAAGCGGTGGTTGACGCCCTGGGCCTTGAACGCTTCGCCCTGTACGGGATCTCTCAGGGCGGGCCAACGGCCATCACGTATGCCGTGCGCCACCCGGGGCGGGTCAGCCACCTCATACTCTACGGCTCGTTCGCCCGCGTGGGGTGGTGGGTGGATACGGAGGAGGGCCGTCAACAGGCTGAAGCTATGCTTACGCTAGTCCGCCAGGGGTGGGGCAGCGATGTGCCGGCGTTCCGCCAGCTCGCTACGAGCCTGTTCATGCCGGACGCCGATATTGACGCTATTCGAGCCTTCAACGAATTGCAGCGGGTCTCCGCGTCCGGCGACAATGTTGTGGACCTTTTTGCTGCCATGCTAGACATCAACGTGAGGCCGCTCCTACCACAGGTGACAGTGCCCACCCTGGTGATTCACCGTCGGGGTGACGCCGTCGTGCCCTTTGAGTCAGGCCGTGAGCTGGCAACCGAGATACCTGGGGCCCGCTTCCTTCCCCTGGACGGCAGGAATCATATTTTCCTGCCCAACGAAGCTGTGGCGGCGGCGATGGGGAAGGCCATCTACGAGTTCTTGGGTGAGGGTGAGGAGACCGTAGCGGGGCGCGAGCCGACGGCAGCAGGTGCCGTTCACACCATCCTCTTCACCGACATGGAGGGCTCCACCACTCTCACCCAGCGCCTCGGCGACGCCAAAGCCCAGGAGGTACTGCGCACGCACAACCGGATCGTCCGCGACGCCCTAAAGGCGCACACTGGCTCCGAGATCAAGCACACCGGCGACGGCATTATGGCCTCCTTCTCCTCGGCCACGCGGGCCCTGGAGTGCGCCATCGCCATCCAGAGGGCCTTGGCCACCCAGAACGAGACGGTGGAGAACCCGATAAGGGTGCGCATCGGGCTGAACGCCGGGGAGCCGATCGCCGAGGAGGCGGACCTGTTCGGCACCGCAGTCCAACTGGCTGCCCGTATATGCGCCCACGCCGACCCCGGTGAGATTCTGGCCCCGATCGTCGTCCGAGAACTTGCGGCAGGCAAGGGATTTCTGTTCTCGGACCTGGGCGCAGTAGCCCTTCGGGGGTTCGAGGACCCGGTGCGGCTGTACGAGGTGAGGTGGGGAGCCTAGTTCTCTAGTTCCCTCCCGCACAATGCGCAAGTCGTCGTTCCCCGCGAGCCAATGCCATCGTGTGTCTCGTCGCGGCGATGGGCTTAGGTGGCGATCCATCGGCGCAGCGGGTTGTCAGGGCACAACTTCTCGTGTTAGGATAGAAGCAGGTTAACGTTCCGGCGTCGGCATCCCACGAGGGGAAAACCCCAAAGCGAGAGTCGCTCGATGACCGAGGGTTAACCGAGATTAGCGAAGGAGGTCATCGAGTGACCTTTCAAGATAAAACCCTAGTTTGCGCCGATTGCGGCGCTGAGTTCACCTTCTCGGCGGCGGACCAGGAATTCCACGCTGGCAGAGGGTATCAGGACCCCAAGCGCTGTCCCACCTGCCGTCAGGCCAGGCGGGCCGAGCGCGGCGGCGGGGGCGGCGGCTACGGGCGCGACCGCGGCGAGCGCGTCATGTACGACGCCGTCTGCAGCGCTTGCGGTGCCCAGACGCAGGTCCCCTTCGAACCGAGGCTGGACAAGCCAGTCTACTGCGACGACTGCTTCAGCAAGCAAAGGGCTAGCCGTCCCCGTTGGTAACAATCCCCGCGTAGGATAACTCCGCAGGGAGGAGGTCGCTGATGGTCACAGTGACGGATCATGCTGCCCAGCTTCTGAGAGAGATTCAGGAAGGACACCAAGAGAGTGCCAGCAAGGTCCTGCGGCTGGTGAGCCGAGGCGATTCTTTCGAATTCGCCTTCGATGAGCGCCGCGAGGGCGACCAGATCGTCCAGAGCGGCGACGCCGACGTTCTGCTGGTGGGAACCGATGTGGCAGAGCTTCTGGGAGATGCCACCATCGGTTGCCAGGACACCCCCGCCGGCCCGCGCTTCACCCTCAGGACCCAGGAGGAATCCACGGTCTAGCCACAGAACGCCTGCTATCCTCTACAGTCCCTCCAACCCTCACCCGCTCGCCCGTTCCAGGCCGAGGAGAGGCCTGGGCTTTGTGTCGCTTTCCCTGCTATCATATGTCCGGCCTAATCCACGCTGTGCGAGGAGGGGAAAATGTCGGGGCCCCTGGAAGGAATCAGAGTCCTCGACCTCACCTGGGTGCTGGCCGGGCCCTTCGCCAGCATGATTCTGGGCGATCTGGGGGCGGAGGTCATCAAGGTGGAGCGGCCCCCTTACGGCGACGCCGCTCGCACCACCGGCCCGATCGTCAACGGCGAAAGCTGCTACTTCTTCAGTATTAACCGCGGCAAGAAGAGCATCTGCCTTGACCTGAAGGCGGAACGGGGCAAGGAGCTCTTCCTGCGCCTGGTGGACCTATCCGACGTGGTGATGGAGAACTTCACGCCGGGCAGCATGGACAAGCTGAGCCTTGGCTACGACGTCCTCCAGAAACGCAACCCTGGCCTCATCTATGCCGCTACCTCCGGCTTCGGCCAGACGGGCCCCGAGCGGCTGCGGCCGGCCCTGGACATCGTGGTGCAGGGGATGGGCGGCGTCATGAGCATCACCGGCGAGCCCGGCGGCCCGCCGCTGCGTCCTGGCCTCTCCCTGGGCGACATTGCCGCCGGCCTGTACACCGCCATCGGCGTCCTGGCCGCCCTCCACGAGCGGGAGAGGAGCGGCCAGGGCCAGATGATCGACATCGCGATGCTGGATTGCCAGATCGCCATCCTGGAGAACGCCTTCATCCGTTACTTTGCCACCGGCGAGCTGCCCAAGCCCATCGGCAGCCGCCATCCTCTGGCCACTCCCTTCCAGGCCTTTCCCACCAGAGACGGCTGGATCGTCCTCGCCCTGAGCTGGGGGGTGGAGAATCAGTGGGAACTCTTCTGCGCCACCATGGGCCGGGTGGACCTGATCGACGACCCTCGCTTCGACACTGCCGCCCTACGCACTGAGCACCACGCCGAGCTGGAGCCCATCCTCAACGAGGCCATGCGCCAGAAGAGCACCAGCGAATGGCTGCGGGAGTTCGATGCCATCGGCCTGCCCTGCGGGCCCCTGAACAACATCGCCCAGGCGGCCGAGCAGCCTCAGGTGGCGGCCCGCCGCATGCTGGTGGAGGTGGAGCACCCCCGCATCGGCCGCCTGAAGCTGCCCGATACGCCTGTCAAGCTCTCCCGCACGCCGGGCGGCATCAAAGGGCCATCGCCGGCGCTGGGTCAGGACACCTACGCCGTGCTTGCGTCCCTGCTTGGGCTTTCGGCGGAAGAACTGGCCGAGTTGGCAGCGGCGGGCGTGATCGTGGGCCCGCGCGCTTGAAGGAGGCAGCGATGAGGATCACCGACATCGAGATTCGGGTCTTGGAATACCCTCTGGAGCGGCCCTTCGTCTCCACCTGGCAGCCTATGCCCACCGTGCACCACCGCGCACACATCGTCTTCATCCACACGGATGAGGGAATAACGGGCATCGGCTCCGGCGGCGTGCCCGCGCGCTGGGATGTTGCCCGCCTGTTTCTTCTGGGGCAAGACCCCTTTGCCATCGAGCAGCACGTTCAGAACATGCGCAGCTTCGCCTTCTTCGTCAGCCGGCCCTGGCCGCTGGAGGTGGCCCTGTGGGATATCATCGGCAAGGCCACCGGCCAGCCCATCTACAAGCTCCTGGGCGGCGGCCAGGAGCGCCTCAGGGCCTACGCCAGCACCGGCGAGCTGCGCTCGCCCGAGCAGCGGGTGGAGGATGCCCAGCGCCTGCGTGAGGAGGGCTTCCGTGCCCTGAAGCTACGCTTCCACCGCGCCAACCCCCGGGATGACCTGCGGGTGCTGGAGGCGGTGCGGAAGGCGGTGGGCGATAGCATGGATATCATGGTGGATGCCAACTACGGCTGGGTCATCGCCCCCGACCGGGCGCCTCAGCGGTGGGACCTGCGCACAGCCATATCGATGGCCAGGGCCATGGAGGAGCTGGGCGTCTACTGGCTGGAGGAGCCCCTCTACTGCTATGACTACGATGGCCTGGCCGAACTGCGCCGCCAGGTGAACCTGCGCATCGCTGGCGGCGAGCTCAACCAGGGCTTCCACGAGTTCAAGATCCTCCTGGAGAAAGGCTGCTTCGACATCTACCAGCCGGATGTCACCTTCGCTGGCGGCTTCTTCCAGTGCCGTCAGATCGCCGCCATGGCCCAAGCCCGCGGCAAGATGGTCACCCCCCACACCTGGACCAACGGCATCGGTCTTGCCGCCAACCTTCACTTCGCCGCCTCCCTCGGCCTTTGTCCCTACCTCGAGTTCCCCTATGACCCGCCCAACTGGATACCCGAGGCGCGGGACTTCATGCTCGCCGAGCCCTTCCGCATCGATGCGGAGGGTTATGTAAAGGTGCCCCAGCGGCCGGGCCTAGGGATCGAGCTGGATGAGGAGAAACTGAAGAGGTACGAGGCGGCCGACGCTAGCCGTCTGATCTAGGCGGGAGCCTCGACGCCCTGCGGGGCCGTGGCGAGAGAAATACAGGCAGGGCCACAGACTACGATTGCGTCGGGGCTAAGGCCTGCGAAGTGGCCAGGGGAAGGGCGTTCTGCAGGCCTTGGGATGCGATGCCGGGTGCGTTCTAAGCCCGCGCGGGAATGAACAGGCGATGGGCTTTGTCGAACGTTTCGGGAGTGAGGACGGGCTCGGCATCGTCGTACTTGGCGCTCTCCACAACGATATCCAGCAGGTCACGGGCGTAGGAGGCCCGCGGTCGGTGGGTGTTGTCCTCGTACAGCCGCTGAACGACGTATTGCAGGGCTTCCTCAGTGGCTGTGATAGAACGCTCCTCGCACGCCCGTCGCAAGATCTCCCGAAACTCGGCGGGACCAGGGTTGGGAATCTCCACCTTGTAAAGGATTCGCCGCAGGAAGGGCTGATCGAGAAGAAGCTCTACCTTGAGATTAGTGGCGAAAAGGAGATGAACGTCGAAAGGTATGGAGATCTTTTCGCCAGTCTGGAAGGTGAGGGAGTACCAGCCTCGCTCCAGAGGGGTTAGCCATCGGTTGAGCAGATCCTCGGGCCGGATCCTCTGGCGGCCGAAGTCGTCCACCGCCAGCAGGCCGCCCTGGGCCTTGAGGTGGGAGGGCGCCTGATAGAAACGGGACACGGGGTCGTGAGCCAACTCCAGAGACTCCTGCCCCAACTCGCCGCCCACTATCACCGCTGGCCTGCGAACAACGGCCCAGCGCTGGTCACGCTTGGACGTCTCCTCGGGCTCGCCGGAGCCCAGCGGGGGCAGCCGTACCATACCTCTCTCCTGAGCAGGAATGTGTATGGAGGAGTCAAAGACGCGGATGATATGGCCGTAGGCGTACACGGCGAAGGGAACGAGCACCTGACCCTCCAGGTGGCGGGCAAATGCCTCCAGCACGGACGTCTTGCCGTTGCCGGAGGGTCCGTAGAGGAGAGCGCAGCGCCCAGAGTGGAGGGTCCGCGCCAGGGAGTCGGCTGTTTCCGGAGCCAGCACCAACTCCGACAGGGCATCCTCGATGCTCTGCCGCGATGGCTGCGACCTCTCTGATCGTTGGTGCTCCATCACCTCGATGTACTGGTCTACAGTCACTGGGGCTGGTCCAGCGTATCGAGACCTCTCCAGGGCCTCCCTGACTCTGCTGACTCCCGTGGCTGTGAGACGGTAGCGGTAGTTCCCGGCCATTATGTTGCTGGAGCTGGTCACCTCGCAAAGGTGCTCGTCGGTCAGCAGGGCCAGAAGCTCCTGGACGATGGCGGGCGGCAGAGCCATTCTCTGGGTCATGTGAGTGGACGAGGGTACGCCCGCGTAATGAATGGTTTTCAGGGCCAGGTCCATGAGAAAGGCCTTGGAGAGGCCCGTGTCGGTCAGCGTCCGCGGCTGCGAAGGAGAGAAAGTCATCCCCTCTGGCTCCTCAGCCGTTGCGGTCTGCCAAGACCCCTCAGCATCAGGCCCGTTGGCCGACCAGGGCGAGGGAGAGGGAGCAGGCTTCTCATTATCTTCGCCAATAGGGGAGAACTTCTCGTCTTGGTTGCCGTCGTCGTAGAGTTCCACTCTTGTTGCCTCCTGCCGCCAGGCATCAAGCAAGACAAACCCGCCCATGGCACCCATGCTGGTGCCGTTGGGGGTCTCGATAGAAGAGACGTAAAGGGATGACCGGCGTTACACTGGATAGCGCTTGCCAGGGCCCAGACGAGGTGATGCTGCCGCCTCCAACTTTCCCTTCGACCTGCTTGGCGGCGACGTAAGCGGTCGGCCTAGCCGCGCGGCAGGCCGAGCCTGCGCAGGGCCAGGATGCTGGTAACGGGTTCGCCGTTGATGTGGGGCTCGACCATTCCGCGGGTTGTCCGCTTTGCGGACTCCGCCTCTGGCGCAAGCCCTGCCCTCCATCGAGTTATTTTGTCCACGACCATCATCCCGCGGGGTTGGAAGCTCACCCACCGGGCGCGAACCAATAAGGGATGCTGCGGCGGATGTCGCTGGTGCCGGGAGCAATGGTAAACTATGTTGTTCCCTTGAGCTGGCACATGAGAAGGCTGGCATTCGTTGTGGTTGTGGTCGTGGTGGCGGCCGTCGCCTGCCGGGGCGGAGACGGCGAGTCGCCTCCCAGCGCCACGCCTCAGGAGACGGCTGTGGCCATTGCCATCCGCACGCCGAAGCCGACGCCTACGCCGCCCCCCTTCAGCGAGCCCGACGACGTCCCGACCATCACCCTGGACGACATCTTCGGCCCGACGGCCGACCGGGGCCTGAGGCTGGACCCCGCCAGGCTGCGAACCCTGATCGCCACCGGTGACGTGATCCCTGCCAGAAATGTCAACAACCAGATCATTGCTCACGGCAACGACTTCTTTTATCCCCTGTCGGCCACCGCCGACATCCTGCGGCAGGCAGACGTGACCGTTGTGAACCTGGAGGCGCCGCTGGTGGAGGGCTGCCCGCCCACCGAGGAGGGCTTCACCTTCTGCGGTCAGCCGGGCTTCGCCGGCGCTCTGCGGGAGGCCGGCGTGGACGTGGCTACCCTGGAGAACAACCACATCGACAACTTCGGGCCAGAGGGCGTCGCTGCCACCGAGGCGCTGCTCACCGCCAGCGGCATCGACTATGCCGACCGCTACACCCTGGTCGTGCGTGACGTGCGAGGGCTCCGGTTTGGCTTCCTGGCCTTCAACGGCGTGGGAGGGGCCTTTGATCGGGAGCTGATGCGCCAGCGCATCGAGGAGGCTGCCGGGCAGGTCGACGTTCTGGTGGTGGCTTTCCACTGGGGCGAGGAGTACGTGGCCATTCCCCAGGCAGCCCCGGGTATAGCCCCCGACGACCCGGTGGAGATAGCCCACCTGGCGGTGGACGCCGGCGCTGACCTCGTCCTGGGGAATCACCCCCACTGGGTGCAGGGGGTGGAGATATACGCTGGCAAGCTCATTGTCTACGCCCACGGGAACTTCATCGTTGACCAGATGTGGAGCTACGAGACGACGATCGGAGTCATTGGCCGCTACACCTTCTACGACAGCGAGCTAGTGGGGGTCCAGTTCGTGCCCATCCGGATCGAGGACTACGCTCGCCCCGTACCCCTGGAGGGGGAGGAGGCCCAGGCCGTCCTGGACGGGATGTACCAGGCGAGCTTGAGCCTTCAGGAGCTGCTGGCTGCCAGGCAGTAGAGGGCAGCAGCCCCGCCGCTTCTTGAACCACGCGCCTCGCTTCTCCACCCACGCTCGCGGGCCCTCGCGGGCGTGAGTCCATGAAATGGCAGAGGGGAAACCCATCAGGGCAGAGGGAATCCGCGGCCAGCGCTCGCTGCTTACCAGCCCTGGTAGCCGGGCCCGTATATCAGGGTACACTGGGCCAACACACTGGCGTAGCCACCAGGGGGCACGGTCACAGGCATGCTGTCATAGCTACTACCAGACGAGATGACAGTTACAACATAGGAGCCGCTGTCGAGGATCAGCCCTGTACTGAAGGTTCCGTCCCCTCCCGTCACGCCCAACCAGGCCTGCCCCACCTGAGGAAACGGACCGGAGACGGTCACCTGGGCTTCGGCCACCGCCTGGCCCTGGCAGATCACCGAGCCCTGTATGCCACCCGGCCCAGGGACGGGTGTAGGCGATGGAGTGGGACTAGGCTTGGGCGTGACTACAGGGGTAGGGCTGGGTGTGGGTGAGGGGCTTGGTGTGGGGGTGTCGGTCGCCGTCACCTCGGGTGTGGGTGAAGGAACCGCCGTCGCTGGGGCACTGGGCCTCGGCGTCGGCGCCGGCGTGAGCGTCTCCTGGGGGAGGGGCGTCACGGCCGGAGTGAGAACCGGAGGCACCGAAGGTTTTGTCGTCGCCCTGGGAACGGCACTCGCCGTAGGGGTGGCCGTAGGAGTGGTCGTTAGCGGCAAGACCAAGGGACTGGAGGACTGCGGGTCCTGCCACAGGAAGAGCACCACCGCCACCACAGCGCCGATGAAGCCACCACCAGCCAGCAGCATGAGGGGAAGTTTCCAGATCGTGCCGCCGCCAGCAGCGAGCGAAATCCCGCTGGTGGCCGTTCGAGCCAGGATCCTGTCGGCCAGTCCAGGCGGCGCTGGTGTGGGCACCAGGGTGGCCAGAAGCTCAGAGGTCGAGGCGAGCTTGTCCAGGATCCTGCGGCAGTCGAGGCATTCAGCCAGGTGTTCGACTACTTGCCGCCGCTCCAGGCCCAGCAGCTCACCATCATAAGAGGCAGAAAGGAGATGCCCCAGGCGGCGGCACTTCTGCTTACTCTCCCTGCCCGCCACCTGGCTGAAGTACGCTTGCTGAAACCCCAGGCGGGCCTGATGCAGCATCTTTGCCACCTTGCTCGGGGAGATGTCCATCGTCTCCCCGATCTGGGCATAGCTCAAGCCCTCCAGCTCGCGCAGGAGGAGAAGGCGGCGCTGACGTCCGGGCAAGCGGCTGACGGCCTGCAACACCCTCTGGCGGATGTCCGCCCGCTCCAGGCCAGCCTGCTGAGCCTCGCTGTTGTTCGTCATGTATGCCGCTCGTGCCATCGAACATTAGACGATCGAAGGCACACTAATGTAACACTGTTTAGCCGCAAACGTCACGAAAGCCCACCTCACAGTGATGGCGATGGCTGCCTCGGCGGCGTTTCCTGGGGCCTGGGCCGTCGCCGCCAGATGAGCCACAGGCTGGCGCCGATGAGGAATGCCATCCCAGCGAAGGGAGCGAGGGCCGTGAACACTGCCGATGTGCTATCCCACCTACCGGCGCAGAAGCCAGCGTAGGTGGAGCCCACCGAGGCCAGCCCGAAGGCAGCGAAAAAGGAGATGCCGTAGCTGCGGCCCAGGAGGCGACCGGGCGTGTAGTCAGCGATGAGGCCGGTGTATATGGGCTGGCCGCCAAAGCTGAAGAGGACAAAGGCACCCGAGGCCACTACCAACAGTGCCCCGCTTGTGGCACCCATGGCGATAAGACAAGGCACTACCATTATCGCTATCAGGGGCGCCAGGCGCTCCAAGGGAAAGCGCTGGGATAGGGAGCCACCTATGTACTGTCCCACCGCGCCCATGAGCAGGGCCAGCGTAGCCAGGGCATTGCCCATGGTTTCGCTCACCTGCGAGCTTATATGGGTAGGCAGGAAGGTGCGGCTGGCACTGTAGACGAAGCCGTTCAGGACGAACACGCTGTAGATCAGAATGAGAGGCATGACGGAGCTGCTGCCCCGCTGGGAGGACCGGGCAGGCATCGGTGCCACCTCCGCCCGCTCAGGTTCGCCGCTCAGGCTGACCGCTCGCAGGAGGAGGCCCAGGGCTACGGTCAGACCAGCCAGGAAGAAGTAGGCCCAACGCCAGCCAAAGGCCGAGGCGAGGGTTCCCGCCAGCAGGGGCGTGACAGCAATACCCACGTTGGCTGAGACGCCATGCAGGCCAAGGGCCATCCCCCGCTGACCAACCCTCCGGGCGATGAGGGTGATCGCCGCCGGATGGTAGAGCCCCATCATCAGACCCATAAGGGCCAGGGTAACCCCCAACATGACCGTCGTCTGAGACATACCTACCAGCACAGCGCCAAGGCCGCTGCCGAGGAGGCAAATGTAGAGGACTCGTGGCGAGCCAAGACGGTCGGTCAGGAGGCCGGAGGGCAGGGCACCGCAGCCGAAGGCGTAGGCGAAGACGTTGCCCAGAGCGCCGAGAACGAAGAACCCTATGCCAAACGCGTCGCCGATCTGTATCAGCAGGACGGCGTAGGTCCATTCCAGGATGTGGATGAGACTGTGAGCAGCAGCGGTGTAGAGGATGATGCGGCGTTCGGCAGGCGTCACAGCCAGAATTATAGCACGCCGTCTGTGCCAACCAGGGTGGCCAATTGGGGTATGGGGTTCCAGGCCGTGACCGTGGCGGCGTGGCTGGAGCCGCGCCTAGAGAATCCCTTCCTCCTGCATCTGAGCCAGGGTCTTGTCAAAAGCCTCGACAGTGGCGTCGATGTCCGCCGGCTGGTGGGCAGCGGAGATCAGCCCACCATCGAAGCCCATGAGGTCGACGCCGTTGTTGAGGCAGCCCTGCTTGAGGGCCAGCCCTACGTCCAGGCTCGTGCGCGGAGGTGGAGCGCCGTTGGCGGCGTCCCAAGGCCACTCGATGCCGTCCCTGGGCCGAGGGCACTCCTTGCCCAGCACGATGTGGAACATGGAGGAGAAGCCGTAGACACAGCCGGGGATCTCCCTCCTCGCCAGCGCCTTGTTCATCGCCGGCACCAACCGTCGGGCCATGGCGTCAGCGTGGGCCTGGGGTTGGCCGTCGGCGATGAAGGAGAGCACGGCCGAGCCAGCGGCCGCCGAGAGCGGGTTGGCGTTGAATGTGCCCGGATGGAAGACACGGCGGGAGAGGTTCCATTCCATATCCTGGGTGAACTCCATGAGAGCCAAAATGTCACGCTTTCCGGCCACGGCGCCACCGGGCAGGCCGCCTGCCAGGATCTTGGCCAGGCAGGTCAGGTCGGGCAGAACGCCGTAAAGCTTCTGGGCACCGCCCGGCGACACCCGGAAGCCGGTGACCACCTCGTCGAAGATGAGCAGCACGCCGTAGCGGTGGCTAGCCTCGCGCAGTTGGGCCAGGAAGCCGCTGACCAAGGGCAGGGTGCCCCAGGAGGCACCGGTGGGTTCAATGATGATGGCGGCGATATCGCGGTCCTCGGCCAGGGTCTGCTCCACCAGGGCGATGTCATTCGGGGGGATGGTCACCTGGTTCCCCAGGGTAGCCGTCGGCACACCGGGGACGCGCTGCAGGTCGGACTGGCCATAGCGGGCGCCTACCACGTTGTCGTGCCAGCCGTGGAAGTGATAGCTGAACCGCAGGATCTTATCGCGGCCAGTGTAGGCCCGGGCCAGGCGGATGGCCATGAGGGTGGCTTCCGTGCCCGAGTTGGTGAAACGCACCCTCTCCGCCGAAGGGATGAGGCGCTGCACCCACTCCGCCCAGGCGAGCTCTAGCTCGTGGCAAGCGCCGTAATGGGTACCCTTCGCTATCTGGCTATTCACCGCCTCCACCAGCAGCGGATGGCTGTGCCCCAAGATGAGCGCCCCATGGCCCATGACGTAGTCGATGATCTCGTTGCCGTCGACGTCCCACTTACGGCAGCCCTGAGCTCGTTCGATGTACAGGGGAAAGGGCGGCAGAAAGCGGACGTCGTGAGTGACCCCGCTGGGGAACAGCTGGAGGGCCCGCCGGTAGAGCTGGGCCGAACGGGGGTGCCGGCTGCTATAGGATCCTAAGATGCTGGTCATCGGGCACTTCCTTCCACCAGCCGCGAGCGCTCCACCAGGGGATGAAGGGAAGGTCGCGCATGGTCAGCAGGCCGGGTCGAGCCTTCACCACCGCCGGGATCAGGTTCACCATTACGGCCGCCGTGGCATGATCGCCCTGGATGCCACCGGCAATGGTCAGGTTGATGGGAGGCTTGCCATCGATGACTATTGAATCGTGGGGATGCTCAGCCCCCAGCGACATCTGGAGGTCGAGGCGAATGGCCTCGCGGTTGCCTGCCATGGCGACCGCCGTCTGGCGCACCCCAGCCACGCGCCCCTTCTCCACGATAAAGGCGCCTGTCTCCCAGCGGCGCGTGGCCAGAATCGGCTCCATGGACTCCTTCACCTCGTCGAGCTGCCAGCCCATCGTCTCGGCAACCATGAAGAGCGACTCTTTGAGCCCTACGTGACCTATCGACCCATCGGAGACCCGGAAGCGAAACTCCGTGGGTGATAGCCCCGTGCCCATCTTTATCTGGAGTTGCAGCCGCCGCGTCGATGTGTCCACCACCCGGGTGACAGCTATCGACCGCACCTCCTGGCAGGCGCTGGTAAGCACCAGAGGCAGGACATCCATCACAAAGCCAGGGTTGACGCCCGTTCCCAAAACAGCGACGCCAGCCTCTTTGGCTCTCCTGTCCAGCTTGCGGGCCAGCTCGGCCTGGCCAGTCCAGGGATAGGACAGCTCCTCACAGCTAGATATGACGTTCTTCTCGCCGGCCACCGCCTGCACCAACTGGGGATAGACCGTCATCAGGTGGGAGGTGGTCGCTTGCACCACCACATCCGCCGATGTCTCCCGAAGCAGAGCCTCGGCATCATAGCTGACGGTGATGCCCAGGTGACGGCCGAGATTCAGGACTTCCCCCAGCTCCCGGCCAGCCTTGGCCGGATGGGTATCGATGGCCCCCACCACCTGGATATCCTGCCGTTGCAGCGCTACCTTGAGGACCTCGCTGCCGACGGCACCGATACCGTAGTGAATAGTGCGGAATTTCTCCTGCATGGTCATGGTGACGCCTCCCACCGATTGGCCGGCCAAATGCATTCGTGCAACCTCAAGTTATCCAGCGGCCCCCTTCGCCGGAGAGCTCGTAGCATATCCCAATACCGTTGAGGGAAGCCTCAGACTGTAGACTGATGATATACGACTTGACGGGCCTTATCAAGCATTTGAAGGGCGAACAAGAGCTTCTGGTGGAACATAGCTTCTATGCAGGTTAAAATAGAGCTGGAATGGCCAGACGTTCGCCAGCAGGGCGCTCAGCGACGGCAGGCAAGCCTGTGCCGCCGGTGGCCGCTGTCAGGGCCGCGCGGGTGCAGTTCGCCCACGAGAGCGAGGCTGAGTTCGCCCGCATCCTCGACTTCTACGGCATCTCCTGGCTGTACGAGCCCCGCTCCTTCCCCCTGCGCTGGGAGGGCGAACGCATCCTGGAGGCGTTCACCCCCGACTTCTTCCTGCCTGACCTCAATCTCTATTTGGAGCTCACCACCCTCAGGCAGAAGCTGACCACCGAGAAGAACCGCAAGGTGCGCCAGTTGCGCGAGCTCTACCCCCAGGTGAACGTCAAGCTGCTGAATAAGAAGGACTACCTGCGCCTGCTGGCTAAGTACGGCTATGGCCCACCCGAGGCGAAAAAGCTGCCCGACATCGACCGCGTCCTGATCAGCGCCAGCCAGATCCAGCGCCGGGTGGGCGAGCTGGGCGCTCAGATCTCCCGCGACTACAGCGGCCAGGCGCCAATGGCGGTGGGTGTTCTCAAGGGCGTCTTCTTCTTCATGGCCGACCTGCTCCGTCACATCTCCCTGCCCCTATCGGTAGACTTCATGGCCATCTCTTCATACGAGGGGGATAGTGGTGGAGCGGTGACGATCCTCAAAGACCTCGACCTGGATATCGCCGGGCAGCATGTCCTCCTGGTGGAGGACATCGTGGACACTGGGATGACCCTGAATCGTATTCTGGAGCGCCTGTGGTCGCACCGGCCAGCCTCGCTCAAAGTCTGCGCCCTCTTGGACAAACGAGCGCGCCGGCTGGTGGACGTGCCACTGGACTACATCGCCTTTGAGATCCCCGACGAGTTTGTGGTGGGATACGGCCTGGACTATCGCCAGCGCTACCGTAATCTTCCGTTCATTGGCGTACTGAAACACGAGCTCTTATCGTAGGTTAGTGGGGCGGAATTTCGGCCCTGTGGTAGATGGCGGAAGAAAGCACGAGCCCAGGGGCTGCAAATTCTTGCCTCAGGGCCTCTTAGCTGCCGTCACCCTTCTTGACACCTTACGCGCTCTTGAGAGATAATGGAGGGTGCTCCCAAGGGGCTAAGTAGGCAGAGCCGCCCAAAGGAAAGCTGGCGGAGCAGAAGCGCAAGCGGGCGCTTCGGCGGCAAGCCAGAGGGCGGACGAAGCAGAAAGGTTCCTTGGGGGCTTTCTTATGGAGATTCTTTTTGCCCGCGGTGACATCGCCCAGCAGGACGCCGACGCCATCGTCAACGCCGCCAATAATCGGCTGTGGATGGGGGCTGGCGTGGCGGGGGCGATCAAGCGGGCGGGCGGCAGAGAGATCGAGGAGGAGGCGGTAGCCAAGGGGCCGATCCCCATCGGCGAGGCCGTGGTTACCGGCGGCGGTCGCCTGAAGGCGCGCCACGTCATCCACGCGGCGGTAATGGGACGGGACCTGCGCACCAACGCCGACAAGATCCGCCAGGCCACCCAGAACAGCCTGCGGCGGGCCGATGAGCTGGCACTGAAGAGCATTGCGTTTCCGGCCCTGGGCACGGGCGTAGGCGGCTTCCCTCTCGAAGAGTGCGCTCGCATCATGCTGGACGTTGTGCGCAGGCACAGCGCGAGCGGCACCAGCCTGGAGCGGGTCATCTTCGTCCTCTATGACGACCCAGCCTATCAGGCCTTCGAAAGGGTGTGGCGCTCCGGTCAGGGCCCCAGCACGGGGTGAGCCGCCAAGTTGTTCACTCAGCGGGCCATGCCTCAGAGCAAGACCGCCTTTCTCCTGACCGGCCGCCCCGGCTGCGGCAAGACCACCCTCATCCGTCGCCTGGTGGAGGGCTTGGGCGTGGCCGCTGGCGGCTTCTACACCGAGGAGATCCGTCGCGGTGGTCGGCGTGAGGGCTTCGCTCTCATCACCCTGGCCGGTCAGACCGCCACCCTGGCCAGCGTCCACAGCCCCAGCCGTCAGAGGGTGAGCAAGTACGGGGTGAACGTGGAGTCCATCGACGAGGTGGGGGTGCCGGCCATCGAGTGGGCCACGGCAAGGGCCGCCCTGGTGGTGATCGATGAGATCGGCAAGATGGAGCTGTTTTCAAACGGATTTCGTCAAGCAGTGCTATCGGCGCTGGAGAGCGGCAAGCCCGTACTGGCAAGCATCATGCTGGTCCCTCATCCTTGGGCAGATGCCATCAAGGCTCGTCCCGAAGTGGACGTCATACTGCTGACCGAAGCCAACCGGTCGCAGGTCCAGGGCGACCTACTGACGAGGCTCCGAGAGCGGCTGCATACTACACCGGCCTAGACGCTGTATGATGTAGGAGGCTGTTGAAATACCCATTATTTCCGCTCATGGTTCGACAGGCTCACCACGAGCGGAAATATGCATAGCAGCTCAAGACCGCTCGCCCTGAGCCTATCGAAGGGCGAACGGGGCGTTTTTCAACAGCCTCGTAGAGTGAAAGTAGCCGATCAGTGCGAGGATTCAGCGTGAAGGAGGCGAACGATGAGGATTATCGTTTTCGGAGGCGCCGGAGACGTAGGCAGCAGGACAGCCGAGGACTTGGTGAGCGCGTCCGGCGTCGACCAGGTGACCATCGCTGACCGCAATGTCGCCGCGGCCGACAAGGTTGCCGCCACCCTGCGAGGCCGGGGGGCTCGAGTGGATGTCAAGGCGGTGGACGCCGACGACCACAACGCTCTGGTCGAGGCAATGCAGGGTTACGATGTGGCCGCTTCTACCTTGGGCCCCTTCTACAAGTTCGAGACCAGGCTAGTCCCGGCAGCCATCGAAGCGGGCGTCGACTACGCCAGCATCTGCGACGAGTGGAGCGCCGCCCAGGCCGTGCTGGCCCAATTCGACCAGCTTGCTCGGCAGGCGGGCCGTATCATTCTCACCGGCCTGGGTACCAGCCCCGGCCTCTCCAACGTGTGCATCCGCTACCTGGCCCAGCAGATGGACCAGGCGAGGCGGGTGGACGTGAGCGTGTTCCAGCCCTTGAATGCAGGCGGAGGCGAGGCGGTGCTCAAGCACATGTTGAACATCATTAGCGGGGAAGTGGCCGTCTGGCGCGAGGGGAGACAAGTGATGGTGCCAGCGTGCAGCGAAGAGCGACTGGTGGAGTTCCCCCGTTTCGGCCATATCAGGCTGTGGAATATGGGCCACAGCGAACCGGTGACGGTCCCCCACTTCATCCCTGGGCTGGAGGAGTGCAGCTTCTTCATGGGCTTTGGCCGAGGCGCCAGGCTGTTCATATGGCCTGCGCAGCGGGGCCTATTCGCCAGCGGGAACCGCATCGACCGCACGGCTCGCCTCTTTGCGCCCATCGAGCGCCTCACAGCCGGACAGCAGCCAGCGCCGGGAGCCTTGCGCGTCGATGTGTGGGGCGAAAAGGGGGGAGCAAGGGTGCACCGGATGGTGTGTGGCGTCGGCCAGATGCGCGAAGCCACTGCTCTCTGCCTCTCCGCGGGGACGCAGATGCTGGCCCGCAAAGAGCTGACCGTCAAGGAAGGCGGCGTCTACGCCCCGGAGGCCTGCCTGGACCCGCAAGCCTTCATGTCAGCGATGAGAGTGCACGGAATCGAAGCGTATGAAGACATCGCTATGACCAAGCCGCTGGCCTGAGCCATAACAGCAGGACAGAGCAGTGAACGCATTCAGCCCCGCTGATGAGAGGCTGAGCTAGCGATCGGGAAGAAGGAACCTTTCAGACCCCGCGAGTCCAACCGCCGCCAGGCGGACAGCGAACCGCTGTCGGGCTGCGGGAGCGCCAGGACGACGCCCTGGCCTAGCCTGAGCGCGCTCAAGGTAGCAAACGACGGCCTTCCATCCCCCGGCCGCCAATGTCCTCGTAACACCATAAGGCGTCAAGCGTCTCTTCTTTTGCACGCGGTGTAACCCGCGGCATAGCTCATTACGTCTGCTAGCAAGCCGAGGGGGAAGGCTTGGAGGACTCCAAGAGAGCCGCGACAGACACCGTAGACGCGTATCGTAGCCCGTTCGGTGACCCTCTGCACCACGTCCGCGCCGAAAAAACGAGGATACGGATTGGCGCGTACGGGGCCATCGCTGCGTTCGTCATCATAAACTACTTCGCCTTAGACATGAACGGGCTGCAGACCTTGGTGACCCTTAGCTGCTGCTCGGCTGTGGCCACGTTTGCCATCGAATACGCTTTCGCCAGGTTCATTAGGCTGCGAAAACAAGGCATGTACCCCAGCATGTTAGCCATGGAGCTCGGTGCCACTCACGATTTCGGCCAGGCCTGCGAAAAGGCGGTGCGATTGGTGGCCGAGCTGCTACGAGTAGAAAAGGTCATCCTAGCATTGAGCGCCCACCACGACGACCAACTGATCACCATGGCCACACATGGCATCCCCGCTGAGGACGTGCCCCTGGCAACGCCCCTGCCCTGGTGCCAGCAGGCGGTGAAGCAGGCGATGGAGGAACGCAAAGTCATCACGACCTCGGCCAGCGAGGCCCGTGCTTGGCTATCCGGCTCCGACGGCCATGCCCGGCTAGTCTATGTACCCCTGCTCTCTCTGAACCAGTTCGTTGGCCTGCTAATGCTGGTTGGCGGACGGAAAGCCTTGGACCTTAGGGATAGGACACTTCTCACCACTATTGGCCTGACCATAGGCCTGACCCTGGACAACCTTCGTCACAGCGCGGAGCTGCGTCAGGTGGCGACGCACGATGAGCTGACACAGATCTTCAACCGCCGCTATTTCTTCGAGCAGCTAGAGAAGGAGTTGAAGGCTGCTCGGCGATCTGGCAGACCCCTTGGCCTGATCATTCTGGACGTGGACAGTCTCAAGCCGATTAACGACACCTATGGCCACGATGTGGGAGACGCGGTGCTGGCCAATTTGGGAAAGCTGCTGGCCAATCGCGTTCGAGCCGAGGACATCCCTGCCCGAATCGGTGGCGATGAGTTTGCCGTCCTGATGCCGAACACCGACAAGCGCGGCGCTCTTGCAACCGCCACACGCTTGGAGAGGGCGCTGCAGACAAAGCCCATGTACGAAGCTGACGGATTGGAGCTGCGGCTCAGCGTCTCCTGCGGCGTGGCAGGCTACCCTTGGGGCGGGGAAAGCGTTGCCGAGATCGTGCAATGGGCAGACGCCAACATGTACGGCGTGAAGGCAACGCGGAAAGGGCGGGCACGAACCGCCACTGCGCCCGCGCCGGAAAGCCATTTCAGATCAGTAAAGGCCCTGGGCTGAGTCCGCCAGAGGGTGCGTCGCCCCCAGGGCCTCAGTCCGTTGCGACGCGGCCTTCAAGGGTGCTCGGCCAGCGGCCGACAGGTGGCAGGCTCACAGTCAGCCCTCATGCTGGGAGGCGTTCTGTTGACCGCGGGAGTCAGGAAGTGATATCTTAGCAGCCGCTAAGACTCTTATCAGGTCTGGTACTAACATGAACGCCAAGGTCCTCAGGCGTGCCCGGCGTCCCAGGCAACGCCAACGCCGCGGTGAGCGGGATACCCGCCGCCAGATCCTCGACGCCTCCTTGCACCTGTTCTCTGAACATGGCTTTGCCCGCACCAGCGTGCGGGCCATCGCCCGCTATGTCGGCATCACCAACGCTGCCATCTACTACCATTTCGCCTCCAAGCAAGAGCTGCTGGAGGCACTGTTCGAGGAGAAGGGGATCGTGCCCGCCCTTCAGGAGCTGGAGCAGGCGGCCGCCGAGCTTGCCCCGCGCGATGCCCTCCTGGGCATGGCCCGCGAGGCTATGTCATTGATGCAATCGAGCCGCGAGTTCCTGCGCCTGATGTTGATGGAGGCCCTGGGCAGCGAGCCTGTGGCCGTGGCGCAATACCGTAGCATCATGGAGCGCTGGGAGAAGGGCGTGAGCCGGCTCCTCAAGGCCTACATGCAGGTGGGACAATTGCAGCAGGTGGACGCCGACATGACCGCCCGCCAGATAGTGACCCTCGTGATCGCTACCTTCCTGGGCGACCTCGTGGGCCGATTTGGCCCTCGCCAGAGCAATGGCGGTGAGCCGAACCCAGCCTTGGATTCCTATCTTGCCGCCGCTCTGGACAACATCCTCTCCGGCATCCTAGCGTCACCCGCCCCTACCACCCCTGGCGGTTGACCCCTACCTGCTCTATCAGGCGAGGGCCAGTGGTTCCGTCTGTAGGGAGCCAGCTTTTGCAGCAAGCAGCCAGCAGACCGATCGCCTTCACCAGCGAAGGCCTAACCCTGGAAGGCATCCTCCACCAGCCTGTCGCCGTTCCCTTCCCCGCTGCCGCCGTCTGCCACCCCCATCCGCTGTACGGCGGCGACATGAATAATTACGTGGTCGTCGCCGTCTGCCAGGCCCTGGTGGAGGCAGGGATTGCCAGCCTCCGCTTCAACTACCGGGGCGTCGGCGACAGCGAGGGGAAGTATGGCGACGGCCTGGGCGAGCGGGCCGACGCTGCCGCTGCCCTGGCCTACCTGCGCCAGCTGGCGGCGGTCGACCAGGACAGGGTGGGCATTATCGGCTACTCCTTCGGGGCGGCGGTGGCTCTTGCGGCGGCGGACGAACGAGTGGCGGCAGTGGCCGCCATCTCCACTCCCTCCTTCGGCCAGAGCCTCCCAGACCTCGCCATCCGCTGCCCCACCCTGCTCATATCGGGCGAGCAGGACGAGATCGCGCCGGCCGCCAGCCTGTCCGCGCTGGCAGCCAGGATAGGGCCGCACTGCCAGGTGGCGGTGGTTGGCGGCGCCGACCACTTCTGGTGGGGCTACGAGAGAGAGCTGGCGCGAATGGTGGCCCAGTTCTTCCACCAGTGCCTCATCGGATAGCAGGCGAGAGCAATGGCCTCCATTAGCCTACGGGTGACCCCCAGCGCCAGCGCCGACGCCCTGGTGGGCTGGCAGGGGGATGTGCTGCGCCTTCACGTGGCTGCCCCCGCCCAGCGGGGAAAGGCGAACGAGGCGGTCTTACGCCTGCTGGCCGCCGCCCTGGGGATAGAGCGGCGGCGGCTGCGCATCGTGCGCGGGGCAACCTCGCGCCAGAAGGTGGTCTGGGTGGACGGCCTGGACGAGGCGGAGATACGCGCCCGCCTGGGCTTACCCTCCTACTGACGAGCCACGCGTCCTCCACACTCCCGCGCCCCACGAAAATTCTTCGAAAATTGCCAGCGCGGACGCTTGACAAATTTATGCTGATATGTAGACTAGGATCGCTTCGACGGGGGGCATAACCAAGGCAGATAGGCGCGAGGTGTATCGCGCTTCGCTTGCGGTAGCCGTCGCGAGTGGCCCCGCCGGCACACGGGTCGCGTAGCTTGCAGAAGGGGGTGCGGCGATGCGGAAGGTCGTGGCGGGCGCGCTAGGGGTGGCGCTGGCAATGGCGCTGGTGCTGATGTGGGGCGGCGGGGATGGCACGCATGGAGCCTGACCTGTCCAGGATGATGAGACGGATTGCATATGCTGGGGGGACCAGAAGCAATTCAGTCCCTGCGAAGGCAGGGTTCCCTGTGAGGGTGAGTGCCTGCAGGAGGCAGCCGGCGGCATCATAGAGGGGGGGTCTGCGTGCCTTTCGGGCCGGGAGGCTCCTGTGTCTGCCACGGTGTCGTAGACCCCCTAGAACTCTGCGAGGGCAGGGAGCCCTGTGAGGGTCCGTGCCGGGAGATCAAGGTAGGCGTGAAGCCCCCATCCAACCAATGGAGGATAGAGGGGAAGTGCACGGAGGTGAGCGCCATCAGCGGCGGCCTGGTCGAACTTTCCGTTGACAGTTCTGGCTCGCCCGCCCGCGTCAGTGAGGGCGGCGGTGCGGCATCGTTCCCGTTTGCGGCCATCGCGGGAACGGCCGCTGCGGCAGCAGCCGCTGCCCTCGCGGCGGGCGGGTGGTACGCCCGGAGGCGCTTCAGCAAAGGCTGATCCGCCTCTGGCGGTGGCTGCGCTAGGGGCTTATATGCTATCCTGGCTGCAGTATGAGCCGCCGTAGGCAGAGAAAGCGCCCCCAGAAGGCCCTGCCGCCCCCTGCCAGGGGCGGCAGGCGCTTGCGCGTGCTAGCGGTTGTCCTTCTCTGCCTGGCCCTTCTATCCGCCGGCCTCGTCGCTGGACTGCTCCTCAGCGGGCTGGTCGGCGGCGGCCCTTCCGGACCCAAAGCGGCCATCGTCGACCAACTCAGCCTCAGCCAGCCCAACCCCGACTTCGCCACCTCGGCCACCGACATCCTGGAGCAGGCTGGATACGGCGTGGACTACTTCCCGGGCGAGCAGGTGACGGTGGACTTCTACCGCAACCTTCCCACCCACGATTACGATCTCATCATCCTGCGCGTGCACTCCGGCATATCGGAGGAAACTGACGTGGCCACGGGAGTAAAGACGAAGAGGGAGTACGTCAGCCTGTTCAGCGGCGAGCCATACAGCGAGGACAAATATCCCGAGGAGCCGATGGGCCGTCTGGGGAAGGCCGAGTACTACGAAGGCGCTCCACCCTTGTTCGGCATAGGACCAGACTTCATCACACAGAGCATGCGGGGCAGCTTCGACGACGCGCTGATCGTGTTGATGGGTTGCGATGGCCTACGCTCTCCGAGAACCGGCCAGGCCTTCCTGGACAAGGGGGCCAGCGCCTTCGTGAGCTGGAGCCGGGCGGTCACCGCCAGCCACAGCGATGCCGGCACCCTTCGCCTGCTGGAGAAGCTTGTCAGCGAGGGGCTGCCTCTGGCAGACGCCGTCGCCCAGACCGCCACCGAAGTGGGGCCGGACCCGCTGTACGGGGCCGAGCTCCGCGTTCTGCCTGAGGGAGGCTAACAGCGCCGCCTCCTACGTTGAGCGCAGGGCCAGGCTTGCCAGCAGACGCAGCTCGTCGGCGAGCAGGCGGGTGATGAGGAAGTGGCGCCGCACCCTCTCCCGACCGGCCAGGCCGAGGGTCCTCGCCTCCTGGCGGTGGCGAAGCAGATATAGGGCTCGCTCGGCGCACTCCTCGGTGCTGTCCACCAGAAAGCCCCCAACACCATCGCCCATCTGGAGAGGGATGCCACCGGAGCGATTGGCCACCACTGGCGTCCCCTTCCACATGGTCTCGGAAACGACCAGGCCGAAGCCCTCCCGGATGGACTTCTGAATGACCACATCGGAGAAGGCCTGGAAGGCATTTACCTCCACGTCGCCTACACCGATGAGGTTGGTGAGCAGGTGGATGTCATCGTCGCCCCTAACCTCATCCACAAGCACCTTGTACATGTCCCATACCTCGGGGTCGTCATGGGCTATCGTACTTAGCAAGGCTAACTGGAGCCCCGGCACCTCTTTCCGCACCAGGCGGTAGACGTCAATAACGCCCATAGGGTCTTTCCAGGGGTCGAAGCGCGACACCTGGGTCATCAGGGGTCGATCGGGGTCGATGCCCCGCCAGGCGCGGATCTCCTCACCAAGGCCCTCAGGAAGGGCCATGTTCTTGGGACTCAGGGGATCGATAGCCGGCACAATCGTGGCCAGGCGCTGATGTTCCAGCCTCGGCGGTACGAAGCGGTCCATGGTGAATACCAGGGCATCGTACTCGAGAAGGAACGGCAACATGAAGTCCAGGACAGCCTCATTGGGTTCGGAGGTATCGATGTGGCAGCGCCAGATCCACCTCGCCCCGGCTCGCCCCTTGAAGTAGCGGATGGCCGCCGGCTGGGGATCATGGACGATGATGAAATCGTATTCCTCATCCAGAAGCTGAGCGTTGCGGGTGTTGCACATGAGGTACGTTTCGCGAGCAGCCCGCGTTAGCTCGTAGGGCGCCCCCTGGAGAGCATTGTGGAAAGCCTTGGTGACGTTGAAGAACTCCGGGCCGGCTGAGATGATCCTCCAGTCACACTGGATGCCCAGGCCGCGGTAGAGGGGCACGATGGACCTCAGCAACTCGGAGACGCCGCCACCATAGGTTGTGGCGTTGATTTGGGCGATGCGCACGCTCCTCAAGGGGGCCGCCAGCTCTCTTATCTCCTCCACAGCCTTCTCGCCAATAATGGACTCATACTGCTTCAGTGGCCTTGGCCCTACGTCTACGTACTCAAGCAATGGTATCCTCCCGATGTCACCGCATTACAGGGCGTGCTCTGGCCCATTATACACGCCGCCCACATGAGGTGTTCATACTTGCCGGACGGGGCAAGCTGCGCGGGAGTGAGGGCGAATGGGGACTGGCGGTCTAGCTCAACTGGAACAGGGAGGGCTGGCTCTCCGCCTCACCCTCGCGGAGGTTGGACACGCCCACTCCCAGGAGGCGGAAGCGACGGCCGGCGCGCAGTTCCCTGGCCAGAAGGCGGGAAGCCTCTGCCAAGATAACCTCCGCTGCATTGGTGGGGCAGGCTATGGTGGTCTGGCGGGTGAAGGTAGTGAAATCGGCCATGCGAAGCTTGAGGTTTATCGTCCTTCCCTTCAGGCCGCTGCCTCGCAGGCGGCGGGCCGTATTCTCGGCCAGCTTGCGCAGGCTAGCCTCCAGCACCTTCGGGTCGTCCACGTCCCTGGGGAAGGTCGTCTCCGTGCTGACTGACTTTGTCTCGTGCTCGACCATCACCGGGCTATCGTCCATGCCCCTGGCCAGGCCCAAGAAATAGAGACCGCGGGCACCGAAGCGGCTCTTCGCCCACTCCTCGGACTTTCCCGCCAGGTCCCCTATTGTGGTGATGGAATCGCCAGCGAGGCGCTCGGCGGTCTTGGGCCCTACACCCCAGAGACTCTCGACAGGCAGGGGAGCCAGGAACTGCCGCTCACCCCCTGGCGGCACCACGGTGAGGCCATCGGGCTTGTTGAGCGCGGAGGCGATCTTGGCCACCGACTTGGATGAAGCCACGCCCACCGAGACCGTAAGCCCGACCTCCTGGCGCACCCGCTCCTTCAACGTGCCGGCCACCTCTTCAGGAGAGCGGCCCTTGCCGACGCGGTCGCTGACGTCCAGGAAGGCCTCGTCCAGCGAGATCTGCTCCACCATGGGCGTGACATGGCGGAAGATGTCCATCACCCGCTTCGATATGTCGGCATAGCGCTGGAAGCGGGGAGAGACCTGCACCGCCTGCGGGCATAGACGCAGCGCGGTACGCATGGGCATGGCAGAATGAACGCCGTAGGCGCGAGCCTCATAGGAGGCGGCCGCGACCACCCCACGCGACTCGGGAGGGCCGCCCACCACTACTGGCCGGCCGCGCAGGTCGGGGTTGTCGAGCTGCTCCACCGAGGCGAAGAAGGCATCGAGATCGGCATGGATGATGCAACGGATCATGCTACCATGACTATGATGTTACACGACCGGCCGTAGCTGCAAGAATGCGCTGGCAGCCGGCCCCAAATGTGGCGGAAGGTGCCTGAAGGAATCTAGGCAGCTAGGTGGAAGAGCGAGGCAATCAGCCAGCCCAGGCCGAAGCAGATGGGAAAGGTAAGGATCCAGACGCCATTTAGCCCCCCGCCGTTTCCCTGCGAAGCAGATAGCCCAGGAGTATGCCGAACCCCACGACCGCCGGTAGCGCTGCCTCGTATACTCCGACCTCTACGAGCAGCTTGAGGATCAGAAAGGTGGGGAGGAGGATGGCGGCCGCCAGGGCAGCGGTCGTGAGTGTCAGAATTGCCTCCCGCAGTATGTCGCGCATTTCAAAGCTCCCTGGCGACAAGATAGGCTAGGCCAGCGACGAGTCCTGATGCCGGGATGGTCAAGATCCAGACGATGACCATGTTGATTGCCACCCCCCAGCGCACCGCCGAAAGTCGCTTGGTTGACCCTACACCGATTATCCCGCCGGCAATGGTATGGGTCGTGCTCACGGGTATGCCCACCTGCGTAGCGAACAGTATGGCGGCCGCCGACGCGGCTTCGGCGGCAAAACCATCCTGGGGCTCCAGCTTCGTGATCCCCAGCCCCATCGTCCGCACTATCCGCCATCCTCCGAACAACGTCCCGAGCGCTATCGAGGCATGAGCCGACAGGATAACCCAGATGGGGACGTGGAACTCGCCGCCCAGGTGCCCGGTGCTGAACAGGAGGACAGCGATGACCCCCATGGTTTTCTGGGCGTCGTTGGTGCCATGGCCCAGGCTATAGACGGCTGCCGAGAGCAACTGCAGTCGCCGGAACACGCCCTGTACCGTGCTTGGCGCCTGCCGGGAATAGATGTGCAGTATAGCCAGGGCCAGGAATGTGGCGGCTATAAACCCGACCATCGGCGATATCACGATAAAGGCGCTGATCTTCTGCAGCCCAGCGCCGATCACGGCGTCCGTTCCCCCTTTGGCGATGGCCGCTCCGGCCAGCCCGCCTATCAGGGCGTGGGAGGAGCTGGTCGGCAGCCCGTACCGCCAGGTGATCACATCCCAGACAATGGCGCCGATCAGTGCGGATAAGATCACCCGCTCGTCGATGATGGTCGTCTGTATGACCCCCTTCCCGATGGTGTTGGCGACATGGACACCCAAGCCAAAGGCAGCCACGAAGTTGAAGAAGGCTGCCCAGACCACGGCCTGGCCCGGACTGAGCACGCGCGTGGAGACCACGGTGGCCACAGAGTTGGCGGCGTCGTGGAACCCGTTGAAGAAGTCGAACAGCAAGGCCACGGCCACTATGAATCCTATGAACAAGAGGCCGCTATCCACTATGGGAATCCTTGCCTCAACAGGTAGAAAAAGAGGGAAGACGCGCTTCCCTCTGCAGCTTCTCCCTCGCGCCAATTAGGCATGCTTCAGGACGATGGCCTCAAGAACGTTGGCAACATGCTCGCAGCTATCGGTAGCCAGCTCCAACTGGTCGTAGATCTCCCGCCACTTGATGATCTCCACCGGGCTGGGCTCTTCCAGGAAGAGCCTGGCCGTCGCATCCAGAAAGAGGGTATCGGCCTCATTCTCCAGGCGGTGGACCTCCACGCACTCCTCAAGCATGCTCCCGAGGTGCGACCGCTGCCGCAGCTTAGCGATAGCCCTCTCCACCTGGACGGTCTGTAGGCGGACGAGATCAGCCACAGCGCAAGCGGCCGCCGTGGGGCGCTTGATGCCATAGATGCGGATGGCAGTGGTGGCCCCCTCCATGTAGTCCATCACATCGTCCATGTGTTGGGCCAGGCCGGTTATGTCCTCGCGGTCGAGGGGCGTCACGAAGGTCTTGTGAAGCTGCTCGACGACCTCGTGGATTATGCCGTCGCCGACGCGCTCCAGCTCCTTCATGCGGGCCGTCTTCATCTCCACGTTCTCGAAGTGCTCCATCAGGTCCACCATCACTTCAGCGGCCATCACCAGATTGTGGGCACTCCGCTCGAAGAGATCGTAGAAGCGATAGTTCCTAGGGATCAGCGGGAAGCGCATTAGCAAGCTCCCCAAAAGCCCAGCGATGGCACCACTACTGCGCCATCGTCGAACGCCCGTCTTACTCCGTCCCTACCTGATTGCAGCACGAAGAACGGCATTGAACTCCCAGCAGACAATTCCCGCACCGAACGTAGCACCACCTTGCCCTGGCGTCAACTCCCACCCCAGGCGGAGGGTAGGGCGGGTGTGCTATCCTTCTAGCCGTGATGGCCGTTCGCCTCGACGACATTGGCACCCTGAAGCCCATCCTCGCCCAGCGCCCCTTCGGTCTGGCGACGGATATCGACGGCACCCTCAGCCCCATAGTCGATAGGCCGGACGCGGCGGCAGTTACCCCCCTCTGTCGTCGCTATCTCCAGGAGATAGCGCGGCGGGTGGAGGTGGTAGCGGTGATAAGCGGGCGTGCCGCCGCGGTTGCCCGCCGCCTGGTGGGACTGGAAGAGCTGGTCTACATTGGCAACCACGGCCTGTCCTGGTGGCGCCAAGGCCGGGAGGAGACGCCAGCCGAGGCAGCGCCCTACGAAGCGATGATCAGGGAGGCGAAGAAGGAGCTGGCCGCCCGTCTCGACTTGCCTGGCCTCCTCCTGGAAGACAAGGGACCCATGCTCGCCCTGCACTACCGCCGCTGTGCCGATCACCAGGCCGCTCGTCTGGCCATTCTGGATGCGCTGGCCCCCTGGGTGAGGCAAGGTCTGCGCACACGGCAAGGTCGAGTGGTCTTCGAGCTGGGCCCACCCCTGGACATCCACAAAGGCACGGCCCTGGCCCGCCTGATGGAGACCTACCACTTGGGCGGCGTCCTCTGCCTGGGGGATGATCTGACCGATGCGGAGGCGTTCAAGGTGCTGCGCCACTGGCGAGAGGAGGGCAAGGTGAGCGGCGCTGCCGTTGCTGTTGCCAACCCGGAGAGCGGGCCAGAGGTGATGGAGGAAGCCGATTATTGGGTTGATGGCGTCCCTGGGGTGGAGTGGCTGTTGGGCTCGATAGCTAGTGTCGTCGGCGAGAAACGGCCATGAGGTCGCGGAACTGACGCTCCATCCAGAAGGTGATGTCTTCCTCCTGGACAGCCCTGCGCAGGGCGGCGGCTCGCCGCCGCTTCTCCTGGGCGGGCATGGTGATGGCAGAGTAGAGGGCGCGCACCGTGCCCTCTAGGTCGGTCGGGCAAATCAACAAGGCGTACTCGCCCAGTTGCTCGTGAGCCCCCGCCATGTCGGATAGGACAAGGACGCCGTCTCTGGTGTTTACCAGCGGACCCTCCTTGGCCACCAGGTTCATGCCGTCGATAAGGGGGTTCACCAGAAGGACGTCATAGATGCGCATGGCGGCGATAGCCTGCGCGTAGTTGTCCTCGTAGAAGACATGGATGGGCTGCCACTGGTCATCTCCGTACTTGCCATTGATGGCCTTGGCCATCTCCAATAGATCCCTGACATAGGTCCGATAGATGGATACTTCACTGCGGGAGGGCACCAGGAAGGCCAGAAAGACCACCCGCTGGCGCAGGTCGGGGTAGCGCTCCAGAAGATTGTCGTACGCTCTGAAGCCACGGATGATGTTCTTGCTGAGCTCGGCGCGGTCTACCCGCACGATGGTTGTCTCTCGCCGGAGCTGGCTCAGTCTTTCCTCATAACGCTGAACCTCGGGGGAAGCGGCGAAGCGGGATAGGCCGACGGCGTCTACGGAGATCGGGTAGTGGGTGACACGGGTGAGCTGGTCGTCCTGGGTGACCGTGCAGGCTCGATGATCGACGCTGGCTCCCTTCAGGAACTCCTCGCAGCAGACGAGAAACTCGCGCACATCGCGCATGGTCTGGAAGCTGACGATGTCGGCGCCGCAGATCTTCTGGTGAATCTCGCAGCGCATGAACTCCGGCAGGATGCTCCAGTACCTGGGCCCCGGCCAGGGGATATGGGTGAAGTGGAGGATGGGCGCGTCGGGCAGAAGCTGGCGAACCTCAGCGGGCACCAGGTAAAGATGGTAGTCGTGAAGGAAGATAAAGGGCGTGCGGCGCTCCCCTCTTGCCTCCTCGGCCACCGCCTGGGCGAAGGCCTGATTGACCCGTACATATCCGTGTTCCCAGGCCTCGTATACTGGCCGGCCGATGCTGGGCGCACGGGGGGTATTCCACATGTAGTGCTGAATGAACCACAGAAGGGGGTTGCAGACGACCGAGTAGAAGCGATGGTAGACAGAGCGAGGCACCACCACAAAGCGCAGGTATATCTCCTGCCCTGGGAGGGGCGCCCTTATGGGACCGGCAGCCTGCTCAGCCAGGCGGCGGTCGCCCTCGCTCATGGCGCTGGCTACCCAAGTCAGGGGGATGAAGCGACTGACGGGGGTGAGGGCGACGACCAGTCCACCGCTACCGCGCTGGGCGCGGAACCTGCCTTCGGGGGTCAGGGTGTACTCTACGGGTCCTCGATTGCTGGCAACGATCAGGCGACGTTCGGCCAGCATTCGCTGGCACAGTTCCTGAAATCGCTCTTGCTTCCTGTCGAAGTAGGATTGGCGGCTCTCCATTGCTTTTCGCCTGCCAGCATGCCCCAAAGAGTGAAGGCTGTCAACCTGAACTGGGCTCCCTGCCTGCCGGGCGGCACTGCGCGGCGCGCGTGCTATAATCGGCGCTGGGCATCAGGATTTGGGGGACCAATGACTGGAGACGAAGAGGAACTGCCTGGCGGTCGGCCCTCAGAGGAGGAAGCGGACACCATCACCCGCGAGACCTCGGTGAGCGAGGCCTTGGAGCGAGTGGGGATCTCGGCCTCCATTGTGAAGGAGGAGGACGATCTCCTCCAGGTGGCCGAGGCCATGGCTGCCAACCTAGGCACCCACACGGCGGCGGTGGTGGATAGGGAGGGGCGCCTGGTGGGGGTGATCCCCATGCGCTTGCTCCTGGCCGAACTCTACCTGCACGTGGCCCCCGAGGAGTTCCTGGTGGGCATGCGGGCCTTCGAGAACATCGCGGAGTTCGGCAAGCTCAGCCGCGCCCGCAACGCCAAGGAGCTGATGGAGCCCCCTGTCTGCGTCACCACGACAGATAGTGCAAGGGAAGCTTTCATCAAGATGCACGAGCACAAGCTGGACAGCCTGCCCGTCGTCGATAGGGAAATGCGGGTAGTGGCCTGTCTGAGTCGCTTGCAGCTCGTGCGACTCTGGCTCCAGAAGCATCAGGAATGGGCTGAGCGGGGCAAAGGTCGGCCGCACTCCCGGCAAGAGGGCAGGGAGGGAGGCGTTTGAACGACCTGGCCATCGCCTCCCTGATCTTCTCCGTCACCTATCTCCTTATCATCTCCGAACGAATTCACAAGACAGCCGCCGCCCTGGCCGGCGGTCTGCTAATGATTGCCTTCCGCATCCTCGACCAAGAGGAGGCCTTCGCGGCAATCGATTTCAATGTCATCTTCCTCCTGGTGGGGATGATGATCATCGCCAACACCCTGGGGAAGACAGGCGCCTTCCAGTGGCTGGCCATTCGGGCAGCCAAGCTGGCCAAGGGGAATCCCATCCGAATTCTCTTATTCATGGCAGTCATTACGGCGGTGGCATCCGCTTTCCTGGACAACGTCACCACCGTTGTCCTGATGGCTCCCTTGAGCATCTTCGTAGCCAGCATCCTCGAAGTGAACGCGGTGCCTTTCCTGCTGACCCTGATCATGGCCTCCAACATCGGCGGCACGGCCACCCTCATCGGCGACCCGCCTAACATCATCATCGCCAGCGGCGCCGACCTGAACTTTCTGGACTTTCTGGCTCACCTCACGCCAGTCATTCTCTTGATTCTGGCCGTTTTCTTAGTCATGGTGTTCTTCCTTTTCCGCCGCCAACTGCAAACACGCCCCGAGCTTCAGCAGCGCATCATGGAGCTGGACGAGGGCGAGGTCCTGACCGATCGCAGCCTTCTGCACAAGTCGCTGATCATCCTTGCCTTAGTTGTCATTGGCTTTCTCCTCCACGGCCCCCTGGACTACGAGCCAGCCACGGTAGCTCTGGCTGGGGCCACCACTCTCATCATAGTCGGCCGTCAGCACCCCCGCGAGGCGCTGCTGGGGGTGGAGTGGCCCACCATCTTCTTCTTCGTGGGCTTGTTCATGGTGGTGGGAGGAGTGGAGCACGCAGGCCTGCTGGAGGATGTCGGCCAGAGGATAGCCGATGCCAGTGGCGACAACCTGTCGGCTGCCACCATGCTGACGCTGTGGCCGGGGGCCATCCTTTCGGGCATCGTAGACAACATTCCCTTTACGGCGGCCATGATCCCCGTGGTGGACGAGGTGAGCCAGCAGCTAAAGGTGAGCGGCTCGGGCAGTAACCCCCTGTGGTGGGCACTGGCCCTGGGCGCCGGCCTTGGCGGCAACTTCACTGTCGTGGCTGCCTCGGCCAACGTGTACGTCATTGGGGTGGCCGAGCGGGCTGGCTATAGGGTGACTTTCGTTCAGTTCCTGCGCTATAGCGTGCTGGTCACCATGGTCTCACTGGTTGTAGCCACCGTCTATGTCTGGCTTCGCTATCTCCTGTAGATTCTCCCCTGGTGAGCACCTTGTCGAGAAGGGTCGACCAGGCTATGATTGAAGCAAGCCCCCGTAGCTCAGTCGGATAGAGCACCGGCCTCCGGAGCCGGGTGCGTGGGTTCGAGTCCCGCCGGGGGTACCACTGACAAAGGGGTGATCGACACTGGGCAGGGAAAAGCGACGGCGAGGGCGACTACCAGGGCGGCTGAGGCGGGAGTCGCTCGCTGCTCAGGCGCGGGCCAAGCCTCCCTTCCCCGTATCCCTTCTGTTCAATGTTCGCCTCTTCTACATCATTGCACTTATAGCCATCGCTGGCAGCATAGCCGCAGGCGCCCTCATGTCAGGAACGATGCGGAGCGGCCGCGGGAATACGGTCGCTACGGTCACGCCCACGCCGACCGTAGCGGAGCAAACGGCAGAAGCCACTCCCTCGGTCGAGCCCCGGCAGGTGAAGACCTACCCCAGCCCACCCGAGATGACCATCGACACCAGTAAGCAGTACTTCGCTGTGATCGAGACCCAGAAGGGGGACATCCGTCTGGAGCTATTCGATGATGAGGCGCCGCAAACGGTGAACAACTTCGTGTTCCTGGCACGCGACGGCTTCTACGACGGCCTCACCTTCCATTTCGTCCGGCCCGAGCTGGTGGCTCAAGCCGGCGACCCCACGTGCACGACGAGCGCTGCCGTCACCTGCACAGGCATCGATGGGCCCGGCTACACCCTGCCCACAGAGACGAACGATAAGGAGCATGTCGCCGGTTCGGTAGCCATGGCCGAGGACAAAGACACACTCGTTACCAACGGCAGCCAGTTCTTCATAACTCTTCAGGATCTGCCTCAGTTGGGGAGTCACAATACGGTGTTCGGACAGGTGGTTGAGGGCATGGATGTCGTCCAATCCCTCACGCCGAGAGATCCACGCAACCCGAACGCACCGCCCGGCGACGAGATCCTTTCCGTGACCATCGAAGAGCAGTAAGGATACGCCCGCAGCGACAGAATAAGCCAGCCCAGGGCTGGCTTACTTACTTTCCGATGAAGGCGATCGCTCTTACCTAGCTCTTCTTCTCCTCCTCGCTCTTTCCCTCGACCTTCGGTGCCTCCTCCTTCTGTTCCTTTGGCTCCTCCTCCTGACCCTCTCTCAGCTCGCGGCGGAACTCGCGGATGGAGCGCCCCAGGGCACCTCCCACATCGGCCAGTTTGCTCACCCCGAAGACGACAACGAGGACCGCCAGGATAATAAGCAGCTCCGGCCAGCCGAAGTTTTGAAAGACCAAGGACGGCATAACTCCCTCCCTGCGTTCGCTCCACGCTCAGCATAGCATCAATCGATGCAGGCCCGCAAGCAAGCCTATCGATGAAGGCCAGCCGCCGTAACAGCCAGCCCACCTCATGCGTCTACCAAGGCAGGAGATTCGTGTGAAGCAACCAAGGTGGCAAGCAGCGCTGCTGGCGACCACCGTGCGGCTCGCCAATAGCCAGTTGGGCCAGGCCTTGAGGCAGTGCGCGGCGGTCGTTCACTTGGCGCCCGGCTTGCTCCCTACGGGCCTAGGCTTGCTCCCCAGCCAGCAGGCGAAAGTAGCTGAAGAGCTCGGGGTACTTCTTCAGGCTCATACCACCGTCGATGAAGAGGGTCTGGCCGGTGATCAGGCAGGACTCGTCGGAGGCGAGGTAGAGAGCGAGGCGAGCAATGTCCTCGGGCTCGCCGACGCGGCCGATGGGCGACTCGTGGACGAAGGCGTCCTCGAGGGCAGGGACGCTGGTGAGCAGCTGGCTGAGGGGTGTGTGGATGAGGCCAGGGCCAATACCATTCACACGGATGCGGTGCTGGCCGAGCTCGAGCGCGGCCACCTTGGTGAGCATGGCCACCCCCGCCTTCGCTGAGCAGTATGCGGCAAAGCCTTCCGCAGCCTGGCTGGCGTTGATGCTGGCGACGTTGATGATGCTTCCTCCCTGCCCCTGGCCGATGAGGCGCATCGCTTCGTGCTTAACGCAGAGAAAGGTGCCGGTAAGGCAGACGCCAACGATCCGCTCCCACTCTGCCAGCGGGTACTGATGGATGGGGCTGAAGCCCCCAGTGCCAGCGTTGTTGAAGGCAATATCGAGCCGCCCGAAGCGCCGAAAAGTCTGATCCACCATCCGCTTGACCGCCTCTTCATCGCGGATGTCGAGTTGCACGCCGTCGGCGTGGTTGTGGCCAAGCTGGGCGACCATCGCTCTCACGCCGTCGCCGTTGAGGTCGGCGATGATGACGCGGGCCCCCTCCTCGACAAACACCTCGGCCGTGCGCTTGCCGATCCCCGAGGCACCGCCTGTTACGATCGCTACCTTGCCATCAAGCCTGCCCTGGGCCACTGTGCACCTCCTTCACTTTGACGCGCGGTTTGTGCGGTTACTTCTTCACGAACCTATGCCCTAGCCCTCACTCGCGGGCGCAAGCGCTGGCAAGGAGCCCAGAGAATGCGGGAGGATATGTTTCACCGTGCGGGACATCGGGCACTTAGCCTCACCTGCGCGCCTCGATCATCCTTGTGAAGAGAGCTCGACGATGCCCGCTGCCTGTGAGCACGGCTTGGTCGGGGTGGGCGGATTTGAACCGCCGACCTCGTGGTCCCAAACCACGCGCTCTAGCCTGGCTGAGCTACACCCCGACCAGACTCAGCGTACATCCAGGGGCTGTGAGGGGTCAAGGGCGAGGGCATGGCACCGCCGCAGGCTTGGGATTGCGCTGGCAGGCGGGGCAATGGCCGAGGCTAGAGGCCCATGGCGGCGGCGACGGGCTCGAAGAAGCCGGTGATGGTCAGCCCGAGGGCCGTCAGCGCAAAGACAGCAATGAGGGCGACCAGGGCCACGATCATGGTGAACTCGAATAGCGTCTGCCCATGGTCGCCGTTGGCCCGCGCCAAAACAGAGGCTACGTACTGCCATGACTTTCCATAACTCATGAGGGTCACCCTTTATTCAGACGCTGGGAGAGTAGGGTACGTTACACCCTAGCGGCGCCGACGAGCTGCCGGATGTCGTCTACCCCTTCTTCCTCCATGAACCGCTCGATGCCCGCCAGCACATCGAGGGTGGCCCGCGGGTTGACGAAGGTAGCAGTGCCCACCTCAACGGCAGTGGCCCCAGCCATGATGTACTCTATAGCGTCGAGGCCGGTCATGATCCCGCCACAGCCGATAAGGGGAACGTCCACCGCTGCCGCCGTCTGGTAGACCAGGCGGAGGGCGATCGGCTTGAGGGCCGGGCCGGAAAGGCCGCCGAAGGTCCAGCCCAGGGCCGGCCGTCTGCTCTTCACATCGATGGCCATGGCGGGGAAGGTGTTGGTGAGGGTGAGGGCATCGGCGCCAGCGTCCGCTGCCGCCCGCGCTACGCTAACGATGTCGCTGACGTTGGGGCTCAGCTTGACGATGACGGGGATGGTCGTCTCCCGCCTGACAGCAGCGGTCACCGCGGCAGCCATCTGAGGGCTGCTGCCGAACGCCAGGCCGGTGGCCACATTGGGACAGCTAATGTTCAGCTCCAGGCCGCTGACGCCGGGAACGCCGTCCAATCGCCGCGCCAGGCGAGCGTACTCCTCGATGCTCTCGCCGGCTATGTTCACGACGACCGGCACGCGCCAGGTGGCCCAGATGGGAGCGACGTCGCGGATGAGGGCTTCCACGCCCATGTTCTGGAGACCGATGGAGTTGAGCATGCCAGCGGGGGTTTCCACCAGGCGCGGCTGAGGATTGCCCCGACGGCGGCGTAGGGTCGTCCCCTTGCAAACGATGGCCCCCAAGCGCTGGATGTCCAGTTCTTTGGCCATCTCCAGCCCATATCCGAAGGTGCCGGAGGCAGCCATCACTGGGTTGGCCAGAATGAGCCCTCGCTTGCACCTGGGCGCCAGCTCGACGGACAGGTTCACGCTCTCCTCCCGCTGGCGTCATTATACCAGCGCCTTGTTCAGGGGCTAGCAAAACAGAAGGGGCGCGCCCCACAGGGGTGCACCCCTCTCAGCAGTACTGCCCTCCTTCTACGCCAGACGAGTGCTACCGGCTGCTCCTATCCCCGCCGCGGAGAGATCACCATCTCCTCCGCCGCCCGTAGGAGCGCCCAAAGCGCGTGACTTCCCCCAGCGACCGTAGGACAGCTCTGACAGAGGCTCATCCTCCCACAAGAAGTCCGCCGCTGAGTTGCGGAATTCCTTCCGAGCACCGCACAGCTTGCAGATGCCCATGCTGGTAGGGCCCTGGGGGCTTTCGATCAGCCAGTGATGGCGACAGCGGGACTCGGTGGTCGCCTCATCAGCCTCAGTGACTGCGACCTCACTCATCGTAGTTCTCCACTTCTCTAGTTGCCATGATTAGACGCGTAGGCTCGTCGATACGTTACACAACCATCTGTAGATCATAGCGAAGAACGGGAAGGTTGTCAAGGTTGACACAGTATTTACGTTATTCAGTTCCATAAATGCCCTTCCGCTGTTGACCTCGCTCTCGTGGTGACCGTGCGCTATACTATAAACGGTAACACTCGCCTGCTGGTTCCGCGACGGTCTTTACGTTCCAACCCCTGAGACGATGGCGATAGAGAGCACCAAGAGCCGCATCCTTGCCCTCCTCAAGCGCAGCGCCGGTAGCACGGTGGAGGAGCTGGCGTCGGCGCTGGAGCTGGCCCGCATGACCGTCCGCCAGCACCTGTCCACCCTGCAGCGGGACAACCTTGTGACCGCCCACGAGGTGCGTCGTCCCACCGGCCGGCCCCATTTCGTTTACTCACTCACCGATAAGGGCGAGGAGACCTTCCCCAAGCGATACGACCGCCTGGCCGACATGATCATCGACGAGGTGGCCTTGCTGGACAGCAGCGAGATCGAAGGCCTCTCCTCAGCGGAGAAGAAGGCTCTCCTTTTCCGCAAGTTGGCCCGCAGGATAGCCAGCCAGTACGGCCAGCGCCTGGAGGGCAAGAGCCTGCAGGAGCGGGTGTCGGCAGTGGTCGACATCTTGCAGGCAGAAAGCGGATTCGCCGAGTGGCACAAGCTGGAAGAGGGCTTCGAGATCCTGGGCTATAACTGCGCCTATCGCAGGGTGGCCGAGAGCCAGGACGAGGTTTGCGTCTGGCATTTGGAGCTGCTCGGTCAATTGCTGGGCGGCCGTGTGCGAGCGGCCGAGGTTCAGAGCCACGGCGCCGATTGCTGTCGCTTCATCGTAGAGACCAGGGCTCTTCCCTCCCGGCAAGACGAGACGTCTCAATAGGAGATAGCGGTGAAACGAGGAGAAGGCAAACAGAGTCCCAGCGAGGAGGCCATCCTGGCCGCCCTGAGCAGCGTCGAGGACCCGGAGCTGCGTCGGGACATCGTTAGCCTGGGCATGATCCGCGACCTGCAGGTCAGCGGTGGCAAGGTGGCCTTCAGGTTCGTGCTCACTACCCCCGCCTGTCCCATGCGCAGCGAGTTGCAGCGCAGGGCGGAGGAGGCCGTTCGTGCCGTGCCCGGCGTTGAGAGCGTAGAGGTGAAGATGGATGCCGATGTGCGCACGCACTCGCCTCTCAGGGGCCCGCGGCCGGTGGAGGGCGTGCGAAACATCATCGCCGTTGCCAGCAACAAGGGCGGCGTGGGCAAGTCCACGGTGGCCGTGAACCTGGCCATCGCCCTGGCCAAGCACGGGGCACAGGTGGGCCTGCTGGACGCTGACCTCACTGGACCTAACATCCCCACCATGGTCGGACTTGAGCACGGTCACCAGGCTGAGACGGGCCTTGTGCCGGTGATGTGCTATGGCGTGAAGGTGGTCTCCATCGGCTTTCTCTTGCGACCGGGCCTGCCGGTGATCTGGCGCGGCCCGCTGATCGGCAGCGGCATTCGCCAGCTCCTCCACGAGGTGCCCTGGGCCGCCGGCGGCGAGCTGGACTACCTGATCATCGACCTGCCACCGGGTACCAGCGACGCCCCCTTGAGCATGACTCAGGAGGCCCCCATCGCCGGCGTAGTCATCGTCACCACCCCTCAGAGCGTATCGCTGGAGGACGCGACCAAGGCGGTGACGATGTTCGAGAAGTTGAACGTGCCCGTGTTCGGGGTCATCGAGAACATGAGCTACTTCCTCTGCCCCCACTGCGGCCAGCGCACGGAGATCTTCGGCTACGGCGGCGCTCGTGAGGCAGCCCAGAAGCTGGGGCTGGACTTCCTGGGCGAGATTCCCCTGGACGTCCAGGTGCGCGCCAGCAGCGACGAAGGCGTGCCCATCGTGGAGCGGGAGCCCGACTCGCCGGTGGCTCAGGTGTTCATGCTCATCGCCGAGCGCATCGCCGCTCGGACGAGCGTCCAGGGGTTCTTCGAGGAGACGGGCGCCACGTAGAAGCGATTCGCTGGGAAAAAGGGGAGGCCCTCCGCTGGTGGAGGGCCTTGCTCATTCTCTTCGGCGTAGACTACGTGGCCTCGCCTGTGCCGGCCGCCGCCAGCCGCTGGCGGACGATCTCCACGTAGCGGGCCTCGCTCTCGATGACGAGCCAACGGCGGCCGTGCCTCTCGCCGGCGACGGCCAGCGTCCCGCTGCCGGCGAAGGGGTCGAGGATGAGCTCGCCGGGGTTGGTGGCGATGAGCACCAGTCGCTCCACGAGGGCCAGCGGCTTCTGGGAGGGGTGCTTGCCGAATGCCCGCTCCGAAGCGGGAGTATAGGGTATCTCCCACAGGTTGCGCATCTGCTTTCCCCCGGCCAGCTCCTTGGCGTCCCAGTAGTTGAACGTCCAGCGCTTGGCCTTGGCAGGCGGGCTGTTCACCGCCCAGATGATCTGCTCGGTGCTCTCGGTGAGGGTGCGAGCGGTGATGTTGGGCTGGGCGTTGGGCTTGAACCAAACGATGGAGTTGAGCACGCGGCGGTCGAGGACGTTCTGGAGGATGAAGCCTAGCTGGTAGATGTTATGAAAAGTGCCGAAGACCAGGATGTTGCCGTTGGGCTTGACCACCCGGCAGACCTCCGACAGCCAGGCGACGTTGAACTGGAAGAACTCGTCCTTGCTGAATCGGTCCCAGGCCTCGTCCATGGTGACGTGGGAGCTGAAGGCCCAGCCCAGGCCTCGCTTCGCTTTGCGGCCGCCGCCGGAGGCAATGCCGAAGGGCGGGTCGGCGATGCAGTGGTCGACGCAGGCGTCCGGCCATTGCCGCATGACCTCCAGGCAGTCGCCCTCAATGATGCTATTAGGGATGGGCTCTCGGGTCATGTATTCTATGCCCTGCGGGTTGAAACCCGCAGCTTCGACTCCGTCTGAAGGCTTTCTCGCATTGTACGCCTGCGGGTTGAAACCCGCAGCTTCAAATGTGCCTCAAGGGTGTCGCTCCTTGAGTACGCATGTAGCGCCGAACGCCGGGGACTTCCGAGGGGTCCAGCCGACGGGAGCCGTATCCCTTCTGCCAGAACGAGTTGTGACGCAGGTCGGATTTGAGTTCAGGATACTTGAGGAAGACGGAGCGAGCAGTGGCGCCCTTAAGCTGGTGCATCACAGAGGGCAGCGTCTGACCTTCTGCCAGCGCAACCAGTAGATGGACATGGTCAACAGCCACCTCGACTTCCAGGAGCCGAATTCCTGCCCGCTGGGCGTCATCGCCGAGCTCGCCCTGGAGCGCTTCCTTGCGCGCCTTCGTACTGAACCAAACGTGGTAAAGGCGTTCCACCACCTGACCCTCCGGAAGCTGAGGGTTTCAACCCTCAGGTTCCTTGAACAATAGTCACAGCTCTGCGGGTTAAAACCCGCAGCTACGAAACCAACACATCCTGGACTTGAAGCTGAGGGTTTCAACCCTCAGGGGACTTATTCTCTTCTCCAGGCAGTCACCTTCGTACACGTGGTTGGGAATAGGCCCTTCCATACCGTCACCCGTATCTTACATCAGGGAAAGAGCTCTCGCAGCTCGAACTGCGGCCCGTCCGTGCACACCAGGCGCACGCCGCGACGAGTGAAGACGCCGCAGCAGTAGCAGACGCCCATGCCGCAGGCCATGTGCTCCTCCAGCAGCACCTGCACCGACTTGCGGCTGCCCTGCTGGCGCATGATGGCCGCCATGGCCTCGTACATGGCGTTGGGCCCGCAGGCGAAGACCTGGTCGGCCCAGGGAAGGTACTGGGGCAGAAGCTCGGTCACCAGGCCGCGATGGCCCGCCGAGCCGTCATCGGTGGCGCTTACCACCTCCACCTCCGGCGGCAGTGAAGCCGACGGGAAGAGTTTGGCGGCAGTTTTTGCCCCCTGGAGCAGCGTCACCGCTCGC
>Ga0315280_10000951_pt1 | contig 51905 bp, 49 predicted proteins | sample YL17G06_40_MG_FD_203697 | JGI IMG/M metagenome (GOLD analysis project Ga0315280, IMG submission 203697) | Sediment microbial communities from Yellowstone Lake, YNP, Wyoming, USA - YL17G06_40 | ecosystem: Environmental > Aquatic > Freshwater > Lake > Sediment | place: USA: Wyoming | collected... | reverse complement strand
AATTGTAAACACTTTTCACACACCTGATGAAATCATCCCATATCTCCGGAGTTTTGGTATAGAAGTGTAGAATCCTGTAGGTTTTATGATATCTACACCCGGTTCTGCTATCATACTCTATGCGCCTAGTTTCTTCGTAGCATCCCTCTGCTGCCAAGTATGCGTGGATCTTAGCTTTCTCTGCAGTGAGGATTTTCGCAGAGTAGGGGATCGGGATCAGTCCGCTGCTTTTAGGTCCAAGCCCTACAGTAAGGCGTTGCACGGTTCTCAATGAAACATTCAAAATCTGTGAAATCGCATGGTTCGTGTACCCTACGGATTTCAACTCTTTCATGCGCTTTTTTACATCCAGTGTGAGCAGATTACCCGCCCCATCTTTGGGCGAGGTTGTTTAAAAAGCAGAAAAACAGCCGGAGCGGTTCGAGGAGCTTCTGCTCCGCCACTTGTGGTGGCGCCGTTTCTCCCGCCTACACTGGTAGGCGGTGGGAGAGGACTCGAACCTCTGACCGCCCGGTTGCCGTATGCGAACATGTCGTCTCATTTTTTGAGGTTCGTTCTTCATCCATGCTCGCGTTTAACAGCCGGGCACTCTACCTACTGAGCTACCCCGGCACAAAGATAATCTCCGAATAACTTCTATAAAGTGTTTTACTATTTTGAGCATTGGCGAGGTGATAAAAGAAGACAGCAAACATTAAAGAAAGGCGTAAAATGGAAATACTTTTAGGTTGAGCACTGAATTCTACTGACGTGGTTTTAGAAAGGGAATAAGATGGCAGAAGAAATAATAACTGCAGAAGAGCTTGCGAAGGGGATGCGCGAGATTAGTATTGCGGAATTTTTCGAAAAAAACAAACACTTTTTAGGCTACGAGAATCCAACACGGAGCCTGCTTACAGTAGTCAAGGAAGCAATTGATAACTCTCTTGATGCGACATGCGATGCAAAGATTCCGCCAGAAATTTCTGTTACTTTAAAAGAGATAAATCAGCATCGCGGTCCTCAAGCGGAAAAAGGTGTAATCTCTGAAGAGAGACCAGATAGATTTAGAGTTATTGTTAAGGACAATGGTCCGGGAATACCTGAACAAAAAGTTCCTTTGGCTTTTGGTAAATTTTTGTATGGAAGTAAATTTCACAGGCTCCGCCAGTCTAGAGGGATCATGGGTCTAGGAATTAGCGGCAGCGTTTTGTATTCCCAATTAACAACCGGAAAACCCGTAAAAATTACAACCAGCACAGGTGAAAAAATTCATGTCTTTGAGCTAACGATAGACGTAGCAAAAAATGAGCCCCGCATAGTTTCACATACCGAACACGAAAACCCAGAGAAATGGCATGGGGTGGAAATCGAAATGGACGTTGAAGGGAGATACACAGAAGGAGCCCAATCCATACCTGAATACATAAAACAAACTGCAATAGCAAATCCCTATGCTAAGATTGTTTATCGTAGCCCAAACGGACAAGTCACATTTTCAAGGACTGTGAAAGATCTTCCAGTGATTCCAAAGGAGATCAAGCCGCATCCTTACGGAGTTGAGCTTGGAGTTTTAGAAAGAATGCTTTTAGCAACGAAAGCACGAAATATTCTGAACTTTTTTATGACGGATTTTTCTAGGGTTGGAAAAAAGTCAGCAGGACAAATTTGTAAGTTCGCGAAAATTGAATGCAACAAAAATCCAAAAAATTTGACGGCAGAAGAATCGGATAGATTACACGAAGCCATGCAAAAGGTAAAACTCATGGCCCCCCCTACAGATTGTTTATCACCATTAACTGAAAGTTTAATTGAAGCGGGATTAAGAAAAGAGATAAAAGCTGAGCACTTTGTTGCTACCTTAAGGTCTCCCTCCGTTTATCGTGGATTTCCGTTCCAAATTTCGGTAGGATTAGCTTACGGTGGCGAGCTTCCACCAAACGAAACTTGTCAATTGTTGAGGTTTGCTAACAGAATTCCCTTGATCTATCATCAGGGAGATTGCGCGATCACTCAAGCGGTAAGCGAAGTTAGATGGTCAGATTATGGATTACATCAAAGTTCAGGGGCATTGCCGATTGGCCCCCTAACTATTTTAGTTCATTTTGCATCTGTTTGGGTTCCTTTCACCACAGAAGGTAAACAAGCTATTGCATCGTACCCTGAAATTATTAAAGAAGTTAAACTCGCTTTGCAAGACGCAGGAAGAAAACTCAAGAAATATATCACTAAAAGGAGAAAAGAAAGGGAGAAATTCGAGAGAAGGCAATTATTTGAAAGGTACATACCCGTTGTTGCTGAATCTTTATCAAAGCTAACAAAGAAAGATAAAAAAGAGATTTTAACCAAGTTAGAAGAATTTCTGAAAAGTAAGATTGAGGTGAGAAAGCTTGACGATAGCGAAGAAAGAACTTGAAGAAATCGGAAAAAAAGTTTTAAAGGATTTGGAAAAAGGAGAGAATCCATATTTGGATATCCCCATTCGTTCTCTTTCAAATGTGGAATACGATGAAACGACTGGAATGCTTAGGTTAAAAGAAGAAAAGTCGGGAAAAAGATTCCTGTTTCATACAGGTCATGCAAAAAAATTCATGCAAACAATGCTTGTCTCAGCTTTTTGTAAAGAGCTGATAGATCAGGATTTACATACAAGTTTAAGAGATCTGTACTATGCGTTAAAAACAACTTTACCGGATTCTACTGAAAACACATTTAACGAGCAAAGCGAAAGCGATCCGATAATCGTTGATTTAGAAGTTGCTCTAAAAATTCTGAGGGAACAATTGCACCTTAGTGCCGATATAAGAGGCAGAGTTGTCGGAAATGTGACGATAAGAGACAGGGGAGATTTGATTAATTGGGCTAAGCTAGGATCAGGCGGATGGGCAGTGCCTTCCAATGTTGAAGATATAGAATTTAGAAAGGTTGATGCAGATTTTATCCTCATAGTCGAAAAGAATGCCGCATTCGAGCGGTTAAACGAAGATAAGTTTTGGCAAAAACATAATTGCATAATTTTAACAACGCAAGGGCAGGCCGCAAGAGGAGCAAGAAGACTTATCCAACGGCTATCTACAGAAAAAAAGCTACCCGTGTATGTTTTTACCGATGCAGACTCTTATGGTTGGTATATTTATTTTGTTATTAAATATGGCTCAATTTCTCTGGCATACGTTTCTGAAAGACTTGGTACGCCAAGGGCAAAATTCCTTGGGTTGACTATTTCAGATATCGAAAAATTTGGATTGCAGAATTACACGATCAAAGCAGAAGAGGTCGACATAAAAAGAGCGCAGGAAATGCTAAATTACGATTGGATTAAAAAAAGTCCTGCGTGGCAAGAAGAACTGAAACTAATGGTTAAGAAGAAAATTAAAGCAGAATTGGAAGCCCTATCCGGGAGAGGACTTAAGTTCATGACAGAAGAATACTTGCCTCAAAAACTCAAAGACGAAAAAAACCTATTGGACTAAATTTTTAGACACATTTATAGATGCCCGAAAGCGATCACTTCCGCCATATCTCCCCTGCCCTTCTCTTGGCTTCCCTTCGCTTGCGCTCTAGGAATCCGTAAACTGCTGAATGAGGGGCACCTCCTAACAACATCTGAATCGCTTCCCGGGCCACTGTAAGCTGCTCGGGCACGCCTATGAGTGCGACCGTTTTCCCATAAACAGACATACAAACTCCGGTCGTCTCCTCTATTATGCGCCGAGTCTTGCCACCTTCACCTATCACCCTGCCCTTGAACCTCACCAGCGCCTTGTCCGACCGCCCCACGAAGTCCTCCATGTCGATTACTTCTAGATATTTGTCCTCGTTGAAGAGGAGGAAAGCTCGCTCGGAGCTGAATCCGCGCGCTATCGCGTTCAACACGTTTTTAGCGCAAAGAAGGCCGAGCGGATCATCTCCCGACTCGATGATCACTTCCCCGGTTTCACCGTCGAATACAAGCTTCGTGCCTGTCCTGCGCTCTATCTCCCGCTTGATCCCCCCATCTGGGCCGATCGCGACGCCGACCCTTTCCTTAGGCAGTCGAAAGTGCTCCATCCTAACTACGCTCGGATTTTTTGTCTTCAAACACCATGCTACCCGAGGGCTCGAGTTTGCCCGAATACTTGCCCCCGATCTCATCGTACCCCCTGCTCACCGCCCGATCCATGGTGTAAAAGAGCAACTGGCAGATTCTCATGCTGGGGTAAAGCTTCACAGGTGCTGGGTTCATGTTTAATATTTCCAATGTAACTGGTATGGGGTCCCTCGAGCCAGATCCCGGATTCACATGGCCGGATGAGATGTGGATGAATACCCCCATGCGGGCAATCGATGACCTCCCTTCGATCGAGGCCACCAGATCATTTGGTACAGCGACTTTCTCCAAGGTCACACCCAAGATGAGCTGACCGGGTTGAATCACGAATGGCTTCCCCTTTGTATCGACGAGCTCGGTGTTCTCCTCTACCGAATTCTTGTCGGATGGATCTACCAAATTCGTTGCCCTAAAAATCCTGAATTTACTGCCAAGCCGGAGGTCCACTTGGCTCGGCCCAATCAATCGTTCATCGAAGGGCTCAATCAAAATCCTGCCCTGCCTTATGTACTCGCGGATCTGTTCGCCGGAGAGGATCATCTTATCACTCCGAAATTTGTTATGTGCTCTGGCAAAAATGTTGTGGTCATTCACCCTTGATTTTCGTGAACAGCTCAATTGGCTCAGGTGTTTCGATTTTAAGTTTGCGGAAGTAGTTTACTAGGTTGCTGAGGTCGCGTAGCAGCAGCTCGTCTGACATTGGATTCTTGATATCGGTTGCCATCGAGAAATCTATCAGCACGGGCTCAGGTACGAGCAAAACGTTGTACTCGCTCAAATCGGAGTGAACGAGCGCTCCCTTGCTGTAGAGCGCTTCAACTGCGTCGATCAGCTTTTCGAAGATGGCTTTTGGGTCCTTCGGCGGTGAATCCTTCATTCTGGGGTAGGGCACGCCTTTCTCCCCGATAAATTCCATCGTGAGCACATTTTTTTCGAAATCTATGGGTTTAGGTACAAGGACACCAGCTTCATTGGCGCGCTGAAGGTTTTTGAACTCGCGCGAGACCCAGGTATAGATAATGCTTCTTCGCTCCCGGCGGAAACTCCTGAAACGTGAGTCACCTACTAGATATCGATACATCGTCTTGAAGTCCGAAGTCGCGATTCGGTATATCTTAACCGCCACGTAGTTCCCATGCTTGTCGAGCGCGCAGAAGATATTCGCTTCCTTGCCCGTGCTAACTGCGCCGTAGAGGATGTCGAATACGCCTCGGTGGATCATGTGGTAAAGAGTCATCAATGTGGAGCTGTCAAAGACATCTGCCATTATCTTATAAGTTTCAGAATCCTTCTCAAGTCGCTCGAATTTACGGCGCTCGAGCTTATGCATGAGGGCCTCAAAATCAGCGGGCAAGCTGTCACTAACTCCAGAGCCCTTTTCTCCTCAGCCATTCGACCTGAGTCCTAGTGTAGCGGTAGATGATGTCTCCCTTCTCCTCGCTCTGTACCGTCCATGGACGGACGATCACAACGTCATTTTCGCGGATCCAAAGGCGCTTTCTTATTTTACCCGGGATGCGACATATGCGCACATGACCATCCTTGCATCTCACTCGCAGGCGATCAAAACCGACCAATTGCTCAACGGTGCCAAAAATCTCACCGCGCCTTGGAACGCGCAATCGTTCTATTTCTTCTTCAGGCCTCTTCTGGCCATGTCTACGCGGCACTAAGTTCCCCCCAGCTTCCTGTCCCAGAGCAGGCGATTGACGCCGTTCAACATCGCTTGTACACTAGCCATGATTATGTCTCCGCTCGTCCCTCGGGAGGTGACGATGCGCTTTCCATCGGTTAACTTGACGACTACGTCTACAAGGGCATCCGTACCGCCTGAGATGGCATCCACGTGGTACTCCTGAAGGCGGATGTTTGACATGCCCTCAACGACTTTTCTTATTGCATTCATCGCTGCATCCACTGGTCCCACGCCGAGGCCAGACTCCGTGACCTCTTTATCCTCGAATTTTAATCGCACTGATGCAGTTGGAGTTACTTTGCTGCCGCTTATGATGGTGAGCTCGTCAAGCTTGACCATCTCCTCAAGCGTCCTCCCCATCACTGCATCGACGATCTTACGCCACTCAGCGTCCGTCACCAGCTTACCCCTGTCGCCGAGCTTCTTGACCTGATTGAAGATATCTTGGACCTGCTCCTTCGTCGGTTCCAAGCCAATGCGCTTGAGTTCGCTCTCTATGGCGTGTGAACCAACGTGTTTGCCGAAAACCAATCGGCGATGATGTCCAACCGTCTCTGGGGATATCGGTTCATAGGTGGGCGGATAGGCCAATACGCCGGCCGTGTGGATGCCCGCCTCATGGGAAAATGCGTTCTCACCGACCACCGCTTTGGTGACCGAGACGGGCAAATTTGTATTGCGTTCGACGAGGCGAGAGATCTCATATAACTTCTTCAATTGGATTCCGGTCTGAATATTGTAGAAGTGAGATAGTCCAAGGGCAACCTCTTCCAGGGCGGCATTTCCGGCTCGCTCGCCCAATCCGTTGACGGTGACGTGGACCTCCCGTGCACCAGCTTGGACGGCTGCAAGCGTGTTCGCAGTGGCCATGCCAAAATCGTTGTGACAATGTGCTGCCACAGGGACTTCGATCGCCTTCGCCAGCTCGGAAAATAGCTCCCGAGTTTTTTCTGGCGTGAGCACTCCCACGGTGTCGCAAACACAAACGCGCTGTGCCCCATCTTTAACACCTGCCGAAAATAATTCCTTCAGAAAAACTGGGTCAGCCCGAGTGGCATCCTCCCCGGACAGCTCAACTACTAAGCCATGATCGAGAGCATAGCGAGTTGCATCTAGAGCCATCTCCTTGACTTCCGCCTTGGACTTTTTGAGCTTGTGCTGTAGGTGGATGTCAGAAACTGGAACAACGAGGTGGATGCTGTCGACGTCGCAGGCAAGGGCCGCATCTATGTCTACGCGCAAGGGGCGGGCGAAGCTGCATATTTCAGCATTCAAGCCAGCGCTCGATATCATCTTGATCGCCTGACGCTCCCCCTCCGAAGTTATGGCCGCCCCAGCTTCGATTATATCGACGCCTAGGTCGTCGAGCGCCATAGCTATCTCCAACTTTTGGCTCGGAGCTAGGGCTACTCCCGGCATCTGTTCGCCATCGCGCAGAGTCGTATCCAGGAACTTTACTACTATGCGTTTTTGCATCATGGCACCCGATGCTATAATTTGGATTGAATAGCTATTTAATGCTCTACATCAAAACTCGTTCGGTGGTAACTTGCCCAAGGAAGCTTTTGTCAGCGACTTCATCAAACAGGTGAATAGGGAACTCAAATTACCAAGACACATCAGGATATTTGATACCACGCTGCGGGATGGGGAGCAGACCCCAGGTGTTTCTTTCACACCCGACCAGAAATTGCTGATCGCCCGCCAGCTCGATAGGCTAGGCGTAGACACGATCGAGGCCGGAACCCCCGTATCGTCCGAGGGCGAGATGAAAGCAGTGACGGCAATAGCGAAGGCCGGATTAAACGCAGAAATCTGCGCGCTCGCGCGGCCGGTCAAGGAGGATGTGGATGCAGCACTCAAGTGTGGGGTTGATTGCGTTCACATATTCATCAGCACCTCAGACCTACACCTGAAGTACATACTCAAGATGACGCGCAAACAAGTGCTTCAGCAAGCGGTTGAGTACGTTGAATACGCCAAGGATCACGGCGTCGTCGTCGAATTCTCAGCCATGGACGCTACTCGGACTGACTTGAAATTTCTAAAGCAAATCAACCAAGCAGTTATGGGTGTCGGGGCGGATCGCATCAACATCCCGGATACTGTGGGCGTCATAACCCCGCGCGGCATGTACCACTTCATAAGCCAACTGAGGCCCGTCATAAGGGTGCCGATAAGCGTGCACTGCCACGATGATCTCGGGCTTGCGGTGGCGAACTCTTTGGCTGCAGTTGAGGCTGGCGCGGAGCAGGTCCATGTGGCAGTAAATGGACTGGGTGAGCGCGCTGGCAATGCATCGCTCGAAGAAGTAGTCATGGCGCTTCGGGCGCTATACGGGATCAAGCCCAACATCCGAACGAGATTGTTAGCTGAAACGTCCGACTTGGTAGAGCGCTTGACGGGCATCTCAGTACCTCCGAACAAGGCGATCGTTGGAGACAATGCATTTGCCCACGTCTCCGGCATCCATGCCCATGGGGTCATCGAGTTCCCAGGAACCTATGAGCCCATCTCGCCAGAGCTCGTTGGACACCACCGTCGCCTAGCATTGAGCAAGCTCACAGGCAAGCATTCAGTCGAGACGCAGCTCCGCGGCATTGGCGTGAAAGCGACCAAGGCACAGCTAGCGGAGATCACACGTCGGGTGAAAGACCTCGGCGACAAGGGGAAGAAGGTCACCGACATCGACCTGCGCGCCATCGCGGAGAGCGTGTTGGGTACACTGCCTCCCGAGGAAAAAGTGGTCGAGCTTAGGGAGGCCACTATATTAACCGGTAGCACCGTTACGCCCACAGCTTCCGTGCGCGTCGCCGTGCGGGGAGAGGAGCGCATGGGCTCTGCAACGGGCGTTGGGCCCATCGACGCGGCGATAGGTGCCATCCGAAATGTCATGCAGGAGGTTTCGGAGCTGAGGCTGAAGGAGTACCACCTCGATGCAATCACTGGCGGGAGCGATGCTCTAGCCGAGGTGACGGTGAAGCTGGAGGACGACAAGGGAAACCTCTACATCGCCAAGGGCGTTCGAGAGGATGTCGTCATAGCCAGCGTCGAGGCAATGATAAACGGCATAAACCGCTACTTTGCGGGCCGTAAATAGGGGGCTAAATATGGAGAGGCGAGGAGTGTCTGAAAAGCGAGAGCAGAGGTTTCCAGTACTTCGACTCAGCATCCCAAAGGATGGCGGCTACCAAGACTTTGAGATACCAATAAAGGCTAGGCTCACGATGTTTCTGCCTAAGGACAGTCACATTCAGGCGCGCGAGAAGTTCATCGAATATGTGCGCATCCCCATCGATGAGAGGCGAAGCTTGTTCATAAATTTCGGGAGTAAGGGGAAGCTCGGCTTTTACGCGTCGGTCAGGGTCCATGAGCGCCCAGCGGAGAAGAAAATATAGTGTTTAAGTGTTGAGCAATAAAACCATCAACACTTTTTTTAATAGACGAGCTCCTAATATCATTTGAAGGGCGAAGATATCCTTTAGGAGGCTATAGGTGAGGACTAGGCACTGTAAGAGAGTTTTGCCGTCGGCGTTAGCGATTGTCTTATTACTAATACCTCTGCTGAGCATAGCATCTACGCAAACTACTTCCGCCGCACCAATTCTTTTATCGCCGTCAAATGGGGGTAATTGGAGGTTCCAACTCAGCGGTGGCTCCCAAGACTTCGCATGGACGACCCCGAGCAGCGTCCAAAGCAGCTGCGGTTACAATAGCACTTGGTATGATACTAATGCAATAGATAACAACACCTCCACGTATTGGAGGCATGCCGAAGTTGGCTATCACTGGATTGTATTTGATATGGGGACGAGCAGGCAAATCACGCAGATTCAATTGTATTATTCCGGCACCAACCCGTATTATTGCTGGGGTGGTGATAATGGTATAACAGTCTATGTTTCGGATAACTATTCTAACTGGGTAGATAATGTATGGGAAGGAACTTTACCTCTTGCTGTCGGATGGCAACAGAGTGGAATTTTCTCTAAGAATGGAAGATACATCAAATTGGTGGACAAGTATAATGTGGTATATCAGTATATGTATGAATTCCAGGCCTACGCTGAAGTAATCGTGAAGCCGACAAAACCAACGCTCCACCTGCCCTCGGACGGGACAAAGACCAACGACAACACCCCGTACTTCGAGTGGACGAAGGGCGACAACGCCACCAGCCACCGCCTGCTCGTGGACGATGATCCTGACTTTACATCGCCGAAGGAGAATCGGCTATTCACGACGGAGAACAGCTACACGATAGCAAACGAGAACTCCTTCCTAGATGACAACTACTCATGGAAGGTCGTAGCGATAAACGAGGATGAGGAGAACACCTCAGACGTGTGGACGTTCCTCGTGGACACCGTGGCGCCGACCTCATCTGTGGATGCTATCTCGCCCTATTGGTGCACTACATCGCCGATGACGATTATCGCGACCGCGGGCGATGCCGCAAGCGGTTTGGCGAGGGTAGCGCTCTGGTACCGCTTCAGCACAGACAACTCGACCTGGGGCTCTTGGACTTGGTTCGGCAGCGACAACTCATCGCCTTGGTCTTGGTCGTTCAACTTTCTGAGCGGGAACGGCTACTATGAGCTCTACTCAATGGCGAGGGACAATACTGGTAACGAGGAAACAGCACCAACCGTTAAAGATGCTATGTGCGGGTTCGACAACGTGATGCCTGCCCCACCGACGTTGGTGTGGCCCGCGAATGGTGAAAACACAAACGATAACACTCCCACGCTCGACTGGAGCCCAGTGGGCGAAAATAGTACTCCAGTGCTCTACTACGCTGCGGTCAGCGACAACTCAGCCTTTTCATACGAGAATAGGAATTCGGGCTGGATTACAACTGACAACTGGGAGGTCTCTCCAGCCCTCCCGGATGGGATTTGGTATTGGCGGGTCAGAGCGAGGGACAACGTAGGGAACGTGGGAAACAACTCGGCCACGCGCTCGTTCAGGGTCGATGTAATCCCGCCCGGTAAGCCCACGCTTGTCTCCCCCGACAACAACAAGCTCGACAATACCCTCAGCCAAACGTTTAAGTGGACCCAGCCTCCTGAGAACAGCCTGTCCCTGACTTACCACATTCAAATAGACAATGAGGCGAGCTTCACCTCACCCTACGTTCGTGAGAACCAAGCTGTGACAGACAACACCTACTCCTACACTCTCTTGAAAGACGGCACTTACTATTGGCGAGTTAGGGCTAAGGATAATGCCGGTAACTGGGGGGGGTGGGCCGACAACTTCAAGCTGACGATTATAGTGCTACTTGGGCAACCCGCCGTCGAGGTCTCAATCTCCCCCTCGTACGAGAACGCCAGGCCGGGCGAGAGCATCATCTTCACCGTGAGAGTCACGAACACGGGCTCCATTCTGGATAATTACAACCTAACCGTGGGCGATAATGCAGGCTGGAGCCCGAGACTTGCCGATAACATCTTCAGGAATGTCGCACCGGGCGGGTATCAGACGACCACACTTCGGGTCACCATCCCGGAAGGTACGACCCAGTGTACACGCGACAGGATAACCGTTACCGCTCACTCCCAAGAGAATATGAATATAATGGCTGAGAACTCATGCATCGCACATGCGATTGAAAATGTGGTCCGATCCGTTGAAGTATCTATCTCTCTCGAGGATAAAACTGGCTTACCTGGGGAGACGCTCGTATTCATCGTGGCAGTCACGAATACGGGGGAGGTGACGGACGCCTATGACTTGACCGTGAGTGACGATGCTGTATGGGGAGCATGGCTGGACGAAAATGTGTTGTCGATTCTTGCTAGTGAGAATACAACAGTGACCGTGAGCGTCACCGTGCCGAGCGATGCGAGCGATGGGGACTCGACGATGATAACAGTTACCGCAACCTCGAGGGGAGATGTCACGAAGAGCGACAGCGACACATGTACAGCGACGGCAACTACGGCCCCACCTCCACCTCCTTCGCATGATCTCTTACCCATAGTTGTTGGAGGAGTCGCAGCAGCAGGGGGAGGGGTAGGAGCAGTGATCGCTATACTGTTGAAGAAGGGGATAATTCACCTTTATCTATGAGGATAAAATACCAACGAGATGTTATTTTTCCTCCTTTAATTCCATGGCGATGGCATCTCCAGCTTCAGATGTACTTGATTTTCCACCCATATCGCGGGTTCTAACCTTGTCTTCCTCTAGAACCTTGATCACCGCTCGCTCAACTTTGGTAGCGGCCTCAACTTCGCCCAGATGTTCGAGCATCATCTGGCCGGCCAGAATCGTAGCAATCGGGTTTGCCACGTTTTTGCCCGCGTACTTTGGCGCAGAGCCGTGGATGGGTTCAAACATGCTTACTCCTTCTGGATTGATGTTGCCCCCAGGGGCGAAGCCTAGACCTCCCTGAATCATCGCCGCTAGGTCAGTGATTATATCGCCGAACATGTTAGGCGTGACCACCACCTGATACCACTCAGGACTTTTCACAAACCGCATGGCGATCGCGTCCACGAAGGCGAACTCCGTCTCGATGTTGGGGTAGTCCTTCGCCACCTGCTCGAAGACCTCCCGCCATAAGCTATAGGCGTGCGTCAGGACATTTGCCTTATCGACTGAGGTCACGCGCCTCTTGCCCTTTTTGCGGGCCAGCTCAAACGCATAGCGTATGGCGCGTTCGGTGCCCTTGCGACTCACGATGCCTATCTGATATGCAATTTCGTCCCGGTCGACATCTATATTCAACTCGAACTTCGCCTTGTAGATCGAGCGTAGGACCTCGAGCTGCGCGTGGGAACGACCCTTAGCGCGACCGCCTATCCCGACGTAAAAGTCTTCAGTGTTTTCTCGGACGACGTAGAAATCGATGTCCTCTGGGCGCTTATCCTTCAACGGACATGGAACTCCGGGGTAGAGCTTGACCGGGCGCAGGTTGATATATTGCTCGAAGTAGAAGCGCAACTTTAACAATATGCCTTGCTCCAAAATGCCCGTTTGTACTCTGGGATCGCCGAGCGCTCCGAGGTATATCGCGTCCATCTTCGCCATCTGGTCGAGCCCATCCTGCGGCACCAGCTCACCCGTTTTTAAATAATGCTCCGCCCCGTACGGAAAGTTCACAAATTCTAGATTTAGGCTCGGGGTGGCTTCCGCAGCTGCGCGCAATACCTTGACGCCCTCTCGAATGACTTCAGGACCTATCCCGTCGCCGGGCATCACAGCAATTTTATATTTCACATGACCACCGATTTGTCTCAAAGCAGATTACCCTTAAATTCTACTAAATCTTAAACGCTTCGGCGGGTAATCTGATGGATTCGTCTCAAAAAATTAGACTTAACAATTACGTATCTTATTTTGCGATTGGGATATTGACCGCTTGTTTTATGCTTGCGCTCGTGTTTGTCATACTCCCCGAGTTTCCGAGCTACCCAAATGAACCTGGAGAACGGCGATTGTTCGTCTCTGCCTGGAACTTCGCGTGCACGCTCATGTGGATCATGGTCCTCCGCACCCAAATATTTAACGAGTTATCCGATTCTATCGAGCGGAAGGAGTTCAGGCGAGGTGTAACGCCATGGGTGAAGTTTTGGTTCGTCGCATCAATTTTGATCGGCTTGGTGGCGATAATCCATGTGCTACACAGCTTTGCGGCGGGCCCCTTTGTGAGTTCAACTTATCTGGAAGCCTTGACAATGATATCGGTCGCGATGTGGGTCGTTCTCATCTTCCTTTCGATCTCACTTTTCCTTTCGAGGAGAAAATATTCAGAGAAGAAGATGCTTTCTGAGGTAAAAAAGGCGGTTTCGGTTCATCGATGGGTCCTTGCGCCATCATCTTTGCTATTTCTACTTGCTACACTTCTATCTGCTCCATTCTTCTTACTCTAGAAGGATCAGCGCCTTTTCATATATCGAAGTAGGCCACCTACGCGAATTATCTCGGAGAGGAAGTCGGGCAGCGGCTCGGCTTTGAAAACCTTCCCTGTACTCAAATTATGCACTTTGCCGCTCCGCACGTCGACCCTGACCCTATCGCCCGTTTTAAATCCCTTGTGCACGCCAGCGCTTGTTAGCACTGGCAGAGCTAGATTGATTGCATTACGATAAAATATTCGGGCGAATGACTCGGCAACAACCGCTGAGACGCCAGCAGCTTTCAGGGCCAGAGGCGCCCGTTCGCGGCTGGACCCGCACCCGAAATTTCGTCCAGCGATTATCACGTCCCCCTTGCGTACCTCGGATGCGAACTTCGGATCCGCCGTTTCCATAACGTGTTTGGCGAGTTCGAGTGGGTCGAGCTTGACGAGGTAGCGCCCGGCGATGATCTGATCGGTATCCACGTCATCTCCGAAAACCCAGGCTCGAGCCATCATACATCCCTCGGGTCGGTTATCTTCCCCTTCAGTGCGGATGCAGCGACGGTCGCTGGAGAAGCGAGGTAAATTTTCGCCTCCGGGCTGCCCTGACGCCCCCTGAAGTTGCGGTTCGAAGCTGAGATGCAGACCTCGCCCGGGCCAAGGACGCCGACGTGCCCTCCTAGGCAGGCCGCACAGCCCGGAGATTCGATGAGCGCTCCAGCTTTGGCAAAGATGGAGAGGATGCCACGCCTCAGCGCCTCCAGATAAATTTCCCTCGAAGCGGGCACAACTAACATCCTAACCCCCTTTGAAACCCGCCTGCCCTTCAGGACCCTAGCAGCCTCGATCAAGTCCTCGAGCCTTGCGTTCGTACAGCTGCCGAGGAAAACTTGGTCGATCTCAACGCCTTCTACTTCCCTCACGGGGCGCACATCATCAACCCTATGGGGGCAGGCAACCTGTGGTTCTAGATTTTTTACATAATAGGTATGTTCCTCGGCGTACGTGGCATCGTCATCAGCATATACAGGCTTATATGCGCCCTTCGCCCTGCCCCTGAGATATTTCTCCGTCAAGTCATCGGGGGGCACGATCGTGGCTTTTGCTCCCATCTCAACCCCCATGTTGCACATGGTCATCCTTCCCTCCATGCTTATGTAGCGCATGCCAGTCCCCGCGAATTCTACGGAACGATATGTTTCTCCATCAGCTCCGACGTCCCCGATTATTTTCAATATGAGATCCTTCGCTCCAACGCGTTTCGGCAGTTTGCCCTCGATCGTCATCCTCGCGCTCTCTGGCACGCGGAACCAGAGCTTGCCTGTTACGAAAACAGCGACCATGTCTGTGGAGCCTATGCCAGTGGCGAAGCATCCGAATGCACCGTAGGTAGTGGTGTGGGAGTCCGTGCCAACTGTGAGGCGTCCCGGTAGCGCGAAGCCCTTCTCGGGTAACACCACGTGACAAATGCCTTCGAAGACATCGTAGAAGTTGGCGATTTTCTGCTCAGATGCGAACTCCCTAAGCATTATATGATTCATCGCCGCATCGATTGAGTTTGCAGGTACCTGATGGTCGAAGACGATGACAATTTTACTTGGATCCCAAACCTTCTTGGCGCCGAGTTTACGAAATCCTTTCACGACCATCGGGCCTTCGATGTCATGAGTCATCGCCACATCTATTGCCGCTTCAACGATTTCCCCTGGAGTGACCTGCTTGCGGCCCGAGGCCCGAGCTAGGATCTTCTCCGCGATCGTCATGTCCATTTAATCACCTGCGAATCGCTCCCTCTGCTGCGGAGCTGACTGTACGCGAATATAGTGCTAAATAACCCTTCTTCACCTTCGGCTCAGGCAGCTTCAGCCGCTCCAACCTCTCCTTGATCTCGGAGCTTGGAAGAAGTAGGTCTAATTTCCTGTGTCTGACGTCCATCACGATCTGATCGCCATCTCGGACAATTGCTATGGGTCCACAATCCGCAGCTTCGGGTGAGACGTGACCGATACAAGGTCCTCGAGTCCCGCCTGAGAAGCGCCCGTCGGTTACGAGCGCGACGGATTCCGAAAGTCCCATTCCTACTATAGCGGCCGTCGAACTCAGCATCTCCCGCATCCCTGGACCACCCTTAGGACCCTCGAAGCGGATAACGATGACATCACCACGCCTTATCCGTTTGCTAAAAATTGCCTTGATTGCATCTTCCTCTCGGTTGAAGACGCGTGCGGGGCCTTTATGTTTCATCATCTTTGAGCTGATCGCAGCATATTTGACGACTGCTCCACGTGGGGCTAAGTTACCGTAGAGGATAGCTATCCCTCCCTCTTTACGAAATGGTCTCGTCGTGGGCCTGATGATTTCAGCGTCATGGATCTTTGCGTAGCGAAGATTGTCACGAACCCTGCGGCAGGTGACAGTGAGGGGACTGAGGCGGATGAGTCCGCCCAAGCGCTTCATCACTGCAGGCATGCCTCCAGCGCGTTCCAGATCGAGCATCACATGTTTGCCCTCGGGCCTAAGGTTACAGATCTGCGGCGTCCTTCGGCTCAAGCGGTCAAACACATCCAGACAAAGTTTAATGTTTAACTCATGGGCGATCGCTGGCAAGTGGAGCACGGTGTTCGTGGACCCGCCCATGGCCATATCGACGACGATCGCGTTTTCGAATGCGGCGCGGGTCATGATTTTGCTGGGTGTTACCCCACGGCGTAAAAGTTCAACCACCTGCTTGCCGCTTTGTTTTGCTAATCGCCTTTTCTTTGCATCGATCGCATGGGCCGTCGCCACTCCAGGCAGCGACATCCCAAGGGCTTCAGTTAAGCATGCCATCGTGTTTGCGGTGAAAAGTCCAGCGCATGAGCCGCAGCCCGGGCAGCAGCGGTCCTCGATCTCCTTGGCCTCGAGCTCGCTCATCTTGCCCGCCTTGACCGCGCCGACAGCCTCGAATGCGCTTATGATATCAAGGGCCTGCCCCTGCCACTCGCCCGGCATCATCGGGCCGCCCGTGAGCATGATTGCCGGGATGTCAACCCGAGCCAACGCCATGAGCATGCCGGGCACGATCTTGTCGCAACTTGCTACTGCGACCACGGCGTCGAAGCGGTGGGCCTCGAGCATAAGTTCCAAGCTATCGGCGATGACCTCCCGAGATGGAAGCGAGAAGCACATGCCTCGAGTGCCCATCGCTATGCCATCGCAGATGCCTATGGTGTTGAATTCGAGCGGCGTGGCCCCTGCAGCTTTAACCCCTGCAGCCACCTCCCTCGCAAGCTCGCGTAGGTGTATGTGTCCAGGGACGACTTGGTTGTAGGAGTTCGCAATCGCGATGAGCGGTTTTTTGATGTCGGCATCGGTTAAACCATCGGCCTTCAACAGCGCCCTTCGAGGCAGGCTCTCGAGGCCCGACACCACTTCCCTGCTGCGAAGCTTCATAAAATTCCACAAAAGTCTTCGCCCTCGCTCTACAAATACTTTTATTTTCAATGAAAAGTCTTGTAAATAAAACATCTCGGCCTTTTTCAGTCATACATAAATCTCTGGTGCTTAATTCTTTGCGCGCCGTCTTAAGGCCAATCCTGTTTCAACGCGGGTCGGTAATCGGCATGGCGCTTGAAATACTTTTATTTTTTTAGATGTGGGTCTGATTTTCCTAAACTTCATCTCAAACTATAGTGTTTAATTAATCATCTTGTAAGTGTAATTGGGGTTGACTACCAAGGAGTTTTGGAGGCTGGACAGCAGATGGTTAAGACTTTACGGATACGCGCCTCGGGACCTTTACAGGTGGCTGAGATTGATTGTCATGGTTGTGAGGGAACAAGCACTCTTGCCGACTCGCGTTGCAGAGCATGCGTATTCGATGGGCTAGGACTGGAGGGGGTGGTAGATCGGGTGGTGTTAAAGCGAAGTTATCAGCGCGTCTACGACTCATCCGCGCCATCCAATTTAGCGAGGATCTTGGTAGCCATGAAACAGCTAGCCCACGACCGAGCGCTCTACGCCATGAGTGAAGAAGGCAAATGTAAGGAATGTGTAAGCCGCCGCATGAAGGAACTCACAGGACTATGGCCTCACCTGCTCGAGAACCCACACGACCTATCGCCGCTCGAGGAACTGGAGGAAAAAGAAGGAAAGTTGGATGTGGAGTGTGCGAATTGTACCGCAGAACACTTCGCCAAACTGATAAAAAGCATCAAAACCGGTTTAGAAGGCCCCACGCGAAAGAAGCTGGTGGCGACCAATTACGATGAGCTTTTCATCGGACGTTCAATGCCGTTCTTCGTCGAGGGTGTCTGGCATCCATCCAAATGCTCCACAAAGCTGATCGACAGTTACGCCCTGCCGGAGGGGCGGGGGCAAGTTCGCGTCTATGAGCAGGTAGATCGCCCTGTGCATTTTTATGAACTCGACCTGCCGGAGTTCAAATTGCCAGCCGAACAACTTGGGTTGCTTGAGGAGGCCTTTAGGCTCGAAATAAAGGAGGCGCCCGGGCACGCGCGCTTTGCCCACCCCACGCGCATCGCTAGCTTTTCTCAGGATTGGTACAACAGCCTGCTTCACATCGCGCGTGAACGTTCAAACGTGAGAATTTCGTCTGCTGAATTGCAGGAGCTCGCTAAGAAAATGGCAAGTTGGCTCACGTACCGTGTGCTCGAGCCACTAAGCTATGACGATCACATCACCGATATTTATATTCCAGCACCGCCGGAGCTACAGCCAATTTACATCGTGCACGATAAATGGGAAACATGTGAGACGGGGATCTACTGGACAACTCCTGCGCTCATGGGCATGGGGGAGACGCTCGCGAGTCGGCTTGGCACAGCTTTTGATGAGGTGAGGCCGCAGCTTGACGTGGAGATACCCGAACTCGGAATGAGGCTTTTCTTGAGCAGATATCCTGCGATGTGGCCCCAGAGCGTGAGCGTTTCCATCCGCAAGCGTCGACGGCATGCTTGGACCCAGCCATTATTCATCGAGAGAGGAACGCTGACGCCTCTGGCTTCATCGTTGGTCAGCAACATCATCCGAACTGGTGCTTCGGCCTTCGTCATCGGCGAGAAGGGTTCAGCTAAGACATCTCAGATAGAGACGTTGATTCCAGAGATAGGCCCAAATCACCGCATCATCTGCTATCAGGATACGGAGGAGCTTCATCTTGAGGAGTTCATCAAATATGGATATAAGCTGGAGAACGTGCGCATAGCCGATCCGGAGCACCTACAAAGACAGATAGATGCCTTCCTGCGAGGTGGCGAAGCTTATTGGTTGATAACCGAGATTCGCGCGATCGAAGCAGTAAAAGCGGCTTTGGGCGCCGCGGCACGCCAAGGAAGCCAGCCACTCGTGACGAGCTTTCACGTCAAGACCAAACGTGAGATGTATGATTTGATATGCCACATAATGGGCCTGCATGAAGCTGCTTATAAATACATAGATTTAGTCATAAGCACTGCCCGCTTTTCCACGCAGGGAGGTTCAATTCGACGCATCACGGAGATCGCGGAGGTATTGAAGGGTTGGGCAGGCGAACCTGAATACGTCGACCTGTTCGAGGATGATCGGAAGCATGACTTGCTGGTGCCAGTAAACTTTGTGCGGGGCAATAAACGTCTGATAAAACAGCTCAACTCCCATGATTTATCACGCATCGATGTAGTAGCAGCTGCAAAGCGGGTCGAATTTCTCCCGCCAGAAAAGGGCGGCAGCCATTATATCCCAGCCGCGTGTGAAAGGCTAGCCATCAAGCAACGAGATTTCCTGACTTCTATCTTGGCAGAGGCGAAGATGAAATCAGATCTGTTCACGCTTACCCGCCGAAAGGTCAACACAGGTTATCTAGAGCTACCTTTTGTGAGTGAGGCCTACAATGTCTACTTCGCCTTAGTGAAGAGACATGCACCTGATTATAAGCAGGTGTTGGAGGGCTGGCGCGCTTGGATAAAAACTCAATGAAAGTCGAGGAATGGCTGCCGATCCCCCGCGATGTCAGGGAAATCTTGGTTAAACTTAGGGAGGCTGAGGAGCGCCCACCTAATTTTTACGAAAGGCTATGCCGATACGCTCGCCGATATTTGGGCAGGCTCACGAAGAACATGAAGTTGACCGAAGATACCATCCGGAGCTTTTCCCTGGCTAAGCTGAGGATAAAACCTGAGGAGTGGTGGGCTGGATTTCTATTCATATTCATGGCGCCGATGTTATTGGGCTTCGGCAGTTGGTTGCTCGTTGGCTTATTGGGCGCAGACATGTTGGCGCTATGGTACCTACCGGTATTCGGCCTCGTGCTTGGCAGCCTCCTCGGAATGGCATTTTACATCTACCCATTTTCACTTGCGGAGATAAGGCGGAGCGAGGCCCAGAGCCAAGCTATTAACACCATCATGCTGCTCTCCTTCGCCCTTTACCATAGACCTGACCTGAGGGGGGCCACGGTCTTCGCAGCGGACACGAGCAAGGGTAAGCTCGCTGAGGACATGCAGAAGGGCCTGCTCGAGTTGGACGAAAAACGAGGTTACGAGAGCGTTCGCCACCTGCTGACGGTGCTCGCGCATCATTGGGGAGAGATCGATGAGGGTACGCGATTGGCCATCTTTGACATCCTCCGTTCAAGCGGGCAAAGCGAGGAGGCGGCCCGTCTGCAAGATATAGTGAAAGCTCCTGGGCGGGTCCTTGAAAGCTCTGAACTTCAGCTCAAAAGGCGCCTGAACACATTGTTAACGCCCACCATGGCATTCATGGTGTTCGGTTCCATTGCCATCGTTGGGGCAATAGGGCTCTCGCCGATCTTCGGCATGATCGGTCTTAATTTTATAGATCTCAAGTTCTTCGCGCTAGTCGCAGTCGCATTGGTGATAAGTTTCCTAATATTCACGACATATATGAGCAGGAAAAGACCCGCCACGTTACCTCCCCCGGAGATACCCCCACAGGATCCTCGCCTACCACCCTCTGGCAAGGCAAAGCTCTTCGGTCACTTGTTGCCGATTTGGTTGCTGCCCTTGTTGGTCTTCATAGCCCTAGCTTGGCCAGGGATTCTCTACCTCGCTGGGGCGCCTCAAGCTGGAGCAATTAAAACGCTAGCGTTCAACTTCAACACATTCTGGTTCATCTGGGCTGGCGCCTGTGCAACGGCGGTTTATGCTTACCTCTACGCTATCCCGCACGTCAAACTGAGGAAAGAAGAGCGGAGGAACGTCGCTGATTGGGGGATCGCATTCAATACAATGGGCGGACGGATGCTCGACGGCAAGCCGATGGCCCAGGCAATGGTAGAGACGGCCGAACTCATGCCGAACACAGATGTCGCGAGGCAGCTCCAGCAGACGAGCTCGGTCATGAATAGGCTAGCCATCGACGTCCAAACTGCGCTTTTCGAGCACGGCATTATGGAGAGCATCTATAGTCCGCTTGTGAGGAACTTCCTGACGGTGATAACTCGCATTCGTCGGGGTTCGGAAGCAGCAGCTGGCCGAGCCTGCATGATGGCAGCGGAGTTCCTCGGCACCCTGCGCAGGGTTGAGACTAGGTTCAAAGAAAGCATGGATGAAGCGATCGGCAATCTGTGGCTGGTCGCGACCATCCTACTCCCAGTGGTATGCGCCATGTCCGTCTGGGTTATGGAGTTCATGTCTGGCGTCTCTTTCACACTTGGTGCAGAAGCTTCCGGGGCTGGATTGGCGAATCTGCCCTTCCTATTTGGGAGGATGGAAGCCAACGAGCTCGCGCTGCTGAAACTTGTGATGGGGCTGACGGCAATAGCACTTGCTTTGGTCGTGGCGCGGTACATTGCGGTGATTCGGGCGGGTCACGATAAGGTTGAGTTTTGGTCTACTGCAGGCAAAACTATATTAGCCACAACAGCTGTTTTTACCGCTGCGTACATTGGCTTTGGATTCATAAGCCTGACAAAATAGGTTGATAGCATGCCATGCGTCGTAATAGCGGGCGGGCAATTTGGCGATGAGGGTAAGGGAAAAATAGTCTCTTATATGGCACTCCACGATAAGCCGAAAATCATCGTTCGAGCAGGCGTTGGGCCGAACGCGGGTCACACCGTGATATTACGGGGTAAAAAATTTGGGCTCCGTCAAGTGCCGTGTGGGTTCGTGTACGAAGGAGCGCGATTATTGATCGGTCCAGGGGTGCTGATCAACCCAGAGGTAACGTTGAAGGAGGTAGAGGAGACGGGCATTGGTGGGCGGTTCGGCATAGACCGCCAGTGTGCGATTATCGAGGCACATCACATCGAGCAGGACCGCACATCCGAACATCTCAAGGGGAAAATCGGTTCGACGGGCACGGGTTGTGGGCCAGCAAATGTCGAGAGGGTTAGCCGAGTTGCGAAGTTGGCCAAGGATATACCAGAACTGCAGCGCTTTTTGGCTGATGTACCCAGAGAGGTCAACGAGGCGATCGAAGGAGGGGAATCCGTGATGGTTGAGGGCTCACAGGGATTTGGGCTCTCGCTGCTCCACGGCACATATCCATATGTGACGAGCAAGGACACATCTGCGAGCACCCTGGCTGCGGATGTCGGCGTTGGGCCAACCAAGGTGAATGAAGTCATGCTCGTCTTCAAGGCATACGTCAGCCGGGTAGGTGCTGGGCCGTTCCCGACCGAGATGCCACTCGAGAAGGCAGAGGAGCTGGGCATCATCGAGTACGGCACAGTGACCCAGAGGCGCAGGCGCATAGGCGAATTCGACTTCGAGCTCGCGAGGCGCTCGGTCATGATCAACGGCGCGACTCAGCTTGCACTGACTTGTTTGGACAGACTCTTCAGGGGTTGCAGGGGGGCCAGAAGCCTAGAAGGACTCACTCCCGAAGCGATGGTTTTAGTCGAGAAGCTGGAGGGCGAGTTGGGCGTACCCGTGATGCTTATTTCGACGGGCCCGGACATCTGGGATACGATAGATTTGCGTGGGAAATGAAATTATCGGCTTGAGTCTCATGGCTCGACTCATAATTGCAGTCAGCGGCACCCCCGGCACGGGAAAATCTGCGTTCGCGCGCGCCCTGGTGAGGAAGCTCGATGCTCGATTGGTTGACCTCAATGCTCTGATTAAGGAGAAGAAATTGTTCAAGCTCGATGTTAACGGTACCCACATCGCCGACCTGCGTGGCGTGCGGGCTGAGTTCGCAAGAATTGTTAGGAGCTCGAGCGACCCGATAGTGGTGGAGGGGCTCCTGGCACACCTTTTACCTACAAAATATCTGACACACATCGTCGTCCTCCGCACCCGACCGAAGGTGCTCGAGAAACGCCTCCGCACTCGCAAGTACTCGGGAGCCAAGCTTCGCGATAACCTCGAGGCAGAGGCATTGAGCATCATCCTCTGGGAGGCGGTTCAGGAGCATGGAGCGGCGAAGATTTACGAGATAGACACGACCGGGGCAAAGACGGCGACGGCTGTGGAGCTGTTTTTGAAGGCACTGGCTGATAAAATATCTCTTAGGCCTGGAAAAATCGACTGGCTTGAGGAATTTTACGGGGTTTAATAAGAGAAAAATTCTTAAATGTTCGCACACAATGTGGTTTGGTGGAAAAATGGGAGCAGTTGCTAGGACAGCATTGCTAATGGGCGTGCTCACGGTACTCCTACTGGTCGTGGGCTTTGCTATAGGCTATCTCGTGGGTAACGTCAACTTAGTCCTCACCATCGCATTCATGTTCGCCATGTTGCTGAATATCGCCACCTACTGGTATGCTGACAAATGGGTCCTCAAGCTCTACAAGGCGAAGCTCGTGAGTGAGGCGGAGGCGCCAGAGCTCCACGAGATCGTCGGGAGATTGGCGGAAAACGCCAAGTTGCCCAAGCCGAAGGTAGCGATCATCCCGAACGATACTCCAAATGCATTCGCGACTGGGCGCAACGCATCGCATGCCGTGGTTGCGGTAACGCGTGGCGCAATAAACTTACTTGACAAGGAGCAGCTCGAGGGAGTGCTCGGGCATGAGATGGCTCACGTGGAGAATAAGGACATGCTCGTCAACACCATGGCGGCAATGATAGCTGGGGCGGTCGCCTATGTCGGGATGTTCGGTCGTTTTTCATTGATCTCCGGTGGGCAGAGGAATCGTGAAGGGGGTGCCACGATCCTAGCGCTGCTTGCCGTAATCTTGATTCCATTCGCGGCGATGTTCGTGAGGCTCTCGATTTCCCGTACAAGAGAATACGGTGCGGATGAAGAGGGTGCAAAAATTTCTGGGAAGCCTCGAGCCCTAGCCAGCGCCCTGCGTGCCCTTGAGTCGGCTGTAAAAAATCACCCAATGCAGACAGGGAACCCCGCGACATCCCACATGTTCATAGTAAACCCGTTCCGCGGCGCGAGTGTTGTAGAATTACTCTCAACCCATCCCATGACCGAGAAAAGGATACAGCGGCTCGAGGAGATGGCCGCGAGCGGAAAATTCTAGATCAACCGAATAGTGCCCTGCCGATGTCGAAAACGCGCAGCAAGACCTCAAAAACGACGATACCTACTGTAAAAGCAAGCACTCCCTTTGGGGGAATTTTAAGGCCGTTGCCCTCCTCACTGAAATATCTCATTAGGCCGGCTCCAGTAGGGGGCATCGCTTCTCCACGTTTTCGCATCGCAGCACCGATTTTCTTTTCGTTTTGACAGCTTTAAGCCTTTCTTGCGATCATGTTTGCATTGGGCATCGTTGCGGCAAGGGCCAGCGTAAACTGAGATATCAATCTCGGATGCCGGCTTCAACTATCTGGAATGTCGCGCTCTCAGGTGGAAGTCCCGGGTGGTCTATTAGGTTCGCTACCCTTGTGTTGGCCTTGCTCTTCCTGAAGTAGATCCGGGCTGTAGCGGAGTGCCCCAAGACATGGCCTCCTACAGGTCGAGTGGGATCGCCGAAGAAGACATCCGGCCTCGCCTGTACCTGATTCGTCACGAGCACCGCTAGGTCATGCAGCTCGGAAAGCTTGTGCAGCGCCGCAAGATGCCGACCGAGCTTCTGCTGGCGCTCGGCAAGAGCCCCCCTCCCGCAGTACTCCGTCCTGAAGAGGGAGGTGAGCGAGTCGACGACTACGAGTTTGATGCCGTCCTGCTTCGCCATATCAGCTGCCTTCTCTGCCAGCAACATTTGGTGGTCGGTCGTGCGCGCCCTAGCCACGTATATGTTCTCAAGCACCTTCTCAGGCTCAAGTCCAGCTGCCTTAGCCATCTGCGCGATTCGCTCCGGCCTGAAGGTATTCTCGGTATCGATGTAGACGGCACGGCCATCTAGGCCACCTTTCTCCCGCGGAAGCTGCACGTTCACGCACAGCTGGTGGGCTAGCTGGCTCTTGCCCGACCCGAACTCCCCGAACACCTCGGTGATGCCCTGGGTCTCAACGCCACCGCCAATTATTTTATCAAACGCAACGCTGCTGGTCGATATGTAGCCTATGTGCTTCCGCCTCTCTAGGACTTCTGTGGCCTTCTCGTAGCCCATCTTCGATGCATCGCGGGCCGAGTTTATGACTCGTATCGCGACCCTCATTCCAACCTCGGCGGCATCCATCAGATCGCCAGTTGTTGACACCGCCAAGCTCTCAATCGAGTCGTAGCCAGCTGCACGCAACTTCTCAGCTATCGCGGGCCCAACTCCATCGAGCTCTTCAAGTTCGACCATAACAACACCTCCACCCGAGCCTTCGTTCCTGCATTTAAGCGAATTTTCCACAGAGAGAGGTCTCCGAAAGTAATTTATAAGCTCCCACAAACCCCTGCTAGAGGCACAACATGGAAGAGCAGCCAATAGACCTGGAAAAGCTGCTGAACACAATTGTCGCGGTGAGGGTCAGGGACGGCCGCGTGCTGAAGGGGCTCCTCACGCAGTACGATGAATACATGAACCTCCTGCTGGAAGACGTCGAGGAATATTCTGGTGAGGAAATCGTCGGCCGCCACAAACTAATGGTGGTAAAAGGAGGAAATGTCCAGGCGATCTCGACCTAGAGCTTTTCCAGATCCAAGACAGCTCGGATTGACTCGAATGCTTTTTGCCCGTCATCCGTGAGCCTGCAGTTGCCATCGGCTTCGGCGATCAAGCCGCGATCGACGAGGTCCTTAACGTGCTGTTTCACGGGCCACCAGTCACTCATGTCCAGCTGCTTGCGGAGCTGCTCGTGGATCTCCCTGATCTTAGAGGCTCGGCCCTGTGCAACCATCGCAAATATCTTCCACCTGAAGTTGTTCTCCTTCAGCCAGTTTATGTTTTCCGGGACCCCCATTGTGTCCCCCAGCCATCTGTAGCCTAGCCGAGATAAAACCCTAACTACTGCGTTTGAACGCGATTCCGTTCATGTAGAAATATCTGCTTTTAAACATCATCAAAGGGCGCTTGCGGCGCCCTTTCCGAACTCATTCTTCCTTGCCGTCTACCGTGATGTTCCATCGCGGCTTAAGGTGGCGCGGCCGCCCACTGTCTCAGGATGTCCGTGATCTCTGCCCTGAACTCGTTCCACAGCTCTGGATGACCTCCCCAAGCCCTAAGGATGTCCATGATCCGCTTCCTGAGGTCGCTCTGGTGCACGGTGAAGCTCGCTATGGTCGAGATCCCTTCGTTCTCGTTTTCCGTGGTCAGGACTAGCCTGGCAATCTGTACCGTTCCCCAAGAATACCTTTCCGCTGCCCGTGGGTGCGGGACGTTCTCGTTTTCTTTGATGTTTTCCGGCGGCGTGATGTTCTCAATGACGCGATTCGCCTGGAGGGTGACGTTGTCGTACTTGTAGAACTTCACGACTAACTTTAACCCATCGTAAAGCTGGAGGTCCTTCTCCAAGCTGACTTTATACAAGTTCTCAAGCTTGAACGTCGCCGTTCCCCATCGTGGTAAGGAGTAAAAGTAAATGATTTCGACATATGGGCGGTAGACCAGCTCCCTGTATTCCCTTGAATAAAACCCAACACCTCCACTTGTATCTCTGATTGTAAGAGACCATTCATTTGGACAAATGTAAGATGCTGGTTCGGTTCCGTCATCCTCTGCCCCCCTTAGCCTGAAGCTTGTGTACGTGTTACTGACATCATAATCCAGCATCAACTGATTCGTCACGTTTACATAGTCCCAGCCAAGAGACATCCATTTACCCACGTCATCCTGTTGGTTTGTGAGAAGTTGGGTATTAAACTGGTCCACCCCTATATTTTCATCCCAAGTTTGGTCACTCACTCTATTTACTCTAATGCCTCCGTCCCAACCTAAAATATCAAAGCTAGTGTTATATAACCAAAGCTTTGCGCGAGCTATACTCGCACCTGATGGGATGCCGCTTATATCGAATTTCAGCTGGATTCTAGAATATAGGGTACGATCATCTTGCGGTTCGCACGTACTAACGTCAGCACTCGGATAAATTACCTTTATTAATCCAGCCTGCGCGATACAGCCGACACTATCGCTTACCTCGCTGTCTTCTGTTGAGATCGCTATGACAGTTACTTTATCCTCTTCGCCAATGAGTGCGTTAGAGGGCACGGTAACGCTTAGTGTAGCTATTCTGTTTTCATCAGCAGGGATCGTAAGCGTGTTTGGCGAAACCGCGGGGCTCCAGCCGAGGTCGTCTATGGCGGTTAGATTATAGGTTTCCTCCCTATTACCCGTGTTTCTAACCGTGACGGCGTAGTTGAGCGTTGCCCCGGGTAAACCGTTTTTCTTACTCGGCGAGATAAACGCCTGCACGGGCGTAACTATTTTGAGTTCGGGGTCGCCCAACAACGCTATTTTAAGGCGGACATCCTCCGGGCTATTATCATGAGTCTTATACAGAATAGCCCCCTGATGATACTCTTCATCTAAAAAAATTTCCTCGAAGAAGTCTTTATCATGCCACTCCGAACCAGACCGCACCACAGAGCCAACGTAACCCACAGCTCCACCCCATGGATTATAAAGCAGCATGGCTTCCCCTAAGCAATCTCTAGATACCCAAAATGCATTGGTACTGCAGGACATTGCATACATCAAAAATCCTCTGTTGTATATCTCAAAAGGTGTACTACTGGCATTCACAAAGTCTCCCCCATGACCATCCTCGCCTAAATATATTCCATCCCAATCGCCATGTCCAGCCGCATTGACGAGCATAGGGTTGTAGGTGTTGATTGCGTTCACGAAAATAGAGTGGCTAAGATTGTTATTAATTTCGTAGAATTCATAGGCACTTACTTCGTCCGGGAGGCTATTTCTGATCCACCGCTTTCCAGTTTCAAAAGAAGATGCGGCGAAGAGACAGGTATTATCCAATCTCCTTGGTGGATTAGTTTCATAGCGCACGGTTTTATCGATGACATTTCGCATCGTTGAAGCATCTCTGGCAGGGATCCTCCCCACGTAAACGTCTGCCCCCCAGTCGATCTCTCTCCAATCCTCGCCGAAACGATTGTCGTTATCTGTATCCCAACTTCCATCAAGAGCCGCATAATAGAGTTCGGTTGGCGTATTTAAATCTAAAAGGCATCTGATAGGAAGTTCCCAGTTTTCGTCTAGGATGGGGCTCTCTAAGTCGTCGAGATCTACGTCTCCACCAAGGAGCACCCATTTTGTGTTCTCATTTTCATGATGGGCTTTGATGCAGTTACGAATCATTTCCGGTATATCTCTGCCAGGATATAGGCAATTTTCAACGATATTATCGACTGTCACCACTTTTACGGACATTCGCTGACTTTTCATGTTAATGAGGGGCGTTAGAGCCTTGAGAAACATCTCGCGTGTGATAACGAGGTACTCAGCCCCTTCGATAATGGGTGAGTAAGAGACCTGTAGAGTTGGACAGTATATGCCAGCTTCTGCTTCTTTTGGATAAAAGATGCGAATGTGGAGGGGATTACCCCAGTATCCGACCATTAAATAGTCATCATGAGCATAGCAGTAGTGGGCCTCGCACTTAAAATTTTCCAATCTAACCGTAAAGTAATTATTGCTGTTAACATAATCTGCCAAAAACTGATCGTCCACCCTGACCATATTTGGTCTTGTATAACCCTCAGTAAACCAACATCCATAATCGTCGTTGGTTACTGGCTGATTGTTGTAAACATCAGGAGAAATTGAATCTTCTGTCCAATTTTGGTCATCAACTCTGGACACATGGACCCACATCGCATTCTCTAGAAGACCATCCTTCCTATGAAGCCATAATTTGACCCAATTGATCTTTTTTCCAGGAGGGACTGAGCTTATGTCGAATTTTATTTGCGACGAAAATAAAAAAGGTAATTGCTCTTCACCATGCTGCACAGAAACGTCTGCTATCGCGGGTATTTCCACAATTTCTGTGGAGCCCCCCATCCCGAGATTTAAGCTCCCGAACTTGTCATCACGCGTCGGTAATCCCTCACTCGAAATGCCAACGAACGCAACAGACCCCAGCAGTAAAGCCGCCACTAAAGTTAACGCTAAAACGCTGCTGAATCCTTTCTCGGCCCCCATTCTTTCCCTCGAGTAAAAATCGTGCATCCAAACCTAATAAAACTGTCGGATATATTGTCCTGTTGAACAATTATACAAATGGGGGGGCCCATCGACATTAAATCGCTCAAAATCCGCTCAACCGAAGTGCTGCTGAGATCCGTGATGTAACAAATTCAAACTCAGCCGAGATAAAAGTACTCTCCCCTCTCCTTCTGCTCGCGGTCAATGCGGCCCTCAGGCTTGTTAGCCCTAGGCCTGCCTGTCTGAGGGTCCCGCCTGAATGTCACGCCAACCTCCCTCAGGAACATGTTCATGCCCTCGCGCATATCTATGGGGCCATGGATTTGACCGGAGCGCCCTGGGTCACCCGTGAACACCAGAAGGCGATCTGAGATGAAGTCAACCGCCAGTATGTCATGGTCGACGACAAGGGCGGCTGCCTCGCGCTTCTCGATTATTCGCCTTATGAGCTTGGCCACGCTGAGGCGCTGCTCCACATCGAGGTACGCGCTCGGCTCGTCCAGCAGGTAAAGGTCGACGGCCTGCCCCAGGCATGTCGCGATAGCCACGCGCTGGAGCTCCCCTCCGCTCAGCTCATCCAACCGTCTCTCCATTAGCGGCCTCAGTTCGAGCGGCTCTATTATCTCGAGCTCAAATGCGCGGCCAAATTTACTCAATGATTTATGTAACCAAGCCTTGACTGTCCCCTCGAACTCCCTCTGCAGGTATTGGGGCTTATGCGCGATGCTTAGGTTGAGTTCAACGCTACCGCTCGTGGGTTTGAGCTCACCGGCGAGCAACCTCACGAAGGTCGTCTTGCCCGTCGCGTTTGGTCCGACAACACCTACCACCTCGCCAGCGCAGATGCTACCCCCCCCGACCCTGAGTTCAAACCCCTTGAATCGCTTCGTGAACTTCGGATAACTGAACGCCGCCTTCCCAGTGACACGAGCCTTTACAGGGGGCCTGACCTCAAAACGGATGGGCTCCTTTCTGAACCTGATGTTCTCCTCTTTTAGGAAACCATCCAAGAAAACATTTATCCCGACCCGCACCCCCCGCAGGTCTGAAACCACGCCGTATGCGCCGGGTCCACCGTACAAAACATGGACATAGTCGCACATGTAGTCGAGCAAAGCTAGGTCATGTTCCGCAACTATGACCGCCTTCCCCGCCCCAGCTAGTCCCCTTATAACTTTAGCCGCTTCGAGGCGCTGATAGACATCGAGGTGGGAACTCGGCTCGTCAAAGTAATACATATCGGCTTCTCTGGCCGCAGCTGCCGCGATCGCCAGGCGCTGGAGCTCTCCCCCGCTCAAGTGCTCGATTTTACGATTTCGCACCTCCTCCAAACCCAAATCCGATATAAGCTCGCTCGCCGCGCCCCGCTCGTCCACCCGTTCGAGGAGTTCTGCCACGCTGCCACTGACCGCACCCGGGAGTCGATCCACGGCTTGAGGTTTATAAGCCGTCTTGACGCCCTCGATCCCCTCGAAATAGGCCTGGAGCTCCGAGCCCTTGAAGAATTCACTTATCGCCCTTGGGCCCGCTTCCTCCTTTTGGCCAAGGTTCGGCCTGAGCTTGCCCGCGAGGATGTTGAGGGCAGTTGTCTTGCCTATGCCGTTTTGCCCCACTAGGCCAGTCACCTTGCCGGCGCGGGGTATGGGCAGCATGTAGAGCGCAAAGCCATTTTGGCCGTAACGGTGAATGCATCGCCCCTCGAGCTGCTCTGGCAGGTTGATTATCGATATCGCCCTGAATGGACACTTGTGGGTACAGATGCCGCACCCGCTGCAGAGTTCCTCCGAGATAACTGGCTGGCCAGTTTGCTCGTCGATGATGATAGTTTCGTCCCCTGTGCGAACACCTGGGCAGTAGTGCATGCACTCCAGCGAGCATCGCTTAGGCTGGCATCCATCGCGGTTGAGTACGGCTATTCTAGGCATCCTTCCACCTTCAGTGCCTTTACGGGCAAATTTAAATAATCAATCATCGAAATGTGAGAGAGGTGAACCCGTGGAGTGGTGGATGTGGGTTATAAAAATAGTGCTCGGGTTAATCCTACTGATAATCATCGCCGGCAGTGGATTGTTCGGTTACATATGTCTTAAGGCCCAAGCGCGAAAGTGGGGAGCGGGTTGTTTCGCCGTCCTCGCATTGTGCGTCGTGTTGTTATACTTGCTCATCAGATGGTAGAGCTAAAGCTCACTCTTCTTCCAGTGCTCGGCATTTAACCGGCGGGCGAGCTCCTGAAGTTTTATCATGATATGATCGACTGCCCGCCCCTGCTCCTTTTCATCCGAGAATGTTTCCGAGAGCCTCTTGAGCCTCGGCTGGGCGAATATTTCAAACGCGAGCTTGATGTCGCGGTCCGTAAGAGGGGCGTCCTTTACCTTATCCGCTAAAAGTTCGGAGGCTTTTTTCACGATCCAATCGAGCTCCGATCCTTCGACCATGCGATCACGAAATCCTTTAAGTTTGACCAAGCTATAAACCCCGTGGGGTAAAATGGACGTGCTTGAGGCGATAAAAGGGCGCCGGAGCATACGGGAATTCAAGCCGGATCCGGTCAAGGAGGAGGACCTGCGGGAAATCCTCAACGCTGGAAGGCTTGCCCCATCTGCAGGAAACTGTCAACCCCTCGAGTTGGTCGTCATCAAGGATCCGGCAGTTAAGCGGAAGCTCGCGGCAGCGGCACTCGAGCAGACCTTCATCGCGGAGGCTCCTGTTGTGATTGTCGTATGCACAAATCTGCTTCGGACTTCCAGACGCTATGGGGCGAGGGGGGAGGAGCTTTACTGCATCCAGGATACCGCCGCCGCTACGCAGAACATGTTGCTCGCGGCACATTCGCTCGGCTACGGGACCTGCTGGGTTGGCGCATTCGATGACGATGCGGTTGCTGAGGTGATCCGAGCACCATCCGGGGTCAGACCAGTCGCGATAATCCCGTTGGGCAGGCCCGCGGAAAAGCCTAGTCCACCTCCGCGCAGGTCGTTGAGCGAAATCGTGCATGAGAACGGGTTCTAGACCAACCTAGCGCCCGTGAGGTCAAAATCTGTAGTCAAAATTGCATTCGGATCCACGAGCTCCGAAAATGCGTGTTTCACCTGCTCGAGCTCTGAGGCTTTCACGAGGGCGAAGACGGCTTTTCCAAGCATTACCATGCTCGCGTCGATGGCCCCAGCGGACTTCGCAGCATCAATCAATGCGTAGAGCTCATCATCCAAGAGTCCAAGTGCTTCCGAAAATTCGTAGGAAACTTTCATGAAATCTTGAGGGGTGGATCGTTTCAGCAAGTTATTCAGGGCAAGTCCACCAAATTTTTTAGACAGATTGCGCAGCTCAGCATCTTCGAGGATCTCCTTTGTGGAAAGTGGAGCAAGCGTCGCGCAAACGATTTTCATGTCTTGCTCTATGGGGATTTGCTGCCATTTCCCATGCGGCGGTGCCCCAGGCTCCAATCCGATCACCAAACCACCTATCGCCTGAGCCCCGACATCTCCTAGGCCTGTCCTGCAGCTGACCTCTGCAACATGCGCAATTTCGATTATCTTCGAGCGCGCAAGGCCCAAGTCTAACGCTTCGGAGAGCGCTAAGGCTGCGCCAAATGCTTCTGCACCGCTTGCACCATAGCCGGCCCCAATTGGCACATGCGCCGAGTGTCTGACTGTGACCTTCGCTGGCTTCGGCGCTATGCGCAAAATTTGCTGAATAGCTGCCAAAGTTGTCTGAGCTTCAGGCGCCTTTCGCCCGTTTATGAACACTTCCACGTTTACACGGTTGCTCGGTACAACCGCAATTTCCGTCAGCACACCAGCTTTGATGCACGGCCCACAGTTCCGCGATCCCTTTCGCTCCAGCTCGCTTGCCTCGTCGCATATCTGGAAAAATCCCGAGATATGGCCGGGGACGAAAGCTTTTGCCTCCCTCATCGACCTTACCCTCGAAGCTTCGCAACGGCTGTATCCAAAATCGCGTTCGCTATTTCGGCCTTCGAGGAGCTCATCCTCCTCTGGCCGGACGGGGTGACGATGATTACGTCGTTGGTGTCCTCCCCGAAACCAGCACCAGGTCTGGAAACATCGTTGGCCACGACCATGTCGAGCTCGTTTTCATGAAGCTTGCCCTTCGCCACTTCAAGAAGCTGTTTATCTGTGGTGCGATATTCGGCCTTGAATCCAACGATGAACGCCTTCGGTGCCAATTTTCGGGCCACATCGAGAACGCGGGGGGCTGGAACGAGTTTTATGCTCAATGGTTCGGAATGTTTGAGCTTTTTTTCAGCCGGGCGCTCAACCGTGAAGTCCTGCGCGGCAGCGGTTGAGACAATGATATTATAGCGACCTTTCAGCTCGCGCTCGAATGCCTCGCGCATTTCCTCTGTGGTCCGCACTCGAATCACATCGACATCAGTGGGGGGTGCTTCGGTCCCTGTTCCATAGATAAGTGTGACTTCGGCCCCTCGATCTGCAGCCGCCCTTGCGATGGCGATGCCCATCTTGCCCGAGCTACTATTTGTTATGAATTTTATCGGATCGATGTGTTCAACCGTCGGGCCCGCCGTCACCAGGACGCGCAAACTCTCCATGTCTTTAGGCGCGAGTAGCCCGAGCACGAAATCGACCATCTCGGGCACGCTCGGTATCTTCGCCTTGCCCTCCTCGAGATGGGGCTCCAGCACTCGCACGCCCGCCTGCTTAAGGTGCGCAATGTTGTCCTGTAGGAGCTTGTGTGAATACATCGAGCCGTGCATCGCGGGCACCATAGCCACAGGCTTGCCTAGGCCGAGTGCAACTGAAATTGTGGAGGTGACAGGTGTATCGTCTATCGCGCACGCCACCTTGCTGAGGGTGTTCGCTGTCGCGGGCGCAACCAGCACAAGATCTGCCCAAGTGGCTAGCTCGACGTGCTCCAGCTCGCCCGTGAGTTCGGCCACTACTGGGTTCCCTGTCGCCCAATGCATAAGCCTGGGGGTTATCAGCTTGGTCGCTTCCGGGCTCATGGCAACTCGCACATCTGCACCGTGGCGCATCAGCTCGCGCGCCAGCTCAGGACACTTTATTGCCGCAACGCTCCCAGTGATGCAAAGCACTATCTTTCGTCCAGCCAGCTCATCGCCCTTCGCGCCTCGGATATCGCACGACGGATGCAAATATTCACCTTGAGTTAAAACAGCTCCTCTCGACTTAAATATTACCCTCCGTTTCCTTTATAATGTTCAAAAATGCTCCAGACTGAAGCAATTCTATGGTGAAAATCTGAGAATGGCAAGGCAGCAATCTGAGGTTGTTTAATTTTGGCTTTATGCTAACGTCGAATTTTCCACAGGTAAAGTGCAGTTGCGGCAACCACCACAATCACAATCAATACAATTGTAATAACCCATGGTGATGACTGCCCTGAATTCGCGTTGTCAGTAGGCGGCGGTGGAGCGGATACTCCCGCTTGAATGACTGCAGTATACCATATATTTGCTAAAAGCTGGGCGCTCGAGCGAAGCCTATTCTCCGTCATGTCTTTTATTTCACCGTTCCATAAAACGTCATTCTCCAGGTAGGAGCTCAAAACACTTACATACGAATAACTATCGTTTAACAGCTGCATCGTCGAGTCAAAAACATTATCGAGTTCGTGGGGCGCGGCCCCTGACATGATTATGTTTATCTCACGCAGATGGGTGTCCACGGTCGACTCGTAGGTTGTATGGTTCCCACCGGGGTTATAGTTTGAGGTAGCGTGGAGGGGCATAGATGCGTCCTCTATATAATGGCTGATCACGCCCGCGAGCTGCGCCGCATGATCCCAGTCGTTTTCACTCAAATACTGCACGAACATGTTGAAATTGTCCTCCACGGCCCAAGGCAACACGCCGTCATTGTAATCGCTCTCGTCGTGGCCGTTGGGATAATTCACATCTACATGATACCAATGTCGATATTGTTCATACGGGTCGCTGGATTTCCACTGGTCGGGCTTGATGGAATACTCCACGATGGTACTTGAGTATGTTTGGAAAAACCAGTCAAAACTGGTAGGCATGAGGTCGATAGCTGTTGAGGTGATGGATCGATGGGTTTCCCAGTCCCATGAATACACGGTGGAAACCTTGACGGAGCAGATACAGATAGAAACGGCCAGCAACAAACACATTGAAATCGAAATTTTTGACTTTAGACTCATTTTTTGACCTTCTTATTCCCCGTTTAGCTCACGGCTCTTTTTTAATGCCCCCATATTGCCAGATTTTGTGAGACATCAAATAAAAACCTTTGCGCGCCATCTGGGGGCCGTAAACTGGCAGTGGAGGTAATTCGAGCTTACTCTTTATAAAGAGGTGAAATTCACGATTAGCTGGAGGTGGAAAGCGTGGAAAAATGGCAATGTATAATTTGCGGGTACATCTATGACCCTGAAGTTGGCGATCCGGCAGCCGGCATAGATCCCGGCACACCATTCGAGGATCTGCCGGACGATTGGGTATGCCCCGTATGTGGAGCACCCAAGGACCAATTCGAAAGGGTGTAGATGAATGCGATTGTCGGGCAGAAAACTCCTGCAACTGTCCCTGATCCTTGGAATTATCACAACCCTGATTTCAGCTTTTCGCACCGTGGACTTGACCCATGGGGAAGGCGCCACAATCTTGGGCTACGGATCCCCGCTCAGCTGGCTCCAAAAAACCACGATTGTATATCCTGGCTCGCCGACCACTTGGGATGTTCTATGGCCGGGCCTATTTGCCGATGTGATTATCTGGTTTTTTGCCATGGCTGGAATGTTGTACATAATCGGAAAATTGGTAATTATTTTAGCTGAGTGGAAACCGGGGAGTTACCACCGATGGATTTTTCGTTTGCCTGCCCACAGGTGTTCCTCAACCATGGTAACCGGGGGGTTGCCAGTGGAAACTGAGGGGTTGCCGCTAGGCGGGCTTTCGTCTACTTGCCCAACAGATGCTTTCAACCTGTGGTAACTGGGGAGTTACCATCAGAACGAATTGCCGCACGTACTGTTTTCGGCTTAAAAACCACCTTCACCAAAACGGTAACTGGGGAGTTACCACGAAGGTGCGGCACGATGGTTTATGCGAGTACGTTAGCAGGGCGGCGAGGGTCGAGCTGGTATCCTTGCTTGTGGAGGGTATCGGCTCGACGAGGGGACTTGCGAAAAGGCTCGGCGTTTCCCACGCAGCCGTGCGCAAGTGGCTGCGCCCGGGGGATGCTCACCCTTCAAATCAAAATCTACAGAAAATCGTCGAACTTGCGGTCGAGCTGGACGGTGCCGCGGTTTCCAAGATACTTAAGATGGATCTGCTCACGCACAAAAAATCGTTCGAATATTTCTTAGCGCGCGTTCGAGCGGTAACCGGGGAGTTTCCACCGCCATTTCAACCTAGGTAGCTGCTAAATACATACGAAGATTGCGTCTTTATCAAGGACCATAGCGCTTCAATAGCTTGCCGTGGGTGTCGATCTCCCCATAGCGAATCCTTATCGAAGATATCGGTGCGCCATCCTCAGCCAACACAAATGGGATCTGGATAATCTCTAGCTTCATAAGCCCATTCAAAACCCTAATTTCGTTGAGTTCCTCGGCCCTCCGTCTAGTCTCTGGGCTAACGACGATCGCCTCAAGCTTCGGGTCACCGATCGTGGGACCAAATGGATCTGAAATAACATGGACGGCGGCCCGCTCGAGCCAGCCGCGGGAGCGTAATAGTTCCAAAAGTGCCAGCCTGCGGACTTCAAGGGGTTGAGCCCCAACTGAATCTTTCACCAGCCGCATCTCATCCGAGGTTATACCAACCATCACGCGCCCGCCAAGCTCAAACGCCTTCGCCAGTATCGCTACATGTCCATCGTGCAGGTAATCAAAGGTCCCTCCAACCGCAATTTTTTTGAATTTCATCCGATCGCCAAAACGTTTTCAGACGATTAGCTTTGCTTAAGCTCTTTCGCCCTCTTAACCGCAGCATGCACAGCTTCCTTGAACGCCTTCGTTGCGGCCATTTCCTCTAACTTTTTCAGCCCCGCCTCGGTCGTGCCACCCGGCGAGTGGACCATCTCCATCAGTTCCTCTGGACTCATGCAGGTTTCCAAAATTACCTTGCCCACGCCTTCAGCGGTTTGGGCTGCCAGCTTGAGCGCCACATCTTTAGGCAGGCCCTCCTCCACCCCGGCATCCACCATAGCCTTGATCACCAGGCTATAGAAAGCTGGACCACTGCCGCTTAGTCCAGTGACTGCGTCGAGCATGTCTTCGGGCAACTCTAACGCGGTTCCTAGCTTGTCAAGCAACTCCTTAGCCCGCCAGATATCGCCCCTCTTCACGCGAGAGCCCGATGAGAAAGCTATCGCCCCCTCGCCCACGGAGCACAGTACGTTGGGCATTATCCTGACTACCCTAGCTTTCTTCAACCTCCTCTCAAACCGGGCGATGGGCACACCAGCGACGGTCGAGATAATCAACTTCTCGTCAATGGTGTCGGAAATTTCATCGAGCACCTTTTGCACATCCTTTGGCTTCACCGCGATGATTATGATATTGGACTCCTTCACGAGTTCGCGATTGTCCGAAGCCATTTTTATCCCGGTGTCCCTGCACAGGAGTTTCGATTTCTCCTTGTCGTGGTCGCTGGCAAGAAGACTTCCCTTCGTTATCTTCGCGTTGAGAAGACCTCTCACCAAGGCGGAGCCCATCCTCCCGACGCCTATGATGCCGATCTTCTCAGGCGACTTTGCACTTGAATGAGCCAACTTCATACACCTCCAAATTACTCACCGCTCCCGCACCACATCGCGCCATCGCTTTTGCAGCGGCTTATGGGTGAATCGCTTGGCGGATGGGCCGAGATACGTGGCCACGACTTGTCCGTCGCCTAGTAGGTAATATTTGGAGCTAGTTAGTCCCTCCAGCCCGACCGGCCCCCTCGCGTGGATCTTGCCCGTGCTGATCCCAACTTCAGCTCCGAGGCCATACCTATAGCCATCGCTGAACCTCGTCGACGTGTTGAGCATCACGCTGGAGGAGTCGACGCCCTCTAGGAATTTGAGCGCGGCCCGCTTGTCTTCGGTGACTATGGAATCCGTGTGCCTTGAGCCGTAAGTGTTGATGTGATCTATAGCTTCATCGATATCATCCACGATTTTGATTGAAATTATCAGGTCGAGGTACTCGGTCCACCAGTCCTTTTCGGTCGCCTTCTTCGCATTTATTATTTTTCTGGCCCTCTCGTCCCCCCTGATCTCAACTCCGGCGCTCGCGTACCTATCAGCTAATACAGGCAAAAATCTGGGAGCTATCGCTCGATGTACGAGCAGGGTTTCGACGGCGTTACAAACAGCTGGATATTGAACTTTTGCATCGTAGCATATGTCTAATGCCTTTTGCATGTCGGCGTGCTCGTCCACATATATATGGCATATGCCCTCGGAATGCCCCAGCACTGGGATACGAGTGTTGGTTTGAATGTACTTGATGAACTCCTTGCTCCCCCTGGGCACCAAGAGGTCGATGTACTTCTCAAGCTTAAGCAGCTCCCAGACTTCTCCCCTAGCCTCGATGAGCTGAATCCAGCCCTTTGGAATTCCAGCGCCCTCGGTGACCTCCTGAATCAGCCCGAACAAAGCCTCATTCGAATATTTGGCTTCCTTTCCCCCCTTGAGGATTACCGCATTGCCGGATTTCAGGCAGAGCGAGGAAATCTGCGGCAGCACATCTGGCCTCGCCTCGAAGATCGCTCCGATCACGCCGATTGGACAGGAAACCTTGTAAAGCTCGAGATTTTCGTCGAGCTCCATGCTGTACAGCGTCTTGCCGATCGGATCTTCGAGTTCGGCGACGCTCTCGACCATCACTGCGATATCGTTCAACTTGTGTTCGTTGAGTTTGAGCCTATCCACAAATGCCTTGGAAAGTTTCCCCCTCTTTCGAAGCCTCTCGGCGAGCTCGACATCCTTAGCATTTGCACTTAACACCAACTCACGATTTTCCAAGATGATAGAAGCAGCACGATGGAGGGCGGTGTTTTTGATTTCAGGTCGAACGTTCGCCAGCTGTAGCGCGGCCGCTCGAGCTGCCTTCGCTTTGAGCAAAACTTCCTTCATTTTTTCTCACCCGCTAGAAAAATGGTTCCCACATCTTCACCAGCCAGCACGCGCTTGAGCACATCCCTCGCATCACTTTTCGCTATTATCACCGGAATTCCGAACTCGCATGCGATCTTTGTCGCCTGTATTTTACTCACCATCCCGCCGAAGCCCCGGGATGAAGCTTTGCCAGCCAACTTTTCTACTTCTGCCGTGATCCGCTCGACCTCCTTGATCAATCTCGCGCTCTTGTCCTTGTTTGGATCGCAGGTGTACAGGCCATCGACGTCGGAAAGCAGTACTAGTAGGTCAGCATGGGCGCTTGTGGCGACGAATGCCGAGAGCATGTCGTTGTCCCCAAGCCTTATCTCCTCTACTGCCACGCTATCGTTTTCATTGATGATCGGGACTACCCCCCACTTCAACAAGATGTTCAGCGTGTTTTCGAAGTTCTTCTGACGTGCCGAGTTCAGGAAATCCTCCCGCGTCAGCAACATCTGCGCGACCGGCTGCCCGTATTCGCTGAAATATTTCTCATACACCTGCATCAAAATCCCCTGTCCAACCGCCGCAGCTGCTTGGAGCATCCCCATCTCTCTTGGGCGTTCCTTCAACTCCAAGCGTCCAACTCCCGCACCTATAGCACCTGAAGTGACGATGAGGATCTCCTTGCCAGATCGACGGAGTTCCATCGCCTCGTGCACAAATTTTTGCACCTTCTTCGGGTCAAGCCTAGAACGCTCGTCTGTCAAGCTACTGGTGCCTATCTTCACCACGATGCGCTTCGCCTTGGAGAAATCTCGCATCGAACCCATCCAGACCCCATAAAGTGAGGCACTTCACTGATTATTAATTTACTTGACGCTCACAAAGTCCGCCTCGCTACGCAGATGACGTCCTCGCTACCCAGTATCTCCCCGACCTTCAAGGGCTCCAGGTCTGCGGCGGTTGCCCAAGCTGCCAGCTGCTCTTGCGAGTGTTTGTGCTTGAGGCTGGTGATTATCGCTTTACCATTTGATCGAAGCACTCGAGCTGTTTCGCGCAGGGTCTTGCCTGGATTCGGCATGTTTTGAAGCAGGGTCACAGAAACTATTGTATCAAAGCTTCCATTGGCGAAGGGCAGGTGATCAGCATCAGCCAGCACAAGGGGCACCCCCGTTGCGAGTTTTTTCGCCGTCTGTAGCATTTCAGCTGACATATCGACGCCGACCACAAGCCTAGCCCTTTCTCCAAGCGGGCCCAAGAGCATGCCGGTGCCGCACCCGAGGTCGAGGATCCTATCCACGCGGGTTACATTTGCCAAGACAATTTCGTATTTTTCTCGCTGAATTTCCCCATAGCGTCGATCGTACATGTAGGCGGTTGAGTCGTAACGACGCTTCAGCTCGCGCTTGCGGATCGACATCGCCCATTATTCTCCATTACAAACATTTTTAATTCCACGTCCCAAGCTTTTAGCCAAGCTCTAGAACTAAAGTTTAAGCCATTGTTTGGCGATTATCTAAAGGTGGTCAGGTGAAGCGCGAGAAATTGCAGGAAGACTCCGGCATCACAGTCAAGAAATCCGAAAATTTCTCGGAATGGTACACTCAGGTCCTGAAAAAAGCTGAACTGGCGGATATCCGTTTCAATGTTAAGGGATTTCTTGTTCACATGCCTTGGTCGGTGAAGGCGATGAAGCTGATGTATCAAGCGTTCGAGGAAGAGCTCGAGAAAAGGGGCCACCAACCTTTGATGCTGCCTTCGGTAATCCCCGAGTCGAACTTTGAGAAAGAGAAAGAACATGCGGTGTTCAAAGCCGAGGTCTTCTGGATAACTGAGGTTGGGAGTGAGAAGAAGAAATTGGATGAGAGATTGGCGCTCAGACCGACATCCGAGACAGCATTCTATCAGATGTATTCCCTGTGGGTGAGGAGCTGGCGAGATTTGCCCATGAAGAGATACCAGAGCTGTCAGGTATGGCGCCACGAGACGAAGGCGACGAGACCCTTCATCAGGGGGAGAGAATTCTGGTGGATCGAGGCGCACGATGCCTTCGCGACTCGGGAAGAGGCAGAGACACAGGTGAAGGAAGATGCAGAGATCACGGAGAGGGTGATGCACAAACTGTTTGGAATCCCATTCTTATTCTTTCAAAGGCCGGAACACGACAAGTTCCAAGGCGCCGTGCACACGTATGCTGCAGACACTGTAATGCCAGATGGGAAAGTGCTACAACTCCCTTCGACGCACTTCCTCGGTCAAAATTTTGCCAAGGCGTTCGACATAAAATTCGTGGATGAGGACGGGAAAAAGAAGCATGTCTGGCAGACCTGTTATGGGCCAGCGATTTGGAGGATATTCGGCGCCATCGTGGCCATCCATGGAGACGACAAGGGATTGATCCTTCCCCCAGAAGTTGCGCCAGTTCAAGCGATAGTGATTCCGATATTTTTCAAGGGGAAGGAGCGGGAAGTGTTAAAGAAGGCGAAAGCCATCGAGCGAGTGATCGTTGGCGGTGGCGTGCGTGCAAAGGTAGACGAGCGGGAAGAACATACGCCGGGTTGGAAGTACAACTATTGGGAGTTAAGGGGTACACCACTGAGGGTAGAAATAGGTCCTAGGGACGTCGAGAAAGGACAAGTTGTCTTAGTTAGGAGGGACACCAGAGAAAAAATAACCGTGAAAGATGAGGAGCTGCTCGAAAAAATCGACGAATTTTCGAAAGATATCCAGAGCAACCTTCTACGTAGGGCGGACGAATCCTTTGAGATGAGGATATCCGAAGCAAAAAACATAGGGGAACTGAAGAGTTGGCTGAGGAAAAAGGGAGGTTTGGTCAGAGTAAACTGGTGTGGTAAAGAGAGGTGCGCGGATCTAATCAAGTCGGAAACAGGGGGCGGGGAGATCAAAGGGACTCTATATAACAGAAAAGAGGAAAAACCCTCTGGAAACTGCATAAAGTGCGGAAAGAAGGCCGGACAAGTCGTTTACATCGGAAAAACGTATTGAATTATCTCAAAGATTTATTTCACTGATTTGATTGCTTCCAAAATTTCCTTCTCGGATGGAAATCCAGTCGGGCCCTTGTATCTTATCTTCAGGCCAGCCGCAGCGGACGCGAACTTCGCCGACTTCACCGCATCGCGCGTATCAAGGTATCTCGTTAGAAAAGCTGCGCCGAAGACATCGCCCGCGCCCGTGACGTCCCTCGCATCGACCTTCAAACTCTCGACCTCGCTGAATCCATCATCGGAGAGCACCGTGCACGCCTTTTCCCCTCGAGTCAAGATCGCTATTTTCGGCCCCATCTCTCGCAGACTTTCCAAGATTTTTCTATCCCCGCCTTTGAGCGCCCGCGCCTCCTCTCTGCCGATCTTCACAATGTTTACATGCTTGAGGAAATCGCCCAAGTCCTCACGTGGGCGGATTTCGACTTTGCCCTCATTACCTATTTTCCTAAATAGCCCTTGGGGGTCGAACATGACGGTGTTTCCCTTTTGCTTAATCGACTTCAAAACGCCAGCTGTCACCTCATCAGCGATCGGAGAAACATAAAAGCCCTTCGCATCTTGGTAAGCGCGCGGGATATCATCGGGGGCTATCTTGGCAGCGACGTGCTTGCAGACCTGCTTCCTGTTGCCCGCCTCATCGTAGGTGTTTTCAAATGTGGTTGTGTATTCGCCAGCCACGAAGATGCCCTCGGTGTCCAAGCCGAGCTTGCTGTAGAGCGGCGGGAACTTATCCAAGAAATCAGCGCCGACCTTTGACACAACCCCCACTTTTTTTCTCAGGGCTACGAGCGCCAGGCCAGCGTAGGTAGGTGCTCCACCTAGGGCATTTTCAATTACTCCCCAGGGCAGCACGTTCACGTCAATCGCGACATGGCCGACGACGATGATATCGAACTCCAAGCTCATCGCTCCCTCTTGCCAGCTATGAACTCTTCGACCGCCTGCCTGGCGTCGACATCCGACATCTGCACTGGTGGGTGTTTGAAGAAGTAAGCTGAAACGCTCACCAGCGGGCCGCCGATCTTGCGGTCGAGTGCCAGCTTCACCGCACGAGTTGCATCGATCACGACGCCAGCGCTGTTTGGCGAGTCCTCTACCGAGAGCTTGACGTCTATCGTGAGCGGGATATCGCCGAACTTCCTCCCCCGCATGTAGATGTAGCATACCTTGTTGTCCTTCAGGAAAGAGACGTAGTCGCTTGGACCTATCCGGAGCGGCACCTCGTATGGCACCTGGCTGGCGACAGCCTCGGTCTTGCTTATGCGCTTTGAGCTCAGCCGTTCCTCCTCCAACATATTGAGGAAGTCGGTGTTTCCTCCGATGTTGAGCTGGTAACTCTCCTCGAGCTTGACACCTCGATCTAGGAGGAGCTTTGTAAGCGTGCGGTGTAGGATCGTCGCCCCCACCTGGGATTTGATATCGTCACCCGCGCACGGCAACCCCGCATCCTCGAACTTCTTTCCCCACTCCTTGCCAGACACGATGAACTCCGGCATGCAATTGATATAGCCGCATTCGGCCTCGATCGCCTGCTGCGCATAGTACCTGGAAGCCTCGTAGCTGCCAACCGGTAGGTAACTTACCAGCATGTCCGCGCGCGAGTCCTTGAGAACCTGAGCGGCATCGACTGGCTCCTGAGTCCTGTCGACTGGAACCACCCCCTTCAAGTACTTTCCGAGGCCGTCCATAACTGGCCCCTTCAACACCTCTATTCCGAGCTTCGGTACGTCGCTGAACTTGATCGTGCAATTCGGCGGGGAGAATACAGCCTCCGAGATATCCCTGCCGACTTTGTTCGCGTCTACATCGAACGCGGCGACGAACTTGATGTCTCGGATATGGTAGCCGCCGAAGTTGACGTGCATCAGGCCTGAGACGAATTGGTCCTCCCTCGCGTCCTTGTAATATTCAACGCCTTGGACCAGCGATGAGGCGCAATTGCCAACCCCAACGATTGCGACATTCACTTTTCCCATAGAGTCATTCTCCACATTGGTACTATCTCATATTTGGAGATAATTCGAAATGTAAGACTTATAAAGTTTGTGGTCGATTTAAAATTGGTTATTCTAATGGAACGGCTGGAACGCAAAACTACCAAGGAGGTGCTCTGGCCGTATGTTCTCCGGCTGCTTCAAGAGCGCCCGATGTACGCATATGGGCTGCGCCAAGAGATAGACAAGAGGTTTGGGTGGAAGCCGCCCATGGTGACATCCTACACTGTGCTCTACAGGCTTCAGCGGGAGGGCTACCTCACCATAGAATGGAAGGAGCAGCGGGGCAAGCCAGCGCGGAAGTATTACAAGATCACTGAAAAGGGTCAGGAACTGTTGAAAGAGGCCGAGGAGTACCTGGCGAGCCTCAATAAAAAGCTCTTCAAAAAGAGGACATCATCTTAGACGATACTTGGTAACGATTATTCTATGAATCGCCGTGGCGTGCGCCAAAATCGCTACAAGAGCTACCGCGAAGAGCGTATATCCCAGCAGCCCACCGAACGCCAATATCAGGATGCGCTCCGCTCGCTCTGCTATTCCAACGTTGAGCTTTCCTGAACCAGCTGCCTCAGCTCGAGCTCGGGTATAACTAACCATGAAGCTACCGGTGAGGGCTAAGGTGCACCATGCCCAGCTTGGCAGCCTCCATAATTCCTCCAAAAAAATGCCGTATGTGATGCCGATGAATATAGCGAAGTCCACGTATCTGTCGATGACGGAATCTAGCACCCCTCCGAAGGCGGTTTCCCTGCCAGTCAGGCGGGCGACCGCGCCATCTATCATGTCGAATACCCCACACACGAGCAATGTTAGGCCCGCCAGACGGGGTTCACCCCTGGCGAAGAGCAAAGCAGCAATAGAGCCGATCAAGAGCCCGATCATGGTCAAACTATTTGGCGAAAAACCGGCCCTAGCAAATACCCTCGCGACTGGCTCCATCAGCGGGGCCGCTTTCTCGCGGATATCGCTTAACATGTTTCACCATCCAAACATCTGACAATAAGGTTTTTTGTCCATTTTGCATAAGTGGTTTTGGGTGACTTGGTGATATACCTAGGGCCTGCCGGGGTTCCGTTGGCTAGCGAGGAGAGGAGCACGATAGCTGGCGTCCGATGCGTGGCTGAGCTCGGGCTCAATGCATTCGAATGTGAATTTGTGAGAGGGGTAGGGATGAGCAATGAGATGGCGAAGGAAGTGGGCAAAGTCGCCAAGGAACTCAATGTCCGCCTATCGGTGCACTGCCCATATTTCGTAAACCTCTGCTCCCAGGAAAAGGAGAAGCTCGGAGCCTCTAAGAAGAGGATCCTCGACTCGGTGGAAAGGGCACATTTTATGGGGGCAGATGTGGCGGTCTTTCATCCTGGATTTTACGGCACTCTGACTCTAGAGCAAGCGTACGAAGCCGTCAAACAATCATGCGATGACATCATTGAGCGGATGAAATCCAAGAAAATAGAAGACGTTTTGCTCGGGTTGGAGACAATGGGAAAACAGAGCACATTTGGAACCCTTGAAGAAACAATCAGAATTTGCAGAGAGGTCAAAGGATGCATACCTGTGATCGACTGGTCCCATCTTAACTCCAGGTCTGCCGGCGGGATAAAAGGACAGAAAGATTATTCGAAAGTTTTCGACGAGTTGGAGCAGTTGAAATTGAAGCACCTCCACTGTCATGCGACCGGTGCTGAGTACACGGTGGTTGGGGAGGGGAGGGGTAATGAAAAACGTCATCTGACAATAGATGCCAAAAAGCCTGATTTAGAGCCCTTGGTGGAGGAAATCCTTAGGAGAAAAATAGACATCACTCTAATCTCCGAGAGCCCGGTTCTGGAGAAAGATGCACTCATTTTGAAGAAGATGTTCGAAAAGAATGGATACAAATTTAAAATCTAATGCATACGTAACTTTCCGAGCAGTTCCTGTTTTTTGACTTTTTCCTGAACACCAGTCCGCATGTCTCTCATGGTAACTTCACCCGCGGCCAAATCCTTCGCACCAACAATAATGACTCGCTCTGCTCCACGCGAATCAGCATAGGATATTGCTTTCGATAAGCTGCGCCCCATAAGGTCGACATCTACAGACAACCCAGCCGCCCGCAATTCACGCGCGATTTTTAGACAATCGTCCAACATCGCTTCGCTCGCTGGGAGAATCATGCAGTCCAACCGTTCGTGCGCGATTTCTATTTTTCGCTTCAAGAGGACTTGAGCGATTCGATCGACGCCAAATCCAACGCCGACCGCCGGGCATGACTCACCCCCTAGAAGTTCGATCAGCTCGTCGTACCGCCCTCCACCAACGACTTGGACACCATCCACGTAAAATTCGAAAACGGCGCCAGTATAATATTCGAGCCCGCGCGCGATTCCAAAATCGACGCTGAAATCCTCGACCCCGAGTAGCTGGACTTGCCCCAGGATATCGCGGAGGTTCTGCACTGCCGCCCCTGCCTTCGGCAAACCGCTAACCAATTTCTCGGCTTTACCCAAAATTTTAGCATCTCCGCGCAGCGCGATCAAATCATTGAGCATCTCCTTATTATCCCCTCTGATTCCCGCCCGATCCAACTCATCCCGGATCCTTGACTTCTCACGGCTGTCGATTGCTCGCATGATTGGATCCTGAGCATCGCCCTTCACCCCGGCCTTGGCTAGCACCTCCCTCAGCAGCTTTATGTGCCCAATGCGCAATTCTCGCCCGACCAAACCCAGTTCGCGCATGGCATCGTTGGAAAGGGCAATGACTTCAGCGTCGGCTTCTGGTCTGGCTGAGCCTATGATCTCCACGCCCGATTGCAAAAACTGCCGCCAACGCCTAGCTTGGGGCTCCTCGTAGCGGAAGCAGTTGCCGGAGTAGAACAGCTTCAGTGGCTTAGGGGCAGATTTGAGCTGGCTGATGTACAACCTTACGGTGGGTGCGGTTAGCTCGGGACGGAGCGCCAACCAACGGCCGGACTTGTCCTGAAATGCATAAAGCTGCTTGACGACATTTGCGCCGGATTTTTTGGTAAAAAGTTCGAGGTGCTCAAACACGGGTGTTTCAACCTCGGCGTAGCCATAGCGCCTGAAGACGTTGCCCATGACGTTAGCGACATGGCGGATGCTCATGAGTTCCTCGCCAAACAGGTCACGCGTTCCTCTAGGCCTCTGCATCGGGTTGCCTCGGACGCTGTTACTCGTCGGACTTCTTAAATTCGCTTCTTAGGCTTCGGTATTTATGGTAAATGACCACACGGGCGAGAAATTTTCGGCATTGTTTGCACCGTCAATTGCCTTGACGCGCCAGTAGTACATGCCATTCGGGAGGGCGTTGGCTGCAGTGACTAGGTAGGAGGATTCCGTGAGGCCGGTGAGGCGGGTATTCGTGAGGACAGGTGAGGTAAACTCAGCATCAGTGGCGATATCAAGCGTATAAGTTACGCCTGATGGGTCGCTGACATCCAACCAATCGAAGGTCGGGGTGGTTTCCCTCAGCGTCTGCCCGTTTTCTGGGGCGAGGAGCTCTGGCACGGCGGGTGGAACGGTATCTATCGTGAACGTCAAGACCGTTGATTCGTTTTCACCGACCTCATTGATCGCGATCACCTTCCACGAGTAACTTCCATCTGGCAAGCTATTTTCATCTGCTGGGATGTAAGTACCATCCGTCGCTCCAAAGAGGCGGTTCTCGATCGGCGATGAGAAGTCATTATCATTATCAACGAGCAGGCGATGGTTGTCCGCGTTAAACCCGATAGTCCATTCGAAAGTCGGGGTATTGTCGTTCGTCAAATTAGCTGGTGAGGAGAGTTCTGGCTGGCCGGGCGGCACTAAGACCGTCAGCTTGTAGTTCTCAGACCACGAGCTCCAGTTATGCGCTACATCCCTGGCACAAACGCGCCAGTAGTAAGTGCCATTTCGGGGGAAGGTGTAGGTGTACGAGTTGTCGGATACCGCATTGTCCTCGCACACGTAATCTGGGGTGAAACTCGCTTCGTTATCTATCTGGATCCGGTAGGCGGCATCGGGCTCAGGTTGTGTCCAAGTGAAAATTTGGGTGAGGCTGTTCTCCACTGCGTCATTTTCTGGCGAGGTGAGTGATGGTGTGGAAGGTGTAATGGTATCTATGGTAAATGTCCAGATGGGTGACCAATCCGTCGCATTGTTGTCCGCGCCGTATGCCCTAACTTTCCAGTAGTAGTTTTCCCCGGTGAGGGCATTGTTCTCGGCGGGGGTGTAGGTAACCTCAAAGGTGTTTTCAATGATTTCGGGGGAGGTGAAAGTGGGGTCGTCATCTACCCATAATTCGTACTTCGCCGCACCGATTGCAGATGACCACCTGAATGTTGGCGTATTATCGTTGATTCTAGCGTTATCGGAGAGGATGTTATTTACCGAAATCGGCTGAGGCACGTAGTTGACTTTGCAGACCTTAACTTGGCTATTTGAGCTTGTGTAGACGACTTGGACGGGATAATTGATGCCCTCCAAGTAATCGGTACCGTAGAGATCCGAGGAAAATACATTGACAAGCATCGGGATCGGAAGGTCGAGTAAATATGCGTAGATCCCATTTTGTAAGGTAAGGACCTCACCATTTTCATAGTAAAAGAGCAGTAACGTTTCAGAAATATCAGGGGTAGGTGAAAGGTACCTGGCATCAAAGCCTACTATCCTCAGATCTTGGTTAACATAAACAACGGTGTAGCCAGCCAAGCTTCTTTGATCTGCCTGCAAGAAAACGTCTCCATAATAGTCAAGTACCACGTTTTCCTGATTTTCGAATTCGAAAACGGTATCATAATCTTCGCTCTTGAAAGATAAAGCTCGCGCCTTCCACCTTCCGTCGCTCCACATATCCCAAGCCGGATACCAAGCCCCATAGTTGATAAACACCACGTAGTCAATTTTACATCCGTAGTTATCGCGATAAGTTTGCATGAGCCACCGAAATTCACCTTCGCCAATTACGGGGAGGCGTTCGACATCCGTCCTTCTGCCGTTGATTTCCCAAGGCCTAGCGGGGGCCTCATTGCTCACGCCGTAAATGTATCCCGTGCCATCCCTCACGTAGTAAATGTAATCTGGGGGACGGATGGGGCTAAACCTAATGACATATCTTGACGTTGTATCTGGAATCGTTGCCCAAGCCGGACTGATGGTAAGCACAATAGTTGTATTTGCAGTTATCTTACGTATCTGTCCTACCCCCGTACCTTCTACTATCTCAACATATGCATCTTTCCATATGTCAGAAGTCCAGTCCTTTGTAGCACCCTCTAATGTGGTTGCTGTGGCCCCTGCTGTTTTCCCGATTTCTCCCAATGTTTCGGTGCCATCGCAAACGGATGCTCTTCGAGAGACACCAGTGAGGAGGTGCCCATAGGACCATGTTATGGCAACTATCGAATTTTCAGGTGTATTCTCCTTAAGCCATTCACAAGCCCCAATCAGCGCTTCATCCAATCCTGAACCAGTTGGGGGGGTAGTAACATCAGCGGTGGCGTATGCGTTTTGGATGAACGGTGTCGCAACGATGATGGCGCAGATCGCGATTACCAGCGGCTTTTGAATTCTATCCAACCACTCCGACACGGACACGATTTTAAGCGATGCCTGCCGGAGCATGGATACCATCCCCACAAAGCCTACGCCCGCCAATACTGGAACGAGTATCCACCACAGCCGTACGAATCGCGTTTGTCCGCTCCCAGGCCAAACCATCGCTGCGAGCACAACCAGCCACGACAGCGTCAATAGTTCCCAGCGCTTTCGTGACAAACAGATTTTGATCAGTGCGAAAGCTATGAGCACAAGGACAATTATACTTAGGATCTCCACACCATTTCTAAAGTAAAATGAGTAAAGGGTTTCTCCCCAATCGCTTGGCGCCGCTTGCTCGCCCGCGTATCTCGGAAACGATACCCCCCCTCCACCCCCGATCCCAACATAGCCTAGAAGCGTTTGAAAGAAGCCTGCCCAGATCGATGGACTGACTCCCCCCCCTACATATAGCAAAATCGTCGTTACTGCTAGCATTCCAACCGTTCCAGCTATTAGATACAGATTTTCGCGGATTACCAGAAAGGCCGACTTAATTAGACCCGCGGTCCTTCGGACGAATCTCTCGATAAATCCGGCTAGCAGGACGAGGATCAGCCCGCCGATGATTACCGGTGCGAGGTAAAGTGCACCCGCCCCCCATGTTAATCCAAAAATTCCAAAAACCGAACCCGCCAAAATTGCGAATGTTGGGATGGACTTGCGTGGTGCTTTAAACAACCTAATAGTGAGGTAAACAATCCAAGCCCCCAATATCAGCTGGGATGCTTCTCGGTCGAATGCCCCAACTTTCATCCAATAGATAGGCGACGACATGAAGGACTGAACATTACTTAAGACCGTCGCAAAGAACGCCGCTAAGCAACCGGCTAAGTCGCCCCCGAGCTCCTTCCCGATCAGGAAAATTGGGATGAGGGTGAGGGCAAACAAAAGAAGCGACCAATATTGAACGACATCCATCGGAGTAACATCAGGGCTGATCGCATGGACTGCTTTGTACAGCATTGCTGCCATCAGGGGCTGTCCTTGGTCAGTGATACTAACCGGCATCCCATAGGGGGCGTGGGAAAGGCCGTTATTTTCCACCATGCCATTGGTTTGAGCGATATCCACAGTGATGTCGTAGAACCATCCGCTGTCAGAGGTAGTGAGCGTGTGATATTTTTCGCCCGGGATTAACAATATGGAGGTCGTGAGCGCCATCAGCAAGAGCAAGTAGCCCACGATCAACCATCGCCTAATGTTCAAGCTAATACCCGCTAAGTTCTAGATTACCAGGGATAAAAAACTGACATCGAGGCAATGGAATTTTCTATTTATCTTCCTTTTCCTTGGACTCCACTTCCGGCGGCGAAACTTCCCTAGTAGTCGCCATTATCCAGCCGAGCCAGAAACCCAAACCCACTACTACGAGTATGCCGACGGTAATGGGCAAAGCAAATGCCAACGACGGCCGTTCGCCTCCCCAGAGTCCAAAATATCCTACGGCAATATGAAGTACTGCTATTACGACGCACGCAACGCAGAGCAATGCTCCGAGAGCCCTTGAAGCACTCAATTTATCACCTACCTGAACTGCAAAAATCATTGCCGTGTGCGCTTTAAATAACTTTCGTAGATTTGTGGATATCATCTGTGAGAGAGGGCAACGGTCATAAGCTTCGCTGACTAAATTTTACATGGGCCCGTGGCCAAGTTGGACAAGGCAGCAGCCTCCTACCTTTGCGGGGGAAAGCTGCAAATCCCGGGTTCAAATCCCGGCGGGCCCGTTTTTAGAAGGACTTTTTTACGAGTTAGCGCAATCATTAAATGGTGCCCCTGTGGTGTAGACCGGTCAATCATGCAGGCCTCTCGAGTCTGCGACGCGGGTTCAAATCCCGCCGGGGGCACCATGTGATCGACATGTCGTGGAAATCGGAGGAAGAGCTGGAGCAGAAGCTGCAGAAAAAACGCAAGAAGTACCGCGCGGTCTATCGCAGGGCTCACAAGAAGGGACGTTAGTTTTATTGCCTCGCTTGAGAAAGTTGTCCTCGCGGGGGTGCCTGAGCCTGGTCTAAAGGGCCGGACTTAAGATCCGGTGACCGAAGGGTCTTCGCCGGTTCGAATCCGGTCCCCCGCATAGTTCATTATTTATGGTAGTACACACCATGAGAAAGGGATAATTATGGAAGGAATAGAAAGGACCCCAGTGGGAATAACGAAGGTAAAAGATCTGACGCCCAGGTCGGATAAAGTAAACTTGCTGGTGA
>Ga0315280_10000950_pt1 | contig 51912 bp, 24 predicted proteins | sample YL17G06_40_MG_FD_203697 | JGI IMG/M metagenome (GOLD analysis project Ga0315280, IMG submission 203697) | Sediment microbial communities from Yellowstone Lake, YNP, Wyoming, USA - YL17G06_40 | ecosystem: Environmental > Aquatic > Freshwater > Lake > Sediment | place: USA: Wyoming | collected... | reverse complement strand
ATCGCGGCCACTTCACTGTTGAAGTTGAAGCTCAGGGTCGAGGACTCCTCGCCCGGATCGAACGCCGCCGAGCCGCCCAAGGTGATCCGGCCGTTATCGCCCAGGACCGTATCCGGCTCCTGGTCCGTGCCGCCGGCGGCAATCACATCGCCGCCGCGGCCGCCGATCACGTAGTCGGGAGCATTGCCCGCCTCGATGGTATCGTTGCCGCCGTAGTCGGGCGCGCGGGACGACAGCTCGATCATCACGCCCGGGGCGCTGAAGCGCACGAAGCCGTTATCGCCCACGATCCAGTCGGTGCCGTCATGGCCGTAGAGGAAGTCCGGACCCGTGCCGCCGAGGAGAATACTGCTGAGCTGGTCGCCATAGATCCGATCGCCGCGGCCCACGGATTCCTGGATCGTCTCGATGAAGGTCGTGCTATCGAAGGCGAACTTATTGCCGGTATAGGTGATCCGGCCGCCGTCGCCGAGAATGATCTCCCGGCCCGGCGCGGCCGAGCTGCTGCCATCTTCATTATGGTCCCCGACCAGCAGATCCTCGACCCCGCCGCCCAGGATCTTATCTTCCCCGGCCTGCCCATAGACCGCATCCGGACCATCGCTGTCGTAAACATACGCCACGATCTGCCCCGCATCCACCAACCCCTCGTCGCCCACCAGGATATCCGGATCGTCGCCGCCTTCGACTCGGTCGCCACCGGGACCGCCGAGGACGATATCGCAGCCCGCGTTGCCGTACAGGAAATCGTCGCCGCCCATCCCATCGCCCGCCGACCGGACCAGGTCCAGCGTCGAAAGGTCACCGTCGAGACTCCAGTCAATCAACCCATTGTCGCCCAGGATGACGTCATTGCCTTCATTGCCCCAGATCGTATCGGAGCTGCCGTTGGCGCCACCGACGAGCACATCGTCGCCCTCGTTGCCCTCGATGGTGTCATGCCCGCCGTAGGCTTCACCGGTCGTATCGATCCGGACCACCCGCCAACTCAAAAGCTCGACGGTGCCGTTATCGCCCAGAATCACATCGTTGCCGCCCCGGCCGTAGAGGAAGTCGTTGCCGCTGCCACCGATCAGGATATCGTTGCCTTCGTCGCCGTAGAGCCAGTCATCGCCGCCGCTGGACTCGCCGATCGTTTCGATCTCCATCTGGCCGCCGCTGAACCGCACCTGGCCGTCATCGCTGATCAGCACGTTGGTGCCGCTGCCGCCGTAGAGGTGATCGCCGCCGGTGCCGCCGAGGAGAATGTCGGAGCCGCCCTCGCCGTAGAGGGTGTCTTCGCCGCCGATGCCGTCCGCCCCGGACCGGATCAGGTCCAAGGTCGAAAGATCGCCGTCGAGGTTCCACTCCAGGAGGCCATTGTCGCCGAAGAGGATGTCGTCGCCGCTGCCGCCCCAGAGCGTGTCGGAGCTGCCGTTGGGGCCGCCGAGGAGGATGTCGTTGCCTTCGTTGCCCTCCATCTGGTCGAGTCCGCCGTACACCTCTCCCGTGGTGTCCACCCGGACGTACCGGCCGTCAAGAAGCTCGGCCGTGCCGTTGTCACCCAGGATGACATCGTCGCCCAGCCCGCCGTAGAGCCAGTCCCCGGCTCGGCCGCCGATCAAAAGATCGTCTCCCTGGTTGCCCCAAATCTGATCGCGACCGCCCAGGTCCTCATCAATCGTCTCGACGAGCCGGATGCCGTGGAAGGCGAATCGGTCGCCGGCCCCACACGTGATCCGGCCGCCATCGCCGATGACAACGTCCCGGCCCGGCGTCGCGGCGGAACCACCCAGCGGGTCGTTATCGCCGGTCAGCACATCGTCCGCACCGCCGCCGAGGATCTTATCTTCACCCCCCTGTCCGTAGATCGTGTCACAGCCATCACTGGCACGAACGAAGGCCACGATCTGCGTGTCGTTGATGAGACCCTCGTCCCCAATGAGGATGTCGCTGTCCCCGTCGTCCAGCATCCAATCCCCGCCGGGACCGCCGAAGAGAATATCGCAGCCTTCATTGCCATAGAGGGCATCGTCGCCGCCGAGGCCGTCGGCGGCCGACTGGATCAGGTCGAGCGTGGAGAGATCGCCGTCAAGACTCCAGTCCAGAAGGCCATTGTCGCCGAAGAGGATGTCAGCGCCGGCACTGCCCCAAATCGTATCCAAGCCGCCATCAGCCCCGCCCAGGATCACGTCGTCGCCCTCATCGCCCACCAGGGTGTCGCGTCCACCGAAGCTCTCACCGTTGGTGTCGATCCGAACCCACTGGCCGTTGAGAAGCTCGACCGTGCCGTTATCGCCCAGGATCACGTCGTCGCCCAAGCCACCCCGCATTAGGTCGCCAGCCTGGCCACCGATCAGAAGATCGTCCCCCTGGTTGCCGCAGATCTGATCGCGACCGCCCTGGTCTTCGTCGATCGTCTCCACGAGCCGGATGCCGTGGAAGGCGAATCGGTCGCTGGCCCCACACGTAATCCGGCCGCCATCGCCGATGAGAACGTCTCGGCCCGGCGTCGCGGCAGAACTACCCAGCGGCTCGTCGTCGCCGGTCAGCACATCGTCGGCACCGCCGCCGAGGATCTTATCTTCGCCCGCCTGCCCATAGATCGTGTCAGAGCCATCATTGGCACGAACGAAGGCAACGATTTGCGTGGCATTGATGAAGCCCTCGTCGCCAATGAGGAGATCGCTGTCCCCGCCGCCCTGCATCTGATCATCGCCCGTGCCGCCCAAGAGGATATCGGAGCCTTCATTGCCATAGAGGGCATCGTCGCCGCCAATGCCATCGGCGGCCGACTGGATCAGGTCCAGCGTGGACAAGTCGCCGTCGAGACTCCAGTCCAGAAGGCCGTTGTCGCCGAAGAGGATGTCATCACCGGCGTTGCCCCAGATCGTATCCAAGCTGCCATTGGCCCCCCCCACGATTACGTCGTGGCCTTCGTTGCCCTCGATGGTGTCGTGTCCGCCGAAGCTCTCACCGGTAGTGTCAATCCGGACCCGTTGGCCACTCAGGAGTTCGATCGTGCCGTTGTCGCCCAGGATCACATCGTCGCCTGAGCCACCCCGCATCAGGTCGCCGGCCCGGCCACCGATCAGAAGATCGTCGCCATCGTTTCCTGCGAGGGTATCGTCCCCGCCGGAGCTTTGCCCGGACGTGCTGACGTTCGTGACCTGATCGAACGCAAACCGGTCCGTGGAGTAGCTGATCTGGCCGCCGTCACCGATGAGAATGTCCCGTTGGAGAGAGCCGTCCGCCTGACCGTCTTGATCGCCGTAGAGATCATCCGCCCCGCCGCCGCCCAGAATCTTGTCTTCCCCGGCCTGGCCATAGACCGCATCCGGACCATCGCTATCGCCCACATACGCCACGATCTGCCCCGCCTCCACCAAGCCATCGTCGCCGATCAGGATATCCGGATCAGCGCCGCCTTCGATGCGGTCCCCGCCCGGGCCACCGAGGATGATATCACAGCCCGCGTTGCCGTACAGGAAATCGTCGCCGCCGATCCCATCGCCCGCCGACCGGACCAGGTCCAGGGTCGAAAGATCACCGTCGAGGCTCCAGTCAATCAGGCCGTTGTCACCGAGGATCACGTCTTGGCCGTTTCCACCTTCAATCGTGTCGTTGCCTGCGCCGCCGAGCAGGACGTCGTCGCCGTCACCGCCCAGGATGTGATCGTCCTGGCCGCTGCCGAAGGCCTCGATGCTCGTGAGGATGGCCCCAACAAAAGTGGTGAGATCTGTGGTCCCGCTGATCCGGGCCTCGTCGCCGACGATGAAGTCGTTGCCGTCATTGCCTGCAAGAGTGTCCTCCCCGTCGCCGCCCACCAAGAGGTCCATCGCGCTGCCGCCGCTGAGGGCGTCAGCGCCGTCGTTTCCCACGAGGATAAGGCTTCGGGTCGAGGCCGAGCCGTCCATGCGGTCATCGCCGGCATCGCCGTATACGATCAAGGGGCCGCCCCCATCGAGGATGACGATCGTGTCGTTGCCGCCGTTGCCGTGCACGGTCGTGCTCTGGGCGGCAGGCGTGCTGGCGATGGTGAACATATCCCCCCCGGAGCCCAAGCCGAGGGCCAGGGTCTCGACCGTGCCGTACGTGATACCGACGGCCATACCGAGGCCGGTGAGTTGCGTGGCGGTCAGAAGGCCCGTGTTCGCGGCTACGTCGCCGGTGTCGTCCACATTCAGCGTGTCGGCATCCGCGTCGCCATTGATGGTGAGTAGAGCATTGATCGCATTGACGTTGCCGCCGGAGATCGGGGCCAGACTGCCCACATTCACCGTGTCAGTCCCCGCCCCGGTGCCGATTGTCGTTTGCCCATCGATGGTCTGGACGTTTACCGTGTCCGCGCCGTCATTGGTATTCAGGATCGTGGCACCGCTATGGGTGCTGGCGATGGTGAACGTATCACCACCGGAGCCCAAGCCGACGGTCAGGGTCTCGACCGTGCCGTACGTGAGGCCCACGGCCAAGCCCAAGCCGGTCAGTTGCGTGCTGGTCAGCGTGCCGGTGTTCGCGGCGCTGTCGCCGGTGTCGTCCACGGTGAGACTGTCGTTGCCGTCGTTGCCGTTGACGGTCAGCGCGGCACCGATGGAGTTCACGTCGTTGGTGAGACTGCCGACGAGGATGAAGTCGGCACCCGCGCCGGCGTTGACGGTGGTGACGCCGCCAACGGTCTCGACCACGACATTGTCGTCGCCGGCGTTGGCGGTGAGCGTAGTCCCGCCGCTGTGGGTGCCGGCAATTGTGAACGTGTCGGCGCCGGAGCCGAGCGAGAGCGTCAGCAACTCCATGGTGCTGTAGGTGATGCCGTCGGTCGTGCCGAGGCCGGTCAGTTGCGTGCCGGTCAGCCGGCCGTTGTTGGGGTCGCTGTCGCCGGTGTCGTCCACGGCGAGGCTGTCGTTGCCGTCCTCGCCGTTGACGATCAGCGCGCCGGCGAGGGAATTCACATCGCTGGTGAGACTGCCGACGTTGATCGTGTCGGCGCCGCCGCCCGCGTTGACGGTCGTGGCGGTCGCGAGGGATCGGACGTTGAACGTGTCAGCGGCCGATCCGAGCGAGACGTTCAAGGTCTCCACGGAGCCGTACGTGAGGCCCGCGGCCATGCCCAGGCCGGTCAACTGGGTGCTGGTGAGGGTGCCGGAGTCGCCCGCCGCGTCGCCGGAATCGTCCACGTCGAGCAAGTCGTCGCCCGCGCCCGCGTCTACCACGACGGAGGCGGAGAAGCCGTGCATCGTGCCGCCGGTGTTGGTGGTCGGGGTGGCGTTGCTGCCGAGATAGAGGGCGTCGTCGCCGGCGCCGGACTGGACGGTGGCGGACATTGGGGCGCTGGTCAGGCTGATCACGTCGTTGTCGTCCTGGGTGGCGAGCGCCAGCGAGGCGCCGCTGAACACACCGCGCAGATCCAGGGTCGCGCCCACGCCGGGGTCGGCGTCGCCATAGTCGCCCGTCAGGGTGACGGTGGAGAAGGCACGAACGGCGGTCCCGGCGTTGAGAACAAGGTTGTCACCCGCGTTGAGGGTGACGTAGGAGCCCGTGGATTGGATCGTGGCATTGTTGGTGACCGTGAGGTCATCACCGGGGTTGGGGGAGTCGGTCGCCGTCAATACGATCTCCGCGGGCGCGGTCAGGTTCGCTGAGATGGTCAACGGGCTGAGGGTGGTGATGTGAATGGAGCCGTCGGAGTCGGCGCCGGAACCGGTGACCGTAAGCAGGCCTTGATTGACCAGCCAGATGCCGCCGGTGCCCGCATCCACGGTCAGCTCGTGAACGCTGGTCTCCAACGGATTGGCCGCGTTGCCCACGCCACCCGTCGCGCCGGTGCTGACGATGAGCTGCCCGGCCACGATGCCACTCGAGCTGTCGTCGGGCGTCGCGTCGCCAACGGAGCCGCCGGCCGAGAGGGTGACGACGCCATCGGCGCCAGCCGAGAGGTAATTCAGGAGGATGTCGCCGCTGGCGGACAGGTTGGCGTTGCCATCCACCGTCACCGTCGACCCGGCTTGGCCGGTGATCGTGCCGGACGAGACCAACGTCAGAGTGCCCGCGGAGCTGGCGCCGCTCAACGCCATGTCGGAATCTTCGCTCACTTGCACCGCCCCCGTGGCGGCAAACGTCAGCGAACCGAAGTTCATGAGGTCGCCCGTTTGGTTGCCGAGGTCAATGGACGTGCCCGTGAAACTCGCGTTACCGGTCACGCTCAGGCTGGCTCCCGGCCCGTCGGTAATGCTGCCGTCGGCCGTGATGCTCAGCGTCGAGGCGTTCGTGAGCGCGCCGGTCACGGTGACGTCGCCGCCGGCATCAATGTCCACCGGGCCGCCGTTCATCGTCCCGCCGGCGATGATCAGATCATCCATCTCATTCACCGAGAAGCCCTGGCCGGCTCCCGTCATCGTGAAGGAGAGCGTGTCCACGTTCGTGGAGAGGGTCTGGCCGAGGGTGCCGGCCGTCACCGTCAGAGCGCTCGCCGTGATCGGGTCGGGGACAGTGAGCCACCCCCCGGCCTGCAACTGGACTGTTCCTCCGCCCACGTTCAGCTCGACTTGCACGTCGAGATTGTGGCCGGCGGTGATATTGAGCGTCTGGCCGTCGTAGGTCGGCAAGGCCAGAATCACGAGCGTACCGGTCACCGTGATGTTCAGGTCGCCGAAGTAGCCGGGCGCGTACAAGATATAATCCCCGTCGACGAACGAGGGAATGGTGGGCGGAGGCCCGGCGTCCGTCAGGCCTTGGGTGGCGGTGAAATACATGATTTCCAGCTCGTCCGAAGTCCCCACGTCCGCGGGCGACCTGACCAGCTTCGGCATGGGCATGTCTTCGTTGTGGTAGAGCGTGATGCGATAGGCGAGCACGTCCACCATCGTGTTGCCCTCGGCGACGACGTTGTCCACGTAGCCGGCCGGTTCGCGAATGGTGCCGCCGGCCTGCAAGGTGACCTGGCTGACTTGCCGTGCCAAGCCGGCCGACTGTCCGGCATCCACGTAGTTGGCGTAGATGTCTCCCGAGGCCGTCAGCGAGATATCCTTGCCCGTCCCGTCGGTCAGCGTCTCGACGTCCAGCGCCGTCAGGTCCCCTTGGATGAAGGCCGTGATCCGCCCGTCGTTCGCCGCGACGCGCTCCAGCACCGTATCGACCCGCTCGCTGATGAGGATGTTGCCGGCGCCGGTCGAGACCGCGACCACGGTGACCGGCCGGGTGTTGCGGGCGTTGAGCGTGATATCGCCGGCGGCGGTCACCTCCACCCGGCCCGCCAGGATCCAGGAATTTTGGTCGGCGGCGACCGAGGCAGCCTCCAGGGACACCGTGTCCGCGGAGAGCGCCGCGCCGGAGACCGCGGTGCCCTCCAGGCTCAGGGAGCCGGTGGTCCGTAAGGTCACGCTATCGGCCGGGTCGGTGCCGCTGAGTCCGCCAACAAAGCCGGTGTTAGCCAGCGCAATGTCGGTGGCCAGCTCGACGTAGATGTCACGCGAGGCCCGCAGGTCCCACACGGCCGCGTTGAGCTGGGTCGCCTGGATGTTGATGAAGCCCGAAGGCTGGTCCACCCATTCCATTGTGGCCGTGTCCTCGGCTTGGGTGGCGCCCTCGGTGTAGATGTAGACCTGGGCATAAACCGGACGCGTCCCGCGCGCGGTGATTGCCAACGTGCCAATGGAGCCCAGCAGGTCCGCGCTGATGAAGACATTCGCGTCCGACACCAGCTCCAGACGGTCCGCGGTGACAGTGAGCGGCTGGCGGAACGCCAAGCCGGAGTCCCGTTCCAGGATGATCGTGCGGCTGGTCAGCGTGGCCGGCAACCCGTCGCCGTCCGCAGCGCCGTTGAAGTCCCAGGAGTCGCCGGCGCGGTATTCCATCAGGTCCGGGGCCGGGAAGAAGGCGTAGGACTCCAGGGTCTTGCCCGCCGCCAGGGCAATCCCACGGGTGAACTCAAGGGCCTCGCCCATAGCCGGCTGGACGACGGTCAGACTGCCCTGGGTGCTGGTCAGCCGGGCCGTCCCATCTGCGCCGGTGGCGACGACCTGGTGGAGCTCGAGGTAGTTCTCTGTGACGAGGGTCACCGAGCCGGCCGGCGCCAGGGCCGAGGTCACGATCAAGCCTGGGGCCGATTCGCCGGCGCCGTCGTAGTCATATAGGCTGATCGAACCGGTGACTGTGGCGGCGTCCAGCTCGTTCACCGCCACCTCCAAGCCGGTAAACCCGGTCTGGGCGCGGACGGTCAAGATGTCGGCCACTAAGTCCACCGCGGCGTCGCTGGCTTCGGCCACCCGCCCACCGGCCGTCAGAGTCACGTCGCCCAAAGACCGTACGCCCGCATCTGCGCCGGTTCCGGGCACCGGCAGGTCCGCCGGATTGGTGTAATACATGCCTGCGCTCAGCCAACTGACCAGGATGTCGCCGCCGGCCGCTACGGTCACGTCGTTGTCGTCGTCATTGGTTTGCAGCGTCACGTCTTCGAGCACTACGCTGCCGTTCGGATGGTTCACCGTCAGGCCGCCGTTGCGCACGGAAGCGGACAGTGTCAAGGTCGCCGTGCCTTGCTGGGTGAGCGACATGTCGCCCACGACGAACGACTTCAACGTGGCCCGATTGACCTGCGTGACGAGGTTCAGCCCCATCCAGGCCTCGACGGTCAGCTCGTCCGCCACCAGCAGGCTGCCCAGAAGACTACTGGTGATGGTGCCCTGGGCCCGGAGGGTCAAATCGCCCGAGGCTCCGCTGACAATGCTGCCCAGCACGAGGTCGCTGGTGGTGCCGGGGGCCGGCAACTCCGCCGAGAGTGACACGCTGTTGTGGCCGGACGCGCCGTGCGTCTCGACATGCGGCGCGTTGAGGGTTCCGAGGGCCACAACGGTGATGTCGCCGTCCGCCGCGTCGGCGTTGAGCGTGACGGCGCTGAGGTTGGTCAACATGATGTCGCCCGTCCCGCTGACGGCCACGTCAATCGAGCCCGCGTCCGTTCGTGCCGCCACCCCGCTGAGGGAGCGGGCGAAGAAGATCGGGGCAATGATCGTTCCGCCGGGGCCGTGTGACACCGCGCCGGCCGGCGCGAGGATCTCGACGCGGTCGGCCGCAGTCAACAGCGAGTCGGTCAACGTGACCGAACCGCCGTTGGCGCCGGCGTGCAACACGATGTCGCCGCCCGGATTGGAGGCGGTCAGTTCCGCATAGAAGGTGCCCTGGATCGAGCCGAGGGCGGCCGTAGCTTGGCCAGCCCGCACGTCAATCAGGTCGCCGGCCTTCAGCACGCCGTCCAGCATGGCGTCGGTGCCCGCCCGGACCAGGGCTTCTTGCTTGGCCGTGACCTCACCACTGAGCGTCACCGTGGTGCCAGCAGTCAGTTGGATCCGCCCGTCGGCAGCGTCGAGTTTGGCGGACTCGCCCACGGTCAGGCTGCCGCCGGCGGTGAGTCGCACTTCCGTGGGCGACTGCAGCACCGCGTCGGCCGCCAGCGTGTTGAGCGAGTCGCTCCCCACAGGGAGCAAGCCTTGGATGGCCACATCGCCGCCCGCGTCCACGGCCACGGACCCGGTCACAGCGGTCACCAGGCCGCCCACGGTCGTGTCGCCGCCGACCGAGACACTCACCGCGCCGCCGGCGTGGAACGCCTCAGTGCCGAACTCGCCGAACGGCAACAGTTCGCCGTTCGGCATGCGGCCGGTAACCAGGGTCGTCTGCGGTTCGACAATCGGCTCGGCCGCCCACTGCGTGATCGTCTTGTCCTTGACGACCTTGGTGCTGGTGTCGTACGTCTCATAGCGCGGGCGTTTCCCGTAGATGTCGTGGTCGTTGCTGACCCACTGGTAGTGCAGCGTCAGACGTTTGTCGTAGATGTCCGACCAGGTCGAAGTCCAGGCGTATTGGTAGTCGTTGTAGGTCTCGTAAAGAGGGACGCCTACCCAGTAATAGTAACGCGACCTGTCGCGCTTCCAGTGCTCTTGCGTCCCACATTTCGTGCCCAAGTACCAATAGGCCTTGTCCTGCAACTCGTACGTGTCGGTCAGGTATATGGTCTTCCAGTCCCAATTGTCGTGATGGCTGTTATAGTCCCAACGTGTATAACCAAACTCGTGCCAGTCGCTCCAGCCGGAAAGAGTCTGGTAATTGTGTGGATCCCATCCGACGTTGTACGCGCCGCGCGATCCCAGGTAGCGGGTGTAGACCAGACTGGCGGTCGTCGGGGCCACGTAACCCGTGGGGGCACAGACGTATCGCCCGAGCCAGTCGTAGGTCACTTGGTCCGTCTGGCTATAGGACCAGAACGGATTCATGGTCGGCCAGCCGCCATGACCATCGGTGATGACATATTCGCGCTGGCCGTTGCCGTTGCCCGCGTAGTCGATGTTCCAGCGGCCCGGGCTGTCGTCGTAGTCGTCCGTCCACGCGCCGTTGTGTTCATAGGGTGTCAAGACGGACCTGTCCTGCCAGTAATTCGCCAGGGCGTGATCCCGATACTGGCCAACGTCCTCGTACCACGTGTCCGACGTGCCCTGGGACACGACGCGGAGCACGTCCTCGTTGGCGCCTTCCGGCATGCGGATGTAGCGGTGGTCCCAGCCGGCGACGTCCACATAGTAGATTTTCAACGGCGCGCCGGTCCAGTCCGGCGTCCAGGCCTGCACGGTCGGGTTGCCGTCAATGGTCTGGTGCTTCTGCGGGTTCGAGTAGCTGAAGTCGTAGAGCGGCAGGTAGCCCAGCGTCGAGAGGACCGCGTTGCGCTCGTCGTCGGACAACTGCTGGAAGGTCTCGTAGACCTGCGACCGGTAGTTGGAGGAGCGCCTATCTATGGGCTGGCCTTGGGCGTCCAAGCCATCGTCCTCAAGCCCAAACGACGCCCAGTTGATGATCGGGATATTCGCCTTCGCGTGCGGGTAGTCGTTGCTGTTGTAGTAGTCCACGCCCTCGACGAAGGCCTCGCGGAACTGCTGGCCGGACGCGGCACGCGGGTTGTAGTACCCGTCCTGCGTCAGCGTCGTGTCCATCGTGTAGAACACCGAGCCGATCTTGACCTCTTCCATGCCGACCTGCTCGGTGACCGTGGTCGTCACCCAACTCACTTCCGGCACCACCACCGTCCCAATGGCCACCTGGTGGTAGCCGGTGACGATGTAGATGGTCTGGGCCGTGGTCGTGACCAAAGGCCGAGGACGTGGCTTCAGGCCCACCCCCAACTCGGCGGCGGACGCCACCGTCAGGTCTTCGCCCGCGGTAACGCGCACGTCGCCGGCGGCGCTGAGCGCGCCCGCGCCGGAAACGTTGACGGAGCCGCCCGTGAGGTCACTACGGACGATCGCGCCCGATTCGAGTTGCGTGTTGTCCCACGCCGCGCCGACGCCAGCATTGATCTCGACGTTCGTCGCAGCGGAGGCCAGGCCCTGCACATCCACCTCATCCACGGCGCTCAGCAACACACGCCCGCCCGTGCTGACCGCCGCCCCATACATCCGAACCGAGTCGCCCATCAGATGGACCAGATCGGGCGCGCGCACCAAGCCGGCGTCCCAAGCACCGGCGGCCGCCGCGACAAACACCGTGTCGCTCGCCCGCAGCCGTGCGTCGCCGCCCGCGGCGTAGACCACGACCGTCCCGCCGGCCAGCATGTTCACTCCCGCGCCGGTGAGGGTGATGCTGTCGGCGGCGTCAAGCCGGCCCGTGACCGTCACGGCTCCGTTGGTGGAGGTCGCGACGATCTCCGTTGCGTTCGACGTCGCCGCGTCGTGCATGCCGCCAATCGCGCCCTGGAGCGAGATGCCGTCCACGGCCGCGAGCGTGATCCGGCCGCCAACCGCAGTCCGCAACTCGCCGCCCGACGAGGTTACGAGAATTCCGGCCCCGGAAGCGTCCGTGCCGCCTTGCAGCGCGAGCAACGCGTCCGTCTCCACCAAGCCGTCCACGAACACCAGCCCGCCGGCGGTCAGATGCACTTGTGAGCCGGGGTCCGCGGTTCGGACCCAGCCGAAGACCTGCAAGTCGTCCTGCGTCGTGACCGTAATTTCGCCTGGCGTCGCCGGCGTCAGCGTGCCGCCGCCCGTGGCGTCCACCAGCAGGGCGCTCTGGGCGTTCTGCGAAAGCGTGCCGCCCACGGTGAGCGTGATGTGGTCGGTGGCCAGCACCGTGCCCCCGCGCGTCACGATTGCGCCCGTGTCGTCCACGCCCGTGCCGCCGAAGGTCAGATTGCCAGCGATGCGCATCTCGACCGCACCGCCCGGCTGCCAGGTGATATCGCCGAAAGCATCGCGCTGGGCGCCGCCGTAGAGCGTGCCGACAATGACGCCGGCACCGGCGTCAATTTGCAGCGTCGAATCCGCTGCGGACGAGAGCAGCAACACGCCCGAACCGACCGTCAGCAAGCCGTCTGCGTCGATCGCGAAGTCGCCCGAGCTGACGACTGCGCCCTGCTGGTACAACTGGCCGTCCGGCAGGGTCTGATGATTCAGCGCCGTAGCGAGGCGGCCGAAAGTAATCGGCCCGTCGGAGTGGAACCGGAGCCGCTGTCCGGCTGCGTCAGCCAGCAGCATCTGGTCGTACACCTGAATGTCGGCCGCGTGGACGAGCAGCGAGCCGGCGAGGCGAATGTCGCCGTGCAATTCGGCCGTGCCGTCAATGTCTATCGTCACCTCGAAGTCGTCCGTGGCCGGTGTGGAGGTCGTGCTCGTCACCACGCCCGCGATCTCCACGTCGTGGCCGACGAATTCGAGCAGCGCGCCGGTCTCGATACGGCCGGATTCTTTCTCGACGATCAGATTGCCGGCGGTCGAAGCCAGCCGCACGAGGCTCAAGTCCACGCTGCCGGGACCGACCTGGCTGTTGATGGCTACGTCGTTCAAGCCGGCGATGAGGATGCGCCCGCCGCCACCCACGCTGCGGATGGAGCTGGTGCCGTAGGTGCGGATGCTCTCCGCGCCCGGTTGCACGACCGTGCCGGCGTTGACGATCACGTCGCGCTGGGCCTCCAGGCTGCCCGTCAGCAACAGTGAATTGGCGGCCGTGACGATCACGTCCGAGCCGGCGCCGCCCGCGATCACGTCGCCGCGAACCACGGCGTTGACGCCCGGATTCAGGGCAATCGAGCCGTCCACGGTTTGCAGCAGGCCGGTATAGTCGAGTTCCACGTCCATGCCGTCCGCCGAGACGCCGCTGTAGAGATAGATGGCGGAGTGGGCGAGCACTTGGCCGCCGAGGTAGAGCTTGCCGTTCGGCCCGGCGGGCGCGCCGATGCTGATCGTGGAGCCCGCCTGCGGAGCGTACAGCACGTAGGGCAGCGACGAGCTCATGTCGCCCGTCGCCAAGGCGGTGAGGCCGAGCAGGTCGGCGTTTACGCTGCTGTCCTGGAGCCGGAAATGGTACGGGCTGGTGAAGAGCAGCTTCGAGTCGTACAGCTTGATCTTGAAGTCGGGGTCGGACGGGTCGGACGCGTAGGCCGAGCCGAGCGGGTGGCCGGCGTTGTCCGATTGGGTCACGGTCCAGGCGGCGGCATCGAGCGCGGCCTGCAGGTCGGCCATCAGGTCCTCGATGCCCGTATTGTCCGCGGCCTGGGCGACCGTGACCGTGACGGACGCCTCGATCTCGAAGTCCACCTTGTCCAGCCAGACGTCCAGGCGCACGTCGCCGGTCAGCTTACCGTCGGCCGTGACGATGAACGTGTCGGCCTTGATTTCCTGCGTGTGAGCCGGCGCGAGGATCGAGACCGGGCCGGGAGCGTTGAGGTTGATTTCGCTGTCGGGCCGCCACGTGCTCATCTGCACCGAGCCGTAGAGCACGATGCCGTTGCCCGAGTACGGCACGCCCGGCTCGACAGGGTCGAGTCCGCCGACGAGGTCAATGCTCTTGCCCGCCTTCAGGTCCTGGCCGATCCGGATTTGGCTGTCGGCTTCGATACGGACCGTCGAATCGCCGTCGTAGGTCGTCAAGGTGCGGCCGAGGTATTCGCCGGTCGCGTCGAAGGTCCGCGCGATAAAACCGCCCGCCAGCAGGACACCCTGGATGTCGGCGTCGCCCGCGGAATCCACGAAGATCGAGGCCGCGGGATGGACGGCCATGATTTCGCTGGCGGCGGCGACCTTCACGCCGATGCCTTCCGGGTTCGCGCCGCCGAGGATCTCAATCCGCTCATTGGCCCGCAGGTAGCCGCCCGTCTCGACGGTCTGGCCCTGCCGGTTCACGGTCAGGCCGCCGATCCACGTCTGGCCGCCGGCCTGGACGTGGATCGTCGAGTTCTCGGCCGACCAGTCGAACGTCTCGCCGATACGGTCGCCATTGGCGTTGAACTGCTGGTGCATGGTGCCGCCGGAGAGCAGGTTGCCCATGATCTGGATGTCGGTGAGGCCGGTGACTTCGACCAGGCCGCCGCTGCCGTCCGAGGTGAGGCCCGCGGTCGTCAAGCCGCCCGCGGTGGTGACCACCACGCTCAGGCGGTCGTCATCCGGCCCGGCCACGCCGCCGTGGACCGCGACCGTCTTGGCCGCCAGGATGCCCGTGTCTACATACACCTGCTGGCCGGCCGTGACGGTAACCGTCGAATCCGGTCCGGCCCACGTCACGCCCGAGCTGCCGATGCTGCCGCCGGCCACTACCGCGCCCAGCACGTCGACGTCCTGGCTGCCGCGGATCGTGATGTGCGTGCCCGCGCCGGACGTGACCAGGTTCGAAGTCGGATGCACGTAGACGCTCGTGCCGTGATCATCCGCGCCGTTGCGGTCCGTGCCGTCGAGCTCCAGGCCGCCGTACAGCGTGATGTCGCCGACAACGTTGGCAAAACCTTCCCAATAAACCCATTTGTCGGACTGGAGCGTCAGGTCGCCGCTGGCGCCCAGCACGTTGATGTTGCCGCGTACGATGACGTCGTCCGGGGCCTGGAGCGTCAGGTCCATCCCGTCCTGCAGCACGGTCAGGGTCCCGGTGAGCAGGAAGCTGAAGCCGCGGTGGCCGATGAGGTAGTGGGGCTTCATGACTTGCAGGCTCTCCGGCGTGCCGTCGTTCTCGGCATCAAACAGGTACAGCACGTACCGATGGCCCTCGTCGTCCTCCACCAGCCAGCGCTTGCCGGCGTCCAACGTGGTGACCGTCACGTTCGCGCTCAACGGGAGGTTGTTCGCCGCGAACGTCGCGCGCAGACCGCTCGGGAACGTGCCGGCCTCCAGGTCGGCAACGAAGGCCGCGTCCGGCGCCGCCTCGGCCTGCACCGCGCCGGGGATCGTGTCGAAGTAGTCCGCGTGGTCGAAGTAGCGGCCGCCCGTGTTCAGCGTCATGGCCCCGCTGGACGTAACGCTGCCGCCGACCCAGAGTTCGTTGGGTGACGCGAGCATGATCGTCGCGCCCAAACCGATCAGCACCGGCACGGGGGTCTGGCCGACCATGTCGAAGCGCGCCCCGGCCAGGATGGCGCTGCCCGGCTCCGACCACAGATACGTCCCGGCAGTGATGACGATGCTGCTGCCGGCGCCCGGCGCCGTAATGAGGCCGCCTTCCAGATTCTGGAACGAGGTGAGAGCGTCGATCCGGATGCGTGAGCCGTCGCCCAGTGCCTCGATCTTCGACGCCTGCTTGATGGACTTGACCGTGTCAATATCGATCAGGCTACCGGCGTTCAAGGTTTGGATGAGGGACCCGGTATCGGTCCGCAGGCTGTTCGGACCGTCGGAGTAGGTGATCAGCGGATTGGTTCCCGTGGTGCCCCACACGTCGACCCGCACGAGGTCGTCGGCCTTGACCCAGCCGCTGAGGAGCGCCTGCTCCTCGATGGTCAGGAACGTCTGGCGTCCGTACAGACCGGAATCGGGTAAGCCCAGCGGGTCGTGCACGTTCATCGCGTTGACTTCCAGGAGCCGGCTGCGTACTTCGACGACGTGCCCCGGCGCCTGGACGTCGCCCTGCACGTTGATCCGCTCGGCGAGAAAGAGCGTATCGTTCCGCAGCGCCGCGTGGCGCACCCGCGGCTCGCCCGTGCCCCGGACGGTCGTGGCATCCTCGAGGTCGCCGATCCACATTTCATTGCCGTCGCCGGGGGAGACCGGATCCCCATCATAGCGATGGCCGACGGTCACCTGGGCGAAGTCGTGCGCGATCGCGGCCATGTCGCGCATGGAGAGGTCCGCATAGCCGTCATCGCCCCCCTCGGTGCGGTCGTCGCCGCTGTGCAGTTCCGCGGAACCGCCCACCCGATAGTCGATGGTGTCGTTGGCGGACCGGAGGAGCAACTGCCCGGTGCCCTGGATCTGGTCGTCGCCCGTGAGGAAGTCGAAATCGTCGGCCCGCAACCGGATGTCCGTGCCGGTCGCGCGGGCGGCGACGTTGCCGGACTGCAAGGTCAGCACGGAGTTCATGGCCAGCAACTTCACGTCAATGTCGCCATGGCCCGAAGCAACCGCAAAGAGGTTGTGGCCGTCTTGGACCTGATCCAGCCAATCCGTCGAGCTGGGGGTGTCCCACGTGACTTTGGCCAGCCACTCGGGCGGCGGGGTCAGGCTGGGCAGGATCAGCCCGGGGTCCTCGGTCACAACGTGCGCGTTCTGGGCGATGAGGCTCAAGTCGTTCGCCTCGCGCACTACGATGTCGCCCGCGCCGTCCAGGGCGGTCGCGGCCGTTAGCGATTGGACTTCCGTCAGGATCGGCGCCGTGACGGTGCCGATGGCGTCGTGCGCCTTGAGCATCAGGTGACTGCCGTCGCCGTGGATGGTCGAGGCGTTGTCGTTGAGAATCGAGCCGTCGGGCGCGGTCAGCCGCACCCAGCCGGAGCCGCCGCCGGTCCAATCGTCGCCGGCCGAGACGAGCAGGTCCGCGGCGATGTGAATCGAAGCGTCGTCCTCGTACACCCGGGCGTCCAGGTAGCCGTTGTTTCCGGCGTTGAGCCGATGGTCCACCGTCAGGCCCTGGAACGTGTCCAGCATCAGGTGCCCGGCCTTCAAATCGTTGCTGATCTCGACGCGATCGGCCAGGAGGCGCAAACCGGTGGTCTTCAGGTCGGACACGCCGTCCGTGCCCGCGTACGTGTAGGAAACCCTCTTGCCGAACGCGATGATATTGGTGGGGTCGTATTGCCCGGCCTTGCCCATCAGGGTCAGCCGTTCGACGCCACTGTTGTAGTTCAGGGTCTCGCGGCCGTTGACCACCTGCCACGAGTCCAACACCAAGGGGTACTTGGCGCGGGTCTGTTCCAGGGCGATCTCATCGAACGCGCCGCCGGTGTCGGTGATGTTGATGATTCCGGCCGCCTTGGTCGAGTTGGGCCGGCCCAACCGGATGCGGTAGTCGTCGTTGCCGCCAGCGTCAAAGATGTTGACGGTCCAGGCCGGGACGTCCGTGATGTGCAGCGTGTCGTTGCCGCTGCCCAGGATCAACGTGCCCACCGGGGGCCGGGAGAGGCGCGCGCGGTCTCCCTCGCCCTGGGTGACTTCGGCGATGCGGGAGCCGAGGACGCCGTCGAGCGGCTGGGTGCAAGCGCCGAAGTCGAAGACGACCGCGCCGCCCGGATCCACGAGGTAATCGCTGCCGTAGTTGTCGGCGAACCGATAGGTGTCGTCGCCCGCGCCGCCGTTCAAGGTGTCCGCCCCATGGCCGCCGGTCAGCACATCGTTGCCGCCGCCGCCGTAGAGCCGGTCGTCGCCGTCGTCACCGTTCAGGACATCCGCGCCTTCGTTGCCGATCAGCCGATCGTCGCCCGCGCCGCCGCTCAACGTTCCGCCGGCGGAACCCGTCAGCAACAGGTCCTTGCCATCCCCGCCGGTCACCGTCACCGTGACGTCCTGCAGGCGGGAAGCATCGAGCGTGTCGTTGCCATTGCCCATGTCGGCTACGACGTAGCGGACGCCGGTGTAGGTCTGGTACCAGCCGGTGTTGCTCGATTCGTCGTACTCGACGTTCACCGTGCCACCGGAGCCGTTGAGGATGAAGATTTCGCTGCCGTCGGCGTGATCGAAGTACTTCCGGGCGTCGGCACGCGTGCCGGCATTGATATAGAGGACATCGCCCGCCTGCTGCGCCAGGTGCGGCTGCACGTGCGGGGCGTCGTATCTGAGGTCGAACAGGTTGACCCGGAACAATTCCATGTCCACGAGGTTCTTCCACTTCAGCAACCACACATCCACGGCCAGCTTCGCGAGGAAGTCCAGTTTCGCATGGATATTGAAGAGGTTGGCAGGGCCGAGGTTATTGTCGTAGGTCAGCATCGTCCAGAGTTCGGTCCCGTGAATCTTGCCGTCGCTGACCCACTGGACGTCGGTCACGTTGCCGTCGTCGTCCTTGGTCAGCACCGAGCGGGCGATGTCCTGCAGGTCGGCGCCCACATACAATTCCACGCCGCCGTAGAGCGAGGCGCGCACGATCAGCACCTGGAGCGATGCTTTGATCCCGATGCCGGCGGTAATGCTGAACTCGTCCTTCTCTTCGCCGCCGGTGCCGGGCACGATCCGGTTGTCTTTGAACTCCGGCAGCGACCAGTCCGACACGTAGAACCCGTCCAGAGCATACGCCGGATTCCCCGTCTGGATCGCCTCGCGAATCCCGTAGGTGTCGTACCCGAAGGCCAAGTCCACCGCGGCCTCGAAACTGCCGGTCGCGCTGATCCCGATGCTGGCCACCCCAACATCCATGGTATAAATCGGCACGTCAAACTCGGCCTTGAACTTCAGCAACGGCATTTCATACGTAAACAACGTCGCGTCGCCGCCCTGGAGCAGCTTCAGCCAGTTATTGAGGTCGAGCAGATACTCCAGGAACTTGAAGCCGGAACGCTCCTCGCTGCTCGCGCCCCCGTCGTCCCCCTCGCCTTCCTCACCACTATCGTCGCTCTTGCCGGTGGATTTCTGCTCCACGTCGTCCGCCTCGTCCTTGACGGCAGCCTCGGCGTCCTTCTGTTCGTCCGTCTTGTCTTCCTCATCCGCCTGCTCGGTCTGGGGCTCTTCGTCGGACTTGCCGAGCTCGCTGATGTCGCCCAGCAGAATCTCGCCGGTCAGAGCCATGGTCTTGAGCTTGTCCTCGAAGTCGTAGATGCTCTTGACCGCCTTGAGGAAGGACCAGTCGATCGGCTCCTTGCCGCACATCTCCAGGATGATATTGATCAGCCCCGCCAGCGTGGGGTCGTCCAGCAGCTTGTCCAAGCCGTCAATCTTGGTCGTGAACGCATCCACCACCGGGCGGAATGGGTCGAGGACGTTCGCGATCTGGTCCACAATCGGCTTGAGGAAGTCGCGCACGAGGGTGCCCACGTCAATGCGCACATTCTTCAGATCGATGTCCGGCTCGCGTGCCCCGCCCTTGAGGTCCCAGCCCCAGTCCATCACCAGATCGGCCTTGAGCTTGGGCAGGACCGAGACGCCGTCGATCTCCAGCGTCAACGCTTCGTTCAATCCGGCGTTCACGCCGTAGTTGACGGTGAACAGCCGGCTGTCGGGCAGGGACATCATCGTATTCAGGGTGAGCCGGCTATGCGCGTCGCCGCTGTAGTCCAACGTCAGCGGCGCGTCCACGCCGCCCGGCTGGAATCCGGGAGTGTTGGGGTCACGATCCGTGTCTTCCAACGAGGCCTTGAAGAACAGGAGCGTGCCGCTGCCCGAGAACGGCGGGGACAGGCCCGGAATGTTCGGGAATTGGTCCAGATAGGCGCCGGCGTGGAACTTGAATTCGGGGTCGTTCGCGTCGCTGTTGGTCGTCACGTAGAACCCGTCGGCGACCGACACACCGAAACCGAAAGCATACGACCAGCTCACGCCGAGTTCCAAGCCGCCGTTCACGTTCAAGCCGAAACCCGGCAGATTCAGGTTCAGCGGGATGTCAATCCCGGTCCCGTAGATCACACCGCACAGACCGACGTTGAACTGGATCGCGTCGGCGTCCGTGGACGGCGGTGACTGGCCCTCCACCCAGCCGGCCAGGAGGTTGCCGTCCGCGTCGTACCAGCCGACCATCACGTCAGCGCGAGTGACTTGGCCGTCCTGATTATTGTCGGCCAGGAGGTTCAGGCCTCCCGGGCCGAGCACGTCGTACAGCGACTTCTGCAAGGTCTCGATCAGCTTGCCGTTGCCGCTCAGCTTCGCCCGCAGGTCGGTCAGCAGGCCGATGCGCATATCGCTGAGGAAATGGCCCACCGAAGCCAGCTTGTCGCCCAGCAGCGGAACGCTGTTGGAGACGGCGTTCTCGAACGCATCCTGAACCGACCCCAGCGCGAAGCTCACGCCGTCGATGACCATCGCCGGGTCGTTCAACATGCCGAGGATCGCATAGGTGCCGCCACACTGCTCGAACGTGGCTGCGATATCGGGATAGACGTAGGTCACCGCCTGGTGGGTCGGGTCGGCCAGTTGCTGGAACAACTCTGCCAGGCCCTGGTCGCCGTTTGCCGCGTGGGTCTCGATGTGGAGGTTCTGGTCCAGCGGATACTCGTCGTCGTCCATCTCCAGCCACAACTCCAGATCCACCGCAAACCGGCCCGTCGTCCGGCTTTGGAGACTATCGCCGAGAGCCTCCGTGTTGGCGTGGAACATACCGTCGTCGGCGACCGCGCCGGCGTGCTGGTCGAGATTCACAGTCAGCCGGGCGTAGTCGTCCGCGGTCTCCACGTCCCCGTCGCCATCCAGGACCGCGTAGCCATCCGCGGCGAGGATCTGGATCGGCCCGGCGCGGAAACCCATCTCCAACTCCTCGCCCGAGATGCGGGCGTCCAGCGTCACGAAGGTTCCGGTCGCCTGATCGGCCGACACGGGCACGGCAACGAGGAATCCGACCTGCTCGAAGCCCGGCGCGGCCAGCATCGCGGCCCCATTGGCAGCAGTGACTTGCCGGCCCGTCAGGAATGTCACTTCGACGCCCAAGTCCGTCTGCAGCCGCGTGGCCAAGTCCAATAACGCCAACTGCCGGGTGCCGAGGAGTCCCGCTGGCTCGGCTGAGCCGTCAATGGCCGAGACGACCGTGGCCTGGAGCGATTTGACCGTACCCTGCGCCGCAGCCACCACCATCGCCGCCTCGAATTGGGCCAGGATGGCCTGGTACATCGGCTCGGTCACTGTGCTACTGCTGGGGGCAAAGCCGGGGTTGGCGAATGCGTTGGCGGCCGCCGGCACGGTCGCGTCCCGCGTCTGGCGATAGTCATAGAGGAAGATGTTCGGGTTCGAGGCGCCCGACATCCCGCCGAAGCGAATGCCGGCGTCCACTTCCAGATCGGCTAAGGCCTCCAGCAGGATGCAGCCGCCGCCATTCAGCGTATCGGTGAGCAAGCCCACGGTGTTCTCGCCGGGCAGCAGTGCGTCCAAGTCGAGGGTGAAGTTGTACAGGTCGGAGAACACGGCCGCGAAGTTCACATGCACGTCCAGCACTTGTCCGTGCAACTGCAGCGAGAATTTCTGATCCTGCGGGTCGAGCGTGTTGTTGTCCGTGAGCCCCAGGGCGTCCTCAAAGGCCGCCTCCAGATCCTGAATCGAGGTAACGGTCTCTGCGGCCGCCGCGTCCAACCGCGCGTTGAAATCGTCTTCGAAGCCGAATACCTCGCTCAGCGAGCGGTTGATCGGCGGCAGGGGCACGGTGTAGAACGGCTCGTTGGCCAGCGACGCTTCCAGGAAATCCAACCCCCTCTGAATGCTGCTGACGATGTCCGCGGACGTCAGATATTGGAAGTCAAAGGCCGGCCCAAGATCTGGCAGGACCAGCACCACCTCATCGCCGTCCAGCGCACCGGAGGCCACCTGCGCCGCCAGGTCGAACGGCTGCGCGGGCGACCGGCGAATAGTCTCCACTTTGCTCCAGTCCAGGAAGTCCTGCACATAGACCGCCACCTCGGCCTGCGGGGCGATGGGCAGTTCGCTGCCGATCCCGTCCGTGAGCGACAGATCCTTCAGTTGCGCCCACGCCTCGCCCGCGAACGCCAGGCGCAGCGACTTGGTCGCCGTGCCGTAGTTGATCTCCCGGAATGTGAACCGTTGATCGTCCGGCCCGCTCTGCGCCGGGTCGCGGTCCAGCGTGACACCAGCCGTAGCCGCGACATGAACGCTGGAACCGCTGCCGGGACCGCCCACGGTGGCGGCCGCAAAGCCCAACTGGAGCGCCACTGCCGGCTCCGTCGCCTCCACCGAAACGATGCCGTTCAACTGCGTCTGGTCCACGCCCGTGACCGCGCCCTGCTCCAGCGTGAACGCCTGGCCGGCCGCGGTCGGCGTGACGACACCGTCCAGGTTGAAGGTATGGGCATCGATATACTTCTGGAGCCGGTAGCGCTGGCCGCCAATCTCCAGGTAGTAGCCGACCATCGCGGAGGTGAAGGTCACCTCCTGCGACGTGAACCGCCTGGACTCCAGCGTGAAGGACTGGCCGGTGACCGTCCCCGTGGCGGCCGCGTCCAGCTCGAACGTGTGGGCGTCAATGAACTTCTGGAGCTTGTAGCGTTGGCCGCCGATCTCCAGGTACGCGCCCACCATCGAGGAGGTGAAGGTCATGTCCGGCGACGTGAACTGGTGGGAATCCTGGGTCAGGGAGCCGTGGAAGCCCTCCGTCACGAGGCCCAGAAGACCGTCCGTGCCCTGGTAGGTCGCGCCGTGCATGGTCGTGAGCAGCGTGACCGCACCGTCAATCCGGGTCTCCACCGTCGCCTGGTTCGTGCTGGAGAGAGTGACGCCATCGGCAAAACCAAAGCCGAAATCCAGCGAACTCGTGACCGCGATCTCAGGCGTCTGGAAGGCGATCGGAACCGACAGTTGCTCGGCCGCCGGATCGTAGGTGACGTGGCGGCCGGCTTGCAGCACCCCTGCGGCCTCCATGATGGAAACGAACTCTTGCAGCGTCTGGATCTTCTCCAGCGCGCGATGCACGACGAACCGCTGGTCCGTCACCGTCTCCGGTGCGGCCTGTAACAGCGTGAGGGTACTGCCGTCCACCACGGCGCTGATCTGGAAGGTCCGCAGGATCTGGCCGGCACTGTCCAGGAACGAGAGGCACTGGTTCGCCATGTCCGCGGTGAACCCGGCGCCGGGGGCCGTGAACGTCTGGCTGTCCTTCGTGACAGCGCCGTTCGTGCCGATGGGCGACAGGTCCACGCGCGGCCGGTAGAAGTCCAGCTTGCCATAGACCTGACTGTCAAAGGCCGCGGAGAACGGCAGCATGTTCCTCAGGTTCTGCTGCGTGAAGGGAATCTGCGTCAACAGGGTGCCCGAGGTTTCCACGTCGCTCGCCAGATAATCCCGGAAATCCGGGAACGTCTGGATCACCTGCGCCATCGTCACATTCCGGAAGTTCGCCAGGAGGCCGAAGTCCTCGGTCGTGGCGGCGTAACCCGCCGAGTTGCCGTACATCGTGCCCTGCACGTGCACCATCGGCGTGACCGTGGGCGAGTAGAGGTCCGTCCCGGCCAGTGTCGCGAACACGGGCAGGTCGAGCGTCACGCCGTTGTCGCCCGGCGTGAAGCTGAACACACCGCTGGCGTAATCAATGGTGCCGCCCAACTCCACCGCCGCATGGGCCCATGGGCCGCCCTGCCGTCCCAGACTGACCGCCAACGCCCCCACGGTGCCACGGAAAAGAAGATCGTTCGCTTCGCCCTCGGCCTGGAGGCTCAGTCGGTCCACGTCAAAACTGTATGTGCTGCTCAGCCAGTCTAGGCCCAGGACGAAACCGAGGTCGGCTTCGATGGCCGTGTCGAGTGCAATATCGCCATCGAACTCCAGCCCCAGCAGGAGGAACGCATCACCAAAGTCGAGCTTCATCTCCTTTACGTAGGAAGGCTGGTCCGCGAAACGCAACTGGAACCCTTGGTTGGTCAGTTCCAAGGCAATGTCCGGCCCGGTGTCTCCCTCCAACCCGGGCAACCAGGCGGCATTCAGATAGTCCAAGAGCCCCTGGAGGGTCGGCCCGTCGGCGCCATAGGTCACCAGAACCGTGTCGTCCGGCGCCGCCACGTGGTCCGGATCCAGATAGTGTCGCACGTACGCCCCGAGGTCCAGCAGCGTGCTGACCCCCAGCAACTCGTCCAGGGAGGCGCCGATGCCGGGCAACCGCTCGGCCACGACGCTGTGCGTGATCCAATTGCCATCCTCGTCCGCATCGACCGTCAGGGTGTCGCGTACGCCGGCCACGTAATTCGCCGCCTCGTCCACCAGATCGGAAAACGATCCGGTCAGTAACACGTCCAGGTCCGAGGTGTCGAAGCGGTTGACCCCGGTCCCGTCCGCAAAGCTGACGATCACGGTGCCGCCGCCGTCCAACGAGATCGTCTCATTGACCGCCGCACCGGTCTTGTTAACCTGGATGCCGACGCTGCTGCCAGGCACCAGCGTCACATCTGTCAAGCCGATCGTCACCGCGTTGGCGGTGCCTTCGGCGGCATAAGACCAACTGCCATCGGCGGCCTCGACCAACACCACGCCCAGTTCGCCGCCGAGTAGTTGCAGCCCCTTGCCGTTGGCGCCCAGCAGCGCGCTCATCGGGGCGCCGCCGATCGCCACCTTGTGAACAGCGCCCGCGCTCGCGTCCGTGATGACAACGTTGCCGGTGATCGGGGTCAGGCCCTGCAAATCGAGCGTTGTCGCGCTTCCGGCAAATTCGTGCACGTCCGCGCCATCGTCGAAGTCCAGCACCACGTCGCCGTCCGGCGTGGTGACCGTCTTATGCACGGCCCCCCCCGTCTCGTTTACGCGTACCGAAAGCGCGCCCGAAGCCGATAGACCCGGCACGCCCGTCAATGCCGCGTCGCCCAGGGCCACCATGGCATACGTCGCCGGGTCCTGGGTCGCTCCCGGCGTGCTGTCCGTCGTGCTGTAGACCACCGCGCCCAGCTTCGCGTCCGTCACCCGGACTTCGGGCTGCCCCGGAACGCCCGGTTGCGGACTCCAGACCACCTCCACACCCCACCCGGCCACGGTCACTTCGGTGGTCGTCAGATTGCCGGCCACCGTCTGTTGCCGCTGGAACGAGAAGTTGCCCTGGAGGTCCAGGTCATCCGCATACGTCGCCGACAGCCCGTGGATTGTGACGTCCTGCAGGTCGGTCGCCGCCGGCAGGTTGACAAACGTGTGGCTGAGGATGCCCGCCGTGACGGTTTGTCCCGTGTAGGCGGTCCCCGTCTCGTTGTAACGCACCTCCACGCCCGTGGCTGTCGCGGACTCGAAGCCGCCTCCCGTCAGCACCAGGCTGCCTGTGGCTTCCAACGTCAGCTTCCCCGTCGCCGTGACCACCAGCCCCAATTCGCCGTCCGTCACCCCGATGGTGAAGTCATTGGCCGTCAGGCTCGCGCTCACGTCGCTTCCCACGACGAGCAACTGATCCCCCGATTCCTCGAACGACAGCGTGCCGGTGAAGCTCGTGAATCCGTCCACCGTCAGCGTGCCGTCGTAACCGAACGTCGTCAGGTTGAAGTAGTCGCTCAAGAACTCGCCGAATCCGTCCTCGAGCAGCGGCGTCCCCAGAGTCGGGATCAAATCGCCGCCGCCGGGCACGGCGGTCACCACGAGCTGGAGCCGGTCCGCCTGTTGGACCACGTCAAAGTACAGGCTGCCGTCGCCGAACCCATAGAGCCCCGTGGCATGCGAGAACGTACCGTCGATGGAGCCGAACGTCAGGAAGTCGAAAGTCTGGCCTGCCGTGGGCACGAAGTCATCGAGCAGGACAACCTCGAGGGTGCCGTCCAACTGGGCCAAGCCGGTCACCTGCACCTGGTCGTAGCCCTCGTCCACGTTGGGATCACCCGGTCCGGGGTTCAGGCCCCCGATTTCGATCTTCAGGACGCCCGAGGCCTCTTGGGTGAATGTGGCGACGTTCAGAATCTCCGGCGAATTCCCCGGGCTGACCAACCCGCGGTTGATGACGGTGTGTAGAGTCTGTCCACCCCCCGTAAGTGTGTCGGACTCTCCTAGAACCAGCAGTTCCTCATTAACTACTGTCGCTCCAGGAGTTAGGTGAATATCCCTTCCAGAAACCGTTACAGCGTTGGAGTCTGCAATGGAAGGTTCAACGTCAACTCCTGGGCCCGCCGCGGGCGGACCCTGCGGCGCCCGCAGAGTCGCAACCAGTCGGTCTGCCGTCGAGGACGGCTCGCCAACCAACGTTGCGGGCCGCCCGCCTTCCCCCTGGTCTTCGCATGCGGCCGGGGCAAGGAGTGTCTCGGGCTCAATGGCACAAGTAGACTCTACTGCTGTCGGATCGTTCGAGAGCAGCTCAGTCTGAGTCTCTCTCGCGCTCGGAGTCTCTTCAGGGGTGAGTTCAAGAGTAAAGACCGGAGATTGCGTAGTCTCAGGCTGTTCGCTCTGCTCCGGCAGGTCAACGACAATGGCTTGTTCGTGGAGTGGTACTTCAAGGGAAATGACAGGGTTCACACCAATGAAATCTGCATTGAGAAGGAGTCGCGGCTCCAGATGCTCAAATGTAGGTGGTCTTTCTCCCTGCGCCTCCCCTACAGGCCTTTTGTCTCCAGCCACCCACCTCCACACACCTGCTAACAAACCCGCTCTCCTTAGTCCACCACCCTATCAGCGTTGCGTCATCCGAAGATGCACCCCTCCGTGGCCGAGATCCTATCCTTCCTGTTGTGTGACAGCCCGCTCCCTGGGCATGATGCGAGTCCATAGGTATGAATATCAAGTGAATATTACCGGACCCTCTTCTGCACGTCAACGCAAATCTGCAATGTCAACACAAACGTGACGCCTGCGTCAAAAGTCAGCAGCCGCAAGAAGTACGGTAAGCTGCTATTTTGTATGGATTTATGCTAATTCGTGAGAAATCAGCCACGTGCAGAAGATTTCTTTGAGTTCTTGGGAATCTAGGCTGGCGCTACGATCCGGATGATGCTATCCAGAATGACATGGACCGTGCGCTAGGCAATCACAGAGTTGAGGTCGAGGAGATCGTCGGGGCAGTTGTCGGCCACCATCTCCCTACGGTCCTCAGTGCCCGGGTGTTGCTCGGCCAATGGCAGGGGCTGGGAGAGATTCTCAGTGCCTGGTACAACCAGATTGCGGAAGAGGCCAAACGCAGCGCCACGCTGCGCGCGGATGAAGCGGGCTTTCACCTGCTGGGGAGATAGCGCCGCCACGGGTTTCTGGGCCACCTTGACCTTCTTGATCTCCAGACCCGGGCTCACAAAACGATTCCCGGCCGCCCAGTTGAGAAAGGCGTTCAAGTTGCGTACGTCCTTGTTCAGAGTGTCCTTCTCGACTTCTTGCCCGCGATCCAAGATGAACTGGTCCAGTTGTTCTGCGTGACCGCCCTGGAGGATGGGGGCTCAGCCAGACGCTTCAGATGTCCCAGAGTCAGCATGACCTCATAGATTGACGCTTCTTGGAGTCCTTCTACTTGTTTGGCCTTCCTGTACTCCTCGACCATCTGATGCCCGTCGAAGTCCACTATGCTGGTGAACACATCTGAGTTCAGTTGGGTGTACTTGATGTGACAGAAGTGCTCGGCCAAGCCCTTGTTTGGGAATGCCTTGGCCTTCCGCTTAGTGCCTTCATACCACCCGACCCACCAGCCTTTGATATTCTTACGCTTGTATACCCATGGCTTTCTCATAGTCTCCATCATATCGGTGGTTTTTACCTCTCGGGCCATTCGAGCAGGCCCGCGGGGCATCGAATGGAGACAAAGCGGAGACATGAATGCAGAGAGGAGGATGACGCCTGCTGCAAGTGCTTTCCGTATAATATCTTATGGAGACCAGCTTCCGTAGGGCAGAGTACAACCAGTCCTCAACCCTGGTTTGTAAGTGGTTGTCACGAAACGATTAACGATTATCATTACAGGACTTATGATGCGGGCCGAAGCGGAGCCGAAGCCGCATAGTAGGCGAAACGAATCCGCTCGTGGCGCGCCTGTTGCGCGCTTCGTGGCTCGGGTTGGTCCATCCAGTCACTACCCTGAAGCGCAGGCACGACTGACGGGAAGGGCCGGCGGCTCCGTTGTCCACCGGCCCGTTCTCCTCATGCCAAGTAGGGAGTCCACATTCAGGCGCTACGGCTTGGTCACCACAGCAGCCTGGGTGGCGAAGAACCGCACCTCACTCAGACCGGTCTGCGGAGCACTGCTGCTCCAGTTCTTCTCGACGGTCAATTTGACGTACTTGGCCGAGACCCCGCCGAAGCTGACAACGGTGTTATGGACGTACCCATCCTGGCCCGTCCCTCGGGCGAATTCCGGCACGTTCGTCAACGGCGTCCATGTGGCACCGTCGATAGAGTATTCGATCCTCACGGTCTTGGCACCGAAACCGATGAACGGTTCGATGATTTGATTCATGTTCCAGACCCACATCTCGTGCAGCGCGTAGACCTTGTCGAACTCGTACTGGACCCAGTTTGGTGCCACGCCCTGGCTCCACCACATGTCCTTCACATCCGTCGAGTGGCCGTCGCTTGTATCGAGCCCGGAGCTATCCACGGTCCTCTCCGGGCCGCTGCCTGCTTGCGCACTGGAAGCGGTGGCGGTGAGGTTCTTGATCCAGTACACGGAGGCCGCGGTCGTGAACTCGAAGACCGGCCCTCTGTAAATGACTGGAGCCGGGCCAGGGATCACAAAGTCCACTCGCCAGTAATACGTCCTGCTGAACTCCAGCAGTCCGGTAGGGGTGTATGTGGTTGTCGTCTGCCCCTGGCTGACCAGCACGCTCAAGGGAGTGACCCGGCTAGCCGCGCCGACCAAAGCCGCCGCTGTCCCAAAATAGACATCGCAGGTCGGTGTGGACCCGGGAGAGATCCAACGGAGGCTCACATCACAGGGAACATCCGAGGCCTTGGGAGCGGGCTGCACCACGGCTTCCATGAAAACCTTCAGGTCCTTCTCATCCACGACGCCATCGCCCCAGGCATACGGGCCGATATCGCACGCCGACATCCAGTTGCTCACGTGCCAGTCCTTTATCAGCATGGCCAGGTCTTTCTCATCGACCTTGCCGTCGCCGTTGAAATCCAGGATGGGGAGGATCGGTGCTTGCCAGAAGTCAAACCCGCCTACTCCACCGGATCGATCGGAGCCGAAGTAGAGCATTGAGCCGTCGGGGGAAATCGTGGGGTTGTTCTCGCCGGAGGCACTGTTGACAATAGCTCCGAGGTTTGCAGGCGGCCCCCAGGGGTCCTTGGTGGTGGCCCGGTGTGTCATGTAGATGTCCCCGCTGCCGCCGTACCCGCCGGCCCGCTGGGAGCTGAAGAAGAGCACTAGACCGTCCGGGGAGACGGCGGGGCTTTCATCCCATGCTGGACTGTTGACTATGGGTCCCAGGTTGGCTGGTGTGCCCCAGGGCGCATTCGGGGAAGTTCGTTTGGCTGCGTACAGATCCTGACTCCCGTACCCGCCCGGCCGATTGGAGGCGAAGTACAACTCGAGCCCATCAGCCGAGAGGCTCCCGCCCCAATCCCACCAGGAAGCCGTGTTTACCGTGGGGCCAAGATTAACCGGGGGACCCCAGTTGTCGCTTTTCGCAGCCCGTGTCATCATCCACACGTCGGGAAGGCCCGTTTCTCCGGACGCACCCCACGTCAGGTAAAGCGACAACTCATCGGCCGAGAGGCACGACGGGCCTGCACCGTTAAGAAGTAGAGTACGCGGGCCCCATGCGCTATCCGCTGTCGCCCGGCGGACCACCGACAGGCCGTCGTCTGAGCTGCAATAGGCTTCCAAGCCGTCGCGGGAGATCACGAAGAAGTAGTCGTTACCCGAAGTGCTGATCGGCGGCCCAAGGTTCGTGGGTCGGCCAAACGTGAAGTTTGCGTGCGCAAGCGGCGTACCAAGGCCGGGAAGAAGATACATTCCCATCAACGACGCCAGGACCATCGGAACCTCAAACGTCTTCATCTTACACCTTCCCTTCTGCCCGCAGGCAATGCGTAGTACATGAAGCCCATTTTCCCGTCTTTCCGCAAAGACAACGATTTGATAGCCCCAGGGTGCGTTGGCGGAACGCACGAGGGTCCAGGGCGTGTCGAGTCGGAAATCCGACGATACGCCCTGATTAACGAGGGCGGACCAGCGGCGCAGGTCGGCATTGGCTTCGGTCCGCTGTCGCAAGGAATCGTAATACGCCGCGCGACAGGAGTAGGCGTAGGCGTCCAAAGGATCGATCTCGATGCGGCGGGTGCAGAGCGTCATCATCTCTTGAAAGTGCTCGTCGAGTGTACGGCCAGGGCCCAGGGATGCGAGGACGGAGGCGTGGGGCTCAAGGCCGGCGGTCCAGATTCCCGAGGAGGCGCCGAGACCGAAAACCAACTTCGTTCCATCGGGCGCCCAGGAGGCCAGCGTGATTTGGCCGTCCAGTACCCTGGCCGGCTCCTTTCTATCGAAGCGATAGATCCACAGGCCCGTCCTGCTTTCCCCACCACCAATGCCGGCCAGGCACAGCTCGTCTCCCGCCGGAGACCAAGCTGGCCCGCCCCAGGCACTGGCGGGCACCGGCCACTCGGCGATAACGCCCCGGGAGCCAATGTCCAGGACCCTCAAGGACGTGCCTTCCAGGTACGCCACGCGTTGGCCCTCGGGGGAAACCGAAGGATAAAGACTCGGACACGCCATGAGGCGTTGTGGCTGGGCATCCCTGTTCTTGATGGAAATCGCGCACAGCGTTCGATCCAGACGGGATTGATAGTAGACACAGGTGGAGTCGCGGCTCCAACAGGGCCACCCGCCTCGCGCCAGGCGTCGCGCCTGGGTGCCGTCGGCATTCATGATCCAGACTTCTTCATCTTGCGGCCAAAGCATCTGATCCGCCGTTCCGGGGGTGGCCAGCGCCCCCAGCTCCAGGGCCTGGCTATGGCGAACGAAAGCAATATGCCGCCCATCAGGCGACCACCGGGGCTGCTGGCCAGGCACGATCAACAACTCGGTCTTCCCGGTTGCCGGATCATAGATCGCCACGCCACTGAAGCCGTGTACCCCTATGCTGAGAACCAGCCTCTTCCCATCGGGCGACCATTGGGCGCTGAGACCGTCCGCGAAGATACGCCGCGCCTTGCGCGACAGTCCCTGGTAGTTGTCCTCGGCCTCTACCAGCGGCAGGAAGGCCGCCTCGGTCGGCACGGGGCCCCCCTGATGCCAAGACTGTCCCGCCTCCAAGGTGTCGAAGACATACTTGGTGGCCCAGGACCGGAATTCATTCCGCGCGGTCGGCGTGGCCTGAACGATCTCCTGGAACACCACCGCCGCTTGGTTATACTCGCCCGAAGCGGTGAGGGCGCAGAAGCGGTGATAGCGGAACACGAGTCTCTCAGGCCAGAGCCTCAGGCATCTCTCCGCCTCCGCAAGGACGCCCGCGTAATCGCCTTTCCGCAAGAGCGTCTCGCAACGCTGCGTAGCCAGATCAAGGTGTTGGGAACTGCCCCCGGGCGTCAACGAAATCGCCTTACCATACTCTGCCAGTGCCTCCTGGTAACGCCCCAACTCCTGTAGGGCGGTCGCCCGCAGGGAGTAGCCCAGCGGGTCACGATCGCGCAACGTCTTCAGGACGACCGCGTCTTCGTTCATGCGCTCGTACTTCCGCGACGCATAATACGTGAAGGCTCGCAGGCGGCAGGCTTCGTAGTGCTTGGGGTCAAGCTCCAGGGCTTGGTCGAGCGCGGTAAGCTGTTCCTCTACCGTCAAGGCGGTCATGGCTTGCAGGAAATGCCCCTCGGCGGTCTCGGGCAACAAGGTCGCAGCCTTCTGTCGGTGTTCCTCAATCTCCTGAAGCTTCTGGGCGTCCAGATCGCCGTTTTCCCGTAGAACACGAACCATCAGCACGTGAGCGGCCCCGGCGATCTCACGCGGCCCATCGAGCAGGGTCTTCAAGATCGCCGTGGCCTCGTCGAAACAGCGGTTGTCCACGAGGATGTTAGCGCGCAGAAGCTGGGCTTTGCCGCCCACGTGGGGGCTGTCCAGGATCGGCTGGATCGTTCCCAGGGCAGCGTCCCGTTCACCACTGGCATATTGGCCCTGGACTTGGGACAGGAGCGCTTGGTGCCGCAATTTGTCCGCTTCCGCCAGTTGGAGCCGATCCCGCTTCCATTGGAGCCGGTCCTGATTCCACACGGAAAGGCCGACCGCGACGACCGCCAGCAAGACGCCCACTGTCGAACCGATCAACAGTGGAACTCGGTGGCGGCGCAGGAACTTGCGGAGGCGATACGCTGTGCCGGGGCCTCGGGCTAGGACTGGCTCATGTTCCAGATGCCGGCGGATGTCTTCGGCTAAGCCGCTGGCAGTCTCGTACCGCCGGGCCCGGTCTTTCTCCAGGGACTTCATCACGATCCAATCGAGGTCGCCGCGAATGGTCTTGCGGAGCAGGTCCGGCGTGCAATTGCGGCACTTGGCGATGTCGGTCAGAGTCTCGCCCAAGGTGCTGAGCTTCGTGGATGGCTTGACGGGCTCCTGCTCGCGAATCACCCGTTGCATCTCCAGATAGCCGGCTTTGCGCAGCTCCTCCTCGCTGAAAGGAGTGGTCCCGGTCAGCAGCTCATACAGTAGGACGCCCAGAGAATAGATGTCCGAGCGGGTGTCAATGTCCAGATCGCTCAATTCGGCCTGCTCCGGGCTCATGTAGGCAGGGGTGCCGATGAGGTGGGCGTAGCGCGTGAAGAGCGTCTTTTCCGTCAGCTTCTGGTTGGTGGCCTTTGCGATCCCAAAGTCGATGACCTTGGGCACCGGTTTGCCATCATGGTGCGTCACCATGACATTGGAGGGCTTGATGTCCCGGTGGATGATACCCTTTTGATGGGCGTGCTGTACGGCTTGACAGACCTGGAGAAATAAGGCTAATCGGTCTTTGGCGCTCAGGCTGTTCTTGTCGCAGTATTCCGTGATAGAGACGCCCTGGACCAGCTCCATGACAAAATAAGGGCGGCCGGCCTCGGTGGCTCCGGCGTCGAGGACTTTGGCGATGTTGGGATGGTCCATCAGCGCCAGGGCTTGCCGCTCGGCCTCGAACCGGGCGGTGACTTGGCGCGTATCCATGCCCAGCTTGATGATCTTGAGGGCCACCTTGCGGCGGATGGGCTCGGTCTGCTCGGCCATGTAGACCACAGCCATACCGCCTTCGCCGATCTTCTCCAAGAGCTTGTACCGGCCGATGACCGTGCCGGGAGCTTCCGTCAACGACGTGGTCTGCGGCGGGAACAGCGACTCCAGTGCCGGAGCGTCGAGAATGCTGCTCGCATAGTGTTGCAGTAGCAGCGCTTCGACCGCCGCATACGCGACCATGTCCTCGCCGCAGGCCCTTCTTATGTAGTCCTTCTGCTCCTCGCGACTTTCAAGTTGCAGAGCCTGTCGAAAGATGTCTTCTTCATTCGTGCCTTCAGCCGCCACGGCTAGCTCCTTACGATGGGCTTCTACAGTACAATGCGTGATCCAGCTTCCCACTGGCCGGGAAAATCTGGCGGAATTTCAGAAAAGCGGCACAGGGTCTGGGGAACGAGAGGCGTGGAAATCCTCCCCTCGTCCCCTGCCTCACGCTCTTGGGGCCTCGTCCCTCTTGCCCTCTACCCTATTTCGCGAAGGAGCCACGCCCGCGCGTAGGCCCAGTGCGTCTTGGCGGTCGTCAAGGAAATGCCCAGGCTTTGTGCGCTCTGCTCTATTGTCAGACCGGCGTAGAACCGAAGCTTGACGAGATCGGCTTTCAGCTTGTCTTTCTTTTCCAGCTTCTGCAACGCTTCGTCCACGGCCATAATCTCGTCAAAAGCCCGGCCTCCTTCATCGCTGAGGATCACCTCGTCGAGATCGATACGCTCCCGATCCCCACCCCGCTTGTGCGTCTGTCTCTGGCGCGCATGCTCAATCAGAATCCGCCGCATGGCTTCCGCCGCGGCTGCAAAGAAATGACCGTGATTCTCCCAGGTCTGGGGTTCGTCACCGATCAATCTCAGGTAGGCTTCGTGGACAAGGGCCGTTGCCTGGAGGGTCTGGCCGGGAGCCTCATGGGACAGCTTCTGCGCCGCAAGAACACGGAGTTCCTCATAGACCAGCGGCAAGAGTTTGTCTGTAGCCTGGGCGTCCCCCCGTTCAATGGCATTCAAGATGCGTGTGACATCACTCATGCCGACTCCCCACTGTTTCGGCGCTTCAATCACGCCATTCTGCCAAAACCGAGGCGGCTTTTCAAGCCTCTTGACGCAACCTTGGGGACAGCCAGGGACCCGCTGTCTGCAATCCTCTGCAATCGTCCTCAGTTCCGGCCGATACGGGGCAAAAAATGTCGAGGGAACCACCATGAACAGCACCCTGGATCACGTGGAGTGGGCCGCTATCCTGCCAGACTCGGACGGGGGACTCGGTCCCTGTCCCACCGTCATGACCGAGGCAGAGTTGATCCGCTTCCTCCGCATCCCGGAGATCAGCGGCGCCGCCAATCACCACCACGTTATCGAGAATCTCAAACGCAGGCATGGTCTGCCCCGGATCCACCTCTGTGGCAAGGCTGTGTACTTGGCCGACGCTGTCCGGCAGTGGCTCCAACAGCGCGTGACCTGTGGTTAATCAGCATCCCTTCTGGTACAATGGGGCTTGGACCAACCCAAGCCCTCGGCCAGCATCGGGAAAGGAGGTTCAATATGAAAGAGCTGGTAAGGCTTAGGATGAGGCCCTCGCGTGATGGAAGGTCATTTCGGTATATGCTCGACTACGTGGACGCCAGCGGCAAGAGACGGCAGATCTCGCTCGGCCATGCAGACAAGCGCCAGGCCGAACGTCAAAGGCATGAGAAGGAACTGGAGTTACGGGTGAACGTCGCCGATCCGATTTCGATGAAGCTCACGGACTTCTTTCGGGATAGTCTCGCACGCACGAAAGGACAAGTGCGTGCCACTACGCTCAAGGAGACGGCACGGTCGATGAACGACTTCATCGCCTGCGTAGGTGACATCGACGTGCAGGAGGTGCAATATCGGCACGGCGAACAGTTCATCCAGTACTGCTCGGGCCAGGATATCTCGGCCGCCACGGTGGCCAAGAAGGTCAAGCACCTCAAGAGAGTATTTCAGCTTGCCGAAGACCGGGGGCAACTGGATCGGCACCCCTTGCGCAAGCTCAAGCCCCCCAAAGCACCCCGACGCAAGATCCGCGTGTTCACGGCCGACGAATGCGACCGATTGTACGCGGCCGCCCGGCAATACGAGGAGAAAGGCCGCCCCATCAGATGGGAGCTGCTCATTCGCATGTGCTTGGGCACGGGCATGCGTCGTGGAGAACTGATGAACACCACGTGGCGGGACATCGACTTCGCCAATATGACAGTCGAGGTCTCTCCGAAGAAGGACCGCCAAGATACGTGGGAGTGGTACATCAAGGACACCGATCGTCGAACGCTTCCTGTGACGGCCGAGTTGGTGAAACTGCTGGTCGAACTCCAGATATCTCAGTCGGAAGGGAATCCGTATGTCTTTGTTCCGAAGACTCGCTACGAACAGATCCAGGAATTGCGGCGGAAGGGGCAGTGGACGGTCGAGAAGGGCCGATCGCCTCTTTCGAAGTTCTGCCACCACTTCAACAAGATTCGGGCGCGGGCTGGCATCGCATCCGGCACCTTCCACGATCTGCGGCGGACATGTCTGAGCAATTGGATCATCCAAGGACTGAGTCTGCACGAGGTCAAGGAGTTGGCCGGGCATGCCGGGATTGAGACTACGGACCGGTTCTATCTGGCGGTTCGAAAGGACGTGGTGGACCGTGCTCGGGCGGCCTCGGAAGCATCACAACAGGGCCATTCTGTGGCGCGCTTGTTGCGCGCCCCAGGTGAATCGGAAACGATTGGAAAACAACCGTGCGCAAGTACTTTGGCGACATAGACTTACAAGGCAAGGTCCCAGAACCTTGTGCAGAGAGGTAGAGTCCAACCAGTCCGAAACCCTTCTCAATCCGCAATCTTCAATCCCCAATCCGAAATCAGGAAAGATCTTGAATGATCCTCTCGACGACAACGTCGAGGCGGTCGGCGATACGATACGTTCCCTCGCCCAGTTGCCGTCGGATCTCCAGAACCTTGTCCCTTCGGATGTCCGTGTGCTCGTCCTCGACCAATATGGTTGCGGCCGAGTGCGAGTTCGTGGTGCAGCACAATCGATTCATTGCCTGTTCCCGCCCCAAGGAATGTGGAAGGTTGAAAAGCGAGGCCACTTCCCGGCGGGGCGTCCCTGCCCCTGTAACGCCGGCGAAACCCGTGGTTGAGTCTCCAAACGTAGACCGTCTTGTCTGGGGACCCAAGCCCTTGCGAGGTGTTCCGATTGGCTAATCTCAATCCCTCTTCCTGTGCTTTCGGCCCCACGCCGCGGTGCAGCTTGCGGCACTGTGTGCGAAATCACGCACCGGGAAAGCGGCCCCCCGAAAGACCGGTTCCGAGCCGCGGCGCGTGTCAGACGCCGCGCATCCGCAACACCTTCTTGGAAAGCCATTGCCCGGTGCAATCGTCTCGAGTGCATGCGTACCAGATGAACACCGCCCCATCCTCCGTGAGTCTGTCGAACTCGACCATGCTGGCGCCGCATTCCGGGCAAAGCCGCTCGGTGTCCACCTCCAGGCTTGGGCCCATCACACTGCTTGTATTCGACAACTCCATATCCGACTACTCCTTTCGATGCGACATCGGGGTGCCCTGGGAATTCCCATCCGCAGCGCCCAACGCTTGGCTTACCTGAAGGCCATGATATTATACACATACATACGCCAGCGCGGCACTTTCCGGGAAGTAAGCAAACTGCTTAAAGGTGACCTTCCAAATCCTTAGGGCTCAGGGAAAAGCTGGTGTGCCGCTCGCCAATGTCTCAGGCAACGATGGTTTCGGCTTGCTCAATGGCCCTCCGCATCTCGGCGATCGCTGCGAATCGGTCCGCCTGGGAGAAGATGGCGCTGCCGGCCACGAGCGTGTCGGCCCCGCAGCGAACCACCTCCGGGACCGTCTGGGGCCCGATGCCGCCATCGACTTCGATCCGGATGGCCGGGCCGACCAGGTCCCGTACCCGTCGGACTTTGTCGGCCATCGCCGGGATGAACGCTTGGCCGCCGAATCCAGGATGAACCGTCATTACCAGGACCAACTCGCAATAAGGGGCGACATCGATGATTCTGAGGACGTCTGTCTCGGGGTTGAGGGCCACTCCCGCCGTCACGCCGGCCTGGTGCAGGTCGTGGACGAGATCCAGCGGCTTGGCTACGGTCTCGATGTGGAACGTAATGTGATCCGCGCCGGCCCGGACAAACGCCTCCGCATACTTGTGGGGCTCGGAGATCATCAGTTGCACGTCGAAAACCAGCGTACTGTGGGGGCGCAGGGAGGCCACAACGGGCGGCCCAAAGCTGATATTCGGCACGAAATGGCCGTCCATAATGTCGAATTGAATCATCTTGACGCCAGCGGCCTGGACCTGCGCCACTTCCGCCGCCAGGCAGCCGAAATCAGCCGCCAGCACCGAAGGTACAATCTCAATGGTGCCTGCTCTGGGCAGTCGCATTTGGGGTCCGAACGGCCTACCGTTTTCGCACGAACGCTTGGAGTTGTTCCAGTCGAGCGGCAGCAAAGGGCCAGTTCGTTAGTCGCATGAAGTTATCTACCCACGTCGCCCGATTGTTCTGGTATTGGAGATAGTACGCGTGCTCCCACACGTCACAGACGAGCAAAGGCACCGTGTTCCAGATCGTGAGGTTCTGATGTTTCTCACACTGCAATATCAGGAGCTTGTCGGCCATCGGCTCATAGGCGAGCACACCCCAGCCGCTGCCTTCGACCGCCTTTGTGGCCGCCGCAAACTGGCTGCGGGCGCTCTGCTCGGAGCCGAAGCTCTCGTTCAAGGCGTCGGCGAGGCCGGCGGGCATCTCGGGCTTGTCAGGACTCATGGAGTGCCAAAAAAGCGTGTGCAGGACGTGACCGCTACCATTGAACGCTAATTGTGAGCTGAGACCTTGGATGGTGCTGTAGTCGTTGGCCTTGCGGGCGGCCTCGAGCTTCTGGAGGGCCTCGTTGAGCCCTTTCACGTACGCGGCATGGTGCTTGTCGTGGTGAATCCGCAGCGTCTTCTCATCATAGAGAGGTTCCAGGGCGTTGTAGTCGTACGGTAGGGGAGGGAGACGATACTCCCCGTTCTCGTACGTCCCTTCAAACGCTGCGTGAACGACGGAGGTGGATACCCCTTGCTGTCCGAAGAATCCCTGGGCGAAAGCCAGAATGCCGGGAGAAGCCGGCGCTCCGAAGGTCAGCGTGTCCCAGAATAGCTGGTTCATAATCCCTGCCTTTCCAATCCGTTCTGTGCTGTTAATCGGCCGCCGCACGGCCAAATTCTCTCCGTAGCGCGGCCCTCTTGCCCGTGTCTTCATGGGCGGGACGCCCACGTTACGATAGGGGGCCGCCGCCTTGGGGGCAATGAGGTAACCACCCATATGGGATGGGAACAATGCCTAACATCAGGAGAAGATGCTCAACGTAGAAACAACAGAAAACGGATGTACGGCAGCCTACGGGTGATTTGCACCCGGGGCTGCGGAATTCCATGCTTTGGTATTGACCGTCTCTACCTGAGAAAAGGGGGCGCGATATGAACGTTAGCGAGATTATGACGACAGACTTTGAGATGATCGATTCCACCTGTTCCCTGCTGGAAGCGGCGGAGAAGATGAAGTCGCTCAACGTCGGGTTCTTGCCGGTACGCGAGGGCACCCGGCTCATCGGACTGGTCACCGACCGCGATCTCGTCATCCGAGGATTGGCCGAGGGAGCGGATCCACGGTCAACGCAAGTGAAAGACATTATCAGCTCCGAGATTGTCTCCTGCTTTGATGATGACAGCATCGAGGAAGCCGCCCGGCTGATGGAAGACAACCAGGTCCGGCGGCTGGTCGTCGTCGATCACGATCAGACTCCGGTCGGGATCGTCTCCATTGGCGATATTGCCGTGAAGTCGGGCCAGGAGCAGTTGGCCGGCGAGATCCTGGAGCGGGTCAGCGAGCCGGCGGCGCCGGTTCGGTAGGACGACGTGCCACGCAAGGCAGCCTGGGGGCCAGACATCCGGCGGAGGCGGAAATCTTGGACAGCCTGAATTCGACGAAGATCAGAGAGTACTACGCGACGCCGGATGTCCGATCCCGGATGATTGAGTCTCTCGGTGGCCCAAACTTGGACGACGCCACCTGCTACTATATCGGCCGCTGCTTCGATACGATCAAGCCGGGTTTCAGCATGCAGAGGCCGAGCGAGCTCGACCTGTTCCTGCACAACGAGTGGGATGTAGCGCGTTCTCTGTGGGATCGAAAATGGCTTTTCGCCGACATCGACATCGAATACGTGAATTTCGATTTCCCGGCGGAGCCGTTCCTGGATTATCGACGCTGCTTTTCGTTGCAGGAGCCGGTCCTGCACGCCCTGGAGAGGGTGTTTAGAGAGGTTGGCATGCATCCGTTGCACACGGTCACGGGACGCGGCCACCATTTCGGATGGACGGTCCAGCCGGCCAGTCCGGCATTTCAGAGCTTGGTGCGGATCGGTCGGGTGCCGGCGGCCTTGGTGCGTACCTATGCGGCGCCGCAGCCGCCGGCCGGCGCGCCGGTCGAGGAGGCGCTGGGCCGGGCCTTCGCCGGACTGGGGCTGGTGATCGAGTACGTGGCGCATCGGATCATGGCTGAAGCACAGCCGCTGTGCTCGATTCCGATTCTGCCGGAGGCCGTCGAGATGGGGCCGCAGGAGAGAGGCAAGGAGATCATCGTATTGGATATCAGCGAGTATGGCGACCCGCTGCACACCCGGGCCGTGCGGATTCCTTTCAGCCTCTATCTCAAGCCGTGGCTGCACACGGATATTCTGACTCCTGAAATCGAGGGCCGGGTGCCGGTTATGGTCATGGTCCCCGCCAATGGGCGGGATACGGAAGAGGTCATCCCCATCATGCGGGATCTGGGCCAGGCGGCGCAATGGGCCGCCCGAGCCGAGTGCTGTATGTTCCCGGATTGCTCGCACGCCATGGAGGGGCTCATTGCTGAGTATCTGCACTCCGAGCTGCGCCGGTTCCATGACGAGTACTACGCGGTGGAGCCGGAGCCGATGGAGCAGTGGCCCCTGACCTACGATCGCGTGCCCTTGGACGGACTGGTGCCGATGGCGAGGTACGCCCTGGAGAATCCCAACGATGCGCTGCTCAACCCCGACTTCGTCCGGCAGATCGTGGCGGCCCTGCTGGCGCGGGGCTGGCATCCCCGCCACGTCGCGGGCCTGATCCAATCCAAGTATGAGCGGGACTATCGCTGGCTGAATCTGTGGTACGTTTACGACGCGGGCACGCGGGCGGACTTTCACGCCCGGGTCCTCGCCGGCATGATCCAGATGGGCCGGGACCGAGTAGGAAGTGTGATGTTGGAAGTGTGAAGTGTGAAGTGCGTGGACTTGAAACTCGGCCCTTCGAACTTGACACTTCGTTGAAGGATTCGCCCATGAGTGACTGGCCAGTAGGGATTTCGACCGGCTGTTTCTATTACATGAACTTCTTCGATTGCCTGGAGCCGATCTGCCGGGGCGGCTTCTCGATGATCGAGGTGGCCTCCTCGAAGACGCATTTGGACTACCACGACAAGCCGGCCATGAAAAGGGCGGCCCGGACCCTGGAGGAGCGGGGCATCGAAGCCTACTCCTTCCATGCGCCGTTTCGCGAGGATATTGACGTGACTTCCCTGGACGAGGGGGGTCGCGCCCATGCCCGGCGGGAGATCCTCTCGGCCGCGGACGCCGCGGCCCTTCTGGGCGTGCGGTACTTCGTGTTCCATCCCGGTCCGGAAAAGAGCTACCACCCGCCGCCCGAGGAACGCATCCGGCGTATGAACCACGCCGCCGAGATCATCAACGAAGTCAGCGAGCACTGCCAGAAGCTGGGAATCGGGATGGTCCTGGAGAACATGCTGCCCCACCTGTTCTTTGGCAATATGCGGGATATGCTCTGGATCATCGGGGCCATCCGCAGCCCGATGGTCGGCACGTGCCTCGACACCGGCCATGCCTCCATCGCGGGGGACCTCCACCGGATCATGTACAAGATGTCGGGCTATCTCCAGTATATCCACGCGAACGACAATCATGGCAAAGACGATCAACACCTGTGCCCGGGCCAGGGCAAGATCGATTGGCACAAGCTGCTGCACGAGCTCAACGAGGTGGGGTTTCAGGGGACCCTCATGCTGGAGTTGATGGGGGACTCGCAGAAGAACCCCGAGACGGTTATGGACGAAGCCCGCCAGTCCCGCCGATTTCTGCGGGACATCTGCCGGCGGCTGACCGTGGCCAACCCGCCCGCCGTCCCGCGGGCGGCGCCGGAAACGACCTAGGGAGTTGTCAGTGGGCAGTTCCCAGTTGTCAGTGGAGCAGGACCGGGAACTGAGAACTGGCAACTTCTGCGAGGATGTGTCATGGAATACCAAGAATTCGTCAAACGCGTTCAGGACGAGGCGGAGTTGGCGGCGCCGGACGAGACCGTGGCCGCGATTGCGGCGGTGTTGGGTACGCTGGGCGAGATGCTCTCTCCGACGGAACGTCGGCACTTGGCTGCTCAATTGCCCAAGTCCATGAAGGACTACGTGACCGAGTGGATGGAGCGCCCCCCCAAGGAGAAGGGCAGTCCTCATCGCTTTGGCTTGGACGAGTTCTACAATCGGGTAGCCGCCCGATCCGGTGTCCGACATCCGATGGCGGTCCGGTCCAGCCAAGCGGTGATGAGAGTCCTGCGCGAGGCCGTCACGCCGGGAGAGCTTGCCGACATCTTCCGCGAACTGCCGGACGAGTACAACGAACTGCTCACCGGAATCCCCAGGAGTCCGGTCTCGCCGACGGTGGTGGAATAGCCTGGCACGGCCGTTTTCTCGGTCTCGCAAAAGAAAATGGCGCCGTGAGGCAGATTTGGCTGGACAATAGTTCTGGCACGAACTATATTGCTTTCCAACCGGATGGGCATGGTGCTCGGAGTGACTTATGGCTGACATTGGTGGCATCGCAGGGCAGATCGCCCGAATCAGGGAGAAGGCCAATGCCTTGGTCGAGAAGGAGTTGCAGAATCGAGGGATCAAAGGAATCGTCCCGGCCCACGGACCCGTGCTGGCCTTTCTCTTGCGACAGAACGAGCCAGTTCCGATCAAGGCCGTAGTCGAGAGTGTGCGAAGGGTCAAATCAACTGTGACCGTGACCATCAGCACCCTCGAAAAACACGGCTATCTGCGCAAGTTCCCCTGTGAAACGGATGCCCGGATCACTTATGTGGAGCTAACCCCTAAGGGGCGCGGGCTCCAGAAGGACTTCGAGGAGATTTCCCGGACGTTGCAGAGCAGACTCTACGGCGACATGAGCCAAAAGGATCGCGAGCGCTTGGTCAAGCAGTTGGACGAGATCGAGAAGAACCTGAGCGAATAGTCTCTTTTTTGTACCTATAGTTCGTAGGCGAACTAAATGTCTACTTTTGAAAGGAGCACAACCATGCCAAGCACGTCAAACCAAGGGAACGCGGTCACCGATTTTCTGATCAAGAGCCAGGTCCAGTATCTGGCCACGATTGGCTTGGACGACAAGCCCAAGGTTCGCCCTTTCCAGTTCATGCTGGAAGAAGGGGGAAGACTGTACTTCTGCACCTCCAATCAGAAGCCCGTATCCAAAGAACTCCAAAAGCATCCCTACGTCGAGTTTTGCGCGTCCGGCGCGAACTGCTCGTGGCTGCGTCTAAGCGGCAAAGTCGTATTCTCAAAGGATCTCGGGCTCAAAGCCAGAATCCAGGAGGCCAGCCCCATCGTCAAGTCCATCTACAAGACGCCGGATAACCCGACTTTCGAGATCTTCTACCTGGACGGCGCTGTCGCGACCATTGCCGATTTCAGCGGCAATCCACCGCAAACGTTCCGACTCTGACGCAGGGAGACAATGCGGAGCATTATCACCCATACAACTTACCAAATGTGAACCCCAAGAATTGGAAGGAGATCTCCCCATGACTCGAAATGTATCCGTCACCATGCTGTTGCTCGGTCTCATTCTCTTTGCGACTACCGCTTCCTCGGCCCAGCCCTTTGCTCCCAAGCAGGGGCTGTACTACGTGAAGGAAGTCGCCGGCGTGAAGTTTCACGTCTACACCTCTCCGATGGCGGCTGGAGCATCGGCCAGTGTGGTGATCGAGACCAAGAATTCTCTAATCCTGCAGGACGTGCAGCAGAACAAACTCCAGATGGACGATCTCAAGAGCCTGATTCAATCCATCGGCAAGCCCTTGGGGCGGATCTATATCTCCCATGACCATTCGCATCACTGGGCGGGGCTTGAGATGTTCCCGGGCATCCCTGTCTACGCCAACCAAGCGACCATCGACGCCATGAAGCAGAAGGGCGAAGGGGAACTCCAGGCGCTGAAGAGTCAATTCGGAGCCGAAGCCATTCCCTACGCCAAGGTAGTAGTGCCTGGGAACGTGGTGGAGGCGGGTAGCGAGGAGGTCATCGACGGCGTCCGCGTCGTCTTCAGTTCCCCTGCACCTCAACTCACGGGGCCGGTGGTCTTCATGGAGTTTCCCGATCAGAAGGTCATGATCACACACCACCTGGCTTATGTCGGAGTCCACGTTCCGCTGCCGCCGGTCGACGGCCGATTGGCTAAGCTCAACGAGATGAAGGGGAAGGATTGGGCCTGGGTGATCGGGGGGCACGGCATTCCCGTTGCCGGACCGGAGTATCTCTCGAAGACGATCGACTATTACACCACGCTGGGAAGGGTGATCAAGGAGTCGCCGGATGTGGCCACGGCGAAAGACAAGATGATGAAGGCCTACCCGAGCTATGGCGGAGTGGTACTGCTGGACCTTCTGCTACCTGGGTTCTACCAGAAATAGAGGCCAACCAAGCGGGGCATGGTGAGCGTTATTGCTCACCATGCCCACTACCGCGGATCACGCGAACAACCAAGAAAGGAATTGGGTCATGAATAGACGAGAGGTAATGAAAGTTGCTTTCGGTGCCGCCGCGGGAGCTTCCGTGCTTCGCCCGGGACGACTCCTGGCGCAGGAGACTGACACCAAGGCTCCGCCAGCGGAAGAAAACACCATTTACCTGAACCCGGCGAGCGGGGCAGATACGAATTCCGGAGGTAAGGGCAATCCTCTGCGCACGCTGCCCGAAGCGGCACGGCGTGTGAATCAGAGCGATGGGACTGGGCCGATGACCATCGTTCTCTCAGAGGGCGCCTATGCTGTCGGCGAGACCGCAGCGTTCAAGCCCGAGCGGCGCGAATTTACCAAGACCGAGCGATTGACCATCCGAGCGGAAGTGCTTCCTGACGACCCCGAATGGCACACCGGCCGAATGCCTACGCTCATCCATACGCTGCCTCTGGCAGGGCCGAGAGCCAGGGGCCTTATCTTCGGCATGATGACCGAGGCGAGCCATGTCACGATCGAAGGCCTCAAGCTGCTTGGCGCACCGGTCGTAGAGACGCCCAAACCCGGCATGCTCATCCGCGTCTATCCCATCGGGAGAATGGGTAGAGACCTGGACGACCTGGAGATTGCGCAGTGCGTCTTCGCCGGGGACCAGGTGACCAACCCCCACCACCTCGGAATCCTCGCGAACGGCTCGGGCGTCCATGTCCACCACTGTGTTTTCTACAACGCGAAGCTGACGGTAGTCTTCTGGACGGGTGGCAGTAGCGGGCATTCGATGCGGAACTGTTTCGTCCACGGCGCCTACGGGTCGGGAGTTTGGACGACCGAGATCGCCGACGATTTCGACTTCCGCAACAACGTGATCGCTAACGGCAACTACGTCTGGACCTACCAGGGCAGCGCGTCGGTGCGACGAGACCCGGACGCCAGAGCACAAGCGGGCGGCTCAGCGACCGCCCCCGAGAAGCAACGGGTGCATTACAAGGTGATCGATAGCCTCTTCGCCGGGAACAAGAAGATGGCCTGCTCCGGCACCGGTGCCAACCTCGGCTTTAAGGACATCGACGCCTCGTTCCTCGAAATGGTCGGAACCAAGGTCTTGGACCAGCCGATTGCCCTGGAGATGGATCAGACCAAGCGGAACTACCTTCATCCTGTCGAAGGGTCGGAGGCCGCCCGAATCGGGGCAGGTCTCTTTACCAGGATAAGCTAAACCAAAGGGATCAACCATGAAACGCGTAGTTGACTTTCTCAAGAAAAGCCAAACCCAGTACCTGGCCACGATCGGGATAGACGGGAAACCCAAAGTTCGTCCGTTCCAGTTCAAGCTGGAAGAAGGCGGGAAGCTCTATTTCAGCACTACCAACGACAAGCAAGTATACAAGGAGATTACACAGCACCCCTATGTTGAACTGTGTGCCTGCGGCGAGAACTGGTCCTGGCTCAGATTGAGCGGCAAGGTTGTTTTCTCCCAGGATCGCTCCATCAAGAGTAGGATCATAGAGGAGGCCGTTCCTCTCATCAAAGCGGTCTACCAGACGCCGGACAATCCGCTCTGGGCGCTCTTCTATCTCGACGAAGCGGTCGCGACGATTGCCGATTTGAGCGGTAATCCGCCCCGAACGTTCCAGCTCTGATGCAGAATACGCCTGGAGAGCCCAAGAGCTTCTCGTGGAAGGGAGACCACTCCCGTGTCATTGCGAGCGGAGCGCGGCAATCTTCTTTCTTCTACCACCGAGAGCCTGCCCTGAGCGCAGCCGAACGGGGCACGGAGACCACGGAGAAGGCTACCGCCGGCAAGAGCGCGGTGGCCGGAAGAAACGAAAGAAGCCGAAAAAAGTGCAGTTGAGCCGTCCCGCCGTCCTCCGTCGTCTGTCCTCCGGCCTCCGGGTCCCCGGCCCCCAACCCCTATTTCTTACCTGGCAACTGGGAACTCCCCTGCGGCTGCTTTCCGGACCGCACCTGGAGGAACACGGATTTCTTCCGAAAAAATGTACCTGACACCGTCCCGTTCCTCCCGAAGCTCTCTTCAAGCCGCTAATTGTTGATTTGAGGGCTGACCCTCGAAGCCCCTGACCCTCGAAGCCCCCTCTGGCCAAACCCCCGCGCACCGCCAGCCGGATGACAAAAATGTCGAATTCCGGTAGACTAAAACCGCGGTAGCATCAGTCATACCGTTGACGAGCGTTAGTTTCGAAACTCAGAAAAGAGGTAAACCTGAAATGCTGGAAGACAAGATGCTACTTTGGAAATTCAGACACGGCAGTGACGACGCCTTCCGGCACATCTATGACAAGTACAAAAACGATTTGCTGGGCCTGGCAATCGCTCTTTCACATGATAGAACCGCTGCTGAAGACGCTCTGCAGGACGTTTTCGTCAGTTTCGCTCTGCACGCCGACAAGCTCCATCTGAAAACCAGCCTCAAGAGCTATTTGTCAACGTGCATCGCTAACAAAGTGCGCGACATCATACGCAAAAAGTCGATACAGACCGTAGAGCTGGATCAGGCGGGCCAGATAAGCACCGAAGACGACCAGCCCGACACGCTGGTGATGTCCGCCGAGCTCTCGGCCCAGGTCGAACACGCCATGGCGCAGCTTCCATACGACCAGCGTGAAGTCATCTTCCTGCATCTGCACAGCGGGATGAAATTCAGAGAAATTGCTGAGTCGCAAAATGTCTTACTAAATACAGTCCTGAGCAGGTACCGCTACGGATTGGAGCAACTTCGTTCACAATTGAGTGGAAAGGTGGAATCATGGAAAACTCAGAGAATATCGAAGGACTAATCAAGGCCTTCTGTGCCGACAAGAATTCCTCGGCCAGAACGACCGAGCAGCTCGACGAGAAGATTCTCAACGCCGCCTTGTCTGCAAGAGAAGAATACAAACGAACACAATCGGCGCAAACGCAGCCGAAGATATGGAGAATAGCTATGCACAGTAAACTAACACAACTCGCTGCCGCAGCGGTAGTAGCCGTCGCGGTCATCGTAGGCAGCCAGTTCTTAGGCGGCACAATCACCTTCGCCCAGGTCATCGAGCCAATCCTCAACGCCCGCACTGTCGTCCTCGACTACGTCATAGGCGAAGGCCCCGACGCTCTCGAAATGCACGACATCGTCATCGGCTCCAGGATCAGAAGAACCATGTCCAACATGGACATGACCAAGATCCTTGACCCCAGGGTCAGAAGTACCCTGTCCAACATGGACATGACCATGATCCTCGATTTTGAAGATGCCAGAATGCTCACACTCGTCAGCCTTGGGGTCACGAAAATCGCAAGCTACATTGACATCCAGGGCACCGGCCTGGAAGGTACTCGCAGCGTCCTGGACTTCGTCCGCAACGTTGTCTCCAGAGTGAAGGACAATCCTGACGCTGATATACAGGACCTCGGCGAAAAGGAAATCAACGGTCAAAAAGCCGTTGGCTTCTACGTCAAGGGCCTCAACGTTGACCTCACCATCTGGGCCAACAAGAAGACCTCCCTGCCCATCCGCATCGAGTTCACCGAAGGCAAAACCTCCATCGTCATAAAGAACATCGAGTTCCATGTCCCCCTGGAAGAGTCCCTCGTCAGCATGGAAGTCCCCGCCGGCTACACGCTGAAGGACATGACCCTCAACATAATAAAAGTCCCCGCCCCGCACAATCTACCGTATAACGCAACCGAGGAGGACCTCGTCGAAAGCCTGCGCATCTGGGCCGAGATCATCCTGGACGGCGCTTTTCCCGATGCCATTGGCACCGATCATTTCATGAAACAGGCGGCCGTACTCGGATACAAGCTTGCTTCGCTTGGTCTTCCTGACAGTGGTGAAATGGAGCAATTCCCCAAAGGGATGATATTCCTGCAGGAATTCGAATTTGGCGGCAAATGGGGCTATGCCGGCAAGGGCGTGAAGCTCGGCGATGCCGACAAGATCATACTCTGGTACCAGCCGCAAGGCTCCAATACCTATCGGGCAATATACGGCGACCTGAAAGTTGCCGAGGTTGCGGAGGAGGATTTGCCCAAGTAGATTCGCAGTGCCGAGCACCAAAGGCCGGGCCGAAATGGCCCGGCCTTTTTCTTGCGCTCGTCCTCATGGGAAGTTGTCCCATCGGTAGTTGAAGGTTGAGAGAAAAGCGATGGCTACTCCGGCCTGATGGCAGATACCATCAGGCCGACCAATTATTCACGATTTGAAGGAGTAGCCATGGGCAAGACAACGTACCAAATCGCCGACAAAACCGATAGTCGCCAACTGACGGAATTTCTCTGTCAAGACGGGCAGTTCCTCCTGCCGATGGTCGAGCTGATCACCGGGGCCGAGATGGCGGGACTGGGAGGGTCAGCCCTCAAATTAAGATTCCGCTGAAAAACCCCGGTTTATGAAGGTGGTGCGTAGGTCCTCGGAGGAAGGTACGTGGAGGCCGGGAATCAGAGGGGAGGCGGCCTGGGGAAGGAGCCACAGGTCGTGAGGGCCTGGTGGTTTCGCCGGAGCCAGTCCATCGTCCTTTTCATAGGGGTACCGATCTCCTTTGTCCTTGTCTTATAGGGAGGTCAGGCCGTCCGGGCTCATCCGGTACTGCAACAGACGAATCCAGCGTCTGACGTTGAGGGCCGCCCCGTGCAGATAGTTGGCCAAGGAGGTCTTGGCCAGACCCCGATAGCGCGTGCGCCGGCCGCCGTTACGCGTGAATTCACTGATCGTGCCTTCAATCGCGTTGCGTTGGTGCATCTGCTGGTGGAAGGCGGGCGTCTGCATCGCGCGACGACGGGCCTGCAGGTGATCGTGGTATTGAGAGACCACCACCAGGCGGCGGCCGCTTCCCGCCTTCGTGCACTGGGACTTCAGCGGGCAGGCATCGCAGTGATAGCTCCACTCGAAGCGATAATCGACCTGTCCGGTTTCTTGATTCTCCAAGCGGCTGCATTGCGTACTCGTATGGCCCGCCGGACAGAGCGCCCGCCGCTCCGCAATCGACACGTCGAAGGCTTCCGCCGTAAACAACGGGCCCGAAGTGTTGCACGAGCCATGGGCCGGACCCAGCAACACGCGGCCGTCCCGCTCGGCTTGCGCGAGCGTGTCATCCGTGACGTAGGCGGTGTCCACGTACAGGGTGTCGGCCCGGCCCAAACCGTGCTGCTCTTGCTGCTGCTCCAAACGGGCGCGGCCGTCCAGGTCGCTGGCAATCGCCTCGGTCGTGGTGACCTCCGTGAGAAACTGCCGCGTCGGCTCTCCGGGGGGCTTCGCGGAGGCCTCGTCCGGGACCGTCTCGGCGATCTGGACTTTGTAGCCGACCCAGGCGGTCGTTTTCTTCTGGTCCTTGGCGGCCCATTGCGCCTCCGGATCGTGCGGGTTCTGGACGGTCCCGCTGTCTTCTTGCGGGCGGACCGCGGGTCCCACCGGCGTGACCTCGAATTGCTCGCCAAAGACCCGTTGGAGCAGTTTCGTCTGGTCCTGGGCGAGCAGGTCCTGGTGATCCTCGACCCACGTCAGCAACGCCCGCAGATCCTCCCCGACCTGCTGAAACTTCTCGGCCAAGACTTCTTTGCTCAGCTTGTGCCAGAGAACCTCGCTCTTCAGATACCGCTCCTGCAGCGACTCCCCGCCGGGCACCTCCCCCAGCCGTTGCCGGCGTTCGAGCATCTCCAGGAACAGCCGCAGCGTCTCCCGCGTCTTCTCCAGCCGGCTCATGTGCGACACCAAGCCCAGAATATGCGTCGAATCCAAACGCTGCTGGCCGCGGCGCTTGACGAGGCCGGCGTGTTCCAGCCCTTGCAGGATCGCATCGAACACGCACCGAGTCTGCTGATGCTCCAGTAGCCGTTGACGATAATACACCAGACTCGTCGGATGAAACCCGCCGTAATCCACTGCCAGGCCCAAGGCCTGCTTCCAGCCCAGATGAAAGCGAACCCGTTCCAGCGCTGGGCGGTCCGGGGCCTTCTCCAGGAACTGCAACAGCGTTACTCCGGCCACCAGCACCGGATCCAGCGCCGGCCGCCCGTTCTCCGCACAGTACCTGGCCCCGAGTTCGCCCCGCTGGGCTTCCAAGGCCGGCAGAATCTCCCGGCGGAACAGGCTGTACCGATCCGTGCCGTCAAAGAGGTTCTCGGCCAGGAAGGAAACATCGAAGAAGCTTCGCTGCGCGTCGTGTTGGGGAAGGGTCATGCGGGCCTCCAGGACAATCCATTGCCTTACCCCACGAGCATACCGGACATCGCCATACAAGATAAGTACAATCTATAAAGAAAACAGGGGTTTTTCAGCGGAATCAAATTAACAATTAGCCGCGAGCTTCCTTCAGCTTCGTGACGATGGCGGCCATCTGTTTGGGGAGTCGGGGATCGGTTTTGATTTCGTTGGCCAGTTTGTGCAACTGGGCGCTGACGGCGGCACCACTCCGCAGCCCCAGGACCTCCGCCACTTCGCGTTGCGTCAGACCGCCCAAGTCGCACAACAGCCGCGACGCCACCGCCCGCTCCCGCGAATCCCTCCGGCGGCGTAGCAACGACGTACGATCGGTCGCCAGCCCCTGGCACACCGCCTGGAGAATCTGCTCCACCGGGAGCCGCGTGCCAATCCGGCGGAACGCGATGTCCTCGGTCCGGGGCTGCTCCCGGAGCCGGCTTTCATAAAACGCCCGGATGCGAGCGCGGAACCCCTCGGAACCAAGGCACAGTCTCGAAGCCCGCGCGTCTTCGAGAAAGGCGGCATCCATCTGGGCGATCCCGGTTTCCACGAAACGCCGGTACGTCCCGGCGGGCCCGGCGTCGCGCGAACCGACCGTGGCCAGGATCGGGGCATAGTCCACCCATGTGAGCCGCCGGTCCCTGCCGATGTAGCTGCGGTAGCTGCTCCAAGGGTACTGGCGTAAGACAGCGATCCGCTCACGCACCGGACGGCTCCGCCAGGTCTTCGTGAAGACCGGATTCAGGTGCACATAGCGGCTGAGCCGCAGGAGGTAGGCGTCCCGCTCCACCAGGGAGGCCCCGTAACGACCCTGCATCAAGTGGCCGTGCCGCTGGTGACGGTGGTTGAAGTAGACCGTGTACGCCGTCTGCAGGCGGTGCATGAAACGGCTGAGATTGCCCCGGGGGGTCTCCAGCACCAAGTGGATGTGGTTCGTCATCAGACAGAACAGATACAGCCGGATTTCGAACGACTCTACACTCTCGCGCAGCACCTGCACGAAACGCCCCCGGTCGCGATCGTCCGCAACGAGCGCTCGTTGCTCATTGCCTCGGGCCGTCACATGGTACACGGCCCCATCATACTCGATTCGCTGCGGTCTGGCCATGCGGACATCGTACCCGCCCCCTTCCCGCCCCGCAAGCACTAATTGTTATTTTGAGGGCTGACCCTGGTCCTCCCCCCTGATCCTCTCCTGGTCCTCCCGACCCTGGTCCTCCCCTGACCCCTTAGATTCTCAGCGGCAAGCCACCGCAGACGTTCAGACCGTGATTCAAGGGCATACTACACCTGCCCGGCAGATTGGCTGGTTCAGCCGCGCTTGAGCCTCGCGTCTTGGCCGGGACTGACGCCGAATTGGCGCTTGTACTCTCGGCTGAATTGCGGAGCGCTCTCGTACCCAACGGCAAAGGCCGCGGCGCTGGCCGTGCAACCATCCTGAATCATCAAAAGGCGCGCTTTGCCCAGCCGAACGCCCTTGAGGTATTGAAGAGGCGACAGGGCAGTTACGGCCTTGAATTTCGAATAGAAGATGGAAGAGCTCATCTTGGCCTGTCGTGCGAGCGATTCGACATCAATCGGCTTGGCGTAGTTGCGATGCAGGTGATCCAGCACGCGACTGATCTGGCCAAAGTGGGTGTCCCTTGCCGCCAATGCGCGTAGCGCATCGCCCCCCTTGGCCTGCAACACACGGTAGACGATCTCTCGAACGAATTGCGGCCCCAGAACCTTGGAATCGGTTGGCGATTGCAGACAGTCGAGAAGACGGACCGCCGCGTCTTTCAGGGGCTGGGTGAGCGGACTTGTGTACAAACCGCGAGGAATCGGCTGCGTGTCCTGAGGCTCGGCCCCCATTTCCAGAAGCAACCCGCCGATCATCGCAGGATCGACGCTGATCGTGAGCGACAGGTACGGCTCCGCTGCACTGGCGCGAGGAATCTCACACTCGGCGGGCATCGA
>Ga0315280_10000949_pt1 | contig 51977 bp, 46 predicted proteins | sample YL17G06_40_MG_FD_203697 | JGI IMG/M metagenome (GOLD analysis project Ga0315280, IMG submission 203697) | Sediment microbial communities from Yellowstone Lake, YNP, Wyoming, USA - YL17G06_40 | ecosystem: Environmental > Aquatic > Freshwater > Lake > Sediment | place: USA: Wyoming | collected... | reverse complement strand
GCGTAGGGGGTGAAGACGCTCTGGTCCACCTGCGGCCATTCGGGTTCCACGACGCCCACCCGCTGCTGGCCGGCGATGATGCAGTTGCCGGTTTTGGAGATTCGGCCGTCCGGGTTGACGACGTCGACGTTTCCGGAGACGTAGTCGTTGCCCGTCATCTGGACGGCGTTCGCGGCGCTGTAGGTGGCCGAGAGGATGCTCCCCTCGGACGGGTCGTTGGCGCCGAGGAACCGCGCATCGCCCGTCATGACTACCGGACTCTTGCTCGCGACGCCGTAGTCGGCCAACACGGTGTGGCCGCGCTGCACCGTCAGGTTGTACGTGACGCTGCGAGCCGCGTTGCCGAACTGCCCGACGCTGGTGATCGTGACGGTGGTGTTATCCAGGGCGCCTCCGCTGGCGGCGATGGTGAGGTCGACCGTGCCGCTACGGGTGTCGGCCCGGGCGAGCGTGATGGTCGGCACCGTCACCCTGCTGGCGTTCCAGGTGATGCCGCTGGCGTCGACCATCGAGGAACCGCTCCAGGCCGTCTGGAGTTGTTGCCCGATGGCTTGATGCAGGTCGGCGGCACTATGGGTGGCCGGGACGGCCAGGCCGCCGACGTGCTTCTGGACGAGTTGCACGCCTGTTTCGGCCAGGGCGGCCGCCTGGTACGAGTTGAGCCGATTCCGGGCCACGGCCGCATTCATGTCGGCCGAGGCCGCCAGGCCGACCGCCAGCGAGGTGAACAGTGCCAGGAAGATCAGCGTCAGGAGCAAAGCGACGCCGCGGCGGCCATGACGCAAAGCATGTTGCCATTTCATGATTTACTCCACATAGGAGCCGGAAATGCACACGAGCCGGTACGAACTGACGAGACCGGCCGGGTCCTCCACCGCACCGTCCTTGTCGATGGTGAGGTTCGCATTGCCTGTCATCTGGAACGTGGAATCCCGCAGGTTCACGCAGCCCCCCTTGATCCGCCCGTTGGCGTTGCCTGTGAACTTGAACTCGCTGGCCACCAGGCACCCGTTGATGGTGCTGAAGTTGCCCGAGAACTGGGCACTGAACCCCGGCGCCAGGAGGAATGAACCAGTCAGGTCCCGCAGGCCGTCGTACTGGCTTCCCGCCGGCAGGTTTTCCACGCCCGACGTGGTGACGTTGCCGGTAAACTTGACGTAGTTGTTGTTGAGATTGTCGATGGCCGGCGTCTCGCAGATGATGACCCCCGTAACGTTGCAGTTGCCGGAGAACTGGACCTTATTGGGCGACTGGATATAGCAGACCCCGGTGATCGTGACGTTGCCCGAAAACGTCGGGTTGGTGTTGGGCGGAATGCGAATGTTCGAGAGGGTGTAATTCGCGCTGCCGCCGCTGGACTGCACATTGGTGGCGTAGGGGGTGAAGACGCTCTGGTCCACCTGCGGCCATTCGGGTTCCAGGACGCCCAACCGCTGCTGGCCGGCGATGATGCAATTGCCGGTTTTGGAGATTCGGCCGTCCGGGTTGACGACGTCGACGTTTCCGGAGACGTAGTCGTTGCCTGTCATCTGGACGGCGTTCGTGACGCTGTAGGTGGCCGAGAGGATGCTCCCCTCGGACGGGTCATTGGCGCCGAGGAGCCGCGCATCGCCCGTCATGACTACCGGACTCTTGCTCGCGATTCCGTAGTCGGTCAACACGGTGTGGCCGCGCTGCACCGTCAGGTTGTACGTGACGCTGCGTGCCGCGTTGCCGAACTGCCCGACGCTGGTGATCGTAACGGTGGTGTTATCCAGGGCGCCTCCGCTGGCGGCGATGACGAGGTCGACCGTGCCGCTGCGGGTGTCGGCCCGGGCGAGCGTGATGGCCGGCACGGTCACCCTGCTGGCGTTCCAGGTGATGCCGCTGGCGTTGACCATCGAGGAACCGCTCCAGGCCGTCTGGAGTTGTTGCCCGATGGCTTGGTGCAGGTCGGCGGCACTATGGGTGGCCGGGACGGCCAGGCCGCCGACGTGCTTCTGTACGAGTTGCACGCCGGTTTCGGCCAGGGCGGCCGCCTGGTTGATGTTGAACCTGTTGCGGGCCACGGCCGCGTTCATGTCCGCCGAGGCCGCCAGGCCGACCGCCAGCGAGGTGAACAGTGCCAGGAAGATCAGCACCACCAGCAAGGCGACGCCGCCGCGGGCACCAGACAAGATATGGTTTCGATTCGTCATGGTACGCCCCTCCTTCAAAGGTGCCGCGCCGGGGCGTGATGGCGCGAACCCCAAGATTTTGACTATCGCGGACTCACCGCACGTCATCCGCCAACGTCCGTGAACGGCACGCCGGAGCGGTCGAGCAGGTAGTAGGTCTGAGCGACCACGGGCTTGCCGTGGGCCCGGACCTCCACCGTCAGGCGCGCGGCCTGGGCTCCGGTTCGAACCACGACCTGGTTCAGGTTGCTGGCCGACACCGGCGTCACGGTGAGGTGCTGCGACCACATCGCTATATTTTGCGTCGACCCTGTGCTCAGGATCGCCGGGTTGTAAGCGGCGCCATCCAGGTCAAGAACGTCCGCGAACGTCATCTGGAGCGCCTTGTCGCGGATCTCGTCGGCCAGGAACGCTGCGAACGTCGCCTCCTCGGAACTCTGGGCCACTCTCGTATCGTAGCCGAACGCCGCCACGAGAGCGGCGAACCCGACCGCCAGCAGCGCGGCGCAGACCAGGATTTCCATGAGGGTGAATCCCCGCGCTGCCCGGCGCCGAACCCCGAGGACATGGACGCGTTTCATGGTCATTTCACCAATTGCGACATCTTGAAGATTGGCAGCAGGATTGACGCGGCAATAAACCCGACCACCCCGCCCATGGCCACGATCATGAGGGGCTCGATCGCCGCGGTGACCGACTTGATGGTGGCCTTCAACTGCTTGTCGTAGAACTCGCTGACGTCGTTGAGGATCTCCCCCAACGAGCCTGTGTCCTCGCCGGCGGAGATCATCTGCGCCACGCTCGAGGGGATAAAAGGGCTGCGGGCGAGCGTCGGCGAGATGCGCTGGCCCTTGCGAACGGCCGCGTGCACACGGTGCCAGATCCGGGCGTAATGCACGTTGCCCGAAACCTCGGCCGTGATGGCGAGGGTGTCGAGCATCGGCACGCCGGCGTTCACGAGTTCGCCCATCGTCTTCAGGCTGCGAGAGAGGTACAGGGCGTGGCACAATTTCTTGAGAATAGGAATCTTCAACTTGGCCATGTCCCACCACGCGTGGCCTATCTCGGTGCGGATGAAGTACAGGAACGAGCCGGCCATGCCGCCGATGCCTGCCAGGTACAGGTACCAGAAGCCTCTCAGGGAGGCACTCATGCCCATGAGCATGATGGTGGGCAGCGGCAGAATGCTCTCTTTGCCCGCGAAGAGCACCATGAACCGGGGCAGGACGAACGTCAGCATGAAGATCGTCGTCGCCACCGCCATGCACACGATTATGAGGGGATACACCATGGCCCCGGTCACCTGGCGCCGGGTTTCCATCTGCTGGTTCAGGTAGTCGCCGATGCGGTCGAGCATGTGGCCGAAGGAGCCTGACAGTTCGCTCGCGCGCACCATGTTGACGTACAGCAGCGTGAAGACCTGCGGGAACCGCTGGAGGGCTTCCGAGAACTGCCGCCCGGACTCGACGTCGCGCTTGAGGGTGCTGACGACCAGGGCCATGCGGGGGTTGGTGATCTGGTCGCCGATGCTCTCGAGGGCGTCGGTAAGCCCGATCCCCGCTTTCGACATCACGCCCAACTGGCTGGTGAAGGCCAGGACGTCGCGCGAGCCGATGCGGTTCAGCGGGTTCCATCGCTCCAGGCGGCCCTGGGAGCGCTCGTCGGCCAGCCGGACCAGGTCCAGGACCGTGCCGCCCATCTCGCGGACTCGCTGGGCGGCCAGGATCTGGTTCTGGGCCCTCAGAACGCCGGCCACGATATGGCCGTCGGGCCGCTTCAGTTGGTATCGATATGTGTTCATAGCGATCCTACGCCGAAATCGCCCGGGCCAGGTGGTCCGGCACTCGGGCGTTAGCCACGGCCTCTTCGCGGCTGATCATGCCGCTGAAGTACAGCCGCTTCAGCGATTCGTCGAACAGTTGCATCCCGAGCGCCCGGTTGGTCTCAATGATGTTGGGGATCTCGAAGACCCGGTTCTCGCGGATGCAGTTGCGGACGGCAGGCGTCGACAGGAGAGCCTCGGTCGCCGGCACCATCCCGGGCCTGTCGATGCGAGGAAACAGGCGCTGGCAGACGACGCCCTTCAGGGTATTGGCCAGCATCGAGCGGACCTGGGCCTGCTGCGCCGCCGGGAAGATGTCGATGATGCGTTCGATGGTCGAGGCGGCATCGTTGGTGTGCAGCGTCGAAAGCACCAGGTGGCCCGTTTCCGCCGCGGTCAGCGCGGTCGCGATCGTCTCCAGGTCGCGCATTTCGCCGATGAGGATGACGTCGGGGTCCTGCCGCAGGGCGTGCCGCAACCCAGACGCGAAGTCCGATACGTCGATGCCGACCTCGCGCTGCTCCACGACGCAGTGCTCCGAGGAAAGCAGGTACTCGATCGGGTCCTCGAGCGTGATAACGTGATAGGGGTACCGGTGGTTCATGTGATCTATCATCGACGCCAGCGTGGTGGACTTGCCGCTGCCCGTCTCGCCCGTCACGAGGACCAGCCCCTGCGGCAGGTTGGCGAGACTGATCACCACGTCCGGCAGGCCCAGCGAGGCGAGCGGCGGGACCTGCGACGGAATGGCTCGGAACGCGATCGCCGGCGTCCGTTTCTGGAAATGGGCGTTCACCCTGAACCGCGTCCCGTCAGGCAGCGTGGTCGAGAAATCGACGTCGCGCCGCTCCAGGAACCGCTCATACTGGTCTGGCATGAGAAGTTCCCGGACAAAACCCTCGGCTTCCTCGGCCGAGACAGGCGCCTCGCCGGGCATGCTCCCCAGCACCGTGTGGATGCGCTGGAGTGGCGGCAGCCCGGCGACGATATGCAGGTCGCTCGAACCATTGGCCACCGCTCGCGTCAGCAGTTCACTGATCCGGCTCACGTCGGTCTCCTCTCTGGGCTACGCGCTGAGGTCTTCCGTGGCCTGGAGCACTTCCTCAACGGTGGTGATGCCGCGACGGAGTTTCCGCAGGCCGTCCTCGCGCAGGCTCACCATGCCGTGGTCCAGGCAATACCGCCTCAGTTCCGTCACGTTGGGGCGCGTGGCCACGAGGTCCCGCAAGTCGTCGTCAAGGACCGTCATCTCGTAGATGCCGCAGCGCCCGCTATAGCCCGTGTTGCGGCAGTGGTCGCAGCCCTTGCCTCGGAACAGTTGTTCGACTTCCATCTGGCACCGCCCCAAGGCCCGCTTCACCTCGTCGCTGGCCTTCACGGGCTCCTTGCAGTGCTCGCATACGCGGCGCACCAGACGCTGGGCCACCACGCCATTCAGGGAGGCGCTGATCAGGTACGGCTCGACGCCGATGTTGATGAGGCGCGTGATGCTCGACGGGGCGTCGTTGGTGTGCAATGTCGACAGCACCAAGTGGCCCGTCAGGGCGGCCTGGACGCTGATGCGGGCGGTCTCCTCGTCGCGGATTTCGCCGACCATGATGACGTCCGGGTCCTGCCGCAGCAAGGCCCGCAGCGCCGCCGCGAATGTGAAGCCGATCCGCTCGTTGATCTGCACCTGGTTCGCAAAGCCGAGGAAATACTCGACGGGGTCTTCGACGGTCGAGATGTTGATCTCGCCCCCGTTCATCGTCAGCAGGGCGGAATAGAGGGTGGTGGTCTTGCCCGAGCCCGTCGGCCCCGTCACGAGGACGACGCCATGGGGCCGCTCGATCTGGGTCTTGAACATCGTCAGGTGGTCTTCCTCGAAACCGAGCCGTTCGAGGCCGATGAGGATGGACCGGTTGTCGAGAATCCTGATCACCACCTTTTCGCCCTGGGTCGTCGGGAGCGAATTGACCCGGAAATCGACGTACCGGTTCCGGACGATGGCGCGGATGCGGCCGTCCTGCGGCAGGCGGCGCTCCGAAATGTCCAGGTTCGACATGATCTTCAGCCGCGACACCAGGGCAGGGTGCATGTGTTGCGGCGGCGACATCACCTCGAACAGCACGCCGTCGATCCGGTACCGCACGCGCATCTTCTTTTCGCCCGGCTCGATGTGAATGTCGCTGGCGCCTTCCTTGACGGCGTTACAGATCAGGTAATTGGCCAGCCGGACGACCGGCGACTCGCCCGAGACCTTCGCGAGGTCCGGCACCTCGTCCTCGTCGGCGGCGACGATCTCCACGGCGTCGTCGGCAATGTCGCGGATCAGGTCGTCGAGTTGAAACTCTTCCGACGTGCCCAGGAGTTCGTCGCTGGCCTTCGTAACCTCCGCCGTCGTGGTCACCGCGAGTCGGACTCGGCAGCCCAGCCGGCGCTTGATCTCGTCGACCAGGAAGACGTTCGCCGGGTCGGGGGTGGCCACTGTCGCGGTCTTGTTGTCGGGGTCCGCATCGATGACGAGGACCTTGTGGCGGCGGCAGAAATCCGGCGGCAACATGCCCAGGACGCGGGCCGGCACCTCCCTCTGGGTGAGCCGCACGTACTCCAGCCCATACTCCTGCGCCAAGCACACCATGACGTCTTCTTCCTTGGCGTACCCTTTGCGTATGAGGATCTGGCCCATCCGCTCGCTCGGGCTCGACTTCTGGAGCGTCAGGCACTCCTCAAGTTGGGCACGCGTGATGATGCCGCGCTCGACCAGCAGGTCGCCCATCCGCGGCCGGCGCTTCTTGCCGGGTTCGGGCGCCGCCGCCGTGGCCGCCGCGGGCGGCTGGGCAGGCGGCGCAGAATCGGTCTCAAGCACGTCATCGGCCATCAGCCTCTCCCTGGAGTCGGGTTGTTGGCGTGCAGGTTCAGTTCGACCCGCTCGCCTTCGCAAACCACGACGACTCGCTCGGGCTCGATGACCTCAACCTGGCATCCCTCAATCGAATCGCCAGTCTGACACAATTTGCCGTTGATGACAGCCATGCCCCGGCTGCCCACGATCATGATGGAGCCGAGCGACAGGCGGACCGCCACGCCCCGCGCCTTTGTCCTCCGGGTATCCACCTCGGCGTCCGGCGCCGTAACGGGCAGGGCCGATGCCGGCGCCGCCGACGGGGCCGCCGTCCGGGCCACTGCAAAGGGGTTCACGCGAAGCCCGCTCAGAGGCACTTGGCGGTCTTGGACGTAGGTGTCGAACTTCCGGACGAGCGTCTCGACGCGGTCGACCGACAGAAGATCGTTTGCCGCGCCCTGCGGCGTGGCGCCCAGGTGGTTGAGAGCGGCTTCGATGCTCCCCGGCGCGGCGCCCGAGGGCGACAGGCCGGCGGGCGCAGGGAGCGCGGCAGGCGTGGCCGCCGCTGCTTCACTCGGCCCCTTGGCCCGCAGGAACTGGTATGCCCCAATGCCGCCCCCGACGGCCATCAGAAGCACCAACACGACCACCTTCTTCTTGTCCCCGAACCCCGGGTTGACCTTGGCGCTGGGCTCGTCTGTCTCACCGGAGCCATCGAGGACCCTGACCGTATCTGTCATTGGGCTCATTGTTTTTTCTCGAAAAAGATGTCCACGAGCAGGTCCACCTGGATCATGCCCTCAGTCTTGGGGATTTTCGTGATCTGCATCTGCCGCACCTTGGTGATGCGCGGCATGCGCTCCAAGCCCAGCAGGAACTCATACAGGGACGTGAACCTGCCTTCGAGGTTCATCGTGATGGGCTGCGAGTTGTAGCGTGCGGCAACCTCGAGAGGGCCGGTTCGGACCGCGCGCGGCGTCAGGGACTTGGACTCGGCGATCCGCCAGACGTCGCGGAGAATCACGTCCATTTCCCGCTGCTGAGGCAGGCGGCCCTCGAAGAAGGCCAGGGCCTCCTCGAGCCGCTTGATCTCCGTCTGGCACTGGTTGATGCGCTGGGCCACGCGCTCCAACTTGACCAGTTGTTCCCGACGCTCCAGGATGACGGCGCGGTCCTCCTCGGCGTGACGCCGCAACGGCAGCACCAACAGCAGCAGCACCGCCGCTGCGGCGCCCGCGATGCCCAGAATGGTCAGGAATACGCGAACCGGGCCGTTCATGACGCACCCTTTCCGTTATCCGCCTTGACTGCGACCGGTGCCGACGCCGTTTCGAGGATCTTGTCCGCCTTCGGACTCAGCCGCAGCGACAACTGAAACCGCCGCATCGTCAGGCCCTCCTCGTAGGTGAACTCCTCCGAGAATAGCAGGTCCACGTCCTCGAAGAGCGGATCGGCGTTCAGCCGCGTGATGAATTCCGCTACCTCGACGTCCGTCCGGGCCAGCCCTTCGAGCCGGAACCGGACCTGCTTGACCTTGACGGTCTCGACCTTGCCCTTGGGCGTCACGCCGGGCGTCTCGGGGGCCCTGACCTCCGTCTCCTCGACGCGCATCGTCAGCATCGTCAGGCTCGTGTGGGCGGGCAGGTGGTTGGCCAGGCGGGCCAGCACGGTGCTTCGCGGCACCCGCTCCAACAGCGTGGTGCTCAGTTCCACCTTGTGGAAGAGGCCTGTCTTGCGGTCCTCAAGGGCCTTGAGTTGATCGATCTGTCGGCCTGCTTCCTGGTACTGGCGATCCACGGCGGCGCGTTCGGCCGCCGCGCCCTTCGCGCCGGAGTACGTGAACACGGCCGCGACGGCCAGCAGCACGGCGGCCCCTCCCGCCAGGCCCAGGCACACGAGGTTGGCCCGGCGGACGCTGCGCCTCTGGAGGTAATCGTCGGGAAGAAAGTTGATGACGCGCATACGCCCGTCCTTCCTTGCTATTCGGCGCTGAACAGGCTCAGGCCCACGGCCACCGCGAGTTGCGGCTCCGCCTTATCGCTATCACGCCGGCCGACGAGAGCCCCGACCGGGTCGCCCACCTCGCAGGGCGGGGCCAGGCACGTGCTCAGGACGCGAACCAGGCCGCGGTCGCGGGCGTCGGGCCCGACGAAGTGCACCCGGTCGACCCGGGCGCCGCGCGACAGCGAGGCATGGTAGCGCAAGCATGATTCAATCTCTTCCGCCAGGTGTTCGAGGGCCGGGCGGATGCCGTTGTACGCCTCCACGGCGGCCTCGACGTTCTGCGGGGTCGGCGACGAGCACCACGACGCCCGCATCGCCGTGGCCTTCTCCAGGGGGATGCCCCTGGCCTGCGCCAGCGACTGCGTCAGTTGCCAGGTCCCCTGGAACACTTCCTTGACGAACGACGTGTCCTGGCCGCGCACAATCGCCACATGGATCGCCAGCGTTCCCAGGTGAACGATCATGAGGCTTGGCGGACCTTCCTGGCTGGCCGAGGCGTGCGCGGCCGCGAACCCGTAGGGGTGGCACATGGCGCACGGCTCCGCGCCGACGCCGATCGCCTGTAGGCCGAGGTGGCGAATGTTGGCCACGTATTTCTCCACCACCGAGCGGCGTGCGGCCAGGACGATCACGTCCTGCTTCGCCTCGTTGTTTTCCGATACCGTGCCCGCCACGATGTGCCGGACCACTGCCTGCTGGGGATCGAAGGGCAACTTGCCCCGGAGTTCAGACATCAGGGCAGGGGCCAACTCTTCCGGCGGCATCGCCGGCAGACGGACATGCCGGATCAGGAGGTGGTGAGACGGGATACTGATGACGGCTTCCTTGCCGCGGAACCCGTTGTCGCTGATCCGCTTCTGGATGAACGACAGGCCCAACGCGAGGTTCTCCTCGGCCGCCTCCTGGGCCATCGCGTCCATCTGGCCGTCGCCGGTGAGCGGCACCTGCAAGTCGGCGCTGTTGGAGGGGAAGTAGAGGCTGGCCTTGGAGACCATCTGGACGTCGGCCTCGGCCTGGTCCAGTTGCGCCATGTGGACAGCCTCGGTGCCCAGATGAATGCCAATTGGCAGCAGGTTCCGCTTGCGATAGGCCATAGGACGCTCCTCAGGGGGCGCAAGACGTCCCCATCTTGTTCAGACAACATCGCCCCATCCTATATCTAGCATGATGGCGAGGGCGGCTGTCAAATCCACCCAACCCACCAATGCGGCGGAGACGGCCCTCCGCGGCATGTTGCTTATAAGTTGTTTCGCGGCAATACGTTACAACCGTGATGGCTTGACTTCGGTAGGGGGATGCCCACAGGTAGCGGGTGTGGGCGATGCGCAACACCGCCAGAATCCACCGGTTTTTCCGGGGCGCCCTGACGCCCTCGCTGCCCGCAGGGTGCTGCTGGGCAGCACGCCCAGTCGCGTGAAGGTTGCTCCCGGAGGCGTTTTACACTGTTTTAATCGACAGTTCCACGACATCGCCTTGAACGATTCGATCCCCCAACGGCCCGCCCCAGCCCCCCGCGCACCCCGCATGCCCCAGGGCCCGGCAAGAGCCGCAGGTTCTCGAAATTGTGTTGATTTGCGGAACGCCAGTTGCTACCTTCGCGGCACGATACTGGGAAAGGCGGGAACCGTTGACGGGAGGGTTTCTCTATGCAAGCCAGGCTCCACCTCGTTAAGGGGAAGCCACAGGACAAGCGGGTGGAGATTCCGCCGGGAGTCCTGAAGGTCGGCCGCGACCCCGAGAGCGACCTGATTATCGCCGTGGCCAGTGTGTCGCGCCACCACTGCGAAATCATCAACGATAACAAGCAACTGATCGTCCGCGACAAAGGCAGCGGCAACGGCACGATCGTCAATGGCCAGAAGGTCCGGGAACAGGTCCTGAAGCCAGGCGACGAGATCCAGGTCGGCCCGCTGACGTTCGCCGTCGAAATCGAGGGCGTTCGCGGCCCGGCCGCCAAGCCTGCCGCGCCGGCCGGCGCCAAGGCCGCGCCGGTGCAGCCGGCGGCCGCGCTCGCCAAGGCCCTGAAGGCCAAGCCGGCAGGCGGCAAGCCCGCGCCTGCCGCCAAGCCCAAGGTTCCCGCGCCGCCTGCCAGGCGCGGGCCGGACGATCTCCTGGCAAGCCTCGAGCGTCTTGCCGGCGGGCCCAAGAAGAAACCGGGCGCGCCGCCCGCCGAACAAGAAGGCGACGATGTCCTCGAGATCTCCGACGAGGATCTCCTGGACACCGACAAGTAGCCGGCCATCGCCGCGCACACCCATCGCATCGACCAGCGTACGCTCTGCGCCTGGTCAACGAACAGCCGTTGGCAGCGCGGAATCTCAGGCGCCGTCCGGGCGCCAGAGTACCAGCCAAGGCGCCCCCTCAAGTGCCACACAAGCAGCCCGCGCAACATAACACTGATTATCGGACGTTGGGCACGCCCGAATAAACACCCCTCAGCGGCGCCGCGTCCGCACGGGCCAGCAGGCGAAAGCCAAGACCGCCGAGCGGCTTCCGTCGTGCCTGGAAGACAAGAATGGGCTTGCCTCTTTGCGTCGCTAGCAGTATATTGAACCGTCGAAGTGCACAGGGACTTGGTATTGGGTACAGAAAGGAGTGGCGAAAGGGACATGCTGAAGATTCGTTCCAGAGGCAACGAGACCGTCGAACAGATGCTCAAGCGCTTCAAGAAGTTGTGCGAGAAGGAAGGACTGACGAAGGAGATCAAGCGGAACAGTTACTACGAGAAACCGAGCGAACGCAAGCGCCGGCAGATGAGGAAGTCTGTTCGCCAGTCGATGCGCAAGAAACTGGTCGGTCCCCGCTAGTCTCCTTCCCGCCGGCGGGCCGTCGGCACGGGCCGCGCGGGCATCCAATCTGAGAGCCAGGCATGGTGCAGCCTCAGCCTGTCGTCACGAAGGGCTTGACGAAGGTCTACAAGGACTTCTGGGGGCGTCCGAAAGTGCACGCCCTCGTCGGGCTGGACCTCGTCTTGGAACCCGGAGAGATCTTCGGTCTTCTCGGTCCCAACGGTTCCGGGAAAAGCACCACCATCAAACTTCTCCTGGGGCTGATCTTTCCGACGGCCGGCACGGCCGAGGTCCTCGGCCTGCTGCCGGGAACGCCCTCGCTCAACCAGCGGATCGGGTATCTGCCCGAGGAATCCTATCTACACCGTTTTCTGACGGGCGAGGAAACGGTCGACTTCTACGGGCGCTTGTTCGGCCTCGACCGGCGGCAGCGGCGCAGGCGGACTGCCGAACTCCTCAACCTGGTGGGTCTGGACCGCCGCGCCCGCGCCCGCCAACTTCGAGAGTATTCCAAGGGCATGAGCCGGCGCATCGGCTTGGCGCAGGCCCTGGTCAACAACCCGGAACTCCTCCTGCTCGACGAGCCGACGTCCGGCCTTGACCCCATCGGCACGCGCGAGATGAAGGACCTCATCCTGCACCTCAAGAGCCAGGGCAAGACGATCCTCCTGTCGTCGCACCTGCTCGGAGACGTGCAGGACGTCTGCGACCGGATCGGCATCCTGGCGCTGGGCCACCTGAGGAAGATCGGCCGCGTGCGCGACCTGCTCCTGGTGCGCGACGTGTTCCAACTTCAGGCCCGAGGCGTGACCGACCAGGCGCGCCAAGCCATCGTGGCGGCCGCGGAGGGCGGCGGGGCCGAGGTCCTTTCGACCGCCCATCCCACGACCACGCTCGAGGACCTCTTCCTGCGCGTCATTCGCGCGGAGGCGGAGGCCGGTAAACACTCTCCGGGCCGCCAGGCCGCCGAGGGCCCGCCGCCGGACGCGGCCGAAGGCCATGGATAATCCCCCACGCACACCGATATCGCCGCCGGCCGCGCGGCGGCGCTGGCCTTGGCCGCGCGTCTGGGGCATCGCGCTGGTCGCGTTCCGCCAGGGCATGCGGCTGCGCCTGTGGATCCTGGTGCCCGTGGCGATCTTCGTGCTGGTTCTGGCCGACCTCTATTCGCCGCGGTTCGACCCCGTCTTCGAGTCCGTCCCGGCCGCCATGAGCACGAGCCTCCTGGTGATGGCCGTCCTGGCGGCGGTCATCGGCATCTTCCTGGCCACCTACTCGATCCCCGCCGAGGTGGAATCCAAAGTCGTCTTCAGCGTGGTTACCAAGCCGGTGAGCCGCGCGGAAATCGTCTCGGGAAAGACGCTGGGGATATCGCTTCTGATCCTGGCGATGCTTGCCGTCGTGGGGCTGGGCGCATACCTGTACATCTCGATCCGAGCGGGCGGCATCCAGGCGCTGGCCGTCCGGCGGCTTGAGGAGGCCCGCCCGCGCGCCACCCATCCTGCGGACCTCAATGCTCTCGAGGCCGCCGCCAAGCATGGCCCGCTGGTGACGTTTCGCTACCAGGCGATCGAGAGCCTGCCCGAGACGGACATCCATTTCGCCGCCGGGGCGCCGCCGGCGCCCGGCGTCCGCTGGGTGCTTGGCGAAACGGGAATGCGGCTGATCTGGGACCTCGCGAAGATCCCCGTGGCCGAGTGGGCCCGGGCCGGCCGGTGCACGCTGTGCGTGAACCTCGAAACGCGCCGGCCGGAGGCGGCGCCGGCGGAGCCCGTCCAGATTTCCGTCGCCCTCGCAAATCCCAAAGTCAGCCGGACCCAGGCGCAACCACCGCCCGACGCGACCCAGGCGCCGGTCAGCCGCACGGTCGTCGAGGTCCCGGCATCGGGCATTGTCGAGATCGGCGTTCTTGCCTCCGACGCGCCGCCGGCCAAGGGGGCGCTGAATCTGCCGCCGCCCGGCGAACTTTCCCTGGAGATCATGGCCGTCAAGGCAGGTTGCGCCGTCGGCGCCAAGGCCGGGGCGGTCCGCGCCACCGGGCCTGACGAACAGGCCGCTCTATCGGAGGAGCCCACGTCCCAGGTGGCCCTGGAATTCGGCCGCGTCATGCTTGTCGGGCGGCCCGAATTGCCGAGGCAGGTAGCGGTCTTCCGCTTCCCAGGCATTCCGGAAGACGTCCTGGGGCCGGGTGATACCGCGGTTGAGATCGGCATGTCGGTCGATGCCTGGGCCCCCGCGCTGATCCTGCCTGCGGCCGAGGCCACGTTCCGCACCATCAGCGGCAAAGAGAAGACGTTCCGCTTCACCCCGGAGGGGGTGCGATCGACGGTCCTTTATATCGACCGGGGTTTCTGGCACGGCGGGCCGCTCGAAGTCCGCCTGGAGTGCCTGACGGCCGACGATTTCCTCGGTCTTGTCCCGCGGAGTGTTCGCCTGCGGCTGGAAGGCGGCCCCTTCGCGCTCCACTTTGCCAAGGCGGGGCTATATGTTTGGCTCCTCGGGACAGTCCTGGCGGCCGCAGGCGTTGTCCTGAGCACGCGGTTCACGTGGTTCACCAGCATCCTGGGCACCTTCGCGTTTCTTATCCTAAGTATGTCGCGCGACTTTATTCTTCACTCCACGGCCCTCGGCAACCTGGCCGTGCGCCTGGCCAAAGGGGGCGACTCCGTGGTGCGCTGGGGAGGCTGGCTCAACCTGACCCAGCACCTGGTCATGCCGCTGCCTGACCTTCGGGCCATGATACCGGGCGAGGCCGTCAGCACGGGGTGCGTGATACCCCTGGGAGAACTCGGGGCCTTGTTCGGCTGGGCGATGCTGGGCGTCGTGCTCCTGCTGGTGGCCGGGACGCTGATGTTCAGGAAGCGTGAGGTGGCGGCATGAGTCATCCTGATTCCGGCGTCCGCGTGACGGCCCCCCCCGGCGTCCCGCCGCAGACCGACTGGCGCCGCAGCGCGGCCCTGGCGGCCGTCATCGTCGTCCTCCTTGCGGGCGTGGTGTTCCCCCTGAGGCGGTACGCCGTGGAACCTGCTCGCGAAGAACTCCTGGGCCACCACGAGTCGCCGGGGCGGCGTCTGGCCCTGGCGTCGCAATTCGGATTCGACACGGCCGCAGGGGCGGGCCTCCGACTCGTTCCCGGCCGCCCTGTGCTGGAACTCAGCGACCTGCCGTCCGAGGCCGTGACCGTGATCCTCGGCGGCTTCCGTGGACCGTACATCGTCTGGCTGTGGATCAAGGCGGAGCAGGAGAAGCAGCAGAAGGTCCACTTCGACCTGCTCGACCGGTACGCCAAGATCGCCGCCCTTCAGAGCGACTACCCGCAGGTCTGGACCTACATGTTCTGGAATATCGTCTGGAACGTTACGGTCCAGTGGCAGTCGCCGGAGCGCAAGTACGAGTGGATCAGGCGCGGCATCGAGTTTCTGCGCGAAGGGTATCGCAAGAACCCCCACAGCGCCCTCATCATGGAGAGCATGGGCCGGGTCTACTCCGAGAAACTTGGCCGCTCCCAGGAAGCCCCCTACTACCGCAAGCGCGTCAAGGAGGATGAGGGCCGCAGCGCCTTCCTCATCGCATACGAGTGGTACGACCGCATGCGGAGGGCCAACGACCGCTACGGCACGCTCACGCACACGCTCGGCAAGCCGGTCGCCTACAGTCAGGCCTGCCACAGCCTTTCATTTTACTCGCAAGAACTGACCCAGGATGCCTACGACGCGCTGAAGTCCGCCCTGGACGCCCGCCAGGCCGGCCGCGACGCCGAAGGACGCCGCACCTTCCAGGAAGGATCGCAGAAGTTGGCCGACGCCATTGCGGCCTGGGAGTGGGCGCGCCGCGAGTGGCGCGACCAGGCCCTCCGGTTCGAGAAGGAAGACGTGTCGCCGGAACTCATCGCAGTCTACAGGAAGTTCTACAATGAGGCCGATGGCACGGTCAAGGAACTCCAGGCTGCCCGCACGGGCCTGACGTACGAGAACCTGCCGGAGCGGTTCAAGCAAATGCGCCGGCCCGAGTTGAAGTAGGCGAACAACCTCCGTCACGGGCGCGCCAGGACCACGACGATGGCCTGCCCGCCGAAACCGCAGGAGATTTTAAGGGCCTGCCGGATGCTCCGCCGCCGGGGCGCCAGCGGCGTGCAATCCAGCCCAATCGCAGGGTCGGGGTCCGTCAGGTTCGCCGTCGGGGGCACGAGGCCGCGCTGCATCGCCAGGACCACCAGCACCAACTCGACCGAGGCGGCCGCACCGAGAAGGTGACCATGAGTGCCTTTCGTTGACGAAACGCTTACGCGCCCGGCCGCCGGCCCCAGGGCATCCCGAATGGCCCGCGCCTCGGCGGCATCGTTTGTTCGCGTGGCCGTGCCGTGGGCGTGGATGAAGTCGATCTCATCCGGGCGAACGCCGGCCCGCCGGATGGCCTCGCGGATAAGGTGTGCCAGCGTCCCGCCGCCGGGCTCCATGTCCGTCAGGCTCGAGGCCTGGCATCCGCTCGCCCATCCGACCACCCTGGCCAGCGGCCGAGCGCCGCGGCGGCGGACCGATCTCTCAGACTCCAGCACGAGGACCCCTGCCCCTTCGCCGATGGCGAAGCCGCGCCGCGTCGCCGAAAACGGGCGGACCGATGTGGCGGGGTCGCCCCCCGGGGCCGCCAGAACCCCCATCCGCCGGTACGACCCGAGGATCAGCGGATGCAGCGGCGCATCGGCCGCGCCGACGAGCGCCGCATCGGCCGCGCCCCGGTTGATCAGCGCCGCACCCCAGGCCAGCGCGTGCCCACCCGACGAGCACGCCGTGACGGGAGCGGCAAGGGGGCCCGTAAGGCCGAGCCTCGCGGCGACGGTGCGCGCGGCCGCCTCGGGCGTCGCCTGCGACACGGCGGACCCGTCGCCGCGGCCGGCGCCGGCCCAGTCGGCCAGCGCGAACACCCCGCCTTTGCTCAGGGCCAGGAACGTGGCCACGCGGTCCGCCGGAACGTCGCCCTCCAGGCCGCTGCGCGCCCACGCTTCCTCGGCGGCGGCTACGGCAAACTGGACGGCCCGGTCGCACGACTCGGTGCCCGGCGGCGCAGCGAAATCGAAGACGGCGGCGCCCGTCGCCTCCGGCAGACCAGGTACAGGCGGAAGGTACCCGACCGCGCTTCGGCCCGCGAACACCGCCTCGGCCGCCTCCAGGCCGGCGCCATGAGGCAGAACCAGGCCGAGGCCCGTGATGGCAACGGCCCGGCCGTCAGCCACGGTTTCCACGCCTCACCCCCCCTGCCCCGGCGACCTCGAGGCCAAGGTCGCGGATCAGTTGCAGGTCCTCCTGGCCGGGCCGGCCCTTCGTGGCCAGATAGTTGCCGACGATGCAGGAGTCGGCGCCCGCGAAGAACATGAGAGCCTGGAGATCGCGCAGGTTCCTCTCGCGGCCGCCGGCCAGTTTGATGGTGCGGTCCGGCAGCATCAGCCGGAACATGGCCACGATCGAGAGGATCTTCATCGGCGAAAGCGCCGCCGCGTCGGCCAGCGGCGTGCCCGGGATCGGATGCAGGAAATTCAAGGGCACCACATGAGAGCCGAGGTCGCGGACCGCCAGGGCCAGGTCGACGCGGTCCTCGTCGGTCTCGCCCATGCCGAACAGGCCGCCGCAGCACAACTCCATCCCGGCCTCGCCTGCGGCGCGGACCGTCCGGACGCGGTCCTCGTACGTGTGCGTCGTGCAGACGTGCGGAAAGTGCCGGGCCGAAGTCTCGAGGTTGTGGTTATACCGCGTGATTCCGGAGGACGCCAGGCCCTTGGCTTCCTGGACCGTCAGAGCGCCGAAACTGCCGCAGACTGCCAGGCCGGTGCGCTCGCGAATGGCGGCGGCGCTGGCGACGAGCGAGTCGCGTTCGGCCTGCAAAAGTCTGGCGCCGCTCGAGACAAGCCCGACTCGCTCGGCGCCCATGGCGGCGGCGGCCTCGGCCGCGCGCAGGACTTCCGCCGTCGAAAGGAGCCCGTGGGCGGCGATGTTCGTCGGCCAGTGGGCGCTCTGGGCGCACCAGCGGCAATCTTCGCCGCAGCGGCCGAGTTTTACGGCGACGATGCTGCACAGATGGACGGCACGTCCGCGCCATCGGCGGCGGACCCGGTCGGCGGCAGCGAGGACGGGCCACGGATCCTGCCCGGCCGACGCCAGCAACGCCAGAGCGTCGTCGCGGCCGATCCGCTCGCCCTCCTCGGCGCGGCGGGCACACGATTCCACGGACCACGTCATGGGGCCGTCCGCAGGTTCACCGGCCCTGGCGCCTCACGGCCTGCCGCCGCCGAAATCGAGCGCCAGGTTGCGGGTGCTCGTCCGTTCCCACGTGTGGCCGGCGACCCCGACGCCGGGCTTCGGCACGTAAAGGTTCGCCTGCTTGGCCACCACGTCGATAACGAGAAGGCCCTCGCGGCTGCTCGAGACGGCGCCGGTCACCATGAGGTAGTCGCCGGCGCGCATGTCGGTGGCGGCGACGGCGGCAGGCTCGGACCTGCCGACGTAGAGCACAAGCGCCACGGCGGCCAGCGTGACGTTGGCACACACCAGGGCGATGAGGATCAGGTCTTTGGTTTTCATTTTCGAATCTCCATGCATTGAGCGGTGGCCGTGGGGCCTACGGCGCCTCCTTGTGGGGGAAGTCGGTCGTCAGCATGCGCCCCTGCCCGGCAGTGGGCTTCAAGGCGAACGTGGTCACGTCGATGTCGTAGAAGACCATGCGGCGCGACGCCGTGTCGAGGATCGCGAAGTTGCAGAACCCGTCGCGAACCAGGATCGATGTGGCCAGGTACGTCGCGTAGACTCCCCCCTGGCCGTAGGCCGCCCGCTCCTGCTGCAGGCTGCTTGCCACAACCCCGCCGAGCAGCACGGCCGCCACGACAAGTACGCCAATGGCTACCGTTTTCCCGTCCATCGTCGTCTCCTTTCCTGGGTGATCCCGTCGAGCACGGACCCGCGGTCACGTTCTTCGGAAGCGTTTGCAGGGAACCGCCAGCGCCGACACACACACGAGGGCGGCGATAATATCGGGAATGACGTACTGCGGCTGCTCGGCCTCTCTTGGCCTCTCCGGCCGCCCCGGCGCCAGGCGCGCCCCCGCCGGCGCCGCGAGGCACGAGGCCAGAATCGCGGCGGCCGCCGCCGCCACGATCCTCCGCCGCAGGCGCGTCCAGAGCCGGGCCGATTCCACCGATCTCCTCCCGGAGGCCCTCACAAAAACGACGCCACGGGCCTCGCCATCTCCCGAAAAGCGGCTGTCGGCACACTGACGGTGTCCCACGAGCGGCTTCGCAGGCGGCACGCCTGGGCGTACGCACTACGATAGACGCCCACGACGCCGAAGTATTCGCCGCGAAACGCGTGCACCGTCTCGAACCGGGCCGACGCCTCCGCCTCCTCCAGATGATAACAGAATACCAGGACTCCTGCAAATCCAGAACCAAAAACCTCTTCCCATCGGGCCAGGCTTTCGAGGTCTTCGCGTTCAGTCCAGTTCTCCCATCGCCGGCCGCCCTTGGAGCCGCGCGCGGGGAACCGACGCCCCTTGACGTCGGCCAGCAGGTTCGGCCCCGCGGCACTGTAGACGACGAAATCGAAACTCTTGAGCCGGACCCCGGCGAACAGGGCCTTCTTCGCCTCGTCCACGGCCACGTACGGCGCGCCGACCGTCCGAAGGTAATCCTCGAAGCAGGCCTCGTAGATGACCTTGCGGTTGGCCATGGACCGGTCTAGCCGCCCAGTTCCTCCAGGTGGACCTCGCGCTGCTCGCCCGACTGCATGTCGCGCAAGGTCAGGCGGCGGCCCGCACCGAACTCGGGCCCCACGATGACGACAAACCGCGCGCCGGCGTCCGCCGCCTTCTTCATCTGCCGCTTCAGGGCGCCTCCTCCATGAAGGTCATATTGCGTTGTCAGATCGTACGCACGGAGGCGGCGCACCACCTGCAACATGTTCGTGAAGTTATTCTCAACAGACGATACCACGAAATACTCGGCCTGCGGCTCGGCCTGCGGCCACAGGCCGCGCCCGTCCAGGAGGATGCCCAGGACGACGTCGCCGCAGCCGAAGCCGCAGGCGGGCATCGCCTTGCCGCCGATCTCCTCCAGGAGGCGGTCGTACCGCCCGCCGCCGAAGATCGCCCGCAGTCCGCCCTTGCGGTCGTGCACCTCCCAGACCGGCCCGGTGTAATACGCCAGGCCCCGCACGATGCCGATGTCGAACCGGCACCAGTCGGCGATGCCGTAGTCGCCCAGGAGTACGAAGAGCCGCCGAAGCGTCTCCGCCGCCGCCCGGACCTCGGGCGTGGCCAGTTCCCGCGCGTCGATGCCGTCGAGGCCCTGCCAGGAGAGGATGCGCTGGAGTCCCTCGCGCTGGGGCGTTCCGAGACCCGCCTCGGCCAGCATGACGCCGAGCGCCTCGGCGGACACCTTGTCGCGCTTGTCGAGGATGCCGAAGACCTGGGGCACTCGCTCCTCGGCGATACCCAGGTGGCGCACCAGCGCACCCAGCAGGCGGCGATCATTCAGGCGGACCTCGACATCTTCCGGCCCGAGGCCGACCTCCCGCATCGCGTCGACCGCCAGCGAGATGCACTCGGCGTCGGCGATTTCTTCGGCGATGCCGATCAGGTCCACGTTCCACTGAAAGAACTCGCGCAGGCGGCCCTTCTGTGCCCGCTCGTAGCGGAAGCACCGCGAGATGTTGAACCAGCGGACGGGCTCCGGCAGGGCCGCCTGGCGTGCAGCAATCATCCGGGCCAGCGTGGGCGTGAACTCCGGGCGCAGGGCCAGTTGGCGATGGCTCTTATCGACAAGCCCGTAGAGTTGCTCGGCGATCTCCGGCCCGCTTTTCTCGGTGTAGAGTTCGAGGGGTTCGATTTCGGGCCCGTCGACCTCGACGAAGCCCGCCCGCCGGCTGGCCCGCCGCCACCGCTCGAAGAGCCAGTTCCGCAGCGCCATGCCCTCGGGATAGAAGTCCCGCGTTCCTCGGACCGGTCGAATTTTCATCCTGTATCCCTGGGGGCCGCGGCTGAACAGTGGTTACGGCGTCGCTACGTCCTGCTCGAACACTTCTTTCTCGCCAGCCTGATACTCGACCTCGAACCTGGCGTGGGTCATGCCCGCGCGGCTGACCTCGGTGTGCGTCGGGACATAGGCGGCCTCGCACATTCCGGCGGCGTCCGGTCCGGCCAGGGCAACGCCCGGCCTGGCCTCCCGCCCCCCGGCAATGCGATGCTTGGCCGTCTCGCCCGTGTCTTTCGTCAGCGTCAAGGCGACGTCGACGGGCTGGCCATGGGTCGCCTTGAACTCCACACGGACCGGCGTGCGATAGCACTTGATCGTCATTTTCCGCTCAGACCCTACGCGGACGTCCGGCCTGTTTGTCGAACCGGGGTAGTAGTCCCACGTTTCCGTGCTGCTGTTGTAGACCCAGTCAATCTTGCCGCGCATCAGGTACGGCGTGGCGCTGACCTGGTAGGTCCTCGGCTCCGCGCCGCAGGTGAACGCATGGGTCCACCGATAGCAGCCGGCCGCATGAGGCGTCTCGACCACGAAATCCTGCCCGCCGACGCTGAAGAGGGCGAAGTGCCCTGGCCCGGCGGCACACTCGAGTTCGAACGTCACCGGCTCCCCGTCGTAGGCCCACTGGACCCTCTGGGCGGAGAACTCCCCGCCCGCGAGCGCCGTGTCGGCCGACAGGCGGCAGGACTCCTCCCAGAAGCATCCGGCGCTGGCGAGGCAGGCCAGCAGGCCGGCCGCCAAGCCAAGCCACGCTGGATTCGGACCCCACTTGTCTGCCATACGACTCCTCACGACTGCTGCGAAATCCCTGAAAGCGCCCGTGGCGCTGAACGGCGCCGGTGGCGTGCCCGCATATCATCGCCGGGGGGATGCTATGGCGGCCCGGATGGCCTGTCAAGGTTTTTGGCCGCCGCGACTACGGGCCGCGTCGGGTGGTCGGCGGGTCCTTCGGCGGGCCGTCGCCGGGGGGCGGCGTCTCCTCGGCCCGCCTCGCGAGCCTGCGACCTCGCAGCCGCCGCCACACGCCCACCACCGGTCCGCTGAGCGCGTACGCGCCGAACCCGACCGGCAGAATGATCTCCCGCAGGACGACGGCCAGCCCGATCATCAGCAGCACCAGCACCAGGTGACTCACCGGACGCCGGCCGCGGATGAACTGGTTCAGCAGGTGCGAATAGCGGAGGTTCGAGACCATCAGGACGCCCAGCAGTACGGCCACCGCCGGCATGGACCACAGAAGGATGCGGCAGCAGAGGCTGTGGACGTTACCGGGCCAGAAGCGCGCGACCACGATGATGAGCGAGACCATGGCCCCCGCGGCCGCAGGCGACGGCAAACCACGGAAACTCAGGTGCGCCTCCTCGTCGTGCACGTTCTCGACATTGAACCGCGCCAGGCGAATCAGGGCGCAGCCCAAGTACACCGCGCCGCAAACCCACGCGATTCGCAGGATTTCGACCAGGCCCTCGGGCATCACGTCGTGGAGGCCCTCGACCACGACGCGGTTCATCAGGAACGCCGGCGCAACCCCGAAACTGATGGCGTCGGCCAGGCTGTCGAGTTGGCCGCCGAAGTCGCTCGTTGCCCGTGCGAACCGGGCCAGGCGGCCGTCGAGGGCATCGAAGATCATCGCCAGGAAGACCAGACCGCCTGCCAGCAGAACATCCAGCCGGAAGACGCAGTCGCCGGTGCTTGAGGGCAACAGCGCTTTGGTGGTGAACGTGATGGCGCCGAAGCCGCACAGGGCGTTCCCGAGCGTGCAGAGCGACGGCAGGATGGAAACGCGCGGGATTCTCACGTGAACCGCCCCAGAACGGTCTCACCGGCCCGGACCCGCTGGCCCAGGCGGGCCCGGACCTCAAAGCCCGCCTCGACGGGCACGTAGACCTCGGCCCGTGAGCCGAACTTGATCATGCCGAACCGCTGGCCGCGCTCGACCCGTTCCCCCGCGGCCGCCGCGCACACGATCCGCCGCGCCAGGACGCCCGCCACCTGCCGCACGAGCACGCGGGCTCGCCCATCGGCGGCGCGGATGACCATGGCGACCGCCTCGTTCTCCGACGATGCCTCCTGGTCCTGCGCGTTGTGGTGGCGGCCGGGGCGGTATTCGACGGTCTCGACCTCGCCCCCGCACGGTGCCCGGTTCACGTGCACGTTCAGCGGCGACATGAAGATGGCGATCTTGTGGCTCGGGACCTTCAGCAGCGGCGGCTCGTCGACCTGGGTCACCTCCACGACCTTGCCGTCGGCCGGCGCCACCACCACGCCCGGTTCTTCGGGGATCCGCCGCGAGGGATCGCGAAAGAACGACAGGACGAACACCAGGGCGAGGACGAAGACGGGCGCCAGGTACCACCAGCCTATGGCCGCGCTCGCCGCGATCCCTGCCGACGCCGACCCACCGAAAAGGAGCAATTCGCGAACCCCGTATTTAGTCAGCGGAATCCGCACGGCCCTCTTCCTCCGACCGCGGCGCGAAGTAATGACCGCATGGAACGCACGTCAGTTTCAGGTCCATCGCGTCGATCGGAAAGTCGCGACAGGTAATCGGCCGTTTCTCGTAGCGGTCGCACAGCCTGTCGCGGGTCAGGAACGGACAATGGAAAGTCAGGTGGCAGCATGCGCCGCACGCGCGGCACTTGCCGAGCCGGCGAGACCTCATGCGGGCCACGTAGCCAGGCCGGACCCGGCTGAGATACTGCCGGCGGACCTGCCCGATCAGCCGCAGCACGTACCGCCAGCCCCTCGCGACCGGGTGGTCCGGCGCATTCAGGTGGACGAGGTTCGGGCTCGCAATGCCCTGCGCATGGCAGGTTGTCTGGCTCATACGTAGCCTGAGTTTAGGCGTTCGTGCGGCGGATGTCAATTGTCCGCCGCGGTTTTCCTATTCCAGGTTCGCGTGGCGCGATTCGAGTTCCTGCGGCGGCGTTCCCAGGCGGCGGCCGATCTCGGCGCTGATCGCGTCCAGTAAGATCAGCAGCGCCTGCTCGAACAGCGATCCCCCGTACTGGGCCGACAGGCCGTCCTTGGGCGGCGTGCGCTTCGACGGCGCGGGGATCACGATGGTCTCATCGGCCAGCCGGGCCATGGGCGACTCCGGCGTCGCCGTGATGGCGACGACCCGCGCCCCGGCCTCCCGCGCCACCTTCGACACCAGGACGGTCACCTGCGTCTCGCCGCTCGCGGAGCACGAAAGCAGCAAGTCCCCGGCGTGGACGGCCGGCGTGGTGGTCTCGCCGACAACGTAGGTCACCAGGCCCAGGTGCATCAACCTCATGGCGAAGGCGCGGGCCATGAGTCCGGACCGCCCGCCGCCCGCCACGTAGATGCGGTGGGCGGCCAGGACCGCCTCGACCAGGTGCTCCAGGGCTTCCGGAGCCACCTGCCCGAGAGTGCGGCGCATCTCGTCGAGGATGGCGTTCACGCCTCTTTGTATCGGCATTGTTGGGTTCCGCCGTAACCCTAATTGTTCGTGCCGAACCTCGCGCCTTACTGTATCACTTCCCAGGCGCAGGCTCAAACGATTTGCTCTCCTTGACACCGGCTCGACGGACGGTTACTTTGGCGCCGGGTCGGGGGCCAGCATGAAACGTATCCTCGTCAGCCCGCTCTCCTGGGGTCTGGGTCACGCCACCCGGGACCTGCCGATCATCCGTTACTTCCTCGAGCGGGGCCACGACGTGACGGTGGCGGCCGAGGGGCGAGCCCTGGCGCTTCTGAAGCAGGAAGTGCCGCAGTGCCGGTTCGTGGAACTCCTGGACTATCCGCCGCCCTACTCGGCCGGGCGTCACTTCGTGCCGAAGTTCCTGGCCATGGCCCCCGTCATGCTGTGGGCCATCGAGAGGGAGACCCTGCAAGTGCGGCGATTGCTGGCGCGGGAGCCTTTCGACCTTATCCTCAGCGACAACCGGTTCCGCGTGCGTTCGCGGCACATACCGAGTTTCGTGATCGCCCACCAGTTGCGGTTTATGACCCCCGTGGGCCTGATGGCCTTCGAGTTCATCACGGAGTTCTTCAACTACGTCTACCTCAGTCCCTTCGACCGCATTATCGTCCCGGACTCGGCCGACCCGACGATGAACCTCTCGGGGCGGCTCTCGCACGAGATGCGCTGGCTGAGGACGGACCGGAAGGTCTACTACGCGGGGATCCTGTCGAGCGTCTCTCGGACCCGCGCGCCGCAGGACGTGGACCTGTTCATCTCGATCTCCGGGCCGGAGCCACAGCGGACCCAACTGGAGCAGATCATCCTGGCCCACGTCGGCCGGGTCCGGGCCGACCGCATCGTCATCACCCTCGGCAAGCCCGAGGTCAGCGAGAAACGCCAGTTGGATGCGCGGACCACGGTGTACGGTTTCCTCGACCGCGCCGGCCAGCAGGAGATGATGAACCGCGCCCGGATGATCGTCTGCCGCAGCGGCTACACCACGGTCATGGAACTGGCGGAACTGGGCAAGAAGGCCCTGTTCATCCCGACGCCGGGCCAGACCGAGCAGGAGTACCTGGGCCGCTACTACGCCCAGCGCCGCTTCTTCCACAGCGTGAGCCAGTACGAACTGGACCTTCCGCGCGACCTCCAGGTCGCCGAGCAGGTGTCGGGCGTCCCCTTCGCCGCGGACACGCGCACGAACGTCGAAAGGTTATACAACGACCTGTTTGCACCGGTGCTGGAGACTTGAGAACGGGCCCCGTGCGCCGATCAGACGCCGAAGATCCGTTTGGGGTTGTCCCGCAGCAGCAGCCCCGCGAGTTCCACGGCCTGGCGCTCGCCGAGGCGGCCGGTCTCGACGAACTCCCGCGCCAGGACCCGCGCCAGGACCCGCCTGTACATGTTGAACTTCGGCAGGCCGAACTCGACTTTGTACATATCGCTATAGTATCCGATGAGTTTGACCTTGGGCACCGCCTCCAGCCGCGCCCGCAGGTCGTACTCGATGTGGGCGGGGATGTTCGCGTACCACCAGTGTCCAGAGGGCTTCACGTTCGGAAAGATCCACGCGAACGTCGCCAGTTCGTGGGCCCAGGTCGTCGACAGGACCGAGACCGTGAAGTCGACCTGCGGGTATCGGCGGAACAGGTCGGCGTACTCGACGAGGCTGCCGCGTTTCGACACCAGGTCCCGCCCGCCCGCCACTCCCGCCGGGTACACGTTGCGGATGCAGCCGATCATCAGTTGAAACGGCTTCTGGAACTGGCGGCACGTGTCGGCGATGGCGTCGAAGGCGAACACCGCCAGTGCCCGGCTCTCGGCGTCCGCAAGGGCTTTGCCGCGGACGGCCTTGGCGAGGGCCTGGCGTGCCGCCCCGGCATCGGGCGGCTGAGGCGAGAAGTCCGGCGGCAGGCTGATGGCCGCCGACGCCGCACCGCCCTGCACGAAGTACCGCATCAGCCAACGCAGGGCGTCGCGAAAGTCATCGGTCGAGCCGACCTCGATGCCCGTCTTGACCGCCAGCCGGTGCCGCACGTCGGCGTCGCCCAACTGGAACACCAGGTCGTCGGTCCGCAGGCACGGGACGAAGACCGACCGGTCGATCGCCGAAAGGTCCTCGTCGAACCGGTTGGTCAGGAACACCTTGTCGAGGTTCGCCTTGGCGAGCACCGCTAGGTACCGATCGTCGGCCTTGGCCGCCTCGGCCACCACCCGGGCAAGTTCCGGCCAGTTCGACGGCGTCAGTCGCTCGGCCCGGAAGGCGAAGAGTTCTCTGGCCGCCTCCATCAGCCAACTGTACTGCACGGTGTTGTCGATCGTGTCGAGGCGTGCCACGAGTTCGGCCACGCGCTGGAGGTCGCTCTTCGGCGGGTCCACGGCATCGGCGGGCATGCCCGCGGCGTGAGCCAGTTCGGTGTAATAGTGATAGCCCAGCAGGTCGCCGAGGGTCTGAGCGTGGGGCGACTCCGGCGGCACGTGGCTGTGGCAATCGATGGCCCGGATGCGGGAAATCTCGTCAAAGAGCCTCGCTTCAAGGTCGGTCATCGGGGTCGCCTCCTCCTGGGGACGGGATTGTTGGCGGCCATTATACGGTCTTGGCGGCCGGACACAACCGGGCGGCGGGCGGCCAACGAACTCGGTCGCACACCACGACGGATTTTTTGTCTGGTACGCTCGCCTACGCCGTAAAATCGCGTATAATATCTACGATTGGCGAGGGCGCAGGGTATGGCTTGGATAGAATGGGTGACCGTTAATCCGAACCGCTCGAGCCTGACGTCCTGGTTGGCGCGGCCGGTTCCGGAGTCCGTTCTCCAGCGGTTCGCCGAGGACGACCAGGCGTTCGACATCCGCTTCCTGGAGGACCTCCTGGCGCGCGTCGGCGAAGACACCGAGATCCTGGCCCATTTGGGGTTCCTGTACACCAAGGCCGGCCGGCACCGCGACGCCCTGGCGGTGGACCGGCGGCTGGCGGCCCTGCGGCCGCGCGACCCCATCGCATTCTACAACCTGGCCTGCTCGCACGCCCTGCTGAAGCAGGCGACGCGCGCGTTTACGGCCCTCAAGAAGGCCATCCAGTTGGGTTACCGCGACTTCGAGCACATCCAACTCGACGTGGACCTTGAGAACCTGCACAAGGACCCTCGGTGGGATGCCCTGCTGAGCGCCCTGAAACGGTAATCCGCCGCAGCGCCCTTTCGCGCGGCGCCAAACCGTCCTACAGGATGTACTTCGCCAGGTCCTCGTCATCGGCGATTCCGCGGAGTTTCTCGCCCACGTAGTCCGCGTTGACGCGGACGCGGCGACCGCCCGGCGGCAAGTCTGGCGCCTCGAAACTCACGTCCTCCAGCACCTTCTCCAGGACCGTGTACAGCCGCCGCGCGCCGATGTTCTGCATCCGCTGGTTTACGCGATGGGCGACCTCGGCGACCTGGCGGATGCCGTCCTCCGTGAACTCCAGCGTCACCCCCTCCGTGGCCAGCATGGCCTGGTGCTGCTTGACGAGGGCGTTGTCGGGCTCCTTCAGGATCCGCACGAACTCCTCGGCCGTTAGGGCCTTGAGTTCCACGCGGATCGGAAACCGCCCCTGCAACTCGGGCATGAGGTCCGACGGACTCGTCTGCGTGAAGGCCCCGGCGCCGATGAACAGAATGTGGTCGGTCCGCACGAGGCCGTACCGCGTGCCGACCGTGGACCCCTCGACGATCGGCAGCAGGTCGCGCTGGACGCCCTGGCGGCTGACGTCCGGTCCGAACCGCGAGTCCGAGCCGGCGATCTTGTCGAGTTCGTCGATAAACACCACGCCGACGTTCTGCACGCGATCCAGCGCCTCGGCGGCCACCTGCGACCTGTCGATGAGCCGGTCGGTCTCCTGGGCGACGAGCACCACGCGGGCCTCGCGGACGGTCATGGTCCGGGCCTTTCGGCGCGGCGGCATGAACCGCTCGAACATCGTCTGGAGGCCGATCAGTTCCTCCTGCTGCGGCCCGCCGATGCGCCCCAGGTCCACTTTCTCCTCGACCTCGACTTGCACGAGGCGGTCCTCAAAGAGGCCCGCGTGGAGTTTCTTTCGGAGTTTCTCTCGCGTCGCCTCGCGCTGGGCGGCCTCCTTGTCTTCGGCGGCCTCAGCCGCGCCGCCGGCCCCCGTGGCCCAGCGGCTCGTCGGCAGAAGGACGTCGAGCAGGCGGTCCTCGGCGGCAGCAGCGGCCTGCGGGCGAACGGCCTCGGCCATCTCCTCGCGAACCATGTTGACGCCCAGTTCCGTCAGGTCGCGGATGATCGACTCGACGTCGCGGCCGACGTACCCGACCTCGGTGTACTTCGTGGCCTCGACCTTGATGAACGGGGCCCCCACCAGGCGTGCCATCCGCCGGGCGATCTCGGTCTTGCCGACGCCCGTCGGGCCGATCATGATGATGTTCTTCGGCGCCACTTCCTCCCGGAGTTCCTCGGCCAGTTCCCGGCGGCGCCAACGGTTGCGCATCGCGATCGCGATGGCGCGCTTCGCCTCATCCTGGCCGATAATGTACCGGTCCAGTTGCCGCACGATCTCGCGGGGCGTCAGCGATTTCATGCCTCGAGCACCTCCACCGTGACCCGGTCATTGGTGTAGACGCAGAGGTCGGCGGCGACGGCGAGGGCCTCGCGGACGATTTCCTCGGCCGAAAGGTTCGTGCATTTCAGGAGGGCTGCGGCCGCGCTGCGCGCGTACGCCCCGCCGGATCCGATGCCGATGAGGCCGTCGGTGGGCTCGATCACGTCGCCGCCGCCCGAGATGATAAGGCTCGCCTCGGCGTCGACGACCGCCAGCAGGCTTTGCAGCCGCCGCAGCACGCGGTCGGTCCGCCACGCCTTCGCGAGTTCCACCGCCGCCTTGCGGATGTTGCCCGAGGACTCCTTGAGTTTCGCCTCGAACCGCTCCATGAGGGCGAACGCGTCGGCCGCGCCGCCCGCGAACCCGCAGATGACTCGGCCGTCCTCGCCGAGGCGGCGGATCTTCTTCGCGTCGGCCTTGACGATCGTCTCGCCCATCGTCACCTGGCCGTCGCCGCCCACCACCACCTGCTTGCCGCGCCGCACCGACAGCACGGTCGTCGCGCGAATATGCATCCCCGCCCTCCCCGTCTAGTACTTCTTACCCCACTGATCGCGCCACAGGACCTCGCCGAGCGGCTTCTTGTCGGCCTGGGGCGTCTCTTGGGGGGCCTTGCCGATCGGCACCAGGATGATCACGCGCTTCGTCGCCGGCACGCCCAGCAGCCGCTTGGCGTATTCCTCTTCCTTCAGGAGGGTCCCTTCGACCCAGACCGACGCATAGCCCGTGGCGGCAATCGCCAGGAGCATGTTCTCGGCGGCGGCCGCGGCGTCCTCGAGCCACCAGCGCGACGCCGCCGGGTCCGCGACGATCGCGATCGCCGCCGAAGCCGTCGCAAAACACGCCTGCACCTTCTCCAGGGCCCGCAGCGTCTCCGGCTTCTGGATGAGGATGAAGGAGAGCGGCTGGCGGTTCCCGCCCGACGGCGCCCGCCGCCCCGCGTCCGCGATCTTCAGGAGGTCCGCTTCCGGGACCTGCACGGGGTCATAGGCCCTGACGCTGGCCCGCTTCGCAATAGCCTCGAACAGGTTCATGGCTGCTCCTTTCTTTGATGCCCCTCGGGTGTGCGGCGTGCCGCTCAGTCGCCGCGGATGGTTTTGAGCATGGCCGCCCGCCCGGCCGCGCGCTCCCCCTCCTCCTCCAACCCCTGCCAGACGATGTGGGCCTGGGCCTCCAGAGACAATTTGAGATTCGTGTATGGATTGACCTCGGTGGCGGCATCGACCTGGGCCAGCCACTCCGGTTGGAGGTCGCCCGCGCCGGACAGCGCCCCTGCCAGGCCCCCGGCGACGGCCGCCAGGCAATCGGTGTCGCGCCCGAAGTTCACGGCCGTCACGATTGCGTCGCGCGCGGCGCCCTTGGTCGCCAGGAAGACCGCCAAGGCCTTCGAGACGACCTCGTTGGCGTGGCTGGCGGCATAGGCCGTCCCGCGCCCGTTGTAGTAGGCGTCGAACTTGTCGCGCATGGCGAGGGGCTCGTCGGCGCGGCAGGCGACCTCGAGGGCCCGGCGGATTTCGCCCGCCTGGGCCGGCCCGCCTGCCTCGCGGGCCGCCGCCAGGACCGAGTCCACTGTGGCCTCGGGCACCAGGGCCGCCGCAACCCCGGCCGCAACCACGGCGGCCCACGCCAATCCGTCGCCCAGCGGGGCTTGGAGCACCCGCCCCACCGCCTGCACGTCGCGGGCCGCCTGCACCGGGTCGCCCGCATTGATCAGGCCGATAGGGTGGCACGACCGCGCCAGGCTCACCAGGCCCGTGTACGGGTTGAAACGGCCGAGTTCCGAGGCAGGCACACCGGCCTTGGCCAGCCGGATGAGGTAACGGTCGAAAGGCTCCATGCACCAGGTCGCCCGCTCGGCGTCGACCTCGTCGCGCCACACGGCCGCGACATCCTCGGCAGTCGGCCGCCCCCGCGCCCGGCGGATGGCTCGCAGGAACACGCGCTGCCGCTCGATCCCGTCCTCGGTGGTCCCCGGCGGCCGCTGCCAACCGTTCTGATAGTGCTCGTAGGGCAGAAGTTCCTCGAGCCGGCCATAGCGCTCGCGGATGTCCGGCCACAGCCACCCCTCGACGGCCGCACCCATCGCCGAGCCGATCTGGCTGGCGGCCAGGCATCCGAAGACCTTTTCGAAACCCGTCGGCATAGGGTGCCCCCGGTCCTGCGCATCGAGCCCCCACGATAACGTTAATCATCATAGAGAATGCCTGTGGCCGTAGGCAAGCCGAATCGCTTCCCCTTGCACGCGCCACCCCCGCGAACTACCATGCCGGCATGACGCGGCGAACGTCCACCCTTGTGGCGTACTTCGTCTTCGGCGCGTACGCGGTCATCGCCCAGGCGACGCTCCTGCGCGAAGCCCAGGTCCTGCTGTTCGGTTCGGAACTCTCGTGGGGCCTCGTGCTGGCGTTCTGGCTGGCGGGCGTCGGCATAGGCGCGGCAGTGGCCGGCCGCCTGGCGGACCGAAGCGCGCGGCCGTGGCGGCTGTTACTGGCCGCAAGCCTCGGGATGCCGGGCGCCCTGGTGCTCATCATCAACTTCCTGCGAGTCGCCCGGTTGTTCGCCGGCGTGGGGCCCGGCGAATACGTCGGCCCCGGCGCCATGGTCTGGATCACGCTCGTCGCGACGGTGCCCGTGAGCGTGTGGGTGGGCGTGACATTTCCGGTCGCCAGCGCCATGCTGGCCCGCGCCGAGGACCAGGCGGCCGCCAAGGCCCGCGCCGTCGGCTGGGCCTACCTTATCGAAGCGGCCGGCAGCCTCCTGGGCGGCGCCCTGTTCTCCTTCTTCCTCGTCGACCGCGTCGGCGCCATAACGCTAGCCGTACTTGCCGGCGGCGTCCTTGTCCTTGCGGTGAGGATTCTGGGCGCCGAGGCGCCAAGACCCCGATCGATCCCGGCATTCTATCCCGTTGCGATCATCCTTGGATTTGCATTACTCACGTTCTGCGCCGTCTGTCTCGACTCCGCGACCGTGCGCCTGAGATGGCGGACCTTTGCCCCAGATCTGCAATTCGTGGCGTCCCGGGACACACGCTATCAGAACGCCGCCCTGGGGCGGCTCAAGGACCAGTACAGCCTGTACCTGAACGGCATGGTCAGTGCGACGTGGCCGAACCACGCCGACGCGGCGGTCGCGGCGCACCTGGCGGCTTGCGAAGCGCCGTCGCCCCGGCGCATCCTGGCCCTCGGCGGCGGCGAGGACGGCATCCTTGCGGAACTCCTTTGCCACAAGCCCGAGCGCCTCGACTTCGTGACGCTCGACGAGAAGGTGCTCGCGCTGGTCCGCCGGCACCTCGACCCGCCCGACGCGCAGGCCCTGGCGAACCTCGGCACCGCCGTGCACTTCACCGATGCCCGGCGGTTCGTCAAGCAGGCCGCCGCGCGGGGCGACCGCTACGACCTTGTCTACCTGGCGGCCCCCGAACCGGCCTCGACGCTCGAAGCGCGGCTTTATACCGAGGAGTTCTTTGCCCAACTGGCCGACGCCATGACCGACGACGGCGTCCTGACGTTCACGCTCAGCGGCTCCGTCGGGTACTGGAGTCCGGAGGCCGCCGCCTACGTCGGAAGCGTGGTCTTTGCCCTTGAGCGGGTTTTCCCCGACGTGCTCCTCACGTTCGGCTACCCGACGCACTGTTTTGCCGCGAAGCGCCGCGGCGTTCTTGCCGATACCGGCGAGGCGCTGGCCCGGCGCTATCGCTCGCGCGGGGTCCGGTCGCCGCACTTCAGCCCCCTGTGGTTCATGGGCGCGAGCGACCTGCTGGACGCCGAGAAGCGGGCGTCGGTGGCGCGGGCCCTGGCGGCCCATCCTCCGGCGTTTCTGAACACCGATGACCGGCCTGCGGCGGCGCTCTACCACATGCGGTTCTGGCTCCAGACAAGCGAGGCGTCGCACGCGACCCAGAGCACCCCGGCCACTCAGCGGTTGGACCTGCTGGGGCTGCTGATGAGACTGCGGATGGAGCACGTGATGCTCGTTGTCGCCGCGGCGACGGTCCTGGCCGCGCTGGCGGGTCTTGCGCGCGGCCGCGGCGGCCTCGGCCGCACGGCCCTCCTCTGGTCGGTCGGCACGACGGGCTTCGCCTCGATGGCCCTTGAGATCGTGCTTCTGTACACATTTCAAATACTTTACGGCTACGTCTACGCCATGGTGGGCCTCGTGGTGGGCGTGTTCATGTTCGGGCTGGTCCTGGGCAGCCTCGGCATGAACTGGCGGATCGGTCGTGCGTTGCGAGACCCCGCGCGGCGGCCGGGCCTCCGGACCGCCGTGGCCCTCGACCTGGCGATCGCGGTCTTCGCGGCGGGCCTCGTGCCGGTCCTGGCGCTGCTGAGGGCGTCGACGGCCGAGTGGCCCGTGGAGATCGTAACCTTCGCCCTCGTGGCCATCTCGGGAATTCTCGGGGGCCTCATCTTCCCGCTGGCCGCCGCGATACGCCTCCAGGAGGACGGATCCACGGGGCGCGCGGCCGGCGCGGTGGCGGCGGCGGACTACGTCGGCGCCTGCCTGGGCGCCCTCGCCACCGGCACGCTCCTGGTGCCCATCCTCGGCGTAAGCGGCGCGTGCCTGGCCGTGGCGGCCGTCAAGGTCTTGAGCAGCCTGGTGACGGGAGTGGCCACTATCCTCCCCCCGCCTTCGCTTCCTTCGGCGGCTTCGGCTTGAACGCGAGGGCGTCTTCCTGCGACCAGACGCCGGCGATCTTGCGGCCGCACGAACCGCAGGCGCCGGACTTCAACATAGACGAATCTACGTTATATCCCACGCGGCGGATGACCACCTTGCCGCACGACGGGCAGTACGTGCTCTCGCCCTCATTGAAGGGCACGTTGCCGACGTAAACGTACCTGAGGCCCGCGTCCATCGAAATCCGGCGGGCCCGGTTGAGCGTCTCGACCGGCGTCGGCGGCAGGTTCTTGACGCGGTAGATGGGATGGAACCGAGAGAAGTGGACCGGCACGTCCGGCCCCAGGTGCGACACGAGCCACTTCGCCAGGCCCTTGATCTCTTCCTCGGAATCGTTCAGCGTCGGCACCAGGAGCGTCACCACCTCGGTATGGATGCCCACGTCCTTGAGGACCTCGAGCGTCTCCAGGACCGGCGCGAGGCGGCCCGCGCACTGCTCGGCGTAGAACTTCTCGGTGAACGCCTTCAGGTCGACCTTGACGGCCGTGAGCACGTTGGCGAGTTCGCGCATCGCTTGCTCGCGGATGTAGCCGTTCGAGACCATGACGCTGCCGACGCCCTCCTTGCGGCCGATGGCGGCCGTGTCGTAGACGTACTCGGCAAAGACCACCGGCTCGGTGTAGGTGTACGCGATAGTGGGCGTCCGGCGCGCCTTGGCGGCCCGCACCAGGTTCTCGGGCGGGATGACGATGCTCTCGACCTGCTCGGGCCGGTACTGGCTGGTCCGCCAGTTCTGGCAGAACTTGCATTCGAGGTTGCACCCGGCCGTGGCCACGCTCAGGGCCAGGGTGCCCGGCAGGTAGTGGAACAATGGTTTCTTCTCGATGGGATCGATATTCGTGCTGCACAGGTTGCCGTAGACCAGGGTCTTATAGTCGCCGCCCTGGTTCTCGCGGACGCCGCAGTAGCCGCGCTCGACGTCGGCCACGGTGCACTCGCGCGGGCACAGGCGGCAGCGGACCGCCTTGTCGGGGAGGCGGTCGAACCACCGGGCGTCGTGGACGGCGGCCTGGGGCTTCGCCCCCTCGGCGGCCGATGAATTGGCCGCGTCTTCGGCCAGGGCGCGGACCGCCGAGAGCGCGCCGACCCCGGCCCCGACCGCCCGCAAAAACTCTCGCCGCGCCATGCCGCTCATACGAATCACCCCACGTCGAGCCAGGCCTTGCCGACACTGACTACTTCGATCCGATCGAGGTCCGCCACCCCCAGGCCGCGCGCCTGGGCCGATGCCAGGTACAGGACCGGGCGATTCCCGGCCTCCAGCGACGGCAGGCCGACCGCCGCCCGCTTGCGGGCCAGGATTTCAAGGCCGATGCGGTCCACCGCAACCGGGTCTGCGGCCACGATCAGGCCGCCATACGGCCACTGCCACTGCGGCCGGACCGACGGCCCGCCCTGGTACTGCGGACGCGTCGCGTCGCAGACCGCCAGGCGCAGCCGCTCGCGGATCAGCGGATGCGCACAGACGTCGGCCACAAACGGGTCGCACCCGTTGTCGTGGTACTTATTCGGATTATGTATGGACCCGTAGAAGTTCTTCAGGGCGCACGTCAGCCCCGCGATATTGTGGTCCTTCAGGACGCAGGCGCTAACGAGTGCCGTGGTGTCATCCACAACGATGCGGCTGTACAGGCTGCCGATGGACCCGCTGGAGAAGACGTCGGCAGTGTACCCGCCGTTTTCTCGTGACGCGAGGGCGTCGGTGCCGAAGCATCGCGTCCCGCGGCCCGCGTCGGACAACTCGTAGCCGGCAGCCTTGAGTTCGCGATTGGTCCGATCCCACAGGATGATCCGCTCCGGCGCCAGGCCGATCGAGCCGACGGCGGCCGCCAGGCCGGTCGCAACGGCCGGCCTCGTCGGGTAGCCCAGGCAGTTGACCTTGATGCCCAGGCGGTCGCCCGGCTTGAAGGACCGGGCCCAGGCGTCGGCGGCCTTGGCGTCGCCGGCCAGGGCGCGGGCGGCCTCGTCGAGGAGTTCGCGAACCTGCGCGGCGGTGGGGCCGCGCCCTTCAGCGGCAAGCGACTCGTGCCGGATGACCACGACGCGCGCCTTGGCGCCCGGCGCCGGCGCGGATGGTTCTCCTCCGGCCGCGCACCGCAGGCCTGCGGCGGCGCTTGCAGCCAGGGCCGAGGCGGCTGCCGCCCGCGCGAGAAACTCCCGGCGCTTCATTGGGTTCCGGTCCTGCATTCCTCGCCCTTCTGTCACTTTGTCCTTTCTTCTGCCTTCTCCTGGCCGCCCTTGGCCTTCTCCTCGCCGAAAACCTGGGCGGTGAACCGGTAGAATTCCGTCTGCGGGTCCTTCAGGGCGTCGACCGGCAGGCCTGCCTTGCGGCACAGGTTCTCGAGGTACTGCTGGCGGTTCCAGTTCTGTTCGATGGGCACCTGGGGCAGGAAGATGCCGCTTCGCTGGCCGCGCTTCATCACCAGGCCGTCGCGGCCGATCTGGATGCTCTCCAGGTCCGTCAGGCGCCTGATCGGCGACAGGACCGATATCTCGATCGAGAGGGCCGGCGCTTCTTTCTCGGTGATGCGGTTATCGGTGAACCGCGGGTCGCGGCAGGCATGGCAGGCGTTCTCGGTGACCGACTCGTGGAGCGGCGCGACGGCCATGACGTGCCCGATGCAGCCGCGCAGTTCCCCCGCGTTCTTCAGAGTCACGAAGGCGGCGCCCTGGGCCTTGAGGGCGGGCGCCAGTTCGTACTTGGCGGGGTCGGCTTCCGGGCGCTGGCCGGTCTTGAGGAACTGCGTGACCGTGTCGCGGGCCAGGCGCAGGAGGGTGGCCTGCTCGGCCTTCGTCAGCCCGTCCCCCGCCCGCCAGAAGACCACGGCGGCGTACGTTACGGAGTTCGTCCAGTCGCCAGTGATCTGGCCGCTCGTGTCGTAGGCCACGCGGGCGGCCCGGATGTCATCCCACGGTTCGACGATCTTCAGCATCAGGCCGATGCCGGCCCGCCCGCAGATCGTGTCGTGCGTCTGCTCGAGCATCGCGTCCCAGCCGGCGGGGTCGATCTGGGAAATCTTGGCCATCGCCATGTCGTTGAGCATCAGGAGGCCTTCTCTCACCCGGTCGCCGAACTCAGGCCTGTACCCGTAGTTAGGGCCGTAGTGCGTGAAATCGCTTGAGGCGACCATGAGCGTCCCATCGGTCACCAGGGGGCGAATGGCGTCGGCCAGGGCCTTGCGCTGGGCCGGGGTGATCTCGCTTACGAGCACTTCGACCATCTTAAAGTCCTTGATGGCCCGCTGAAGCATCGGCAACTGGTTCTCGACCGAGTGCTCGGTGGCATGGGCCTCGGGCTGCTCCGTGACCGCGCTGCACTTCAGGATCGCATCGCGCGCCTCGATATCGACGGGGATGCGGCCGAGGGGCGTCTCGTAGGCGTCGACGCGCAGGACGCTCGCCCCGCGCAGCGCCACGCGGTGGCTCAGGCCGAACAGGATCACCCGCTTGTACGACCGGCCCTTGAGCGTCGCGTAACCTTTGCCCGCCACGGACCCGGAGAACTGGTACCCCGCGTGGGGCGCGATGAGGGCCACGGGCGGCTTGGCCATCGGCATCGTCATGCCCGCAAGGTAGGCGTCGACGAGGCGGCCGAGGCGCTCGCCGTCGCCGGGGAACCAGCGGTCGGCCCCGGCGCAGGGATGGACCTTGCCGGCGGCCGTGGCGGGCTGGCCCTCCGCGGCCGGCGCTGCCGCAGGCTTTGGGGCCTCGGCGGCACACGCGCCGACAAACAGGACCGCCACAACGGCGGTCGCCCAGAACATCCCCCGCATACGCGCCTTGCGGCAATCTATCATGGCAGGCCTCCGCATTCACCGACCGTCAGGTGGCACACCGGTCCAGCAGCCAGAGTGATTATAGAATCGGCAGGCAGACAAGACAATATGAGCCTCGGCCGGCATTCTATGCCCTGACGAATGCCGGGCCGTGCGTTGTCTTGGCCAAACTCTGGGCCCAATGGGCAGGGAAAGGACTGGTCACGTCAGAACTTCTCCCAGTGCAGCACGTCGTTGAGCGCACGCTTCTGCGGATTCGGGAGCGGCCCTTGCGGCCAGCCGAGGGCGACCAGGGCCACCAGCCGCACCGTGGCGGGGGCGCCCAGGACCTGGACAATCTTCGGGGCATACGGCTTCTTGTCGCCCGCCACCCAGCAGGCGCCGAGGCCGAGGGCGTGGGCCGCCACGAGGATGTTCTGCGCGGCCGCCGACCCGTCCTCCAGATAGTACTTGGTGTCGCCGGCCAGGACGGCGATGCAGACCGGCGCGTCGGCGATGAACGGGCCGTAATCGGTCATGCCGGCGATGGTGCGGCGCGTGGCCTTGTCGGTCACGACCACGAATTCCCACGGCTGCTCGTTGCGGGCCGTGGCGGCCAGGCGGCCGGCATCGACCAACTGCTCGATGAGGTCCCGGCCCACGTCCTTGGCGGCAAAGCGGCGGCAGGAACGGCGGGTACGCAAGGCTTCGATGGCATCCATGAGTGGCTCCTCCCGCAAGCGGCGGATCAAATGACGGTGCTACATTCAGGCCCTGGCCATGCCGCCGGCCTATTCCACGGCCGGGCGCGGCCTGGTCGCGGGTTTCGCCGCCGGCTTCGGCCGGGGCGTCACCGTAACCTCCTGCTGGTCCAGGACGTCGATGCGTCCGGTGCTCGGCTCGTACGTGATGGTGCGGGCCACGATCTGGCCGTACTCCTGCGTGTCCTCGTGCTCTTCCCAGAGGCGAGCCCAGTCTTCAGGCCCGCGGTAGAGGCGTATGAGTTCCGGGTCGCGCTGATACATGATGCGCTCGGCGGTGCCTCGACGGTCACTGACCCACAACTGGACGCTGCCGTCGGCGACCAGTTTCTCGACGTTCATTCGCTGTTCGCGCGGCGGTTCTGCGGTCGAGGGAGCGGGCTGCGGGCCGGCGTCGGGGGATTTCTTCTCCGCAAAGACCACCTGGAGGTCGCTGGACCGGATGCGCGTGGCGGTGGTCGGCCGCCGGGCACGGGCCTCGCCCGGCCCCCCCCGGCCGACCTGCAACGCCTCGACCTTGCCCTTGAAGTACGCCCGGTCGGTGGCGCCATCGTAGGCCATGCTGTCGGCCCAGGCGACGTCGGTGCGGGAATAGCCTTGGGGCACGTCTCCTTCCCAGGCCGCGTCGATTGCCGACAAGGGCAGGCCCGGCCTGGCCGCCTCCCCCGCTCTCGGCCTTTCGCGGGCGAGGATCCTCAAGCGGCCGGGGCCGCGGATGTAGGCCTTACGGTTTTCTTCCAGGTAAGTCAGGTTGTCGCCGTTGGTGTCCATCTCGTAACCGAGCGTCTTGTCGTCATTGACTTTCTGCTCGGAGGCGCGGACGTCTTTTTCGGCGAGGACGCGGACAAGGCTCTTGCGGCCGAACAGGTCTCCCAGGCCGGCGGTGTCGGGGGTATCCCTGGTCTTCTGTTTCGCGGCCGGCGTTGCTGCCGGGGCCGCCCGGACGCCCCCGGCCGGGGGCGAAGGCGCCGGCTTCTCCGGCCGGTCCGCGAAGTAGATCCACAGGCGCTCGGAGGCAAGGCGGCTGCCCCCCGTCGAAGCCAGCACGCTGCCGTCGAACTGGGCGAAGTTGCGCTTGTCCTCGAAGAGCATCGCGTTCGCCCACTGGACCAGCAGGGGCTCGGCGCTGGCCCGCGGGCGGCCGCGCAGGTCCGACGTGGCGGGCATCTCGAGTTCGCCGGCGCCCTGGACCCTGGCCCGCCCCTCGGCCTGCGCGAATTCGATGTGCGGCCCGACGATCCGCGTCCGCTCGCGCTTGGCCCGGGCGGGCCGACCCTCCAGGAGGATGGTCCCCTCGCTGAGGTTGCGCCGCACGTGGTCGCCCTGGGCGTTGAGATCTTCGCGCTGGATATCCACGTCGCCGAACGCTTCGAGGTACCGGGCCTCGCGGGCGCCCTTCTCGTTGTTGCCGAATTCGACCGTCAGGTCCTTCGCCTGGATCTTGCCCTGGGTATCATGGATGACCACCAGCAGTGGCGCGCCTGGCTTGGGCTCCTTGGCCCCAATGGCCCGCAACTTTTCGGGCTGCGTGGCACCGGAGGCGTCGCGGAGGAACGTGATATCGAGGTACTCACACGTGATATCGCCGACAGTCATTTTGCCGGGGACCATGGCGGAGTCCTTGGCGGGCGGTTGGCCCTCGGGCGGCTCGTTCTTCAAGAAAACGTCGCCGCGCCCCTCCAGGTGCTGAACGGCCTGGCCGCGGCCCTGGACCGATTCGAAGAAGTCGATGGTCAGGTCGTCGCCTTTCAGGAGGCCGTCCTTCTGCTTGACGACGGCGGTGCCGTGGAAGGCGACCCGCTGGATTTCGCCCGTGGCGCCCTTCTCCTCGGTTTGCAGGCGATAGAAGTCCAGGCGCATGCCGCGCGTCCACGAGGCGTCGAGCGTGCTGGGCGGTTCGGGCGCCGCGGTCCCCGGGGCCGTCGTGCCGGCGGCGGCCTTCGGTTTCGCCGAGCCCGTGAGGCTGGCCGTCTCGACCTGGGCATGCAGTTGCCCCTCTCCCCGGACCTCGGCGATGGCCTTCTCGCCCTTGGGGCCGGCGCCGCGCTGGAAGTCCAGGCGGTCGCCCGTCAGTCGCAGGCGGCCGGGCTGCTCAAACAGGATGGGGGAACCCTGGCCCAAGACGCTGCCCGCGCCTGTCCGGTTGTTGTATCGCACTTCGCGGCCCACGACGTGGGTCTGGGCGTCATCGACGACGACCGGATCGCCTGTGGCGACGGCTTCGGCGAGTTCCTCGCCGCCGGCGGCGCGTTCCGCCGCGTCGACGGGTGTAATCATGAGCGGCCCGTTGGCCGACACGACAAGCGGCGGCGCGGCGTCCGGCTGAAGGAACTTGGCGTGGGCCAGGGCCCAGCCCTCGCCCTTGGTCTCTGGCTCTTGCGGGGGCGTCTTGCCCTGCTCTCCGGCGGGCTGCTCCCTGCCCTGTCCGGCAGACTGGCTATAGAAGAGCAGGTGGTCGCCCTGGAGCCGCTGGGGGGACTGGCGTGCATCGACGTCGCCGCCCAAGTCAACCCTCCACAACTCACCGCTCTGCGGCGGCGGGGGCGCCGGCGCCGCAGCGCCGGCGGGAGGCGCGCCCTTTCCTGCTGCCGGTTTTCCGGCCGGCGTCGCTACCGAAGCCGGCCCTCCTGAAGTTGGCCCTTTCGAGGACGGGCCCCCCAGGCCCCGCAGCCGGTCCCCCGCTTCGAGGCAGATGAAAATGTCCTGCACGAACCTCATCATCTTGATGCGGCGTGTGTGCCGGTCGATCGTCACGTGCATCTTGCGGGCCGTCAGGTTGATCTCCAGGCCCGCCATGACCACCGGACCGTCCGTCGAGAGTTCGTAGATTTGGGTGTCGTTCGTGAAGCGGATCCTCTCGACGCCGATGATCACGTCGTCGGACTTGTCGTCGGGCGTGCCGCGATCATGCACGATGACGGTATGACCCCACAGATCGCCCGATTCGATCTCGTCCATTCGGGTCATCGAACCCTTGGTGACTATCCGGCCATGATCGGCCATGAGAGAGATGATCTCGTTGGACTTCGTGAAGAACTGGAGCAGCGGCCGGACCAAGTCGGCGGTGTTCTTCTCGAAGTGCTCGACGCGCTCCGCCATGAACTGCATCTCCATGCGTCCGGTCTTGTCCTTGCGGATGAGGTTGAGGTTCCACGTCTCCCGGTGCCCCAGGCCGCGCCCCACCGGCATCGTCTCGTACCCGGCGGGAACAGTCAGCGTTTGCCGGCCCGGCACGGTCTGCTCGCGGACAAGGCTCGACTCCCAGTCGATGTAGATGAACCGCAGGGCCATGAAGACGAAGAGGCCCCCCAGGAGCGGCAGCACCACCAGCATGACGCGGCGGAAGGTCACCGGGGCTCCCTCCAGGGTCGGCGTCGCTCGGGAAGGTCAGGCGGCAGGCGGTGGCGGTATCGCGCCGTGACTCCGGCCCATCGGTCCTGGTACTGGAGGATGAGTTGGACGGTCTCGCGGACGGCCCCCGCCCCGCCCGGAAGGCGGGTCACGTAATGGGCGAGGCGCTTGACTTCAGCCACCGCGCCGGGCGTGGCGACGGCGAAACCGACCCGCGCCATCACGGGAAGATCCACCAATTCGTCGCCGATGTAGCACACGCGGTCGGGGGTGCGGCGGAAGCGACGGAGGATGGCCTCGAAGACGGGCAACTTGTCCTTGGCGTTCATGTAGACGGCGCGGACGCCGATTTCCCTGGCCCGGATCCGGACGGGCCGCGACGCCCGGCCCGACAGGATGGCCGCCTCGTGCCCCGCCCTCAGCCAATACTTGATGCCTTGCCCGTCGAGCACGTGAAAGACCTTGGACTCGGCGCCGCGGGTGTCGTAAATGACCCTGCCGTCCGAGAGGACGCCGTCCACGTCGACAATCAGCAGGTCAATGGGATCGAGCACCGTTTCTCCTACAGGCCGACGCCGGTGGCCAGGAGGTCCTGCACGTCGACGAGGCCGACGAGTAGGCCTCGGGCATCGACCACGGGCAGTTCCTCGATGAAATAGCGGTTGATGATCTCAAGGGCATCGGCCGCCGTATCGCCCGCGCGGACGAACTTGGGCTTGCGGGTCATCACGGCCGCGATAGGCTGGTCAAGGCATTCGTCTCGCCCGGCCTCCAGGAGTCGCCGCAGGTCGGCGTCGGTGAAGATGCCGGTCAGTCTGCCGCGGGCGTCGACAAGACAGACGGCGCCGCTGCGTCGGCGCATCTTCCGCAGGTCTGCCAGGACTTCGCGCGGGGTCCGGTGGTCGCGCGCCATCGGCAGGTCCCTGCCCTGCCGCATGATGGTCTCGACCATCACCAGTTGCCGGCCGAGGCTTCCGCCGGGATGGAAGAGGGCGAACTCCTGGCGGCTGAAGCGGCCGTCGCGCTGGCGCATCTTCAGGACGGTCAGCGCGAGGGCGTCGCCGAGGGCCAGCATGGACGTCGTCGTGGCGCTGGGCGCAAGACCCAGCGGGCACGCCTCGTCAATCTGGCCCAGCCAAAGGAGGACCTTGGCCTTTCGCGCCAGCGTCGAATCGCGGGTGCCGGTCATGGCGACGATCGGCACGCGCATTTTCTGGAGTTGCGCCAGCAACCGCGTCACCTCGGCCGTCTCGCCGCCGTAGGAGAGGATGAGCACCACGTCGGCCGGGCGGACCCGGCCCAAATCGCCGTGGACCGCCTCGGCGGCATGCAGGAAGATGCTCGGCGTGCCCGTCGAGGCCAGCGTGGCGCTGATCTTCTGGGCAATGATGCCCGCCTTGCCGATGCCGCTGGTGATGACGTTGCCCTTGCACCTGTAGAACATGCGAGCGGCAGCGGAAAAGGAGTCATCCAGGCGTCCGACTACCCGCCGGAGCGCCTCGGCTTCCACGGCCAACACGTGCCGCCCATAGGCCAGGTCCGACATGGCCCGGGGCCTGTTCTTGCGTTTGGCCATCCTGCTCCCCTGCGCAAAGACCAGTGGATGCCCAGTTTACTGCCGTCGGCGCCCCCCTGCAAGGCCTTCTTGCATCGGCCGGCCCGGCGGCATCCCCTCGAGACCGGGTGAATAGTCCTTGCCGTTCGGCCGTCAAAATCGTATAAGTGACCAAGAGTGCGTTGCGCAAAGGAGACTGACCCATGCGACATCGTCCGATGTTTGGTCTTGCGATTTCGCTTCTGGCGGGCGGAGTCCTTATGGCCGCAGCCTGCGGGCCGCTGTGGGCGGCCGAAGGCCAGGCCGCGGAGAACCCTGAAGCCCATTACGCCAAGGGCGAGGTGAAGTACGGCGACCAGTGGGTCTCCATCGACACGCTGTTCAAGAACTACCTGGACGCGCGGGGCCTCCTCCAGGGCGTCGCCGACAAGGTCACCGCCGCCAGGGAGAAACAACAGGACGTCCAGCGGCGTATTAGCCAGTTGAAGAGCGATGCCGCCGCCGCCGAACGCCCTACCCGCGTCGAACTCGGCAAGACCAGGAACAAGCAGCGCGAGTACAACAAGGCCCTCGACGCCAAGCCGCCGCAGAGGCCGGTTCATCTGCAAGTGCCGCCGCCTCCCAGGCAGCCCGCTTCCAGCAGCCGCGGTTCTTCTTCTTACTCGGGCACCAGCAGCGGGTACGACGATCAGTACGACCGCTACCAGCAGCAACTCAGGGTTTGGCAGGCCCAGGCCGACGCCATCAACCGGCAGAATGCGGAGGCCGATAAGGAGTATCAGCAGAAGATGAGGGACTACAAGAAGGCACAGGACGAGGCCAAGAAGGAATTGCCCAAGGTCGAGGCCACAATCAAGAATTGCGAGGCCAAACTCGAAAAGTTCGCCTCCGACCTCCAGACCAAGCAGGCGCCGATCATCGAGGAAGCCAAGGCCACCAACGACGACATCAGCACGCTCCAGACGCAGACCCAGATGGCCGAGAAACGCGTCAAGAACATCGCCGAAGCCATGCGAGGCGCCCCAGACTCCGTCCGATATCAGCACGGCATTGTGGAGTGGGAAGGGACGTTCTACACCCTTGCTGAACTCGACAAACTCTATAGCGACACGCAGGCCGAGATCAACCGCATCCGCGAACAGTTGAAGGAGGAGACCATCAAGGCAGGCCAGCCCTTCCCGCCGGGTTGGCGCCATCCGCAGCAGGACCGGATGGATAGCCTGAAGGCCGTCCTGGACAAGGCCAAGGCGGTCCGCCCTGCCGCCAAGCCGGCCGCCTGAGAGTTGCGGCAATCCAGGAGCCTATCCGAAAAACCGGCCGTCTTGCCTGCCGCGCTTCACGTCCGCCCTCCGGCGCGGCAGATAAGACGCCCCGCCGCGCAGGCTCGCGCGACGCCCGCACGTAAAGTGTTCCGGCACGCTCCTGAAGCGGTAACCGCGGCGGCACACCTAAGGCGGGCGCTCTACATCCGCGCTCTCAATTCACAACGAGTTGGACGAGGAAGTTATCGCAGACATCGACCGTGGCCGGCGCCGCCGCCTTCGGCGCGCGCTTCCCGTCGCGCACGTACGACGCCAGCGTGTGGGCGGTGATCCCAAAGGTTACGAGGCTCGGGTTGACCGTCTGCACCGCCTTCAGCGACACGCTCCCGAGCGTCCACGCCGACACATTCGAATTCATGAAGGCGTAGGCCGCGCCCTTGATGCCGCTCACCGTCAGGCCGGCCAGCGACGTGTGGACGCCCGGTGCGCCCGCCGAGATCGTGCTATCGCGGATGCCGCCCGCGGCGATCGTCCCGATCGGCGCCAACGAACTGATCGTGGCCCCGACCAGCCACCCGGTCGCGCTCAACCGACTGAGGGCCTGGCTGGCGGTTTCTGTCAGCGTCACGTCGGCGCCAAAATCGCCCGACACCAGCGGCACGCCCTTCGGCCCCGGCACTCCCGTCACCGTAATCGAGGCGATCCTGGCCGCCGTGATGGAGCCGTCGGCCCAACGCTTTGCACGGATGGCGCCGATATTGCCCGCGACCGCGATCGTTGCATCGGCCACGTCGCCGAGGGTCAGCGACGCGATGCTCGTGACGTTCCTGACGTCCCAGGGCTTGCCCGTCTCCGCAACGATCCCGCCGACGGTCACCGGGCCCACCTTGCCCGTGATGTCCCACGTGCTCGCGGTCAGGCTGCCCGGGATCTTGGCCGAACCCAGAACCATGGCCGTGGGGGGCACGCCGGCTCCCGTGAGCAGCAGGTTGGGCCCAAAATCGCCCGGCAGCACGGGGTGCTTGTCGCCGGTGAGCAAGAGCGTCCCGATGCGCGGCGCCTCGATTGTCTTCGCCTTGCCTGTTGTCGTGACCCACAGTTGTGCCCTCAGCGACGTAATCGGCAGGGCACAATCGATGCCGGAATCCTTGACGTGGTCGAATCTCATTACCACGGCGGAGGCCGCGGTTCCCGGCCCTTTGATCTCCACCAGCCCTTTCTTGACATCCTTGAGCAGCAGATTCCCGATCGTGCCCGCGATGCTAAGGTCGCCCTTGAGGTTCGTCATGCCGGCCCGAAGGCTCGCGAGCGAGGCGCCGGCCGTGATGCCCGCGAAATCGACCTGCCCGTCGTCGCCGTAGGCGGCCGACTTCACGGTGGTGATCGTGACGGCGGATCGGGCATCTGTCGACGTGAATGTCAGGAACCACCCGCCCGTCGCATCGTTGGTCACCTCGCCGGTACCACGGCCTGACAGCGTCAGAATGACGTGGGTTCCGTCGGGGTCGGTCAGCCTGAGCGTCGGGATGTGCCGCCCGTTGACCAGCCCGAACTGGCCGGTGGTCTTCGGCAGCGGCGTGACACGAATGACGCGATTGGCCGGCTTGCTTGTCACCGTCCCGTCACTGACCGTGAACGAAACCGTCCGCGCCAGCGGCGCCGCGGCCGGGTCGGTCGTCGTAAACGTCACGGTCCGCAGCGCCTGCTCATAGCCGGCGACGGAGTCCGCGCCTGTCAACGTCAGCGTGCCGGTTGCGGCATCGAAGGCGCCCACGATCATCGGCCCATTCACGAAGCCCAGGCGGTCCTGGCCCTGGAGATAGTTAGCGGCAATCCGGACCGTGGCTCCCGTCAGGATGGGGCTCCCGGTGTACTTGATGGTCACACTCGCATCGACCGGCCCGTTCGTGCCCCACATGACCGTCAACGCCGCATGGTTCGTGACCACGACCGGCGGCGTAACGGCCGCCGTTGCTGCAAGGACCGCAAGCGGCGCACCCAACGGCGAATCGCCGCCGTCGACGGGAAGGCCCGATTCCAGGCCCGCTGCCGACAGAAGCGTCCTTGGCTCAAGCGACTCCATGACAGGAAGCGACCCGGCCGCCGTGGCGGCAGGCCGCGCCCCGTCGGATGTGCCATCCCAAGCGCCCGCGAGGGTCCTCATATCAAGCCCCTCTTCGCCCCGTCGGAATCCGGGCGATGCCGGCGCACGCTCTTCACGCCCCGGCAGCGCACCGCCTGCCTGCGCTCACAACTGCCCACGCAAATATACCACATAAATGGTTACGGTCAAGGCCGACCGCTCGTTTAATACTACAGCGCGACCTCGTCAACCGGAGGCGCCGCCTCGCGGTCACCAGTAGATGTACCGCTGGAACTCGTTGAGTTCGCGGGCGGAGAGTCTGTCGAGGTCGGGGATCAGGTAGCGATTTTCGTCGACGTCAATCAATATCTTGCCGCGGCGGCCGTAATCGAACGCCCGGTCGTGGCGCCAGGGCATCAGGAAATCGGCGGGGCCCTTGTCGGTGTCGACGATCATGTTGATGAAGCCGTATTTCCATCCGACGTCGTGGATGCGGGTGATGGTGTGGATGAAGTACCGCCGCGTAAGGGCCTGGCGCACCAGGGCCGCGTCCTCGGAGGGGAATTCGTTGAGGTTCCGGATGATACCTATCTCCATCTCCTCGTCGCCGCCCACGTGGATCAGCGAGATGTATTCGTCCGGATGGGCCACCGGGAAGGCGTAGGCCGCATAGACGCCGCCGTAGATCCGCTCGTTCTTCACGGTGACGTGCAAGGCTTCGTGTGTGCCGAGGTGGATGCGGCACATGTCGGGCGTCAGGAACCGCAGTTGGGTCGGGCTGACTTCGTCGTTGGTCTTGGGTTTGAGTTGGTCGGTCATTGTCTCTGCCTGCTGCGGGGTACTTTGGGGCCCGGCGTGCCGCGCCCCTATTTCTTCAGGATCGCGAGGGCATCGACGCTCGGCCCGCGCGACAGTTCCGTCTGGATCTTGACCAGCCGATGGTACAGGCCGCCCAGGGCCATCAGTTCCTCGTGGGTCCCCTGCTCGACGATCAGGCCCTTGTCGACCACGAGGATGCGGTCGGAATTCTTGAGGGTGCTCAGGCGGTGGGCGATGGCGATGGTCGTGCGGCCGGCCGTCACGTGCACGAGCGCCTCCTGGATGAGTTGCTCGCTCTCGGTGTCGATATTGCTGGTGGCCTCGTCGAGGACAAGGATCTTCGGGTTGTAGAGGAGCGCCCGTGCGATGGAGATGCGCTGCTTCTCGCCGCCCGAGAGTCCCGCCCCCTGTTCGCCGATGTAGGTGTCGTAGCCCAGGGAGTGGCGCATAATGAACTTGTGTGCGTGCGAGGCCTTGGCGGCCGCCAGCACTTCTTCGGGCGTGGCGTCGCGCCGGCCGTAGATGACGTTGGCGTAGATCGTGCCGCGGAACAGGAACGGTTCCTGGAGCACGACGCCGACCGTCTTGCGGAGGTCGTCCATCTCCAGGTCGCGCACGTCGATGCCGTCGATGAGGACGCGGCCCTCATCGACGTCGTAGAACCGGGCCAAGAGGTTGATGAGCGTGGTTTTGCCCGAGCCGCTCTTGCCGACGATGCCGAGGTGCTCGCCCGGCTTGACCTCGAACGAGACGTTCTTGATGACCGGCTCGTGCCGACTGTAGCCGAACGTGACGTTCTCGAACCGGATGGAGCCCTGCGGCGTCGTGAGGGGTTTGGGCTTCTCGGCCTGGACGATCTGCGGCGAGGTGTCGAGGACCTCGAAGGTCCGCTGGGCGGCCGTCAGAAGACGCGTCAGCCAGTCGGTCAGGGTGGTTATGTGCATCAGGGGACCGTAGAACATGCCCAGGTAGGCCATGAACGCCATCAGCCCCCCAAGGGTCAGGCCGCTGGGTTTCTGCTGCAAGGCGTTGTCGATCACGTCCAGGCCGCCGACGTACCAGACAATCAGTCCGCCGAGGCTGAAGATGAAGACCATCGCGGGGTTAAAGAGGCTCGTGGCATACTCGACCCGCCGGGCCGAGTCGCGGACATAGCGGTTGGAGCGTCCGAATCGGTTCTCCTCGCGGCTCTCCTGGCCGAAGGCCTTGACGACGCGGACGCCCGACAGAATCGAACCCAGGCTGCTCCAGAGGCGGCTCCAGGCGTCCCATACGCGGAAATATCGCGGGTACACCCGGCGCCAGTAGAACGTGCTCGCCAGGATCACCAGCGGCGCCGGCAGGAGCGTCCACAGCGCCAGTTTCCACGAGATGCTGAAGAGCATCACCCCCGTGATGACGACCACGAGAATCTGCGCCAGGTAACCTCCGGCGACGTTTCGGATGAGGTCGTTGAACGCCCCCGTGTCATTCAGGGCGCGGCTGCAAAGTTGGCCGACGCTGTGGCGGTCGTAGTAGTCGACGCTCAGGCGCATCAGGCGCGCCAGGACCGCCTCGCGCATGTCGGTCGTGATCTGCGTGCCTACGTAACTGGTCAGGCGCCCGTTTAGGCTGTCGCAGATGCTTCGCAGAATCTGCATGCCCAGGAGTGCCACCACGAGGAGGATGAGGTTCCGGGCAGCGGCGTCCCGGGTGACGGTGCCCTTGATCGCCGGCTGGATGACGTCGTCGATGAGATGCTTGGTCAGTTGCGGCGGCACCATCAGGAGGCCGATGCTCGCCAGGAGGATGGCCAGCATCAGAATCCCCCACCCCGCGTAGGGCCTCATGAGGCCGATGATGCGCGAGAGCACGGCCCCGCGGTTGATGCACCTGCGGCACAAGTCGCCCTTGAACTCCAGGGTCATCCCGCACTTGGGGCACTTGCGCGGGTTGTAATCGTCGTCGCGAGTGACCTCGGGCTTCGTGCTGGCGATCCAGACCTTGAGTTTCAAGACGACCTTGTGGAAGAGGTCGGCCCGGGCGTTGGAGTATGCCAGGACCTCGACGTAGACCCCCTCGACGAGGACTTCGAGGAACCCGCCGCCCACGCCCTGGCGCGTGCGGACGTCCTTGATGGCGCCGCGCGCGAGTTCCAGCCGGACCGGCTTCGGCCACCGCGGCGAAGGTCGGGCCACCGTCACCAGGCGCTCATCGTCCACCAGCAGGAAGACCTGCTCGTAGCCGCCGGCCAGGTTCAGGTCGGTGTCGGTGCAAAGCCACGCCCGACCGGGATCGACGCCTTCGCCCTTCGCGAGAACCGCCAAGTCGTCCGGAACCTGACGGTTTAACAGTTCAGAACGGCTTTCAGGCACCTTCGCGCACCCTCACCGCCAGCCGCCTGCGCGCCGTGAACCCTCCGGGCAGGTCCGCCCTCCTGCGGCGGTTCAGCCTGCCGGGGGCTTTCCATACACTGTGCCGGCGCCGAGTCAGCGGCTGACTTACGGATAGGATAGCGTATCGGGCGGCAGAAAACGAGGGATTTTTGCCGCCCACTGTAGTCCCCAGGCGCCGGTGGCATGGCTGCCCCAGGGGTCACGGATTCGGCGGCGCAGGCAAGCCCGTCTCGTTGACCCACAGGTCGACGTGTTTCTCGGGGCCGTAGGCCTTGCCGACGATCGAGGGGCGGCCGTCGCCCCGAAGGTCGCCGGCTTTCGCCTCGTGCGTTGGGATGCCCTCGGAGATAAGGTTCGCCTCGAAGCGGCCGGCCCCGAGGTTGACGTAGACCAGCAGCCGCGGGTTCTTGTTCTCGCCGAGGCCCATCTCGCCCACGAGAATCTCGGGCAGGCCGTCGCCGTTAAAGTCGGCGACGGCCAGGCTGTGCGGATGGAACAGGTCGGCGCACAAAGGGTGGGCCGTCCATGAGGGTCCCTTGAACCAGACGAGCCGCCCGCGGTCGCTTTCGCCCTCTGCCAGGATAATTTCGAGGCGGTCGTCGCCGTCGAGGTCCGCCACGGTCAGCCGACACCCCTGGTAGCCCTTCGCGAACCGCTCGCCCTGCCATTCGCCCGAAGAGGCGCGCTTGTAGATGGTCGTTCCGGCGATAATCTCCACCTTCCTGTCGCCGTCGATGTCGACCACCACGAGGCCCTCCACGTCTTGGAGGCCGGTGGCAATCACGTGGCAGCATTCCTTCGGCCACGGCTCGACCTTCGGCTCGGCGGGAATCTTGTAGTACGCCAGGACGCCGCTCTGCGGCGACAGGATGACGATCTCGGGCTTGCCGTCGCCGTCGACGTCGCCGACGGCCAGGTCGTAATACTGCTGGAACTGATTGTCGATGAGATGCCGCGTCCAGAGCGCCGTGGGGTCGGGCGGACACTCGAACCAATACAGTTCGCGGCCGCCCGCCTGCTGGCCCGCGACAACGTCGGGGCTGCCGTCGCCGCTGACGTCGATGACTACGCCGCCCGCCTCCAGGTCCGGCGCCTGGGCCATGTCGTGCCGCCTCCACGACGGATTCTCATACCACCCCAGGTTGAAGTTGCCCCTCTTGGAGCCGATGATAACGTCCAGGCGGCCGTCCTTGTTCACGTCGGCCAGGAGGGTGATATTGTGTTGGCTGCCGGGCGGGGCGGGGTCGATGGTCTCATGGCGGAACTTGAGCGTGTAGCGCTTCGTGTGCGTCATCTTGATTTCCCTCGGCTTCACCGGCTCGCCGAGGGTGCTCGAAACCGGTCCGGTCCGCACCTGGCTGGGCATCTGGATGACGATGGGCGCCGAGTAGAGGGGCGGGCCCGCCACGGGGTCGTACCGCACCGCGAACGTCACGGCCGGCGATGCCGGCGCCGGGCGTCCCCAGCCCAACTGGGCCGTGTATCCCCACCCCACAAGCCCGCGAATCTGCCGCGTCGCCAGTTCCGTGGGACCGTAACTCCAAATGCGTTGCGGTTTGGCGGTCGCCACACCCGCCCGCGGCACGCGGCCCTCGAACATGAGGAAGTTGAGCGTCCCCTTGACGAGCACCGGCTCCGGGTGATCCGCCTGGTATAGGAATACCTGGGCGATGATGCCGTCGGGCGCTGGGTCGTCATCCCAGTTGACGGCGGCCGGCGGCACCGCCCACAGGTCAATCGCGTCGGCCCTGTCCACCGGGTTCGGCGGCGTCAGGCTCGGGGACCGCATCGATTTGCCAAACCACTGACCGGTGCACCCGCCAACCGCCAGGGCCAGCACCAGAGCCGCCGCAACCCAAGACTTCATGAAGCACTTCCTTCGTGCCGCCCTGGCGCCTGCGTGTCGGCGCGGCGGGCAGGACGGCCCGCCGGGCACGGCTTTGGCCACTCCGACACAGGCAATGCCTGGGCCTACGGCTTCCGAGGCTCCGCGGCCGCTTCCTTCGGCGGCGCGGGCGCCGCCGGCTTGACGGCGCCCTGCGACGAGCGCACCGTCGGCACCCGCGGTGCATCATCGTCGGTGTCGGCGGAGGTATTGAGGTTCTTGAACAAGGATTCCTGCATCGGGTCGCGCTGGGACCCGCGGATCAGGTTCAGCCGCTTGACCTGCCCCTGGGTCTCCGTGTCGGATTCCTCGACGTTCCTCAGGACGGTCGGCGTGAGGATAATCAGAAGTTCCCTGCGGGTCTTCTGGACGCTCGTGGACTTGAAGAGCCAGCCGAGGACCGGGATATCGCCCAGAATCGGCACCTTGTTCTCGGTCTTGTTGTCATTCGTCGTGATGAGCCCGCCGATGATGATGGTATGGCCGTCCTGGACCGTCACGGTGGTCTCGGCCGTGCGGTTGTCGATAATGACCGCCGGAACGTTCGGGACGACCTGGACGTCGGAGGACTTCGAGAGGCTGCTGACCTCCGGCTTGACCTCGAGTTTAACGAATCCGTCGGGGTTGATGCGCGGCGTCACATCGAGGATGATGCCAACCTGCTGGTACTGAATGGTGTTGATCGTGCCGCCGTACTGCGTGATCTGGCTGTTGGTGATGAACGGCACGCGCTGGCCGACGTTGATGATCGCGTGCTGGTTGTCGGAGGCGAGGATCTGGGGACGGCTGAGCACTTCGACGCGGCCCTGGCTTTCGAGGGCG